>SWCD01023828.1_pt1 | contig 64503 bp, 56 predicted proteins | sample 4693011 | NCBI WGS metagenome assembly SWCD01 (sample SAMN10267278, study PRJNA491770) | bioreactor metagenome | isolation source: DHS bioreactor inoculated with marine | place: Japan: Omine Ridge, Nankai Trough
AAAAAACGGCCGGCGACGAAATTCTATATCGTCGGCGGCAGGCCCGCCAAGGAAGTCAGGGCGCTGGCCAGCCGGCATGTTATCGTTACCGGCGCCGTTGCCGACATCAGGCCTTACATAGCCCATGCCGGACTGGCCGTGGCGCCGCTAAGAATCGCCCGGGGCATTCAAAACAAGGTGCTGGAAGCCATGGCGATGGGCAAATACGTCATCGCCAGCGCCGCGGCAATGGAAGGGATACCCTATGACCGGACACTGGACGTTCTGGTATCGGATGAAGCCGAGAAGATTGCCGAGTGCACGGATGCGGTACTGCAGGGGGAAACCGCAACATTCGGATCGCGAACTAACCGGGAATTCATTAAAGCAAGGTTCAGCTGGGAGCAAAACCTGAAGCAGCTGACCACCCTGCTGCAGTCGTGACGCCGATGAATACCGACCGCGCATCTCAAAGCCAACAACCGCCTTTGATCGCCCATATCATATATCAGCTGGGCATGGGCGGACTGGAGAACGGTTTGATCAACCTGGTCAATCACATGCCGCCCGACGCCTACCGGCATGCCATCATCTGCCTTAAAAACAGCACGGACTTCAAAAAGCGGTTGAAGCGCAACGACGTGGATATTTATCCGCTCGATAAACGCGAAGGCCAGGATTTTGGCTCTTTTGTCCGCTTATATAAATTACTCAGGCAACTTAAGCCCGCCATCGTCCATACGCGCAATCTGGCGACCATCGAGTACCAGCTCCCCGCGCTGCTGGCAGGCATTAAGGGCAGAGTACACGGGGAACACGGTTGGGATGTGTTTGATCCCGACGGCACTAATATCAAATACCAATGGCTGCGGCGTTGCATCAAGCCGTCCGTGCACCGCTATATTCCGCTTTCCAGTCATCTGGAAAACTACCTGCGGGACAAAATCCGGGTGCCGCCGGAAAAAATCACCCGCATCTGCAACGGCGTCGATACATCCGTCTTTTATCCGCCCAAGGGCGACAGGGCGCCGTTGCCCGGATGTCCTTTTTTATTCGCGAAAAATGAATTGATGATAGGCACCGTCGGTCGAATGCATGGAGTCAAGGATCAGTTGACGTTGATCAAAGCCTTTATACGAGCCTGCGAACGGCAACCGGCGCTGAAGCAAACGCTTAAATTGATCATCATAGGCGAGGGGCCGCTAAGGCAACAGGCGATAAAGCTGCTCGAGGAAAAACAGTTGATCGACTTGGCCTGGCTGCCGGGCGAGCGTAACGATGTGGCAGACATCATGCGCCGGCTCGATGTGTTTATCCTGCCGTCACGGGCGGAAGGCATTTCCAACACGATCCTGGAAGCCATGGCCACGGCTTTGCCGGTGATCGCCACCGCGGTCGGCGGCAATCCGGAACTGGTCATCGACGGCGAAACCGGCCGTCTGACGAAACGAGAGGATTTCATGGCGATGGCGGAAAAAATCCTGGACTACGCCAACAACGAAGGGCTGAGGCGGCGCCACGGGCAGCGCGCTTACGAACGCGTGCTGCGGGAGTTTTCGCTGAATGCCATGGTCAACCGATACCAAGCGGTCTACGATTCACTTTAATACGGGAATGAGCTATGTGCGGGATTGTCGGTATTTTCGATATCAATGGCAAACGGGAAATCAACCGCGAGTTGTTGTCGCGCATGAACGAAAGCCAGTTTCACCGCGGGCCGGACGAAGGCGGGATACATATCGAAAGCGGCCTGGGTTTCGGGCACCGGCGCCTGTCGATTATCGACCTGTCCAGCGGACAGCAGCCCATGGTCAGCCGGGACGGCAGCGTCGCCCTGACCTATAACGGCGAGATATTCAATTTTCTTGACTTAAGAAAGGCGCTGGAAGGGCAGGGCTATCGCTTTCAGACCCATTGCGACACCGAAGTCATTCTGTATGCCTGGCAAGCCTGGGGCGAGGCCTGCGTGGAGCGGTTCCGCGGCATGTTCGCCTTCGCGCTGTGGGACAGAAACCGGCAAACGCTGTTTCTGGCACGGGACCGGCTGGGCGTCAAGCCGCTGTTTTACGCGCCGCTGGTTGATGGCCAGTTCATTTTCGCTTCCGAACTGAAAGCCCTGAAAGCGCATCCGGAGTTTCCGAAAACATTGGATGCCAGCGCCATCGAAGACTATTTCGGTTTCGGCTATGTACCTGATCCCAAGACCATCTATAAAGAGGTTTATAAGCTCGAGCCTGGCTATTGCTTAACGCTGAAACGGGGCGCCGGTCTGTGTCAGCCCCGGCAATACTGGGATGTCGACTTTACCGTTCGGCCGGGGCAGAACGAAAAAGCCGCCGGCGATGAACTCATCGAGCGGCTGCGCGAAGCGGTCAATATCCGCATGATGGCTGACGTGCCGCTGGGCGCGTTTCTGTCGGGCGGCGTCGACTCAAGCGCCGTCGTGGCCATGATGGCCGGCTTGTCGGCCGACCCGGTCAACACCTGTTCCATCTCGTTCGGCGACCCGGCCTTCAACGAATCGCAGTTCGCGGCGGAAGTCGCCGAACGCTACCGCACGGCGCACCGGGTTGAACAGGTCGATCCGGACGATTTCAGTCTGATAGACCGATTGGCCGGCCTTTATGACGAACCCTACGCGGACAGTTCGGCCTTGCCGACCTACCGCGTCTGCGAACTGGCGAAAAAACAGGTGACCGTGGTGCTGTCGGGCGACGGCGGCGATGAAAACCTGGCCGGCTACCGGCGCTATCGCTGGCATACGTATGAAGACCGCATGCGCTCCTATTTGCCCGATGCGATCAGAAAGCCCGTATTCGGCCTGTTAGGGGCGGCTTACCCGAAAGCCGACTGGGCGCCCAAGGTTTTCAGGGCCAAATCGACCCTGGAATCCATCGCCCGCGATTCGATGGAAGGCTATTTTCACAGCGTTTCCATTCTTTCCAACGCCCTGCGCGGGCAGCTGTTCAGCAAGCAATTGAAGCAGGATCTGCAGGGCTACCAGGCGGTCGATGTGTTCAGGCGCTATGTCGACAAGGCACCGGCCGACAACCCGCTGTCGCTGGTGCAGTATCTGGATATCAAAACCTATCTGCCCGGCGATATCCTGACCAAAGTCGACCGGGCCAGCATGGCCCATGCCCTGGAAGTCAGAGTGCCGTTGCTGGACCATCAATTGGTCGAATGGATGGCGGGACTGCAGCCGGACATGAAACTCAACGGGCGCGACGGCAAATACATTTTCAAGAAATCGCTGGAACATTATCTGTCCGACAATATCCTGTACCGGCCGAAAATGGGGTTTGCCGTGCCTTTATCGGCATGGTTCAAAGGCCCTTTAAAGCAGCGGGTGCGGGATGCCTTGCTGGGGCCGGCCATGACCGAAAGCGGTTATTTCAACCACGATGTCCTGCGCAAAATCGTGGACCAGCATCAGTCCGGGTTACGGGATTACAGCGCGCCGATCTGGAGTTTGCTGATGTTTGATGCCTTCCTGCGGCAGAATGCATGATGCGCATGCGCATGCGCATGCGGATGACGGGGAATTGATGGCTTGTTTGTTATTAACGCAATGAGGTTTTCCTATGGATACTGAATCAAAGAATCAAACCCAGGATCGGCGGACGCCTCAGGGCAAAGCGAAACACGTTGACAAGTCCCGGCGAGCTTTCACGCGGGCAGGCATGGCGGCGCCGGTGTTTTTAACGCTGGCAAGCCGGCCTGTCCTGGGGGCGCAGTGCCTGTCGCAGATGATGTCGGGGAATGTCTCCCAGATTGGCGATGGCAGTTGTGAACCGGGATTTGGCATCGAAACCTGGTCCAATCCCAATGCGCCGCTGCTTGGCTCCGATGTGGTTGCGCGCAAGGTTGGCCTCGGTAGAGGATTATTTCAATGGAATGAGGACACAGGCTTTTCCCTGGCGCGCGTATTCGGAACCGAACAAGGAAGAGAGGTATTTCAATGGGCCGGAAAACGACGCTTTATCTTCGGCAAATTCAAGGCGAAGCCAGACCAGTCGACGCCCGACAAACCCGACGATTATACCGGCGGCACGAAGTTCAATGAGGTGTTTCCGGCTTTCGGCCGCTTCGATGCAAATTATGGCCTGACCAGACGCTCGATTACAATGCGCGAAATTCTGCATGAAGAGCCGGCTTCCATAAAAGCCCATTTCGTGGCCGCCATGTTGAACGCCCAATATGTGCCCAACTATGTGCTGACCGCCAGGCAGGTGCTGGAGCTCTGGTCCGGCATGTCTCCGATGGCCGTAACCATTACCAATATTAATGAATTTCTTGAGTCCACCTGGCGCTGGCGGTTCGGGTGATCAGCCCGGCGCCATGCGGCAGGAGCCTGTAATCCGCGTACCCGATAACGGCAGGCTGCTTTATCGGTGCTGGGGTGATGAATATGTCTTTTACCATCCGGCAACAGGTGATACGCATCTGTTCGACCAGGCGAGTGCGGACCTGATTCTGGCGGTATCGGCGCAGCCCCTTTCGCGGGCCGCATTACTGAAGAGGCTGGCGGCCTCGCTCAAGTCATTGACTGACCAGGAAATTGAACAGTTTCTCGATGAACTGCTCATGAAGTGCGGGCAGTCGGGTTTGCTGGAAGTCGGGGAAGGCTAATCACTTGAAACTTTCATGCTTGTCTGCATCCGAATTACGGCGGAGTTTATCTTCAGCCGGAGGGCTTAAGATAAAAATCGGACGTTTCAACGTCTGTTTATCCTCATCAATCCGTGAAGTGAGTGAACATCTGCGCTGTTTGTACAAGGATTTTGAATTAGTCTCAGACCCTGATTTCTGTGATTTTCATGTGGCATTGATGCCGCCTTTCGGCGTGCGGCGCTATGTGCGACCGCAGGTCAATTTTTCATTCGATGGCGAATATCCCTTCAAACCGCTACCTTACGGGCAGGCCGGCGCCCTGTTCGAATGGGGGCTTAACTGGTGTATTGCCCGGCACGCCAACCAATACCTGATTATTCATGCCGCGGTCGTGGCGAAGGACAGCCGGGCCCTGGTTCTGGCGGGCTCGCCGGGAAGCGGAAAAAGCACGCTGTGCGCGGCGCTGGCCTGTGAAGGATGGCGGCTGCTTTCCGATGAAATGGCCTTGCTGTCGGTCGATGACGGCGGACTCTATCCGGTTCCCCGGCCGATCAGCCTGAAAAACCGATCGCTTGAGGTCATCAGCGCTTTTTCCCCGGATTCGGTCATGGGGCCTGTGGTACGGGACACGGCAAAAGGCACCGTCGGTCATATGCGGCCGCCGACACAGAGCGTTGAACTGGGTGAGCGGCCCGCAAGGCCCGCGCAGCTGGTTTTCCCATGCTACAAAGAGCGCTCAGGCACGAAGTTAACGAGCCTGAGCAAAGGCCGAGCCTTGCTTCGCGCGGCGGAAAACAGTTTCAACTACAGCGTCTTGGGCACTCATGGCTTTAATAGCCTGGCACGGTTGATCGAAGACAGCGACTGCCATGAATTCCAGTATAGCCGACTGGACGAGGCGATAGCCGTCTTTACGGAGCTGGCGACTTGACGGCCGGGCCGCTGATCCGCCAGGCCTTCATTGAGCCTGAAAGCGTACTCGGCTTCAGCCTGTCCGAGTGGGACCTGCTGATCCGGCAGGCGCGCCGGGCCAATGTGCTGGCCCGCTTGAGTCATTTACTGGATAGCCGGCGGTTGCTGGCGCGGGTGCCGGACGGGCCTGGCGCGCATTTGAGGGCTGCCCGCATCCATGCCGAACGCTTCAGGCATTCCCTGCATTGGGAACTGGCTTGTATCGAGAGGGCGTTGCAGGCCCTCGATGTGCCTTTGATCCTGCTGAAGGGAACGGCTTACGCTCTGGCGGAAAACCAGGCGGCCAGGGGACGGCTGTTTTCCGATATTGACCTGATGGTGCCGGAAGCCCGCTTGCCGGAGGTCGAGCAGGCCTTGATCAGGGCCGGCTGGATGGCCGGCACGTTTGATGCCTACGATCAGAAATATTACCGCCAGTGGATGCATGAGATACCGCCGCTGCGCCATCTGAAACGCCAGACATCGCTTGACGTGCACCATAACATCTTGCCCAAGACCTGCAAGTCGTGTCCCGACGCCGATAGACTGTTCGGCAATTCGGTAGGGATTCCGGGCAAGAATTTCCGGGTTTTCGCGCCTGAAGACCGGGTATTGCACAGCGCCGCGCATTTGTTTCACGAAGGTGAGCTGAATCATGGTTTTCGGGATATATCCGATATAGATTTATTGCTGAGGGAATTCTCGGAAATCGACGGTTTCTGGCAGAAACTGCTGCAGCGTTCAGTTGAACTCAACCAGCAGCGGGCATTGTTTTATGCCTGCCGCTATGTGGACAAAATACTGGCCACGCCGGTGCCGGTTGACGTGCAAACAGTACTGGAACGGCAAGCTCCCGCCAGGGCTCGGCTGATGGATTTTCTGTTCGTCAGAGCCTTGATGCCGAACCATGCCAGCTGTAATGACCGATGGACGGGATTGGCGCGGTGGCTGCTGTTCGTCCGCTCCCATTGGCTGAGAATGCCTGTTTATTTACTGGTGCCGCACCTGCTGCGAAAGGGATACAAACGTTTGGCGGGAGAAAGGCTGTAGACCGGATTGTTAAAGCCGGCATTTCAAGCCGCCCAAGCGGGTTTCCGCCAATGCTCCAGCCTGCCTGCACATGACTTTGAAATTTTCGTGGTGACTAAAAATTAAGATGAGAATCCTGCATATCCTCGATCATTCCATTCCACTGCACAGCGGCTATACGTTCCGCACCAAGGCCATATTGGAGCAGCAACGCAAACTGGGCTGGGAGACATTTCATATTACCTCCGCCAAGCATCGCGTTGCCATCGCGCCGATCGAAGAGGTGGAGGGCCTCAGGTTTTACCGTTCCGGCCGGCCGGCCGAATGGCTGAAGAAAATGCCGGTCCTTGATCAATGGGCGATAATACGATCCCTGTCGCGAAGGCTTGAGGAAATCATCCCGCAAATCAAGCCCGACCTCCTGCACGTCCATTCGCCCGCCTTGAACGGCCTGGCCGCCCTGAACGCCGCGAAAACACACAAGCTCCCGTTGGTCTACGAATGCCGCGCCTTCTGGGAGGACGCAGCCGTCGACCATGGCACGACCCGCGAGGGCAGCGCCCGCTATCGCCTGACCAAAGCCCTGGAAACCCACGTGTTCAGGCAGGCCGATGCGATCACGACCATTTGCGAAGGCCTGCGTTCGGATATCGCCGGCCGCGGGATTGCCCCGGACAAAATCACCGTCATTCCCAATGCCGTCGACATAGAACGCTTCACCGCAGGCGTGGAGCCGGACCAGATTCTCAGAGCCCGCCTGGGTCTGCATAACAAAACCGTGCTCGGCTTTATCGGCTCATTCTATGCTTACGAAGGCTTGCCGTTATTGCTCGAGGCCTTGCCGATGATATTGGCCAGAGAGCCGGAAACCCGCTTGTTGCTGGTCGGCGGCGGGCCGCAGGAACAGCTGATCAGGCAGAAAACGCGCGACTTGGGGCTGGAGCAACAGGTGATCCTCACGGGCCGCGTGCCGCATGACCAGGTGGAAGACTATTACAATCAGGTCAGTATCTTTGTCTATCCGCGTTTATCGATGCGCCTGACCGATCTGGTGACGCCGCTGAAACCGCTGGAAGCCATGGCGCAGGGCAAGCTGGTCGTCGCCTCCGATGTCGGCGGGCATAAGGAACTGATACAGGACAAGAAAACGGGCTGGCTGTTTAAAGCCGGGGATGCCGCGGCGCTGGCGGCGTCCATAATCAATTTGCTGGACAATAAAGCGCAGTGGCAGGATCTTCGCCGGGAGGCGCGGCGGTTTGTCGAGCAGGAGCGGACCTGGGCGAAAAGCGTCGGCCATTATCAGGACGTATTTTCCCGATTAAGCCCGCCATGATGCGCAAGGACCATACGCTGCATGTCGGACTGGTCGGCCCCATGCCGCCGCCCTACGGCGGCATGGCCAATCAGACGCATCAGCTGCACCGGCTGCTGTCGCGGGAAGGCCTGCAAGTGAGTCTGGTGCGGACCAACGCGCCTTATGGCGCGAAATGGATCGAAAAGCTCCGGGGCGTCAGGGCGCTGTTTCGCCTGCTGCCCTATCTGGTCAGGTTGTGGCGGCTGGCCGGCCAGGTCGACGTCATGCATGTGCTGGCGAATTCGGGCTGGTCCTGGCAACTGTTCGCGGCGCCGGCCTTATGGATTGGCTGGCTCAGGAGCACGCCGGTCATCGTCAATTACCGCGGCGGCGAAGCCCGGCGCTATTTCAACCAGTCCATGCGCTGGGTCCGTCCCTCGATCAGGAAAGCCGCCGCGGTCGTCGTGCCGTCCGGTTACCTGAAGCAGGTGTTTGCGGATTTCGGCATAGAAGCGCGGGTGATCCCCAATATCATCGATCTGCAGCGTTTTGTTGCGGCGGAAAAAGACCGGAGCCTCAATGCCGATAGCCCGAAACTGGTCATAACGCGTAATCTCGAAGCCATCTACGGCATAGCGACGGCCATTGAAGCGCTGGCGCTGCTGCGCCGGACAGTGCCCGGCATCACTTTGACGATCGCCGGCAGCGGCCCTGAAAAAGCCGCGTTGCAGCAGCTGGTGGCAGCGGAAAACCTGGGGCGCAACGTGGTGTTCACGGGCAAGCTGGCGCCGGACGAAATCGCCCGGCTATACCGGCAGGCCGACATCATGCTCAATCCCACCACCGTCGATAACATGCCCAATTCCGTGCTCGAAGCCATGGCCTGCGGCGTCGCCGTGGTGACGACCAGTGTCGGCGGCATTCCTTACATTGTCGAGCATGACAGGACGGCGTTATTTGCCGAGGCCGGCAATGCCGGCTCGATGGCGGAACAGATCCGCCGGCTGCTGAACGAGCCCGGGCTTTATCAGGCGCTGATCGAAAACGGACAGCGGGAAGTCAGGCAATACGCCTGGCCGGAGGTTAAAAACCTGTGGCTGGATTTATACCAATCGTCGAGGAGAAGCGGATGGATTTTTATACGCGGCTGACGGCCAATGTGATTTTTCCCCTGCACGAGCGGCTCAAGCGGCACACGACCGTCGACGTGCGCAGGGACATGGAGCGGACGCAGTGGCTGGCGCCGGAGCCGCTCCGGGAGTTGCGGCTACAGAATTTAAAACGGTTTCTGAGCGACGTCGAACGGCATGTGCCGTATTACCGGCAGCTGTTTCGCACTCTCGGCTTCGTGCCGGCCGAGCTGGATTCGCTGGCCGATCTGCGCCGACTGCCCCTGATGGGCAAACCGGACATCCGCGCCCATGCCGAGGCGTTAAAAGCCGACAACGCCGTGGGGCTGTCGCGGTTCAATACCGGCGGCTCCAGCGGCGAGCCGTTGATTTTCCATATCGGCAGACAAAGGGTCAGCCACGATGTCGCGGCAAAGTGGCGGGCCACGCGCTGGTGGGGGGTCGATATCGGCGATCCGGAAATGGTGATCTGGGGCTCGCCGATAGAGCTCGGGGCACAGGACAGGATCAAGCTGATCCGTGACCAGCTGTTGCGCACGCGTTTGTTGCCGGCCTTTGAAATGTCGCCGGCCAAGCTCGACGGTTTTATCCGCGACATCCGCACCCGGCGGCCGCGCATGCTGTTCGGCTATCCGTCGGCGCTGGCGCATATTGCCGACCATGCCGGCAAAACCGGTGAAAAACTCGACGATTTAGGGATTAAAGTGGCTTTCGTGACCTCCGAGCGGCTGTACGACCATCAGCGCGAGAAAATCGAGGCCGCGTTCGGCTGTCCCGTCGCCAACGGTTACGGCGGGCGCGATGCCGGCTTTATTGCCCATCAATGCCCGGCCGGCGGCATGCACATCACGGCCGAGGACATCATCGTGGAAATCATCGACAGGGATGGCCGGGTGTTGCCGAACGGGCAGGCCGGGGAAATCGTGGTCACGCATCTGGCCACGCGCGATTTCCCGTTCATACGCTACCGGACCGGCGATGTCGGCGTGCTGGGCGATGAGCTTTGCCCGTGCGGAAGGGGCTTGCCGTTGTTGCGGGAAATCCAGGGGCGCGCGACCGATTTCGTGATCGCCCAGGATGGCACGGTGCTGCACGGATTGGCGCTGATTTACGTGCTGCGCGATTTGCCGGGGGTTGCCTCTTTCAAGATCATACAGAACAGCCCTGACAGCACGACGGTCCAGATCGTCCGGAACCGGGATTACCGGCCCGATGCCGAAGCGATCATCGTGCGTGAATTCAAAAAACGCCTGGGCGCGGGAGTCAGCGTCGGCATAGAGTACCTCGATGAAATTGCCAGGGAAAAATCCGGCAAGTACCGCTATGTCGTCAGCCATGTCGCGCCATGAGCCTTCACTGGTTATGTGAGACCAGCCACTGCTCCAGCATCATCAGGATCCAGATCATCACGCCGTAATAGGCGGCATGGCCTTGTTGCTGGGCCTTGATAATGGTTTTGATGTAGTCCGGATGGATGATGCCCCGGTTCGCCATGCCGCGCAGGTTCACATCGGCGAATTCCCGAAGTCCCGGATCGGCACTCATCCAGAGGCCGAACGGCAGGCCGAAGCCATGCTTGCTTTTGCTCAGGGTTTCCGGCGCCAGAAAGCCGGCCATCGATTTCCGGTAAAAAGAACGCAACTGAAAGCGCTGCATCAGCAAGCCGGAGGGGATGCTGGCGGCGAATTCCACCAGATTATCCTGCAGCAGCGGATAGTGCACGCCGACGCCGGCCAGGTCGCACATGCGGTTCACCTTGCGCAGGTCATTATCGGCCAAGGTGATTTTGGCGTCCAGAAACAGCATTTGCTTGACCAGGTCATCGGTGCCGGCGCGGTCGTAAGTCCGCTGCAGACTGGCCAGCGGCGCCGAGGCATCGACCTGGGCCAGGAAATCGGCGGTGAAAATATCGGCGAGCGGCGTCCGGTGCAGGAAGTTATAGGTTTCCATGCGCGCGGGCATGGTGATTCCGGCCTGTTCGATATAGCTTCTGACCTTGCCAAGCAGCGGGGTGATTTGGGCGACCGGTTCGATGAGGCCGCTTTTGAGCGCCAGCGGCACATGGCGGTACAGGTCGAACAGTTTTTGCTTGGCGTAGCGGGTGTTGCCGGCGAATATCTCGTCGCCGCCATCGCCGGCCAACAGTTGCCGCATGCCATGCTCGCGGGCGAATCGTGCGCAGTAATAGGCCGGGATCGCCGAGGCATTGCCGAACGGTTCGTCATAGGTCCGCGCGATCAACGGAATCGCCTGGAGCACGTCCGCGGGCGTGACATAGTATTCGTGCAGGTTGACCTTGAAATGCCGGGCCGTGGCGCGGGCGTAGGCCATTTCATCGTAGCCTTCGGCATCGAAACCGATGGCAAACGCGTCGATCGGGTCGGACGATAATGTCTGGTACACGCCGGTCACGGTGCTGCTGTCCAGACCGCCGCTCAGGAAGGCGCCGGTGTGGCTATCCGGGGCGCAGGCTGAGACGGATCGGGTCAACTGGTCGTGCAGTTGCGCGCGCAGGTCCTTTTCCGGATCGGGGCTGTCGGCGTAGCTGATTTGCCAGTAAAAATCGCGCTGGATATGCCCGTCGTTGAATTCGACGAACTCGCCGGGCTGCAGTTTGGAAACGCCGGCATAGATGCTGCCAGGGCTCGGAATCATGTGAAAATACAAATAATCGAAGATCGCCTGCGGATCGAGGCCGGTTTGAACGCCAGGGTGCGCGATGATGTGATCAAGCTGCGAACCGAATACCAGCAAGTCTTTCCGGGCATAAAAAGCCAGCGGCCGGATACCGAACCGGTCATTCGCCAGCAAGGCGTAATGCCGTCCGGGCTCCGACACATAGCAGGCAAAGGCCCCGCGTATCCTGCCTAGCACCGCACGTCCGTGACGCTGGAAGCCCTCGGCCAGCGCCTGGGCCGGGCCATGGCGTTCGGCAATCCCGGCCAGCGCGCTGTCCTGCCAGCGCGGCGAGCCTTCGATCATTGCCAGTAATGACTCCGATTGGTAAATACATGGCGCCACGGTGGAGCCGTGGCCGGCGATCTCGGTAGCCGGCCGCAGGCAGGAAACCTGCTGGGCGTTTGCGGTTAAACAGGGGTCAGCCGCTCGCTGGGCGTTGATCGCGCGCGCCAAGCCGTTGGTGTTCGTTGTTGACAGCCAGCCGTAAATAGAGCTCATCGTAGGTCCCGCCGTGAATTTTAATGTTGGATTGAACTACAGGTCTGTTTCAGGGCTGCCGAAGGATTCTTCTTAAAAAGGGAAAGAGTCTGGCGTCTTCTTCAGCAACGGGCTCATCGATTTTCAGGGCTTTTCTGAAAATTTTGGAAATTAGCTTGTTCGATGTGGTAAGCCGGCGGCTTTTCACGTGTTTCTGGATCAACGGGCCTATGGATTCATTGCAGAAATGAAAGATCACGGCATTGTGATCGATATTATCCTCAAAGGACTCACGAGGGGACAGCAATTTGGCGATGGCATTGCCGGGGATTTCGTCCAGGGTCCATTTGGGCCATTGAAAATAATCGTAGTCTTTTCCGTATTTGGCCAGCAGCTCATTGCCGATGCCGTTCCATTGAAAATCGCTGCAATTTTCATCCAGGACCTGGTCTTGCGCTTCGATGACATTTTTTAACAATGCGCAGCCGGGACGGGCGATAAAACAGCCGATGCTCTGGCCGATATCCTGGCAGGCATAGTCATAGCAATCGGGAAAATCGAATAACGGCTCGATGCTGTCCAGGGCCGCCATGTCGCAATCGATCCACATGCCGCCATAGGTATAAACCAGCCGGGTTCTGACATAGTCGGCTTTGTGGGCGGCCTTTTTTAGCCGGTGCCATTCGGGGCGCAAATCGGGTATGTATTGATTGATGCTGTCCTGATCCAGTAAGTTGAGCCGCAGATCGCCTTTATGAGTCATGATGCTTTGAATGCACAAATTGATATACTCCGGCCTGGTTTTGCCCATGTTTTCCCAATACATCCAGATATCTTTCATAGTATCCCCTTGGTAAAAAAATCAGTGCCCCTTAACCTGAATATTTCACCACGAAGGACACGAAGTACACGAAGGCTTTTCAATTCAATTACTTGCAAATATTTCATAATGAGCTCATGAAGTTATCTGTGAGAAATGATAATGCCATGATTTTCTTCGTGTTCTTCGTGTTCTCTGTGGTTTCATGAAATATCCGGGTTAACCATTGACAGACTTATTTGGCTTGCTAGTCAGACGTCGGTTTTTATCCCCGCAGCGGATGCCGGGGCTGTTCAGGCATCACCCGGGCGGAGCCGGGCGTATATGCCGGGACGGACGCTTTCCTGCCGATCATTAACACCGGCATTAACAAGAGGCTGCCCGTCAACAACAGCATCAGGCTGATTAACAGCTTGGGTTCGTCCAGAAAATGCGGCCTGCGGATATTCCTGGGTTCAATGCCGGCTTTTTTTAAGCCGTCGGCGATAAACCGTAAAAAACCATTTTTATTCCAATTGATGGTCGTGGCGTACTGGTAGGATTCCTGTTCCCTTTTATAGAAAGCGATCTTGTTCGATGGCCCCCGTAATCGGATTAATTCATCCAGCCTGTCAGGTAAAATCGCCGGGTTGTCCCGTAAGTCCTGCAATCCATAGAATCCGTTGGCCGGGTTCGGGAAAACAAGATCGAAAACAGGATCGGCAACCGCTTTCAGTTGTTTGTCGCGCACCTCAAGGGTGGTGTGAGTCGGCGTTTTATTGTCCGCGTCATATAACATGACCAGTGTGGAATCCACGTCGATCGAGTCGAGCATGGCCATCAGCAAGCGGGATTTATCGGAGCAATCGCCGCCCCGCTCCAGAACCTGGATGGGCGTGGGACCAAGCGACTTGAACAGGAAAAAGTCGTGATTTTTCCTGAAGCCCTGATTTTGATAAACCCAATGATTGATGGCGGCAAATAAATGCGGCGAATGCTCCTTACCAATTTGAGACTGTATGACTGATTTCAGGTATGCCAGATCGTTTTTATAGCTCAGGTAACAAACCGATGAACCAATGAAGCAAATCAACGATAAGCAAGCGAATGTGTTGAAACATAGGCGTCGAAAATTCATAGTAAACTCTAGGTCCGTTGATAACGCACTGTTTAAGAGAAAATCCTAAAACGTATTGTTCTATATGCCTTTTATTTACAGTTTATTGATAATGACCATAAGCGGCACAGACCGGTTATGGATACTCACGTACTCTGAGGCACGCCCAGGGGAAACCTGACGGTTTCTTCCTGCTTGCTTGCCAATTCCTCCAGGGCAAATTTTTTAACCAACACGGTGATAAAGATCAGATGGTAGAGAAAATCGAAATAAGCGAGCCCTAAAAAAGCGCCGCCGACCATAAAACAGAGCAAGGATGCGCGTATCATGTAGCAGTAATTCGCTACCCATTCCATGCCTTCGACATGGCGCGTTTTGCGCGGCAGCAAGGTCAAGGTTATTAAAGTGCCCAGGATGAGCGCCAGCCAAAGGCCGAAAGCGATAAAGCCATGTTCGGAGAACATCTCGACATAGGAACTGTGCCAGTCGCGTTCGGTGAGATAGATCCAGCCATCGAATCCAGTGCCGGTAAAAGGATGGTCGAGCGTATGATTCCAGCCATCCTTCCAGACAATGATTCTACCCATTGCCGAGGCATCCTGATTATAGGTTTCAAGGGTTTGCATGCGGCTGAACCACTCTTCAGGCAAATAATCCTTAACGAAAAAAGCCCCGATCATCATCATGGGAACCACAAGGTACTTGCGCCGGCTATGCCAGATCAATATGAAGCCCAGGGCGACCAGGGACAGCAGGGCGCCGCGCGACCAGGAACTCAACGAAGCGGTATAGATGAAGGGAATTGCCATGTAGATTCCCAGTTTAATCCAGCGGTTCGCCGTTTCTCTGCGCCAGATCAACAACAGCGGCACTGTCATCAGTACGGCCAGGGCAAATAAATTATTCTCTTCGAACTGAGTGGAGGGCGGACCGTAAACGCGATAGGAAAAACGGGTCAAAATAGCGAAGATGCCGCCTTTGACCGCAACCAGGGCAATGGAAGCGCCGATAGTCACGATTAGGTAATACAACTTTTGGCGCGTATTGATAAGAATCAGGGTAAAAATGAACGGCAGGTAGATTTTCGTGATAACCCAGAATCGACTCCAGGCAATATCGGGCAAGTAGGCCTGCCAGGAGCTGATAATGTAATAAAACCAGAGCATCAGGAATACGGGAATACGCCAGTCCCTGGGAAGGGGTTGCTTATCCTTGGTCAGAAAGGCGCTGACCGAGACCACCAAAAAAAGCACATAATAAACCGGCAGGCTTCTGACAAATCCCCAGGCATAAGCATGAGGATTTAAATAGCTGAAAATGGCAAGCGATAAAACGCCCCACCATGGCTTTTTCAGGGCGGCGACAATACAGCCGGTTAAGAATATGAGTACGACGATATCACGCATAATCGTTATAGGGTTTTAAATGTTACGGAGCATCGGATTCATAAAATGCCATCATCTAATAAAGTCATTCGTTATAGCTTTCTGGTCTGAAGCAGGCCGAAAATTTCCCCTAAAGTAGAGGCGCACCGCATCAGATAAAACCGGGTTCTGTTGAGGGATAAGGAAAAAACAGTCCCGATCATATGATTGAATAATTGGCGCCATAAATATAAGGGCACGGCGCGGCGCATCGGGTTACAGGTCAGGGTGAAAGAGCGGTTGCGCTGGAAGCAGTTGGCCATTAAATAATTCAGCCGCAGGCGTTTTTTATCAACATAATGGTATTGAACGATATCGGGGATATAGTAGAAGGTTTCGCCTTTTCTTAACGCCCTGAGAAAGAAATCGGTGTCCTCGCTGCCTACCAGGTTGTGCCCCGTAGGCCCCAGCTTTTCGGAAAACAGTCCCACCCGCTTAAACACGTCTCTATGGATGACGACCCAGCCGCCGCCCGGCAGCGGCGCATGGGATTTTTCCGTTAATCGCAAGGGCTGCTGACCCAGATCGAAATACGGAATGGGCAAGGGGTATATTTTGTATTTGCTGGTGTCATGTATCCAATCGGGTTCATCGCCCTGCCAGTCGGGAAAGATAGGACCGCAAAACAGCGCGGTATCAGGAAAGTTATTTATAGCCTTGGCGATAGCGGCAAAATAGTTCAGGTCAACCCGGTGGTCGTCATCGATAAAACACAGATAACCTTCCCGCACCTGGTTTACGGCACGGTTTAATGCATAGGATTTCCCTGCTTTCGGCTCTTCGGCAAAAGACAGCGGTAATAAATTGTATTCCGGTTGCAGCTCCCGGTACTGCTGAAGTTTGCTTACGGTTTCGTCCGTGCAGGCGTTTGCAATCACCAGAATATTGATTTCGCAATGATCCGGTTTATGGGCCGCGTTAAGCGAATCAATTGCCGAGGCAAGCAGTTGAAAACGATTATGTGTACAGATAATGACGGTCAGTTTCATTATTGCGCCAATCCTGGTCAGTCCTCGAGGGTTAATGACTCTAGTTAATGAGCTAAGCCGGCATGAAGTGTTGAAAAAGACAGGCCGGCTTATTGCCCGGGTTCTGGCTCTATTTTTTCGCCTGCAGTTTTTTCAAGCGCTTGTTCAATGCTCTCGAATGGGGCTTGATTTTCAGGGCTTGATTGACCACTTTCAGGGCCTCGTCGTTTTGTCCCCGCTCATAATAGATATCGGCTAATCGGGTATAAGCGGGTACAAATTTCGGATTCAGTTGAATCGCTTTATTGAGATACATCACTGCATGGGTAACGTTTTTCAATTCGAGGAAAATATCAGCCTTAGTCTTGAAGATATGGGGCAAGAGACGGAAATTGGGGTGTGAACTGTGCTCGACATAATCTATTTCACTCATGGCCGCGTTTAATTGTTCGGCAATATCCACTCTTTTGGTATAGCGATGCGCGTCGTTAAAGGTAAGCAGCGCCGCGCAGTAGTGATGGACATGAATAAAGTCTCCACCCAGTCTTCTTTGCCAACTTTTATAAGTCGGATGTTTATCGGAGTATGATCTTGCCTTGCAAAAAGGCGGAAGCATGCTCCAGTCTTTGTCGCTCTTGGGCCAGATGGTAATGGCCATGCCTGGTTTAGAAAGTGTGATCGATGCTGCTATGATTAGGATAAAAAATATTTTAGTCATAATAGCCACTTGTCAGGATTTGAGAGGTTGATTTTTCCAGCAAAGAAACTTGCCCCAGATGCTGCCTAACGCATGCGAGGCATTCATCGCCTGCCGCAGAGATCCAGATTGCTCCTTGACGGCCATGTCGACAGCCAGCAGAAAATGCCGCATGAACTGAAGAATCATAAAAGGCGGAACGCCCAGGATGCTTCGATTGAAATCGGGTATTTCATGCAGGCCTGCTTTTTTGCCGCTGAGATAATGCAGCTTCAAAAAATACGAGCGTCTGATTTTTTCCGCCGGGATCAGATGCAGAATTTCCATGTCCGGTTCGTATACCAGGCTGAAGCCGCGCACCAGGCACATGTCGAGCATCCTGGCGTCCTCGCCGCCGCCGATGCCTTTTCCCCTGCGGTTATAGCGCGTATCAAAGCGTAATCCTTGCCGGAATACGCGCGTGTTATAGGCAATGTTGCCGCTCCAGATGGGGGTGGCGGCGTCGGTGATTCGAAATGCCCGGTCGCTGTGGTCGACTTCGCCATAGAACGGCAACAGATCATCGCTGAGCCAGGCGGGGCGATGGGGCAGGGCAATGGATATTTTGCCGCCGACGCAATCGATGTCTTGATCGCCCAATTGTTTTAACGCCGATTTCAGCCAGTTTGGCGCCGGCATCTCGTCCGAATCGATAAAGGCCAGATAGCGGCTGGACAGGCTTTCCTCGATCGCCCGGTTGCGGGCAAACGCGATGCCTTGCTCAGGCTCGTTGACATAACGGATCGGTATGCCGTTGGCTGGGGAGAAGCCAAGCACCAGCGCCTGGGTATGATCGGTGCTGTTGTTATCGACGATCAGGATTTCAAACGGCATGGGGCAGTCCTGAGCGATCAGCTTTTCGAGCAGATTCGGCAGATAGTGCGCGGCATTGTAACTGCATATCGCGACGGTAATCTGGTCTTTGACGGCGGCCGGAGCATTCATTGGCTGAATTTTTGCAGCAGGGTTTGATGAAGGGGCAATGGCAGCAGCGACGGCAGCATGTATTTCCAGTCCCGTATCGAACCATAGCCATGGCGCATGACTTTCCTGAAAATGATGCGGGCCGAGCGGATGTCGCGTTTCCAGTAACATTCAAAACCGCGGCGCAGCAGCTCGCCATGCATCAAGCGCCTGATCCTTCGGGCGCCCAGCTTATCGGCGGCCAGGGGGTGCCGATCGAGGAAAACCCGTTGCGCGTTCCAGTGGTTGAGAGCGGCTCTTTCCTTGTTGCGCGTGGCTTGCAGGCCGTCATGGAAGTGATAGAACGCCAGCACTTCCGGCACCCGCTGGATAGGGTAGCGGGTGCCGATTTTCAGCCATAACAGAAAATCCTCCGACGTGACCAGGCTTTCATCGAACAGGCCGGCCTCGAAAATCAATGCTTTTTTGCTTAGGCAGGCATGAATGGGCCAGCAGCAATTTTCGAACAATAACGCCAGCTTGTCGGCTGTTTCATAGTCGGGCGGCACGTAGGGTTCGCCCTGTCCGCCGGGCAGTCCGATATTCTGCCAGCCGCAATAGGCCAGCGCCGCCGACGGAGCCGCGCATAAAGCCTGATACAGTTTCTCGAGACATTCGGCATGCCAGGTGTCGTCGGCATCCAGAAACGCGATCAGCTCGCCTTTCGCCGCCTTGATGCCCTGATTGCGCGCCCTGCAGACGCCCGCGTTGGCTTGATCCAGAACACGAAGCCGGGGATCGCCAATGCTTTGAAGCAGGCTCCAACTGCCATCCGTGGAGCCGTCGTTGACAACGATCAATTCCAGATTGTCGTAAGACTGGCGAAACACGCTCGCGAGACTGGCGGCCAGATGCTTTTCTGCGTTGAAGCAGGGCATAACGACGGAAATCAGTGGTCTGGCGTCCATCATGCCCCTCCCAGGCGCGCCTTGAGGCGATCGGCAACGTAGGACTTCATTTTGGGCCAGCTCACATCATTATCGGCAAAGGTCAGCTTGCGGGCGAAAACCGACAAGGAATCGCCGGCCATGACGGCAACGCGCCGGATTTCCAACAGGTTGTCATTGACCACGCCGAAACCGGAGCGCGTGGCGAAGGCAGTCTGATAACCGGCGGATTTTGTCGCGGATAAAACCTGCCGGTCATACAAGCCATAGGGATAAGCAAAGCTAGTGACGGGCCCATTCAACAGTTGGGACAGATAGTCTTTCGAGCGGTTTAATTCCTCATCGATTTGCTTGGCAGCCAGTTCGGGAAGCCGGCAGTGAGTATGCGTGTGCGAGCCTATTTCCATGCCGGACGCATGCATTTCCGCCAGTTGCGAGGCAGTGAGTAACTGACAGGAGGGAGCGTCGTCGTCAATCCAGGAAGACATCTGCCCCAAGTCTTTAGTGACCACAAACCAGGTGGCGGTCATGCGGCGTCTGGCCAGTTCCTCAAAGGCGGGAAAGTTATCGGCGTAACCGTCGTCAAAAGTTAGCAGAACCGTTTTGGCGGGCAGTTTCCCGTTACCGGCTGCCAGCTGCCTGGCGCTGACCGTTGTCCAGCCGTTGTCCTGCAATACATCGAGTTGCTCGCAAAAGCTTTGAAAAGACAAGGCCCACTGCCAGTCCGGCCGGGTCTTGCCCGGCGTGATCGAATGGTACATCAGCGATATGATGCCGTTTCGCCCGGCGCCGCTTAATAGCTTTGTTGACAAGGGATCAATATACATAACAGGTCACTTTGCCGTATATCAAATCGTAAGGAATGCACCCATATCGAATGGGGCCGTTTTTTACTAAAAAAAACAAGCAGGCAACTTAAAGCCGCATCCGGCCCGTCGCCTTAAAGGCATCGGTGTCGTACAAAAGCAATTGACCAGTTGACCCTGGGACTGGCCAAGCGTTCAAATTATTTCATGCCGGCTGCCCGCGCAGTCGCCTAACGAGTTTTAAAGGGTTGTAAGCTATACCATATCAACAGCTTGAACCGCTGCTTTATCGATTGTTGTTCAAATTCCAGTAATTTATGGTGAGCGGTGTTGATTTCGCCCAGCAGTCCTCTGAGCATTTCCAGCTCGTGTCCGGAAATGGGCGGCGGTCCTAACTGTCTGGCGGTTTCGGCGATCATGAGAAACTGCTGGGCATATTCAAGGCTGGAGAATTTGGTTAACACTGATTTTTTTCCCATGGCGCCGAGTTTCGCGGAAAAAACGGGGTCATTCAATAGGCGAACGACGGCATCCGCCGCGGCATTTTCATCGGCCGGAGGAACCAGCAGTCCGTCATGCTCATGCATGATGCATTCCCGCAACCCCTGGCACGCCATGGCTACGACCGGTTTTTCCAGGGCCATGGCCTCCAGCGCGGCAAGCCCCTGGCCTTCGAATACAGCGGTTGATAGAAAAATATCGCTTTGCGCGATCAGACCGGGCACATCACTTCTAGGCCCCAGTACGAATAACCGGTCCGCCAGATTTAATCGTTCAATTTCAAGTTCGAGCTGCTTTACCGCATCGGACTCTTCCTTGGGGCCGACGATAATAAAAAAAGTATCGGGGCGATGCCGGCAAACACGATGAGCAACACGTGCAAAACCGGCAAAGTCTTTTTGCGCGGAAATCCGGCCTATGCCCATGACCAGCGTCGCCTTGTCCGGCAGTCCCAGATCCGAGCGAATATCCGTTGAGGAAAGCCGCGCAAGGGATCTGATACCGTCTACATCTATGCCGTTGTATAAAGTGGTAATGCGGGCATTGGGCAGGTTTTCCAGCAGCGAGCGATTGACATCGTCCGAAACGCCGATAAGCAGCGTGCTTAATTGCTCAAGCAGTCCGGCGTAGCCGCAGGAACCGATTGAGGCGGCATATCGCTTGAGATCGAAATCGAAAGGGCTGTGGATATGCCAGATAGCCGGCACTTTGCATCGGGCGGCGGCTAATCCGGCATGCAGCAAATGTCCGGTATTGATATGAACGACATCAGGCGCTTCTTGCCTGATGAGTTTCAGTAATTCATCGCTTTGGCTGAAGGACTCGGCAAAAAACCTGAATCCGGCCCGCCAGGCTTCGCTGGAACAACAGGAAAACGGGATTATCCGGTACGGAATCCGGTTTTCCGCAAGAAAGTCCGAGACATCGCCCGTTTCAGGAATAACGGCAATAGGATCGCCGCCGATTTTTTTTAGGGTGGATAATAAAGTACAAGTGGTTTTATCGACACCGTTTTTTAAATCGCTGTGATGAAAAATATGCAGTGTTTTCATAGGCCAAACCGGTTTGCTCATGTTCACGGTGGGCAAATGGCCTGAACGACAGCCATTCGTGAGTCATTATGCGCCATATCCTGCCGATGTTCGGGACTTGCAAGGCGAGATGGCGGATAAGGGCGCTGTCGGAAATAACGGTCGAACGGGGATGACGCAGAGGAACCGTCTGTTCCATGCTTCCGGCGATACACAGGCATGAGCCCTCGAGCGCAGGCCGCTGTTTCCGATTCCAGGCAATAAAGTGAGGCGTCGCTGTTTAAAGGAAGAAAAAGGAAGGGCAATGAAACCAGTTCGCACGGTATTTCTCCTCGTCAGATCAATTTTCTTAAAGAGTGAAACGGCTAACTTGTTGAAGCGGCTTGTTTATTTGAGCCGGAATTGATGCGTGAGCCTGATTATCACAGAATAGGCCGAGCAAAGCAATGGTTCTCCGCTTCGCCCTGCTCTGGTCAGCGCGTCGTTTATCTCTGGTCCATAGCGTTCAATCAGCTGCCTGAATAATGCAAAACGAATGGGTGAAGGCACTTTGTTCACGAAAAAATCCCGGAAATCCATTCTGTTCTTCCAGTGAGGGTAAAAAGAGCCGGCGCGCGCGATGGCATCCAGCTTTCTCGCAATCACTTCGGCCCCGGATGCATTCAGCTTTTCCCAAACGGCTTTATCCGGAAGCGTGCCTAGCGCCGAATCGAAATACCAGATGAGCATATGCTGTTTGAAACGATGCGTCACACGGTTTTTCAGGGAGAGGCAGGGTATGTATTGCCGATAGCGGCCATCGGCCAGGACCAGCTCATTGCGATGCGCGAGTCCCATGGCCAGGGCGGTTGAAAATGCGCTGCCGCATTCGCTTGCCGGAAGCTGTAGTTTTTCAAGCAGGCTGCGCTGATGGCAGAAGCCGCTTAAAATAATCCGATTTTGGCCTAACAGTGTCTCTTGCGTCCATTTCGGATGCGGCGCAGGGTCCTTATAAGGCAGGCCGTGTTCATCCAGCGCCTCCAGATAATATCTGTCCGACGGGACGTAAACCAGGGGGAATCCCACTTGCAGTTTTTTCAGGGCGTTCAGGGCACTGACAGCATCTAAGCGGCAGTTGGGTTCCAGATAGGCGATATAACGGCCTGATGCGGCTTTTAAAGCGGCTTCCCAGGGCGAGGTTCTGAGGATCGCTTTTGTTGATATCAGGATTACGCCGCGAGGCGCTGGAATATTATCGTCCACGGCGCCCGGTTCGGTCGGAAAAACCACGATTTCAGCACCGGGGATGCATTCATGGATATTGGCGATGCGCTCAAGCAGATCGCTGTCGGCCGTTGAATAGGGGAGCAATACGCTGAGTTGATTGGATCGGGCTTTGGCCGGCTTGAAATCCGCGGGCGGCGAATCGTCGGCGGAGGCTAATCCGTATCGGGCTTCAAGCTGATGGGCGAACCAGGGCAGGCCGCTGTTTCGCAGTTCCGCCGCCAATGCGTCGACAGCCGGTAACCGGCCCTCGAACCACTCCAGAATCCGATATTCAAGCGCTGAAAAATAAGCCTCCGGCTGGGGTGACGATTGCAGTGCCTGAAGCAAATACGAACGGTCTTCACCCGGCAAGGTCTGCCGCAGTTTTTCGTCAAACCAGGTGCCTTCGGGAAAGCTCATCAGCAGATTGCGGGCCGATTGCAAGGCCTGGTCCGGATCAGTGTGCGATAGCCGCGTAAAACCTTCAGTACGTGTTTTTACCACAAATTCGGTTTGACGCCTGGCCTTGCCATGAGTAATCCCGTCAGGGTTCAGCCGCCACTTGAAAAGGGCAACAGGCAGGTTTGAGAATTTGCCACCCTGCATTTGCATGCGCATAAACAAATCATAATCGACGCAAAGACGGCCTGCCTCCTCACTGTATCCGCCGACCGCCTCCATCGAGCTGCGCCGGATCATGGTAGTCGGATGATGCAAGGCATAGTAACCATACATTAGCGCCTGAATCATGGCGGGTTCGGTTGAATGGGTGTCAATGCCCGCTTCGTCCCCGTTCGGTTTGATCATTAACCATTGGCTGCCTACCGCATCGATTTCGGCATGCGTGTCGAGAAAATCCTTTTGCAGGGTGAATCGCCCCGGCAGTGATATATCGTCCGCATCCATAACGGCAATGTATCGTCCCCGGCTGTTTTTTAACGCCAGATTCCGGGCCGCGCCGACTCCGCTGTTGGCCTGCCTGAATAATTTAATTCGCGTATCTTGCAGGGCGTATTTTTTCAGAATATCCAGACTGCCGTCGGTGCTGCCGTCATCAACGATAATCAATTCAAAATTCTGAAAAGATTGGGACAAAATACTGTTAATGGACGCAGCCAGGAACGGTTCCGCGTTAAAAACCGCAAGGTTGACGCTGATGTCGGGTGCGGAAACAGTCGACATAAAAATCAATTCGTCTTGTGAGTTAACCGCGCTTTTAATTTGGGCGGACAATCACCATAAGTTCCTGAGAAATAATGAAATAAACCATAGAGCAATGCGAGATAATAGGGTTGGTAAAACCGGTTAAAGAATTGTCTGTGCCATGTGTTAATTCCCCAATAGATAGTTTTTAAGCTGATTTCCCCGGTTTCTTTAGATATGGATAGAAGGGGAAAGAATTCTTTAATAAATTTTGTTAGAACATAATAATATTCTTTCATTGACAAATGGCGCTTGGCCCACAAAAGCTGATTTCTGGTTATAAAATACTTCCACAGAGGGGATTGGCCTCCAAATGAAGATGAAATTTTGTGCCAAATTTTAGCGTCAGGAACAGAGTAAATTTTGTACCCATTTTTTCTTGCTCTCCGGCACCAATCATTTTCTTCACAATTTAAAAAAAATAGAGGGTCCATGCCCCCAATTCTGTTAATCAACTCTTTATGGACAAATAGCGCGCATCCCAAAACAAATTCCACTTCATAAGGTTTGGTGTCAGGCAAGCTTGATTCACGGAGTCCAAGACAAACAAAATTTTGCCGGTGATTTTTAAAATCCCAATTAGCGCCCGCCGCCCAAATTACATCAGGCTGGTCATAATAATAAATGGTTGCGCCTAATATACCTGCATCAGGTAAGGAAGCATAAGCATCATTAAAAGCTTGCAAAAAGTTGGGATCAACTATCGTATCGTTATTCAAAATGACGACCGCATCCGCACCATGATCCAAGGCATATAGCATGGCTCGGTTATTGCCTTCCGCAAAACCCAGATTAGCGCCATTTTCTAAAATATGGATATCAGGATAGGCTTTCCGTATAACGCCGACAGAATCGTCGGTCGAGCCGTTATCGGCGACAATGACATCGAAAGAAGGATAAGTGACAGCCTGGAGAGAAGCCAGGCATTCCAGTGTATCTTCCTTGCCGTTCCAGTTTAAAACGATAATTGAAATATGAGGCTGTGATTTTTTTTTCATGGTTTTGTTGTCCTGTTGACATATTTATCTCAACCAGAGCAGAAATTAAGCCTGGACAGAATTATTTCGAGTAATCTCGAATAGGTAAAAGCACTAACATTTAATATATGTTTCTATCACTGACAGGCAGCGCTGTAATGTTCAGCCTAAAGAGACTGTGAAAGAATTAGTGAAAACATTATAAAAACCTTATTCATCACGAAGATGAAAATTAAGTTAATCCATGGCTTAAACTTCGTGCTTTTAATTGCAGTTCCAGGCGCAATTTCATCGCCTCCACCCTGTAAGGCGTTCGCGTCCTCGGCAATAGCTTCTGCGTTGCTGATTTCAGTCCAGTTCCATTAACTTGTTTACCATGTGATCAACTCGATTGTTCCAATTTTCGGCTTTTACGGCTTCAATTCTCATAGCGCTTTTTTCCAGGTTATCTGTTTCAAATGTCATATCAATATTGCGGACAAAGGTATCGTAAGATTCTGACAGCATGACAAGATCTCCCCATCTTTCAGTGCCGGCAACCCTGGTTGAAACGATAGGCCTTCCAGAGGCCAAATATTGAAACAGCTTTAACGGACTCATGGAGCGGCTGTATTCATTATCCTTGTGTGGTATCAGGCAAATATCCAGATTTCGAAGGAAAGAAGGTGCTTGTATATGAGGAACAGGGCCGATATATTTTACATTCGGCAGTTCAGTGATGCCTGAAGGTTCAACTATTCCCTCGTCAGGTCCCGCGATAAGCAACAAACAATTCGGTCTCATAAGAGCGACGTGTCGTATTAGTTCGATATCGGTGCGTTGAGAAATAAACCCTAAATAACCCAACCTGGGTTGGGTGTTGTTTTTTTTAAATGGAAAATCAGAGGGAGTGGATATAAACCTTTCACTGACTCCATTTTCAATAAACAAACAATTATTATTAAGTTTGGAGAATATCGAATAGTTAACAGCCGAGGAGGTAATAACCAAATTGGCCGATTGGCTCAATTCGTCATATTGCAATTTGGAGAACGCTATCTTATAGCTTGCATCTGTTCTAAAACTGTTATTGTCAACTATCTGGGTTACCAGTGTTTTATGGGGAATATTATTTATTAATTCGGGAATAAATTGGTGCGGGGGATAGATCCATAGCACAGTATTATCCTTACTGTATCCCTTGAAATAGAGGTATAAACGTATCAACGTGAGCGGTGGATATTTTTGATTGAACCATGTCCTTAAACGGTAGCCGATACCGCTTTTGTTAATGGACTGCCAAAATGGCGTAATAACCATCAGGTTTTTGGTATGTCTGTGAATTGCCGCCATGAATTGTTGGTCATGGGCTTTGACAGGCGGAAGCACGCAGGTAACCAGGCCCGTATTGGGATGTTTGGAAAGCGCTAATGCAATTTCTTCGTAAGCTCTTCCATATTTGCCCCAGTCATTCATAAACCAGAACAGAACAATATTTTTTTTTGCTGTCATTTTTTTGCCCAAAGTTAATTTGTTTTTATGCGGATAACTACAAAAAACCAACTTTTCAGGCTTCCTTGTCAATATCAGGCAAATATGCCTCTTACTAACACCTACAGGTTGAAAAAAATGTCATACTTATGCAGCATGCTTATGCCACGTGATAATTATTTCGACAATGGGGGCCACCACTTTTGCCCAATTATATTGTTCCGCCAAACACCTGGCTGCCTGGTTTCTTACCTCCGCTGGAATCGATAGGTATTCTCGAATATTTTCTGCGAGTACCGATGCGTTTTCCGGAGGCACCAAAACGCCCGCCTCAGCTTTTTTCCCTAGAACTTCCTGAAAATAAGGCAAGTCAGAGGCGATAACACCTTTTGACAGCGTCAACGCGGCAAGAAGCGCGCCACTGCCGGTAATTTTGCGGTAGGGCAGCAGCAGTGCGTCGCTTATCGAAACATAATCCGCGAACTCTTGTTCGGACAGGAAACGCGGTAATAAAACGGCATGGGGTAGTTTATTGATTTGATGCAGCAAGGCATCAATATTAAAACTGGAATGCGGCAATCCGGCGCAAAGAAACTGCACTTCGCCGTTTAATGCAGCGATTGCCTCGCAGGCTATGTCCAACCCCTTGTAATTGCGCAGCATGCCCAGGCAACTGACGATGGGCAGGTCATGACGCAGGCCTGTCTCTTCTAAAACAGTCTTTCTTGGTCGAGGTGCAGGATAAACGCCGTCGTAATTACCATGGGGCATGATCACCGACCGCGCCTTGAGCCGATAACGGGCCTTAAACTCGTTTTTTGAAATCTCGCTATGGAAGATAATGAGATCGGCCGCCTTGGACAAACAGTGATAGCCGAGCCGGTCTATTACATCATGGCCTTCATGGTTTTCGACATTATGGAGCGTCCAGATAATACGTATCTTTGATTGCCGGACAATTGCCAGGAATTTTCGAAAATATAATAAACCTTTGATCTTGTCGCCTAAGGATAAAAATTTTTGATACCAGGACAGATTTTGTATTTGATCTGTATATTTAATAAGCCGCCAGGCACCGGGCACTTTGTTTCGCAGGAATAGGCGAATGCGATTTGGTTTTGTGGGCTTGAAGCTTCTCCACAAGACTTCCGGCCAGTGTAAATGGATACCGTCAAGATGATTGCCGTTTTCCCGCAGCCAGTCAATATCCATTTTTAACTCGTCAGCCAATTCGATTCCATGGTGTGCTAAAGCACCATAGAAAAGATCGACGTATGGGTTGTAAGGATCGTTCCAACCAGGCAGGCTCGCAATTTTTATCGTGTCAGTCATGGCTTAACCGGAAAGAGTCAATTTTTCGGATTGTTTGCCGAGGGAGCGGACTTGATCAGGACAATTACCGAATCTGCCCATATAGTAATCACGAAGCCCCAGTAAGATGGCGCAGTTTGTTGGAACAGCCATATTTCGTTTGATGGTTTTTAGCCAACTGGAAAAAGACCATAGTAAATTTTTGGGAAGCGGTAGCTTTGAAGATGACAGGTAAAAACGGGGCAGTAATATATGCCGCAAGGTTTGCATGCTTTTTTTATGGATATTGATCCGGGTTGCAAGAGGCAGGTGTTTTCTGGCCCATAGCAATTTATTTCGCGTCAAGAAGTAGCTATAAAGAGGTGACTCCCTACCGCCAAAAGAGGCCGCGACCTTATGCCAGAGTTTTGCTTCAGGGATGACAAAGCATCGATGCTGCATTTTTCTGGCACGATAACACCAGTCGGTTTCCTCATAGGTAAGAAAAAAATTCTCGTCCAGCAGGCCGACCTCATTGAATGTTGAGGCGCTGGAAAAAAGAGCGCAGCCGGTGATGTAATCGACTTCCAATCTATGGGCATAGTCGGCCCCGTCCAGTTGATTTTGCCCTATGTGTTCAAATGCATGTAATCGGTGGTTCCAGCGTCCGCCGGCGAACCAGAGCGTGTCGGGCCTGTGAAAAAAATAAATTTTGGCGCCCAATATGGAGCCGATAGGCAAATAATTCGCGGCTTGCACGAAAACATTGATTAAATCGGGATGGACGATAGTGTCATTATTCAGTATCAATATATAATCGGCGCCATGTTCAAGCGCCCAGCTTATGCCTCTGTTGTTGCCGCCCGCATAGCCGAAGTTCGCGCCGGCCTGCAGAAACGTTACTTCGGGATATCGCTGTGGTATGGCATGCATCGAGCCATCGGTTGAGCCATTATCGATCACCACTATCTTGAAATTCGCATAGTCAACCCGTACAACGGAGTCCAGGCATTCCAAGGTATCATCACAACCGTTCCAGTTGAGGATAACAACAATTACATTCGGCAAGTTGCTCATTTTCATACCTTTCCAAAAGTCTTGGTTGTATTAGGTTATGTTATGTTTGCCTGCGTCGCTTCAATTAGAGCGCACCCTATGCGCGATGTGTATATGTCCATCCCAAAAAAGGTTAGCAGCACGTTCTCGTCCCGCTCTGCCATACTGAGCCGCCAGTTCCGGATTCTGGAGGAGCTTATCCATGGTCAAGGTCATGGCCTCAGTTGCGTTAATGTCTACAAGCAAGCCTGTTTTGCCATCCAATACACTTTCCGATATGCCGCCACAACGCGTCGCGACCACCGGTATACCGGCAGCCATGGCTTCGATAACCGCATTGGGAAAGGCTTCGCTCCTTGATGAAACAGCCAGCAAATTCATAGCCGGCATAATCCGGGCGATGTCATCGCGTTCTCCCAGAAAACGAACAGCGGAGCCGATGCCAAGCGCCATTGCCATTTGCTCAAGATACTCACGCTCTGGGCCTTCACCGATTATCAGGAAAATAGCTTTAGATTTCATTAAGGCCGCTGCTTTCAAAAATATCGGCTGATTCTTTACCTTTCGTAACCCGCCGATTATGGCAACCACTGGCGTATTGGCGTTAAAGCCTAACTCGTCGGAAAGCTGTTTCTTGGCCTGGTCGCTTTTCCATAAGTTAAGGATATCCCTACCTAAGCAACGTCTCTGAAACTCCGACTATTCGATTCGATAAATGGGAAATAGTTCGTTCTATCGTTGTTCGTGTCAGCAGCGGCAAAGTCAGGTCCGTATTGCCGATGAGATTTTCGCGAATGTGCATACATGCGCACGGTGTGTGACATAAGCGGCCAACGCGCCGTCAATTTGAGTCGCCTTGTTGCTGTGAACAACAGGAATCCTTTCCCGTTCAATGATGCCCGCTAGGAGACTGTCGGATTTAGAAATCAACAAAAACATAAGGCATTGATTTTGAAAAAAATAAATTTTTAACTGCTTTTTGTTAGAAAAATATTTTTCAAATTATTTCAATGCCTTACTAATTTAGCCGCAGATACGATGCCGAATGCCCGATAGAGCCCTGAAAGAAATCCGGGCGCGGCTGATTTTTCCAGATTTCCGAAAATCAATCCAGGGCACGATAGTGCGGTTGAATACCGGTACATTTATGTCAGCAAGGGCGTCGCGCAGCCAGTCGCTTTCCCAGGGAAGCACGACAACAGGCAGGAATAGAGACCGGTCAAGGTTGGAAATCAGATTGAACAAGCATCGTTCCGCTTTACCCCGTCTTGCCGATTGAGACAGAAAGAGAACACGTAACGAAGTTGGCAAACACGCTGTCATGGCTAATTCTCTTGGGAAAAAGTCCCGTGGTGAAAGAAGAATCTGCTTAACGGATACCGATCGTTTCCTCGAGAATAGCCGCCAAGCGTTGGGCTAGAGCAGTTATTGCATAGATTAAAACATGATATAAACTAATCTCGTGTTAAACAAGATGAGCCGTTTTCATCATGCCCAAGCCTTATTCAGAAGATTTACGCATCCGGGTGGCCGAAGCGGTTGCCGCAGGCAATACCGTGCGAGCCGTGGCCTTACAATACGAGGTCAGCCCGGCCTTTGCCTGCAGAATGCACGCCTTGTGGCGTGAAACCGGAGCCGTTCAAGGCAAGCCCTTTGGCGGCTACAGACGCTCGCGGCTGGAACCGTATGAAGCGGCTATCACGGAACAGCTGGCGAGCAGCCCGTCGATAACCCTGAAGGAACTGCAGAGCTGGCTGGAACAAGAACAAACCCTGAGTATTTCGATTTCGGCGATCGATAAGTTTATCCGGCACAAACTGGGCTATCGTTATAAAAAAAACGGTAGTCGCCATTGAACAGCAGCGCGAGGATGTCGCCGGGGCTCGTGAGCAATGGCAAGCCTGGCAGCAAACCTGCGATCTGTCGAAGTTGGTGTTTCTGGATGAAACGGGCGTAACCACGAACATGATCCGTCGCTATGGGCGGGCCTTAGGCGGTGCCCGGTGTCGGGATGCCGCACCCGCGGGTCATTGGCAGACCATGACCTTTATTGCCGGCTTGCGGGCCGACGGGCTTACGGCTCCTTGGTGCCTAGATCAGGCCATGACGGGGGAAGCCTTCAAAGAGTATCTACGGTCGCAACTGGGGGCGACCTTGAAGCCCGGTGATATTGTGATCTGTGACAACCTGTCGGCACATAAGGTGGCACAAGTCCAGGCCATTGTTGAAGCACACGGCGCGACGATCAAATACCTGCCGCCTTACAGTCCTGACCTGAATCCGATCGAGCAAGTATTCTCCAAGCTGAAAGCGTTGCTGCGCAAAGCCGCAGAGCGCACTTACGATAAGCTCTGGCAACTCATCGGTAAGCTACTGGATGAGTTTCAGGCTGAAGAGTGCCTCAATCTCTTCAGGAATTCAGGCTATGTTTCTACGTAATAGATAATTGCTCTAATGCCTCTCTGGACCAGATTCATGTCCGGTTTCTCCCAATGTTCGCCCCGGCGCCATTTGTCGAACTGTATCTGCAAAATGACGGCTGCTTGCTCAGATCGCTGTGCGGCTGTGAAACCGGCATTCGTTTCCAGCAGCAGGTTCGCGACTGTGCCGTCAGGACGCGTAACAGCGAGAATCGGTATGCCAGCCCTCAGCATTTCGAAAATCTTGCCGCTGTAGAAATGCGGCTTGAAATGCCGAGGCTGGGTGAACAATTGAAGATCGGAGTTCATTCGCAACAGGAGCGCTTGCCGATGGGTGACATAGCCGGCATCGCGTAAAATGAAAGGAAGCGCTCCGGCCCGATGGAAGTAATACGATTGCGAACCGGCATAAACAAACTCGACGTCAAGCAAGCCATCGGGACGGGTTGTCGCCAGATACGGAAAGGCTGGAGAAGGAGGGCGAAGGTTTCCTGCCCATAAAGCGATCCGATATAGGATACAGTGAATTCTCGGCGCGGGTCCGGCTCGGGCAGTCCCTGGAAATCCTCTTCGTCAAAACCGTTGGTAATGCTTGTAGTTCTGCTTCGGATGACATCGCTTATCGGAAGATAATCGTCTAGGTATTTGATGTCATCAGTAATGATGACTTTGGCACTTTTAATGCGCTGGGTGCCATAAGCTTCCCGGTAGGGCGGGGAAAAATAACTGACGACAAGAATGCTACGCTTCGGCGCCGTTGTCCGTGACTGACGCTTGCGTCCGGCAAAGCGGAGGGGAACAAGCCGCTGAAGCACGAAAAGCTGTTCCGATTCATCCCTGGCCATGCGAGCCATGCCCTGATATAACGCCTGGAGGCGGCGGTAGTATCGCCGAAACGCATCCCTGATTTTCTCTTGTATTTTCCAGTACGATGATTTGATTAGCACATGGAGTTTTTACTGCATTCCGGTGTGTACCCCGGTTACCGAACCAGTACGGCCATCCCGTGGCCGGCCAGGCTCAATTCGAGCCGGAATCCAGGGATTTCGCTTTCCCAGCGGCGAGCAATTTCTTGCTCTTCCTTACGGATCGCGTCATCAAGGACCACCGTGCAATGCTCGCTGAGATAGGGGGCGAGGATGGGCAGTGCGGGATAACGCGAGTGTTTCTGTAGCATGCCCGGAGGACCGTCTATGACCAGAAAGTCTATTTTTTTTCCCTGTAAATTCTCAGTCAGGCCCTGATACCAGAGCATATCCAGTGAGTCAAACCGCCCTAGCGGACATTCCAGCCAGGTCACGCGATCGGCCAGCCCATTAAAACGCGCGTATTTCCGTGAGATTTCTAAATACTTAGCCTCATGATCGACGGCTATATGAGTATAATCGTGGATATCCATAATTTGCAGGGCACGCGCAATAATGACTGTGGAAGTGCCGGAGCCGAGTTCCACTATGGTTTTCGGGCGCGACTCGACTAAGTGCTGAATCAGGAATTTACCCAGGAACGTATCGATACTCCAGCCCCCCAGAAACACGGGCATTTGCAAGTCCAGTTGGGTCAAGTAAACAGCGTTTTGCGTCTCCTGGGAGGTAACGTTCAGGGACGCCAGCACTTGCTTGAGTTGTTGCCTTGCCTGGCTTAGATCCCCTCGTGCTGCTTGCATTTGACTGTGCGCGGTGCTGAGTTGTTCGTGCATGTTCCATAAGGTTTGCCTCAACTTTAACGCCAGCAGTGCAATACCGGCCAGAACGAGACTAAACCCAATTATAAGTATTGTGGAAACTACGGTATTGTTCATGCTTTTCCCTAGTGGCGAAATTCCAGGTTACGGGCAGATAGGTCAGTGTGCCTTCCGGTAACTGTGGAAGATGTTCAGGTTTGACGTCGATGGAAAGGGTAATTAAATTGGTGCCCCCGCCCAAGGGGCGGCGCGACCAGTCATAAACTCCGATACCCAGGCCATAGGGGCCGGGCGAAAGCGAGATGCCGGGGATGGTTACTTCAATGATATTCTCGCCAGCGGCAAGATCGACAGGATCAGCCTGCATGAGAGAGCTGGCCTTGGCGACAAAGATCATTTCGGCGTTGTGCAGGCCGATATTGATCTCGGCATTTTTGATGGCATGGCGGCAATAGAGCTTGATGCGGAAATTGAGATCGGAAAACAAGGGAACGCTCTTGACGCCATTGATTTCCTGGCAGGAGGCCAATTCGATCTCGCGCACTTCAACTTCCTCGGGGCCCTTGCGGGATTTGGTTTGGGCTTGTTGCTGAAGCTGAGATTGACTTTTAGCGGTGCTTTCATCGAAAAACAGTTTGGACACCTGTCCCGGCGTGCCATCCAGTTCCACCTGACCCTGCCGGAGCAATATCATCCTGGAGCACATGCGCTCCAGTTGCCTGACATTGTGCCCGACAATCAAAACAGTTCGGCCTTCATTCTTGATGAGCGTTTCCATCCGGTTTATGCACTTGCGCTGGAAGGCAATGTCGCCCACCGCCAGAACCTCGTCCACAATCAGGATGTCGGCTTCGATGCTGGTGGCAATGGAAAATCCGAGTTTAACGGCCATCCCCGAGCTATAACGTTTAACCGGGGTGTCGATAAACTGTTCCAGCTCGGAAAAGGCAATAATCTCGTCCAGTTTCTGCTGAATGACTTTTTTAGGCATGCCGAGTATGGAGCCGTTGAGAAAAATATTTTCCCGTCCCGTCAGTTCCGGATTGACGCCGGCTCCCACCTCGATTAACGGGGCAACGCTGCCGCGTACGATGACGTTGCCTTTGGTGGGCTTGGAGATGTTCGCCAGGTGTTTAAGCAACGTGCTCTTGCCGGCGCCGTTATGGCCGATGATGCCGACCACTTCGCCTTCCTCGACATGGAAGGTGACATCGTCCAGCGCCTTGAATTTTTCCCGTTCATGGATAGGCCTCCGGCTCAGCCGCCTTAAGACGTTAAGCGCATTTTCCTTCAGACTGGTGATATGACCGAGCTGGTATTCTTTGGTTAGGTGATTGACTTCTATAATAGGCATGATGTTTTTCAAGTCTCGTTATGTTCAGCCAGTTGAGTATCAAATATTCAATGTTTATGACAGCACCTAATTCGAGTGGAGCGGCACTCCGCGCATTTCCTAGTTCCTGAGTTACGCCTTTCTTTGTCAAATCTGATGACGCTTGGTTCCCAAGTTAGATTCATTTTGGCCGTCGTTGATGAAAGGCCGGTATTTTTTGAAGATTTTTGTAGATACGGTACGGTTTGATTTTCTACGAGGATAGCCCGTCCAACACCGTATATCGCTGTAAACAGGGCTATTTTACACATAGTCACCGGTTTCAGGTCCAGTCAGGCGTTCATATGATATCCGCAAACCAGTTTTCGGCACGCTTAAAATAAAGGTAACTGAGCGGCAGGATAAGCATTGTCAGGATTAATCCGGGCAGGAGTGAATCAAAGTCCGGCGGCAGTCCTTTCAGCAGCACCCGCTGGCAGCTGTCGATAATACCCGCCAGGGGATTGAGCGTGTATAGCGTATAAAGTCTTTCCGACCATTCGCCCGCGGCCTGTTCCTCGAGTAGTTTTTTCTGTACCAGGCTCAGCGGGTATATGACCGGCGAGCCGTACATTAGCAGGGACAGGGCGACCGGCAGGGCTTGGGACATATCGCGGTAATAGACATTGATGGCGGCCCCGAAGAAACTGATGGTGAGCGCGACGACCATGGTGTAGAGGACAATGACCGGCGTCCACAATGCATGGATCGTCGGCATCACCTGGTAGTACATCATCATGCCGGCGAGTATGAAAAAGCTGATGGTCAGTTCCACCAGTTTGGTGACCATGGCTGTCAGCGGAAATACCTCGCGCGGAAAGTATATTTTTTTGATCAGTGCGGCATTGGAAGTAACGCTGTTTACCCCTTCCGAGGCTGATTCCTGAAAGAATACCCAAGGCAGCAGGGCGGCAAAAGTGAGTATGGGGTAGGGTATGTCCCCGGTCTCTATGCCGACAAAACTTCTGACCAGGGTAAAAATCAGCATCAGCATGACCGGTTTCAGCACCGCCCATAAAATGCCCAGATAGGCCTGCTTATAGCGGATCGCTATATTTTTCCAGGCCAGGGCGGTAATGAGTTCCCGGTATTGGTAGAGGTTTCTGGCGATCGTAATCATAGGTATGGGCTCAAATCAGCGTATCGTATAGGTTCTGGATAAGCTCAACGTGTCGCTCCACGGCGAAAGTATCGAGCGCTTTCTGTCTGGCGGCCGTGCCAAGTTGAATCCTTAACTGCGGATTGCCGTAAAATTTGCAAATAGCCTGAGCAAGACTGTGCGCGTCTTTCCGGGCGAACAGCAGCCCGGTTTCGTTATCGTCGATCATTTCCGCCGCGCCGCCATGATCGGGGCCGATCAGCGGACGGCCCATGGCCATCGATTCGATCACCATCGTGCCCAGCGGCTCAGGACTGGTGGAGGCCGAGACGGCGATATCCAGACCATTATAGGCGGTCGCCATGTCGGCTATATGGCCGGTGAAGGTCACCAGGTCCTGCAAGTTTTCCCTGTCGACGCGCTGACGCAACATCTTCTCGTAAGCCAGGCAATCATCCGGTGTGCCGCCCACTATCAGCATTTTCAGATTGGGGATTTTGTCTTTTAGTAGATGGGCGGTGTCGAGGAAGAGTTCCTGACCTTTCCAGGGAATCAGCAAGCCCACCAATCCTACGGCGAAACTGTCCGCGGGTATCCTATACTGTGTCCGGAATTGCCGGCCGTTCGCCTGCGCGTTTAACTTTTCGAGCTCGATGCCGTCGTAAACAACGCGCATTTTTTCGGCGGGAACACCGAGTTGGTTTTGCATGTTGTCGGCGACCCAATGCGAGACGGGGATGAAGTAATCCGGCAGGCTGAACGCCCAGTTCATTAAACGGGAGCCGGTCTGATTGCCGCGCACATGGCACACCACGGGCCGCTTTAACACTTTCCCGACCAGTAATGCGGCTCTGTTGCATAAAGGTTCGTTGTTGGCATGAATCAAATCGGCTTTAAAGCGCCAGGCTGTCCAGAGCAGTTGCACAAAGAAGGGTAGAAAGTTGGCAATATCATCGGTGCGGGCTAATAGCTGGTTGATGACAAAGCGCAGCCCGGGAATTTTGTCAGGCCAGCCTTGCGAGTCCAGCTTCAGATGCGCGCCGGCAATGTCAATGTGCCGGTCGGGTAGATATCGCCATTCCGCTTCAGCGGCGATTTCCTGGTACTGAAGCCCCGTGCGCCCCGTGATTACCATGGGCACGAACCGGCTGCGGTCCAGGTTTCTGACCAGATGCCGCAAACAGATAATAGCGCCGCCATAGCCTATGCCGTTTTCAACGAAGAGAATGCGTTTTCTAGCGTTTAAGCTCATGATCAGGCGTCCCGGCGTGAGGTTTTGTGCGTCTGGAAATGTTGCTCCGCTAAAAATCAGCGGCAATCCGGACAAGCGTCCGGACTCTTTTAATAACCAGTCGGCTGTGATTATAGAGAGTTATCCGCCTGTGCAACATAAAAATTCCCTTAAAAAAAGTGGGTTGCGAAGGCGTTGCGTATAAGATCTGTTTCTTTACCAGCAAGCCTGATTTACCGGCATCCGCCTGACCGGGCGCCGGGTTTTTATTCTGACTGGAGAAAAAGTATGCCGATGTCCTCAACTCATCCGACATTTTCAGTCATTATCGCCACCTATAATGGCGCGGCTACGCTTTCTCGCGCCGTTGACTCGGTGCTGGCGCAATCCTATAAAAATTTCGAAATCATTGTTGTCGACGATGGCTCAACCGATGATACGCCGGCCGTTATCCGTCGGTACGGCGCTAAAGTGCACTATCACCTTCAGCCTAACTCGGGCGTTTCAAATGCCCGCAATACAGGGGCAAAGCTGGCGCGGGGCGAGTGGCTGGCTTTTCTTGATGTCGATGACTGGTACTATCCGCACCGTTTGGCCTGGCACGCACGGTTGCTGCAAAGACAGCCCGATCTGGACTTTCTGATTGGCGATTATGATTACGGGCGGGCCAATGGCGAGGTGATGCGCCGCGCGATCGATAGCAGCGGTTTTGGCGCCATGGTTTTGGCATCGGCCGATGAGCATGACACGGCTATCGTCGATCTTGATGACATGGCGCAATTCATTCCGTCTTATTTTGGCCATACATCGACCTTCTCCGTGCCGCGCCGGACGTTCCTGCGGTTGGGCGGTTATGCGGAATCGTTTAGCATCGGCGAGGATCTGCACCTGCTGATTCGCGCCTGTGCCCGCAGCCGGTCAGTCGGTATCGTTTGCAAACCGATGGCGTTTTATTGCGTGCATGATGCGGGCCTGATGCGTTCAGATACCGTTTCCGCCCAGATCAGGAACGTGGAAACCTTGTTATCGCTGAAGCATGAGTTGGAGCAGGCGCCCGCGCCGGTGAAACGGGGGTTTTTAAAGGCGTTGATGAATGCGAGGTTTGATCTGGCGGTGGCTTTGATACGAAACAGGAAGCGCTTGAGAGCAATCGCGTCTTTTTTGCCGGCCCTGGCCGATAATGCTTCCTTGCACAGCTTCAGAATGCTGCTGTCAGTCATGAAAGGTTAGGGACGATGAGTCGGCTATCGCATTCATCATGATGTATTCTAAAAAAATCCTGCTTGTTTCCGGCATGGTTTATCTGGCTTTTGTGATTTATGGCAGCCTGGTGCCGCTTGATTACAGGCCGATTCCCAGCGATGTGGCCTGGGAGCGAATCCGTCAGATCCGTTACCTGCCGCTCGGCATTGCCTCCCGTGCCGATTGGGTGGCCAATATACTGCTTTTTATTCCGCTGGCATTTTGCTGGACGGGTATTGTATGGCACCGGTCCAACCTGATCCTGAAAATCATCGGTTCTGCGATTGTCTGGCTGGTCAGTGTTGCGTTGTGCCTGGCCATCGAATTCACCCAGTTGTACTTTCCCCCGCGCACAGTCTCGGTCAATGATATTCTGGCCGAAAGCTTAGGGGCCGTGATAGGCATAATGCTGTGGTGGATGACCGGAGAGCGCCTGATGAACTGGTTGAACCAATGGCATCTGGCCAGGGATGAAAGCAGCCGGCTTAAGCCTATTCTTCAGGCCTATGTCGTGCTGCTTTTCATTTATAACGTCATGCCCCTGGACCTGACCATCAGTCCCGTCGAGCTTTATCATAAATGGCGTGAAGGTCGGGTCGTGTTGATTCCGTTCGGGTTTCAGGTCGCTGACTCCTTTCAGCTGACATACAACCTGTTGACCGATGTGCTGATCTGGGTGCCTGTCGCCCTGTTGTTCGTATTGGACGAGCCCAATCGCCGGTTGCAGGCGTTCGCCTGGACGCTGCTGTGCGCCTTGCTGATCGAATTGGCGCAGCTGTTCGTCTATAGCCGGATCACCGACATCACGGATCTGATTACCGCCTCGGTCGGAGCGGGCGCGGGCATATGGCTGGGTACACGGCTGAATAAAATGTTCAAACCTGAAACGATGGCGCATACACGGGTTTACGCGCAGCCGGTGCCGTATCTGTTCTATGGCTGCGCCGGATTTATAGTCTGGAGCATTTTATTGACCGTCATGTTCTGGTATCCGTTTGATTTTCGGATCGAGCGTGATTATGTGTCTGTGCGCCTGGCGCGTTTTTGGGACGTTCCTTTTACCGCCTATTATTACAGCACCGAGTTTCGAGCCCTTACCGAACTGTGTAAAAAAATTGTTTTTTTTATGCCGTTGGGCGGGATGGTTTCGGTTATCGCTCAGGCGGCACGCCATGAGCGGGTGGGGCTATTGCTTAAATGGGTGGGGTTTGTGTCGATTGCGGCTGTTGCGACCGGAATCGAACTGGGACAAATAGCGTTGCCGGGCAGGTCGCCGAACAATACCGATATTGTCATAGAAATCATTGGCGCTTTGTTGGGTTATCGGCTTTGGGAATTCGTCCGCGGCCGCTTCAGGCGGTCTGCTGGCTGGCAAGCGCCGGACAGGTCGTTCAGGTAGTTTATCGGCTTTTGTCATGATGACCTGTATGATGGTTGCGGAAAACGCCGAGCAATCGATTATTGTGTATTAACCATGGAGCCGTTGTTATGAAAGTATTAATGCATGGTTTATTGAGAAATTTAAATTTTAAATGGCTTTTAGTGCTACTGCCTTTCATGGCGGATATCGGCCGTGCCGATCAGGTATTGGCCAATACCCTGGAAAAGATAAAACCGGGAATCGTGGCAGTGGGCACATACATGCCCAAACGCAATCCCAGGGCGGTTTTTTTTGGGACAGGGTTCGCCGTGGGCGACGGTAGCGTGATTGTGACTAATGCCCATGTGATACCGCCGAAACTGGATGCCGAGCACCTGGAACAGTTAGCGGTTTTTTTCCGCCGGGGCGGTGCCAGTAAAGCGGTGCTTGCCAGAGAACTGGCGTTAGATAAGGACCATGACCTGGCCATTTTAAAATTATCCGAAGGTCAGCTGCCGCCGGTCAAATTAGGTGACGTTTCATCGGTGCGGGAAGGGCAGCTTTATGCGTTTACCGGCTATCCCATCGGTATGATCCTGGGGCTTTATCCCGTGACGCATCGCGGCATCATTTCCGCCATCAGTCCGGTCGTTATTCCGATGCTGAAGTCGGAACAGTTGAATGCCAAGCTGCTCAAGCGGTTAAAGGAGCCGTATGATGTATTTCAATTGGATGCGACGGCTTATCCCGGAAACAGCGGCAGCCCGCTATACGATATTGATACGGGAGAGGTTATCGGCGTCATCAATAAAGTCTTTGTCCAGGAGAGCAAAGAAAATGTCTTGTCGAAGCCTAGCGGCATTACGTACGCCATTCCCGTGAATTATGTTGAAATTCTTATGAAAAGCAAAGTAATGAATTGAGTTATGGCTGGCTTTGTGTATGTGATTGAAATATTTAAATTTTCTTTCACGTCCTCAAAAGCGGAATCTTTTAAAAGTTCTTCCATCTAAATTTTTGCAGAGTAAAAGTTTTACTTTAAAAGCTTATGCTAATTTTCATGATACAAGCCTGTGGAAACCGCTAAATACCGTTAGCCGCTCGCTTGGCTTTAGATAATCATGAAAACGATTTCTCAGGATTAATGAATTTGCGCCAGGCTGTGCCAGCCATCCGGTTAAGCCGACAGTCGATCCGGATGCGCGATGGGCTGGAGGCGGCGCTTTTTCATGCAGCACTTTTTATAACGCTGAGCAGATGGTTCGCGAAGTGGTTAACATCAATAAAAAACGACAATTCATCATAAGGCATTGGGATTGTGCGAAACATCAGTGTTTATCACAGCCGATTAATTATGATTGAAATACTTCCAGGACATTGTCGCCAAATTTCCACCAGAACTTGCTTAACATTGATAGGTAACTTGCAACATGTAACAGTGAAACAAACTTTAAATAGAAAAAACAAGGGGACAATATGATTCGCATTTTTCATCATCATATATCCAGAGCGTATCTCTCGCTGCTTGTGATTGAAGTATGTGTATTTTTTACCTCAATGTATTTCGGAAGTAATGTTCATTTTTTAAATACCGAATCCTGGGATACGGAACAGGATCTTACCGAGGCCAGTATTATCTTTTCGGGCTTGTTGACCCTGTCTTGCTCGGGCCTTGGCTTATATAGAAGAAGCTTAAGCTGGGATGACTACAATTTGATGGCTCGTACATGCATCAGTTTTATTATTGCGATTTTTGCAGTGGTTACGCTTTATTTTTTGGTGCCTGAGATTTTGACGTCACGAAATATACTGATATATGCCTTGGTTTTTGCCTTTACCGGCATGATGATTACGCGGTTTTTATTTTACCGGTTCGCAAATATTGAACGGCTTCAAAAAAGGGTGCTGGTTATCGGCAGCGGTAAAAAAGCCCATAGCTTGATATCGCTTAATGAATCCTTTATCCATAAAGGTTTTATTATCGTCGGATTTATCGCACTGGATGACGAAGTGCCGGCCGTGGATCAGTCGATGATAATCTCTCCGGACAAAGGCATTAATCAGGTGGCCGAGGAGTTTAGAGTGGATGAAATTGTCATCGCATTGGATGACAAACGCCGGGTCATGCCGGTTGACGATCTTCTGGATTGTAAAATGTCCGGTTTGACCATTATGGATATGATGGCTTTTTATGAACGTGAGAAAGGCATAATTTCCCTGGAGGACGTCTACCCAAGTTGGCTGGTGTTTTCAGACGGCTTTGCAAAAAGCGGTTTAAGGGCGTTAGGGAAGAGGTGCTTTGACCTGTCGGCAAGCTTGTTATTATTGGTGGTGTCCTGGCCTATTATGGTGCTGACGGCTTTGGCGATAATGCTGGAGAGCGGCTTTCGGGCGCCCGTGCTTTATCGACAGGTTCGGGTCGGGGAAAAAAACAAAAATTTCAATGTGCTCAAATTCAGGAGCATGAGCGTTGACGCGGAAAAAAACGGCGCGCAATGGGCGCGGCAACAGGATAGTCGGGTAACGCGGGTCGGTGGTTTCATCAGAAAATACCGGATAGATGAATTACCGCAGATATTCAACGTACTAAAAGGCCAGATGAGTTTTGTCGGTCCAAGGCCCGAACGGCCAGAGTTCGTTAAGGATTTTAACGAAAGGATCCCTTATTACCGGGAGCGACACCGCGTAAAGCCCGGAATCACCGGTTGGGCGCAATTGTGCTATCCCTATGGCGCGGATGAATACGATACAATTCAGAAACTGCAATACGACCTGTACTACGTTAAAAACTACAGCTTGTTTTTGGATATATCCATTATGATAAACACAGTCGAAGTGGTTTTATGGGGCAAAGGCGCAAGATAGGCCGATACAACAGAAACTGGCAAAACCTGCCGCCCCCTTGGCCAGCCCTTTAATTATTGCGCTCATCGAAAGCTATTACCGCTATTAATAATGCCGATTTAAGGCATGGATCATTCATGGATTTTTTATCCGTGCGGGAGCATTTTATTGAATTAGGACAGTTCGCAATCTGTCTTTTATGGAAAATAAAGCCGCTTAGATGATAGGTTAGTTTCATTTAACCGGATGACACCGATGCCGAGCATTGACAAAGTAATTGGAAAGGCAGATATCATGCTTGAAACAAGAAAAAATATAATGAGATATAGCCAGTTAATAGCGATATTTGTAGTTATCATCATTATTAATTTTTTCGAGTTAACGCTGCTGAATTATAAATATGATTTGTTTACAGGGGGCTTTCTACAACCTTATTCATATAAAACGTTTTCCGACCGTTTAGTATTTATTACCACCGCTCTGTGGTTTGATTTTGCCTTGTTTGGGCTCGCGGCGGGATTATGGTTTTATATAGCCAATAAGCTAAAAAAAAATAAATTACTGATCGCCTATAATTTTATTATTACCAGTTTATTACTGATGGGAATCTGGCTTAATTTTAAGTTTAAGGTTCTTTCCTATTTTAACGATACTTTAAACCTCACCTTAATCAGGCATTTGGGCGGAGGCAGCATAACGAAGGCGGTGTTTTATGCCAGTGATGAACTGGCCTTGTATATAGGAATAATCACCGTTGTCATAGCCGCGTTTATTTTTAGCATGAAAATGCTAAATAAAAGCAGTTTTATGATCGAATTGCCCAGCCAACATACCTCGCAAGCTGATAATCGCGCACTGCTGGCTTTGATTGCCGTGCTGACCCCTCTGCTGACTTTCATTGTGTCCAATGCCGATGCGTTAAGGTATGGATTGAGCAAAAAAACCTCTTATGCGCTCATTAGCCAAGGGTTGGATAAACTATCGGATATCGATTTCGACGGCTTCGGTATTTTTTCCTATCCGAAGGACAATGCGGTGTTTAATGCCGATATTTATCCCGGGGCGCTGGATATTCCGGGCAATGGGATTGATGAAGACGGTTTTCTGGGGGATGCGGTGCAGGCTGTCCGGCAGCAGGATGGATTAGCCGAAATAGCACCGCAAAAAGGCAAGCACATTGTTCTGATCGTATTGGAGAGCGCGCGGGCCGATTTGCTGGAAAAGAAAATTGACGGTGATTACATAGCTCCCACGTTAAAGACTATAGCCGACCGTGGCTCGGCCATAAAATACGCCTATAGCCATACAGGCTATACCACGACTTCCATAAGAGCGATTTTTAACAGAAGCTTGGTTAGGGATCACGCCAGAATAACATTGATTGATTTTCTTCAGTCCGCAGGCTACCAGCTCTCGATTATATCCGGCCAGGATGAGTCTTTTGGCAATGTAGCGTCAGACGTGGGCATGAAAAACGAAGGGATTTATTACTTTGATGCCCGGACTGCAATCGATGATCGGGTTTTCCCCAGCAAGGAACAGGGGAGTTTGCGTCTTAGCGAGGAGCGCGTTATAGAACAGTTTCAGTCACACATGAATGAGCTGGATTTTAGCCAGCCCCAATTCATCTATCTGAATATACAGGCGGCGCATTTCCCTTATACGCATCCCAAAATGAAAAAACGGCTTACCGACAAGTTAATCCCACGATCTGAAATCAATATAGAAAACAGGGACTGGCTTGCAATCACTTACTGGAATGCGATAGCCAGTGCTGATTGGGCGGTCAAACAGGTTCTTGATGCGTTTAAGGACAGAAAGCTGCTTGATAATGTCACTTTCATGATCCTGGGTGATCATGGCGAATCCTTGTTTGAGGATGAGTTTCTCGGGCACGGCCATGCGATCAATGACTCGCAGACAAAAATACCATTAATAATCAATGATTCCCATATTTTCGCCGATCAGGCAATTGGACAAGTGGATGTCGCGGAAATCGTAATCCGCTCCGCGTTCGGGTTAACGAATGAATGGGTCGATAACGGCAAGCCGGTCTTTCAAATAGTCGGAACGTTATCCCAGCCTTTGTTGATCGCGCATGTAAAACAGGGCGGAGTGCGCACGGTATTTGATTTCCGTTCCGAGCAGGTTTTCCTGAGCGATTTACAATTATGGAAACCATACAAGGAAGCCTTGTTGGAGCCTGTCCATAAGGCAAGAGTGGAGTCTCTGATCAGGGAGTGGGAGGCGTTGCGCTGGCAGGAGGCGGAAAGTTTATAAACCTCGGCCTGGTGAAGGAAGCGCGCGGAAATGAGGTTAAAATTATTCGCGAATTTCTCAACTGTGAAAAATCAGGCGCAGTCTTCGATCGATCCGGCTGAGAATAAAGGCAAAGAGCGTGGAAAAGAACAGACTGGCCAGGGCGGTCAGATTATCTATCCACCAGACGTTATACGTTTCGGCAAAGCTATGGAAGGGCGTTCTCAAAAAGCCATTGACCATGAATAAATGGAAGGAAAGATCGCCAAAGAAAATCAGCAGGGCAACCATGGCCGACTGTTGTAACCGGGAGTTAAATGCGGCTATGAAGACTATCAGGATTAAAACGGTGAAAGTCAGGTCGGAAATCAGCCAGGCATAGCTATTGACAATGGCCATCGCAAACAGAGCAAAAGACAGCACGACGTATATGGCGGGGATCTTTATGCTTTCCCGCGCGCCTATATATACCCCCAGGCATACGACGGGGACATGGCCGAATATCATATAGTTTATATTCATGTCGTTGGCAATAAGGAATGGATTGATAAGCCGCTCCAGACAGATGAAGGCGATACCGGTAAGAATAAGAAATTTAACGCGGAATTTTTGAAACAGTTTTAAAAAAAGCGGATAAAACAGATAAAACTGGAAAATAAAAGGTAAAAACCACCAAGGACCGACAGGCATCAAGGCCTGCCTGGGTATGAAATTCGATATCAATAACGCTTTCCAGAGCAGACTGTTCCAGTAAAACACTTTTTCATCCGACATGAATGCCGCCTTCACCAGGCCCAGGAGTATATAAATACTGAGGCAGAGCAAAAAAGACAGGTAAATCTTGAACAGCCTGCCTTTAAAGAAATCGCCAAAAACCAGCGGTTCTTTATTGTATTTCCTGGTCAAGCCGTAAGCGCTGAAAAAAATGAATATCTGGACGCCATAATGGCCAAAATAAGTGAATGTTGCCCGCAATAACTCAGCCGGATGGCTCTGAACGGTTTGATAAAATCTCCAGGAAGTCTGAGCCTGAAAGCTGAATTCATTTTCTCCGATAATGGGCGTCAGATTATGAAAAAAATTATGCAAGACGATTAAAAGAATGCCCACGCCCTTGAGTATCAGTGTCTGTTCCTTGGTAAAGTGGGGCGACTGTATTGTCCATTTATCTTCCAATAGGGCTTTCATACCGGTTTTAATGTCCGAAGTAAAAAACAATGCCAGCTCTATGTCATGTACGGGTTCAGTCTTCAAGCTTCGATGAAGAATTGTTTTCGAAGCTATCGATCGCCTCAGAGAGGATCATTGCCGCGTTGGTGCTGTTGAATGCGGCGCTCGGAGCGGTATCGGTGTCCGATACATAAAACAGCGTGATGGGGTTTCTGGCGCTAACGAGCAGGTTAAGTGAATCCATGAGCTGATGAGCAATGGGATCGTCAATAAACTTGCCATCGTATAAAAAAGCATAGGCAACAAAACCGTAACCATTGCTGTTTCGTAGCAGGTTGACAGGTATGTCTCGTGTGCCTGTCAACACAACGTTTTTCTCCCTTCTGAGATCGCGGCCATATGACACCGCAAGCTCAGGATGGTGATAAAGACGTTTATGATCGTAAGAACGCGCCGCGAATAGCTGGACTTTATGCCCTTGTTTATCGGTATAAACACGCTCAATCCAGTCCTCGGTGCCAAAAACATCCATCCCCCAGCCGGGATTGCGAGTAGTTGGTTGCGAGGTAAAGTCATTAAGGACAAGGTCTATTTGAGCTACCGACTTGCCATCGTCCGTTTTCAATTCCAGATAGCTGTGAATAATGGTTGGAATAAGCGGCAGCACCAGAAGCAGCGCGACAATCGGGGCATAGCGTGAGGAAATCATTGCGGAGCCTCGGCAGAAATCGGGGGCTGTCCCAGCCAGAAAATAACGGGGAGCGCTATGGCAAATGTCAATAATCCTGACATTTCGTGCGCCGATGTTTCCAGAATATCAAGGCCAAACGCGTTAACGAGCAGGGTCAGCGCCAGGACTCTAACGACATTGACGCCAATGGCGAGCGGAACGGCAATCAGCAGCACCAGTATTTTTCTGAGCATGTCATGACAATAATAAGCGGTCATTATGGCAACCGTAACGGTGGCGTAGAGCGTGGAAAAACCGCTGCATGCATCCGCAACCTGCAGCGTGCCATGCTCCAATTCGATTAAGGTTTCCCTGGAATAAGCCGGTATTCCGAGTATATGCAACAGCCAGGTGGCGCTGTCAGTGGCGATATAACGGAGTATCAGGTGCAAGGATTCGGTGAAAACCAGGGGAATGGGCAAAGTCAGGAACAACATTCCCAAAGGGAATAATATGGCGGCTGTTCTTTTGGTGCCTAAAAATAACAAGGAGAAGCCAGGCAGCGACAAAAAAAAGGCAACCGCCGACAGCAGTTGTGAATGAATGCCTGTATCCAGCATATGCAGGGCCAACGTGGGGAATAGAACAGCGAATCCCCACGGGTTTGAACTACGTGGCAGATGGCTGCATTTCTGCAGTTCCCTATGGACGAGATAAAGCACAACCGCCGCAATAAGAAGGCTATGGCCATTATGCCAGACGCCCATTGTCCAGCGTTCCCAAAGCCATGCCAGTGTCGGGGCGTATAAAACAATCAATTGTAGGGAGACCAGCCAGAGTATCCATGAGTGCCTGGATTCCAAAGCGATATCACGATTGGCGCGGTGGGTGTTTAGAGTGTGACTGTTCATTGCTATTCTACCTGCTTTAAAGAGTTATCTAAAACCGGAAACCATCCGTATGGCGCATAGCGTTGGCAAGTCTTAATGCTTTATTTGGCAGGTATTCAGGAACGTAAATTTTATGATTCCCGTAACCGGCTTGCCTTTCCGTCCCTCTTCGGCGTTGCCTACAGGAATATAGGCAAGGGGCGTGAACACGACTGCATGGACAGGAGCAGAAAGCCAGCCTCAATCGCGGGTCCTGTTTCATTCCCTTTTCTTTTTTATTTTATGTCGCCTGATTTGACCAGTATTTTGAGCAAAAAATCAGCATTCGATAATTCCCAGGTTCAGCCTTCGCTGCCGCGTATCCCTTTGAATGTTGGTTATCAGTGTAAAATCATGACATTAGCTTTTAAATAAAAAGTATCGAGAAATGCTCGTTTACTGACTTGGATCAAGAAGAGTTCGGATACGTTTACCCCTGGCTTATTCATTAATCTGAATGTCGTATTTATCGAATAACGTGTACAGTGTCGGGCGCGTTACGCCGAGCAATTTGGCGGCATTTGAGATATTGTTATTGGCATAGGTTAGCGCTCTTTTGATCGCTGTCGTTTCCGCGGTTTCCCGCACCTCTCTTAAATTAAGCGGTATTAAATTGTCGCTATCCTGCTCCATTTCGAGATCTTCAAGCGTTACCGCTGGTCCATCCGCCATGATGACGGCCCGTTTGACCTTGTTTTCAAGTTCGCGGATATTTCCCGGCCATGGGTAAGATTCAATCGCATGGACAGCTTCCTTGCTGAAGCCTTTTAATTTCTTGCCGTTTAATTGGCTGTAACGGTTCAATAATGCGGTGGCGATTGTGATGGCATCGCCCTCACGTTCTCGCAGGGGCGGGATATTGATTGATATTTCACTGATTCGATAATATAAATCACTGCGGAATCTGCCTTCATCTATCAATGCTTGCAGGTTCTGATGCGTCGCGCAGATAATGCGCACATCGACCGGAATCTCTTTCCTTCCTCCAATGCGCTCTATAGTTCTTTCCTGCAGGAAGCGCAATAACTTGGCCTGTAATGAAAAAGGCAAATCGCCTATCTCATCAAGCAGGAAAGTGCCCTTATCGGCATATTCGATTTTGCCTTTTGTTTGCGTGACCGCGCCGGTGAACGCGCCTTTTTCGTAGCCAAAAAGTTCGCTTTCAAGCAGGTTTTCGGGAATGGCCGCGCAGTTTATCGCAATAAAAGGCTGATCGGCGCGGCTGCTTAAGCCATGGATGGCCTTGGCCAGTATTTCCTTGCCGGTACCGCTTTCGCCCAGTAATAAAATACTGGCACTGGTAGGCGCGGTCTTTTCTACTACCCGGGAAAGTTCCTGCATTTTGCGACTGGAGGCGATGATGCCGGCCAAAGGCTCTTGTGTTTTTTGCCGCAGTTTTATGTATTCCTGCTCCAGTTGATTCAGATGGCAGGCTCTGTCGATGATCATGCGCAGCACGTCAATATCGATCGGTTTTTGGTAAAAATCATAAGCCCCCATTGCGACCGCGCGAACAGCATTCTCCCGGTCGTCGTTGCCGGTGACGACGATGACCTTGGTGGCGGGCGCGATGCTCAGTATTTCGTCAAGCGTGGCAAGCCCCGCGCTGGCGTTGGCCGGATCAGGGGGCAGACCCAGGTCAAGCGTTACTACACCCGGGTTATACCGCCGGATGGCTGCAATCGCTTCGTTCTGGTCACTGGCGATAACAGTCTGGTAGTTTTCAAAGCACCATTTCAGCTGTTTTTGCAATCCGGGATCATCTTCTACAATGAGTAAAACGTTATTGTTGTCCAACTTATCACCCTCTCTATTGGTATTAAGCAATCGCGAAATGCAGATCCAGGAATAATCAAAAAATAATTTCCGCCTCTTGCTCCTTTTCCAGCCCGGATGCCGAGCAGGAAGCAGGCAATGCAGGAGCGGTAAGCCATGCCTGGTGCGCGCCCTCCAGACGCAATGCATGTTCTGCATTGATTAACGCAGTGATCGCCGACAGGGCCGGGGAGAGGAACGTGAATTTTACAGTTCCCGCAACCGGCCTGGCTTTCCGTCCTATGTGTTGCGCAAACAGTTACCTCACCTGCCATGCGTCGTGAGCATGAACATAAATCCTGCCCCAATCGCGGGTTTTATTGCATTCCCGCTCCTACAATGCTCGGGTTATTTCATGCATGCTCCTCCGCATCAGCTTTTGAGTTCGCAAGGGGCAGCTTTATGGTGAAGGTTGTCCCCTTGCCGGGGGTACTGTCAACCAGGATCTGGCCGGAGTACTTTAAAATATAATCCCGCGCTTCATAGACGCCGATTCCCATGCCGGCATTGCCTTTTGTAGTGTCGAAAGGTTTAAACAATCGTTCGGCAATAAACTTTTTGTCCATTCCGATGCCATTGTCGATCACTTGCACAATAGCATGCCGCTCGTCGCTGGATAAATGCATTTTGACGTGTCCTTCGTCATCGGTCGCTTCCTGTGCATTTTGCACCAAATGCCCGAGAATCGCGGTCATTTTTTCTCTTTCTCCGAAGATACGACAGTCATGCACATCGGTCAATATTTCCAGGGCCGGTTTATTGCCGGCCTGCTGCAAGGCGACATCTTCCATGACTTCCGACAGATTAATTATGGTTTCCTGAGAGGGCGTTATAGGTCCTTTCCTGAATTGCCCAACCAAATGCTGCATTTTATTGACGACGTTTTCCAGCGTTTCTATGGAATCGTCGATAAACTCCGGATTGTGCTTATGCTTTTCAGCATTTTTGACAATCAGGGAAATTTGCGCCACCAAGTTCTTAAGGTCGTGAACGATATAGGCCGAAAGCCGGTTATAAGCTTCAAATTGCCTGGAGCGGGACAATTCGTCGCTGGCACGGTTTAGCGCCAAGGCATTGGTTAATTGCATGCCTACCGTTTTTAATAAATCGTGATCCTCCCAATTAAGCTGCCTGGGTACTCTGGCCTGAGTGAGCACCACAAAAGCCATCATTTCATTTTGGTGAAATAGCGGGATGATCAACCAGACATTTTTTTCCTCGGCATACCATTGAGACAGATCGACTTGGTCATACATTTCAGGATCATTGTCAAACTCAACAAAGTCGATGACCCATTGCTTGTTAATCAGAAATTGGATTAACGAATCGTCCCCAGCCAGCTGTTGTTGGGGTTCAAACCCCAGGTTTCTGTTTTCCGCCAGATAAAAATCGCCCTGCTGGTTTTTAAGCCATAAGCCGCCGCCGGAACTTTCCACCAGATTGGACATGGTATGGATAACAAATCCCGAGAATTCCTCGATAGATGTCAATCGAGCAATCGACTTACTCATTTTGATCCATTCATCCCGATAGTCGTAGCGATAGTGAAAAAAATGTTTATTAAAATAAATTTTGGCCAGGGCACGGGTTTTCCCCGAAACGAATAAAATCAATAGCAGCAGCACGGCTAAAAAAATGAAAACAATCTGGGCGAGTTCTCCCCAGCTACTACCGTAATCGCGGATATAAAAGCCTGCCTGGGCCATTAATATTAAATAGATTCCCGTCCCGAACAGCACGGTGGTATGAAACACGACTTTCCTGGGCGCGGTAATAGGTCTGACATTCCGGCTCAGCCGGGAAGTCGAAACAGCCAGCAGAGGGATTACCATGGCGTTAAGCATGCCCCTGGCATCCCAGAGCGAAGCATCCAGTCTTGCGAACAACAAAGACTTGCTGTAAATGAAAAAATCGATAGTAAATAACGAACCCAGGCCCAGACATAGAAATTTAACAGTCCAGCGCTGATCCTGAGTGGCATTTCGATAAAGCTGTTCAATCAGGATCAGGCCAATAATCGCAAATACGACATGCGCTAAAAGACGGGGGTCCATGTCCAGCACCGCGTTAACCTGATAGCGAAAATCCGCGGATGTTTCATGAATAAAAATAAATACAATCAGAAACAATATCGCATAGACCGGCCTGGACTTGGCAAACATTAAGTAATTTGCATTAACTCTTTGATTCAAAATAAGGATTGTTAAAAAAATGAACCAGGATACATTGCGCACGGTTTCAAATGACAACGTATCCGAAATAAATAATTGATCGTCTTGAATGCTGATCGCGGTATAACCGCTCCATACCAATGAGCAGAAAACAGCGATGAGAAAAGGCAGGGCAAAAGGAATTTTTTTAATTCTAACAAGCGTTAAAAGCAATAAAAGAAAATAAGCCGCTGTCGCCGTCAAGTAACTGTAGAAACTGAAATTCTCAATTAGATTCATAGAGTTGTCTTCTTTAATTGAGCTGGCGCATTGGCTATGTCTTGTGCCTTTCGGATCGACTTTGCCGCCGGATACCATAGATAACACCGATGAGAAAAACAGGAAACAAGCCCCGCTTTATCCCGTCAGGCGCTGCCGTTGAGGCTGTTCCATCTTCATCACTAAGCGTTTTTACCTATTGACCTGACTATTGAAATCGGCGTTTTTAAGTTCTACTTAACATTAGTCGAATAAGCTTCAGTCCGCATGAACACTATAAATCAAAATCTAACTGCTTGGCTATCCGTTAAATGCATTGAACAATTATCCGGTTTTACCCAGCGCTTAACGGTTGGGTTTATTTGATTTAAAACATAAACTACCTCAAGAGAGAGATAAATCATGTTTGATGAACATTTTGAAGTTTTTTTGGCCGATACCCAGAAAAGCAAGGAAAAGCATTACGGAATCCGATACCAGGTTTATTGCGAGGAAATGGGCTTTGAAAGCAAGGATAATTTTGTCGCAGAGCAAGAGTATGATAAATGGGACGGGCATTCCGCTCATTTTATCGTCCGAGCTAAACATACGGGTCAATGGATTGCCGCCATGAGGATGGTTTTCAAGAACGAACAACCATTGCCCTTGGAAGAACATTGTCTTATTAACAAACCGATCCACCATAACGTCTTTAATCATTCGGTTGAAATATCCAGATTATGTCTGATTAAGGAAATTAGAAGACGCAATACCGACTATGATCCGCCAATAGGCTTGGAAGATGAGCATAACGGCATTAAAAGAGCCGATAATGTCATTCCGTTTCAAAGTCGTAAAAATATCGAACGTCGCATAATTTGGGGATTATTTCGTGCAGCGGCAGAGTACAGCGCTGAAAATAATATCAAGAAATGGTATTTTTTATGCACTAACGCGCTAGCACGGGTTATTGCCAAAGAAGGTTTCAGCATGGAGCGTATAGGCGAACCCTGCAGTCTTAATGGAGAGCGCATACCGTTTGAAATAGGTTTAAGCGAAATACTTTCAAACTCAATCTGGCTCAATGATTTCAAGAAAGGCTACAGCCTTTATTCGGATATGGAAATATCAAAAACCAACAATAAACGAGTCAGATATCAGGTTTAGATAAATAATAAATTGACGTTATTATTTATCTAATTCTTTTGGCTACGCGCATGGTTTATATGCAAGCATGAATATAGACGTGTCGGATAGCATTCTATTGGAGGCTGAACCGGATAGCTCATCATAACTTTCAGCTCGCCGAAAGTTTTCTTTGCATGGGGCACTAAGCAGAGAGTCAGCTATTTATTGCAAGAAAGACTGATTTGCTTTTTACAAATCCGGATTTTTTTCAGAGTTAAAAATGATACTGTTGTACTTGATCAACCACATATTTCGTTAAGTTGGAGCAGGCAATACCATAATGCTGCGTAGCCAAAATTAACAAAGGGTATTTTTTGCAATCTGAAAACAGGCCATAGCCAATCATCTATTAAAATCAGTGACAGGTTCACTTTTTACGAAAATTGTACTGATATGTCGGACCAGGAAGTCCATGTCGGAATGATTGAAAGTTTTCGGAAAGGCATATTGTCAGTGACTCTAACACTATAATTTTTAGGGTTTTTTTAATACAAAGTGAAATTCCAGACGCTTTGTGAACAAGTTTGTGCCTTTCCGGCGATTTTGACAGCATTGCTGTTATAGTCCCCGAGAGATATTGCAAATCTACTGATCTTTTCCCTTGTCCGCTCATTATTTTTACTAGAGTTTGCTGTCAACGTGAGGCCGTGCCTGTCTAATCCGCTTATATGGGTCAGGAATCCGAAAGAATGCTTAAATTTTTGAAGAAATTATCGAGTTTAATGTGAATTCTGATAAATATCCCGTCAATATTTTTGGGTATTTTTTGAGATTTTTTAAGCACGCGGTCTTGCATGATTTTTTGCAATGATGGCGATAAAGAGCCGAACCTAAGTATCAATCAGTTTCCGCGTAATCTATTTTAATCAATGTTTTATCGAAAGCATTCGAACATTTTCCCGACAATGAGCCCCGAATAAGCTAAGGCCGGCTTTCAGCAATTCATGCCGAGTGATTTGCAATACGGCTTCGATAAATTATCCCTCATCTGTTGCTCCGCCATCACGGCTTTATCCGGAAACGCTTCATCAATGATCATTTCAAAAACCGCAAGATTTCATATTCTCAATCTAAATAAACGCTAAAAACGCGATCAGTGTGGTGAATTAAATAGCATTTACCGCAGTCTCTAGTGAGATTGGCGGACATCGAGCTGGATGGCTGAGGTTTTTTTGAATCATGGCGCTATTTCTAACCATTGATGATGTTTACTTAACTCTATGAATAAACCATTCGATTACAATTTGGCATTCTCTAGAAACATTGGTTGGGTCACGGAAGCCGAGCAGGCGATTCTTCGCACCAAGAGGATCGCTATCGCGGGCCTCGGCGGCGTTGGCGGCAGTCATCTGCTCACCTTGACGCGCTTGGGTGTTGGAAAATTTAACATTGCGGATTTCGATCGCTTTGAATTGGCCAATTTCAACCGGCAGGCAGGCGCGACCCTGTCTCATCTGGGGCAGCCTAAAGTTGATGTGCTGGCAGAAATGGCGCTGGACATCAATCCTACGCTCGATATCAAAAAATTCTCCGAGGGCGTCAATCAGGATAATGTGTCAGAGTTTTTAACGGATGCTGATGTGTATGTGGATGGCCTGGATTTTTTTGCCTTTGCCGCTCGTGAAAGGCTTTTTGCAGCCTGCGCGGAACTGGGTGTCCCGGCGGTCACTGCCGCGCCGTTGGGAATGGGGGCCGCGTTATTAAACTTTATGCCCGGAAATATGACTTTTGAAGAATACTTTCAACTAAAGGGCAAATCGGAAGCGGATAAAATTTTACATTTTCTGCTCGGTTTGTCGCCCGCCATGCTGCAAGTCGGCTATCTTGCCGATCGGAGCGGCGTGGATTTGATTAATCATAAAGGTCCTTCCACACCAATGGCTTGCGAGATCTGTGCCGGTTTTGCCGCAACTCAGGCGCTAAGGATTTTATTGCAACGGGGTAAAATTGTGGCGGCGCCATGGGGATTGCATTTTGATGCCTACCGGAACAAGCTGGCGAAAACCTGGCGTCCCTGGGGAAATCGAAACCCGCTGCAACGCCTGGGTTTAATGATAGCTAGGCAACAGCTTATGAAAATATCGAAAGAGACTAGTGCTTAGTCAGTCTTGTTATGACGAGTAAATTGCAGGTGCGAATTCTCTTGTGCCCTTTGAGGTATTCGTACTATTCGCATGGCATGAATGCTGTACGAATTTTACTCGTCATAAATACATTGACTGATTACTAGTACTCGGTCAGCCTTGTTCTGACGAGTAAAATTTGCGGAGTATCCATAGCGTGCGAATAGTGCGAATACCCTGAAGGGCATAAATGAATTCGCACCTACAGTTTATCCGTCATAAATACATTGACTGACTACTAGGCTTTAATCCGGGCGGCTGCGTCATATTTGCCGATAAGCGCTCTCTGTAATTCCCCATATCCGCACAGGGCAGGGCATTAATCGGTCGTGCAACCCTCCAGAGTCATATAGATCCGAGACGGCAGGAACCTTATGGTTTGAATCAATAAGGTTCGCCGCGCTTGCCGTTGTCGTCTGTTTTCCTGCTTTATTTTTGACACAGAACAAGATAACAATTGCCGGAAACCGATTCGGACAGAATCTCAAAACCCGCATCAACAATTTTCTGACGAATATTTTCTTGCTCATAAGGCGTATACAGAATTCCCTTGCGGATACCCCAGGCATTGATGCGTTCCGCGATACGGTTCAATGGCCATGGTGTGCGAGGATAAAGCAATACGTTTGCCGCCAGCGTGCCTTTGGGCTTAAGTGTTCGATGTATATCGCGCAGTGCGCCATCGACATTGGGAAAGCAATGAACGGCATTGGCGATATTGGCCGTATCAAATGAATTGTCGGGGAAGGGAAGTTCCGCGGCATCCGCGTGCTCCAGGTTAATTGATGGATTACCGGCGAATCTTTTTCTGGCTCCCGCGAGCATGGATTCGGCATAGTCGATACCTGTAATATCGGAAGCGGGCATACGCTTCCATTTTCGCCAGCGCAGCAAAAGTTCAAGTAATGTGCCGGTGCCGCATGCGACTTCAAGATGCCGGGCGCCAAAGTTAGGTCCAAAAAATCGTAATTGAGAGCCCAGTGTACTGTTATAAGCGAAGGTAAGAATAAAAAAACCGCGAAGATCGTACCACCAGGGTTCGGATGAGTAAGCCGTCGCGATTTCATCGCGTGTTTTACCCGAGGATTGTTGCTGCTGTGTCATGAAAACTCCCGGACAGATGCATAAGATTTTGGGCTGAAATTATTAGCGCCATTCTAGGTAGGTTGGCTCTATTTTACAACGCTATCGATTTACAACGCTATCAATCCATTGCTCTGTCAGTGTTTTTTACACTGAAACGCTTTGGCGTCATGTGTTGATTTGTAAGGCTTTGAAATTAAAAAGGAAATTATTGTGGCACATGAGTTGCTTTATGGTTCATGCAACCTAATGCGTTATAAACTTTTTAGGAGATTACAATGAAACTTTACAAAAATATGCTTGGCGCAGCTTTTTCACTGGGTGTGGCTATTGCTCCTGGTTTAGCAAACGCTCAGTTTGGTGACTTTGTTGTCGATGAAGGCAGTGTGCCTGATACGTCACCTAACACGTTCACTGCTGATAAAGTAAACGGTTCTTATCTGGAACAGTTGACGATTAATGCTGATAGCACTTTTTCCGCCGTGGGATATGCTACTTTTTCGGCGTTCCTGAGTAACGAAGGTTCACTTGTCGTGCCTTCACAAATTAATAATCTTGAACCTGCCGGGTATTTACTCCGTGCATCTTTCGAATCGACTGGAAGCTTCGATCCCGTCGCCGGTACATTTACAGGTGGTGAAGCCACTTTTAATTTATTCGCTGATCCCAATCAGGATTCGGATATCACGTTTGGCGCGACAGCCGCTGATGCTTTCTCTATAAGTAATACAGGCGACAATTATGGTATAGGCTTCGCAACGAATGCTATCACCCTGGAAGGGATTCCCGGCGTACCAGGCGCGTTTAACTTTATATGGGACGATTTCACGCTGACTGCCGATGGTCAAAATTATTTCATTTCTCCTGATCCTTTCTATGTACAGTTACAGGCAAATGGCGATTTTGATGTGGACAATTTCGGACCGGGCACTTTCGAAGTAACCGGCGATGTCAGTGCCGTGTTTGATGTTACACCACCTGTACCTGAACCTGCTTCCATGGCGATGCTTGGATTAGGCCTGCTGGGCTTTAGAGCAACTCGTCGCCGGGCTGTACGGGCCTGAACACCGTTGTTTGACAAGCTGATTTTATAGTGTATGGAAACCTTGCTTGGACGCATTCAAGCAAGGTTTTTTGATATTGAAATCGAAGAAAAACGACTCTTTGAAGTATCCCCACCTTCAGCGCATGTTGAAGGTCTCTCTATCTATACCGTCGTATCAGTAGAAGTCGCGGATCATGTGTTTTTAACGGGCTTTGATATCGCCTCATCCGGCGACGGCAATTGTTCCTGCCACGCCATGATCAAGTCCTCAGGCCTGTTCTTTAATGCTCCCTGTTTCTGGCTGTATAGCCTATCCGATAATCACTTTTAACAGCTTTGCCTGGTTTTAAGCGCTCCAGTGCTATCTACCCTATGGCAGGCACAGCAGCAGTTTTCCGTAACCGGTTTTTTCAATTGGTTTTTAATTGATTCAACAAATTAACAGCGGCTTCTTTCTCCGGAAATGGTTGCTCGGACTTTTTAATGTTTTCCAGAATTTCAATGGCCTGTTTATTATTGCCGTTAACAGAATATGCTTCAGCCAGATGAAATTGGATATCATTAGCCTGAGGCGCTGATGCGGCCGCTTTTTCAAGCAGGGCTAGACCTTCCTGGTGCTGTCCCTGTTTAATCAAGATATAGCCATAAGTATCGGCAACCGTCGCTGAACCGGGCGCCTTGTTGTAAGCGCTTTTGGCTAATTCCAGGGCTTGGGGCTTATGTTGCAGGGAATAGATACCGGCCAGATTGTTTAACGCAAGGGCATTATCGGGTTGATCAAGCAGTATCGCTTGATAATGCGTTTCAGCTTGTTCATAGTTTTGCCGCTGTAAATGGATAGCCGCCAGCTTAAAATGGATTGCATTATTCTCAGGATTTTTTTCCAATTCGCTGTTGAGAAATTGGAGAGCTCCGGCCGGATTATCCTGGACATTCATCAGATCGGCTATGATAAATAAAATCTTATTGTTCGGTGCGACTTGATAGACTTGCTGATAGGCGGCAAGGGCTTTATCAAATTTTTTCTCCGCCAGATACACATCACCCTGCAACATTTTACCAATGGCCATGGCTGGGAACTGTCTGTTTATTCTGTCCACATTTTCCAAAGCTTCCCGGTAGCGTTTGAGTTTGGTTAAATAAGCGGTTCTAAAAATAAGGGCCTGCGGCTTGCTGGGATCTATCTCTGATGCCTCGTCCAATAATTTAAAGACTTCCTTTTCTTTATCAGGATGCTCGATAAATAACCGTGCAAGCAACAGCCGGTGGTTAATATCCTGTTTATCCAGGTTAACGAGTTGAAGCAGTGTCTGTTCGGCCGACTGTCTCTGTCCATTAATAAGCTGCGCGCCGGCCAGTGTGGAAAGCGCCATACTGTTATTTGGATAACGTCCCGCTATCTCCTGACCTAACGATAAAATTTTATCGGGTTGTTTATTGGCTGCATAAAATTTACTTAAATGCTTGATTACTTCTATTTCGGCCGCGACATTTCCTTTGGTCTTGTTAAGTGCGGTCAATAATATATTTTCTACTTCCCGGGGATTTTTCTCCTTATGGGCGATATCAGCCAGCACCAGATAAGCCTTGATTGATTTATTATTAATAGCTAAAGCTTTGTTTGAATACTCTTTGGCTTTGTTCAGATCGTCCGCATCTAAAGTCAGTTTGGCCAACCCAAGATAAGCGGTCAGATTGTCTGGATCCAGTTGGATTGCTTTTTGAAAGCTCTGTCGGGCTGAAGTGGTGTCTTTTTCCAGGATTTCCAGCAGGGCTTGTAAATTATAGAACTCCGGTTCGCGCGGGTTTTGTGCTAACAGCGCGGTGATTTCAGTCCTGGCATCCGCAAGCTTATTTTGTTTGAGCAGATCAAAGATCTCAAGATAGCTTTTTTTCTTGTTGCTGTTTTCATTCTGTTGCAAAGTTTCCAGAAATGAAGAAGAACTTTCCAATTCATCCGGCTGCACTCCAATTTGATCTAAATCATTAAAATTGCTTTGCTGATTTTCCGGAAGATCATAGATTGCAGCCATGGTGGAACTCGAAGTCAAAATGCTAATGGCTATTGCAATAAGACGGCGTTTTACTCTCAGGGTATTATTTTTCATGGGATAACCTTATTCATTGTAAATAATATTATCAACGTGTGGATTTGCCAGAGCATAATCCGGCCTATATGCGATTTGTTAAGCAATACAATACTAACGTCAAATATTGTCTGCCTAAAGCATTAATTACATTTTGATTTTATATTGAGGTCCAATACGTCTCTTCGATTTGCTCATAGATCCATTGGTATAAAATTTTCAATTCAGGATCCATCTTATTCATGGCGGACTGTGTTTTTTTAATGTAATAGGGGGCTCGAATCCCATGGTAGTCAATGGTTTTTCCTGCCTGCTGAAAAATGATGCCTGATCTTTTCAGCAATCTCGGAAGGAACGGCTCCATCATTGCAAATATGTTAGAGCGCCCGGTCATATCCGTCAGTGCCGTTGCTGCCAGAAAGCAGGAAACCGCGATCAGCGAAAATGTCCGTTTCTCATGATCAGAAAAATTCATAGCATCACCGAAACGGGTCAACGCTTCTCCCGAACGTCTGCGGAAAGTGCTGTCAACTGCCAGACGCGATATTTCGCAAATTGTTTCGCGATCTAAATTTAAGCTTTTAATAAATTCATGATCGAGGCTTTCAGAACAATATTTTTCAAATGGCAGCAAGGCTTCGCCTTTATTGCCGGTAGTCGGAACCAAGCGCACGCAACCGGCAGGGAGTCCGGTCATTTTATGGGTGATTAAACAGTGCAGAGACTGATCGTCAAATTCATCGTATTCCTGTTTATCCGGAAACCGGTCGGGGGACTCGTAGTGAAATTCATCACAATAAACATGGTATCTTATCGCGTAAACTTTACTTTTTATTAGAGGCGTATGAGCAAAATCCACAGTAAAGTATTTTTTAAAGCTTTCAACCAGTGTTTGATTTTTTTCCGACATAACACCGCCTATATCTCAAGTTATGTTTTTTTAGTGCCCCCCCCCCGATGTGTTTCAGTACCATGGATCTTGGTCTTCATGCCAAGCGCCTGCTAGTTTGCCCAAACCAATCACGATTTCGATTATTTTTTTTAAAACAAAAGCTTATTAGCACTTATTCAATCAAAGTCTGATTGGTTTTTTCTCAAATATCAGGATTATGTCCGCGGTAGCAGAGCGGAAATAATTTATCTGTAGTTCATACAGACAAGCGGCAATAAAAAAATATCCTTTTTCTTATATTTAACCGACATTCCGCAGCCAATTCAGCCACTACCGGAATAATATTTAATATGGAAATCACCTAATAATTTGCGAGGCGGCTCATACAAATCAAAGGGATTGCCTGTATCGTGCGGAGGCATTGTAGGGGCGGACCTACGTGTCCGCCCTGTTTCGGGTGCACAACAGGCCGCAGGTCAAAGGCGAACCGTTGAGCAAGAGCGGACACACAGGTTCGCCCCTGCGTATTACGGTATCTGGGCATCAATCCGTAGGAATTGCCAGATTAAAAACGCCTGGGAATCAAGGAAAATGAACAGGCCGATTAACAATCGATACGGAAATAATTCTGATTGGATCAAATTTTGCCGCGGAATGTAGGATTTAATATCCGCTTTGTCTGGCTTGATGTAACTGTGGATGTTGTAGTTGTTATAGCGTTTTTATGGCATGAATTGTTCCACACGCTTATTGCCAGGCTGTCCATCAGTCTGTTATTAGCCGGAAATTGCCGATATTAAATGTCAGGAAATTAATTCAATGGCATCCGTGCCAATGCGAAGCAGACCCTAGAAATAGAAAGTTTCAGGTTTTTTGAAAAATTAATCCGCATATTTGACGCTGACCCTTGTCTCTAGATCATCAATCAACTAGTATCCCTTTCTGTAAGTTAATTGATAACTTGACTCCTTATCCATGTCGCGACAAAAAAGCCAATGGAAAAAAGGGGGAAGTGAAGGCGGATTGTTATAGTCAATATAATTTTAAGGATATAACTATGCTAAAAAATATGTCACTTTTTATCATCATCATGCTTACTTTTAATGGTTGCTCCCTGAATCGCTATAAGGAAGTCAAGGATACCGATTGGGTTGGGGTCAGTTATGATGCGGCAAATACGCTGCAGCAACAAATGAGCAGACCCTTACCGAAGAACTCTTTGATTGTTGTCAGCACATTGCTTAATGTAGATGACTTGAAACAGACTTCTTCCTTCGGCCGGATTGTCGCCAATCAGATTGCTTCAGCTTTTCATAACGCCGGCTATCGAATTATCGGTATGGAAATGCCGATAGACCTTTTCACCATGGAGGAAGGCGGTGCATTACATCTTACCGATGAAGTCAAAGCCATGCTGAGACAATATAATCCAGCTGCCTTAGTGGGAGGGGTATACGCCCCAGGCAAGAGAACCGGCTATGTTTCCCTGCGCATAGTCGACCTGAACGACAGAACCATTATATCGTCCACGGATCTGTCTATACCGATGGGTCCGGATGCCAAGCTTCTACTGGAGTCCAAGGAAGTCGGTTCCAATGACATAAAGACCAAGCAATCAGGAGAAGCGGGATCGGTAAATGAAACCGATATTGATCCGCAGGGAGGATTCTAGAGTCATAAGGGATTAATAAGTCCAGGTTAAATAGCCTGGATGTCGGCCAGTAATCGGGGCAGCGGGTGTGAGGCTGTCACAATAGTAAAATCGCCCCGGTAAAGCGTGGATTGGCCAATACCCATATCGGCGGACCAGCTTATTCAGGGTTTATACGCAGTTTATGACCATGGCGATTTTAACCAGAAATTGTCGACTATGTGCCTGATTTCAAAAAACAAGGAAACTTTTCGAAGCATCAATATCTAAGGAACATGGACGTGTTTCAGTTTTTATAGATTATGTAACGACTCTTATCAGATGACACAAGGACATGGATTCATATGTGTGTCACCGTACAGACCAATTCCGGTCCTGTAGCTACAGTATTTTTAAGTTTACGGCGAAAGCGGTATTGTTCGCCTCTAAGCTGAGTCCCTGTTACGGGGAATTTCATTCTTTTTATTAACTATCAGGAGAATAGAGATGGCTTGGGATCAAATAGAAGGCAACTGGAAACAGTTTAAAGGAAAGGTGAAAGAAACCTGGGGTGAATTGACCGATGACGAACTCGATCAAGTCGCAGGCAAGCGGGATGTATTGCTAGGAAAGATCCAGGAGCGCTATGGCATTGAAAAAGACGAAGCGGAACGGCGACTCCGGGATTTTGAAGATCGCATCCATTAATCGTTGCATTTATTTTCTCAGGAGAAAAGGCGCGGCTCGTCGAAATGAATTAGACACTTTGATAATAATGCTGATCCAGGTCTAGCGTTTTATCAAAAAGAGCCCCCTTTTCAGGGACATTATGGTCAAACTCATCCTGTAGCAGAAGCGCAGTCTCGCCCGAAGCTAACAGGGTGAGTTTAAGTTTGGCGTTTTTTTTAATGTCTCGTCGCGATAGAGGCTGGAAGCTAGGGTCGGCAATGGCTTGCGCAGAAACAAGAAAGCCCGCGCATGGCTGCACAATTTTCAAGAATCCCTGCCTGCATGTATAGCCGGCTGCCGGATTATGTTCGGACCTGTTCGGTTGCCGCGGGTTGAGACCGATCATTGCATTGATCCTGATCTTTGTCAGCAGAATCCAGCCATGATTAGGAACTTGGGAATTAGGAGTGACCTTGACCAATTGGCAATTCATCAGTTGCAAATAGCCAAGACTTTTAACCACCACTTATTTAAGGAATACCCCATGAATATAAAAAACGACCAACGAACGATCCTTTCACATAGCGTATTTGTTGCTCTCTTATTATCTGCCTTCATCAGTTTAACCGGCTGCAAGGAAGAGGGGCCTGCTGAAGAGGCCGGCAGAAGGACTGATGAAGCCGCTGAAAGAACCAACGAAAGACTTGAGGAAATGACTGAACAAAGACAGGAAGCGATTGAGGAGAGGGAAGAATCCATGGGGAGCGAATCCGGGTCGGTTGAACAATACCTGGACGATTCAGCCATTACCGCCAAGGTTAAAGCGGAAATGGTAGCCGATCCCATACTCAGCGCCACCAAGATCGATGTCATCACCGAGAAAGGCGTGGTCAAACTGAGCGGCGTCGTTGATTCACAGCAAAGTGTTGACAGGGCGCTGGAAATTACCCGTGGGATTAACGGTGTGCAATCGGTGGAAAACAATCTGGTGGTTACACCGGTTCCGGAATAAGACGAGGTATTTCATGCGCTGTCTGATCAGTGTTTTTATTACCTTGCTTTGCCTTTCCGGCGCTGGCGCGGCGCCGGTAGAGGATGCCTATATTGCCGGATATGCCGCCAGCATACTTCAGCGGGAGTTCAAGCTGGGCAGCCAGTCATTAAGCGTCAAGAACGGCATCATCACGATTCATGCGGATGATTTAAAAAATACCGGCCGGGGCAAAGTCATGGATGCCTTGTCGAGTATTCCGGGCGTAGCCGGAGTTGAGATGGTTGAAGGAGGCGAGCGGCTGGCGTCAACTCCTGCCGAAACAGGCGTTCATGGTACGGTACGGACGGGCGGGGAGCTAGCGTTGCAGACCGGATTCTTGCCGACAGGCCATCTGTTTGAGCGGTTACTGGCCGACCCCCGCTGGCCCCACTTTTCAGCGTCATATCGTTATACGAGTGTCAGCGGCGATTTTGAGGACACTGTTAATATAGGATCAGTCAGCTTCGGTGAAACCATACCGTTTTATCGCGGAAACTTAAGCTTCGGACGGCGATTCGCGGGACAGTGGGAGGTCGGACTTCAAGGGGGCGTCTTCAGTGATTTCAACCTCGATGCGCCTTCATCGGATTTAATCAATAGCGATTTTTACGGAGCTTTGTATTCAAGCCTGCGTATCGGCAATTTCTCGGCTTTCAGCCGGCTCTTTCATCAAAGTTCCCATCTCGGCGACGAGTTTTTGCTACGGACCCGCATACAACGGGTAAATTTGAGTTTCGAAGGGATAGACTTGAAACTCTCTTATGAATTTCCTTACGGTATTCGCCTGTATGGCGGAGGCGGCGGCTTGGTTCATAAGGAGCCACGCTCGCTCAAGCCCTGGTCGGTGCAATACGGGATTGAGTTCAGGAGTCCATGGCACATGGATTTTGCCGCCTTGCGGCCGATTGCGGCGGTGGATCTTAAAAACTACGAAGAGAACGATTGGCAAACCGATGTATCGGCACGTGCCGGCGTTCAATTTGAAAACTTGCAAGTGATGGGACGGCATTTTCAGGTGCTTGTGGAGTATTTCAACGGACACTCTCCGAGTGGCCAGTTCTACAACGATAAAATCGAATACATCGGACTGGGTGCCCATTTTCACTTTTAAACGATAAGCGTTCAAAGAATTGCGCCTGATGCAGTGCGCTTTGTCCTTAAAATGTATTATTGGTTATACCAAGGAATTTATTCGGATCCGAATTCCAATATGCCTGGCCGGTTTCTTCATGGATGGCAATCATCCTGCTCATCCATAATGTAATCGTCGTCAATTGACGGCCTTTTAGGAGAAATGGAAATGCTTGAAACTTTAGCGGTTGTCTTGATTATCCTTTGGTTGCTTGGCCTGGTGTCTTCATACACACTGGGCGGATTTATTCATATCCTTTTGGTTATCGCACTGATAGTGATCGTGGTTCGTATTATTCAAGGTCGAAGACCGATTTAGATACGGCAATATTTTTTAGCTTTGCCGGATAAGTTTTAATCTTGCTTCGATTCCGCTGATATTTTAGTGCGCTCACCACATTCCCCGGTATTTAAGTTCAAGGAGTTGGAGAAAATATTAAAGTTAATGAGTCTCAGAAGGTAAAGCGGCGAAACACCCAGGTAAGAAACAATC
>SWCD01012417.1_pt1 | contig 64327 bp, 58 predicted proteins | sample 4693011 | NCBI WGS metagenome assembly SWCD01 (sample SAMN10267278, study PRJNA491770) | bioreactor metagenome | isolation source: DHS bioreactor inoculated with marine | place: Japan: Omine Ridge, Nankai Trough
AAGGGGTTCTGTAATTACTTAAAGTTTAAACCCGAAAAATAGACTGATTTTTCGGGTTTATTTTTTATCTTCGCACCGCAAAAATAGTTGGAGATGGGCTTACAGCAGCAAGTAATGGAGGAACTAAAGACCGCTATGAAGGCCAAGGACAAGGTGGCCTTGGAGTCGTTGCGGGCAATTAAGTCGGCCATACTTTTGGCGCAAACCGGAGATGGATCACAGGGCGACCTAACCGAGGCGGAAGAAGTAAAACTTGTCCAGAGGCTGGTAAAGCAACGCAAGGACAGTGCCGCTATATATTTGGAACAGGGCAGGGAAGATCTTGCCGCTCCAGAACTGGCACAAGTTGAAGTAATTGAAAAGTTTTTGCCCAAACAACTTTCCGAGGAGGAAGTAGAAAAGGCTGTGACAAGGGTTATAGAGACCACTGGAGCTTCCGGAATGAAAGATATGGGTAAGGTCATGGGTATTGTAAGCCAGGAATTGGCCGGACAAGCGGATGGGAAGATTATATCGGCCATTGTAAAAAGGAAACTGGTTTAAAAAGAGTTTATAAGTTTATGGGTTTACGGGTTTATCCGTTTTTTGAAATGGTTTCTTTGAACACTGAACACTGAACACTGAACACTGAACACTGAACACTGAACACTGAACACTGAACACTGAACACTGAATTTTGGCCGCGTGGCGCAACTGAATACCCGCCCGTTCCGAACTGACGTTAGGAACGTTCGGGCGGGGCGCATCAGATTTCGGCTCTGAGGGTTGGGGGTTTGATAAGATTTCAGGAAAGATGCATTATGTTTATGTTCTTTATAGTTCAACGTATGATAGGGCATATATTGGAATGACGGTTGACTATAATCTGAGATTGTATGAACATAATTCAGGAAAAACAAAGTCGACAAAGGCATTTATACCTTGGGTAATTGTTCATTTGGAGGAATATGCCACCAGGGAAGAAGCTAGAGATAGAGAAAAATACTTAAAAAGTGCTGCAGGAAGAAAATGGAGAAAGAAGCACATAATTTGGCCGCGTGGCGCAACTGAATAGCGCATCAGATTTCGGCTCTGAGGGTTGGGGGTTTGAATCCCTCCGCGGTCACGAATAAATCAAAAAGCTGTACGTCAAATCAAGCTCTCTTGAATTTGTAAGTGCGGCTTTTTGATTTTCAAAACGGAGCTCACTAGGGATATGCAATCCCTCCCTTTATGCCATGAGTATTTATTGCTTTAAAAATCCCGGAATAAGATAAAAACAACTGCCTTGGCAGTTGGACCTCCCGTTTTAGAAATGGAGTGTATACGCTTTGCCAAGGCTTCTGCAAAGTGTTTACTATCAATTCAAAATGTGTATTTTAGCTACTCTTGAAAACCTAGGGCAATTTTTATATAATAAAAAAAAACGATCCAATTCTGGGTTTAAACGAGTGCATTATGAATTAATCCATACCCATTTTTGGATACCGACCGAAATCGAAGATAAATGATCATTTTTTGTGATAATTTACAAGGTTGTGAAGAACTTCACCCGCCTGTTTGACGAAGTCGGGCTTGTATGACCGATGTAAAACATTAAAATTTCAACCGATGAAAAATATTATTAGGGCCATATTGGCTGGCTGGGGAGCGAATAAAATTGGAGGAGGAAAATGTGGATGTATTGGAAGTATCGTGGTTTTTATAATCCTTTACTACCTTTTAGGCTATGTATTCAATTAAACGAAATAATGGCTGATAATTCGAATGCATTGTACTAAAGGATTTTCCATTTAGGGGATAACATCCTATTTGCCAAAATCTGTGAAAATCGAGGGTCTAATAATTAAATGATTATTTACTTTATTAGTCCCATTTACGCTTCGTTTATTGAAAAATTCGAGTATAGGCCAAGAGCAATTGTAGAGGCGACTAGACTCATTATTTGTATTAGGAAGCACTCTACGGCATTCCCGCCCTCATTCCATTTCTTAACATACATCAACGAAAACTTCTTTAATAACACATAACTTTGAAGAAGAAAGGATAGTTTAAAACTAAATATAATTACGATGGCAACAAAAAAAATAGAACGTGTTTTGTCCCCGCCATCTCCACATATGGTGGGCGATGGTTTTAGGGTGCATAATTTTATTCCGTCTGGATACGGAATGAGTATGGAACGAATGAGCCCATTTATTCTGATGGATTACAATTCCAACTATTTCTTTCCGCCAACGGATAAACAACGTGGAGTAGGAGTACACCCACATCGAGGGTTCGAAACAGTGACCATTGCATATAAGGGAAAGGTAGCCCATCATGACAGTTTCGGCAACAGTGGCGTAATCGGGGAAGGAGAGGTACAGTGGATGACCGCCGCGTCGGGGGTATTGCACAAGGAATACCATGAGGAAGGGTTTAGTAGGGAAGGGGGTGATTTCCAGATGGTGCAGTTATGGGTAAATCTGCCGGCCAAGGTTAAAATGTCCCCGCCAAAATATCAGGGTATAAGTAGGGATATGATCAAAAAAGCGACCTTGCCGAACGAAGGAGGAACGGTAGAGGTTATTGCCGGTAACTATCAGGGAGTAGCAGGTGCTGCCTCTACTTTTACCCCTTTGAATTTGTTCAACGCTAAATTAAAGAAAGGCACTGCGGCACCCTTTAGTTTTCCTTCCCGTTTCAACTCGGCATTACTAGTTGTTGAGGGGCGTATTAGAGTAAATAACACGGAGGAAGTGCCAACCGATAACTTGTTGCTTTTTGCCAATGAGGGGGAGGATTTTATTGTCGAAGCGTTGGATGATGCCGTAGTCCTTATCTTATCAGGTGAACCTATCGCCGAGCCTATAGTGGCTAATGGTCCTTTTGTGATGAACACCAAGGCAGAAATTCTTCAGGCTTTTGAAGATGTGCGCAACAACAAATTTGGATTTTTGAAGGATTGAACATTTGCTTTTGGGCACTGCCAAAACCCTCGTTTTGTCCTAAACAAAATGGGGGCTTTGGCTTTTCCGGATTTCTACATATTATTGTCTTTAAAATAAAGTTTAAATTTACGGGCAAAACTTAGTCTGTAGTGGAAATTTTATATAAAAACAGATTCGAAATTTTCTTTCTTACCCTTTTGGGAATCCTATTTGGTTCGGTAATTTTCCCTGGTGATTTTTTTGAATCCATTTTTCAACCCATTTTGTTCTTGCTCAATTTTGCGGCAGGTATTTTGTTGATTTCCAAGAATAGAGCGTTGATGTGGCTATTTGTTGTTCTTTTCGCCGTTGAGACATTTCTTCTGGTTGGATATTTATGGGGAAAATTGGATAATCCTGGCTATTTTATTTTGCGCCTGGGTATTTATTTTGTTTTTTATGTTGTAATTACGGTAAATATAATCCGTCAGGTCTGGAAGGCCTCTTTTGTTAATAGAGACGTAATCTATGGCCTTATGTGTGGTTATATTGCCCTTGGACTACTCGCTTTTTTCTGTTTCCGCACATTGGAAATTGTACATTCAGGTTCCTTTAGCGGATTGTCAGGAGATGAAGATATAATAGATTCCCTCCTTTATTTTAGTTATATGACCCTTCTGACGATTGGGTATGGAGATATTTCCCCAATTTCCCCCGTTGCCCAGAAAGTAGCGATAATCACCGGTCTTGCCGGCCAGTTTTACATGGTCATTATAACGTCCGTGGTGATTGAAAAATATATTAGGCACTCGCGTAGGGATTGAGTAACTTGGAACTTCAATCCATCAAAACCAAACTTTTTAAATCATGAAACTAACATTAATGAAATTTTTAATATGAGCCTGCCCGTGCCGAACGGTTCCCAACCTGCGCGACTTGTCAGGCGGGTTTTATAATTAGTTTGTTATCAAATAATTACTTAAATTTTAAACGTGTGAAAAAAATACTTATTTGGTCTATCACCGCAGCCTTGGCCGGCTTTTTATTTGGCTTTGATACCGTAGTAATTTCAGGGGCCGATAAGAAACTTCAGGCGTTATGGCAGACTTCGGATGCATTTCATGGATCAGTGGTCATCTCAATGGCCCTTTGGGGAACGGTCGTCGGTGCTATTTTGGGCGGGTTTCCCACCAATAGGCTGGGAAGAAAGAAGACTTTGGTATGGATAGGGGTGCTTTATACGGTATCGGCCATTGGATCGGCATTTGCCAACGATCCCATCACCTTCGCTTTTTTTAGATTTATAGGTGGACTAGGGGTTGGGGTATCTACTATAGCCGCCCCGGCCTATATCTCTGAGATTGCCCCCGCCAAAGATCGAGGAAAATTGGTCGGATTATATCAATTCAATATTGTTTTCGGTATTCTGATCGCCTTTTTTTCCAATTATCTGTTAAACGGAATAGGGCCTAACGACTGGAGGTGGATGATCGGGGTAGAGGCCATTCCTGCCGCAATATATACCCTTTTTGTCCTGGGTGTGCCCATGAGCCCTAGGTGGCTATTGACCAAAGGTAGGGAAGAAGAAGCTAGAGGAGTGTTGCGGCAGATAAACCCTACTATGGACGTGGAGCATTTGATGGTTGAGATCGATGAGGAGATGCGAAATATCATCCCTGGGGAAAATATCTTCTTGAAAAAATATCGATTTCCTTTGATCTTGGCATTTTTTATTGCATTTTTTAATCAATTTTCGGGAATCAATGCTTTTCTGTACTACGCCCCCCGGATTTTTGAGGAAGCCGGATTGGGGGAAAGCACCGCTTTGCTCAGTAGTATTGGGGTGGGGGCTACCAATATGGTCTTTACCCTATTGGGGGTATTTCTGATCGATAAATTAGGCCGTAAACAGCTGATGTATATTGGTTCCATCGGATATATCATCTCACTGTCGTTGGTGGCTTGCGCTTTTTTCCTTGGATGGCAAGGCATGGCCGTACCAATCTTCCTGTTTCTTTTTATAGCTGCCCATGCGGTGGGCCAAGGTACGGTGATATGGGTGTTTATATCTGAGATATTCCCAAATCATCTTAGGGGGTCGGGCCAGTCATTCGGCAGTTCGGTGCACTGGGTACTGGCAGCTGCTATTCCTTCCGTGTTTCCTTTTTTGGTGACCTCAATTGGTGCCGGGCCAATTTTCACCTGCTTTGCCTTTATGATGGTATTGCAGCTGCTTTTTGTGATTTTTATTATGCCGGAGACCAAGGGAATTTCGCTTGAAGAGCTAGGCAAATCCCTGTCGCGGTCCAAGGTTAAGAACTAAGACCAGTGGCTAAGTTTGGGTTTTTGATGCCAATTTGGGCTTTCTTAGGTTTCCATGTGCCAGGAGGCAGGAATCAATAACGCTTAACTTTCGTCTTCCTTTTTGGACGGTGCAGATCGTTTGCTGAGAATATACTTAATGATCATAGGGGCATGGACCCTGGAGTTTTCTATAAACCATTTGTGGGTTTCCATACCCCCACAGATTACTCCTGCCAAGAAAATTCCGGGAATGTTGGTTTCCATGGTTTCTGGGTCATATTGTGGTAATTTCTTGTTGTCTTTGGAAAGTTTGATGCCAATTTTAGTCAGAAATTCAAAATTTGGCATATATCCGGTCAAGGCAAGAACAAAATCATTTTTAATGGATAGCGGACCTTCGGGGGTGTCGATTATAATTTCTTGGGGAAGGATTTCCTTTACGGTTGAATTGTAATGGACTTTGATGCTGCCTTCCTCGATACGGTTGATGATATCGGGACGAACCCAATATTTTACCCGTTGGCCAACTTCGGGACCACGAATTATCATGGTGACCTCCGCTCCCTTCCTATAACATTCAAGCGCGGCATCCACGGCGGAATTGCTCGCCCCGATTACGGCCACTTTTTGGCTGGCATAAAAATGGGGGTCCCTGTAGTAATGGGATACTTTTGGCAGGTCTTCCCCTGGCACGTCCAAGCGATTGGGCAGGTCGTAAAATCCGGTGGCCACTATGATGTTTACTGCCGAATAAGTGTTTTTGTCCGTGGTTATAAGAAAGGTGTCCTTGGGTCGATCTACTTTTGTTACTACTTCAAACAGGTTGATATTCAGTTGATTGCTGGTCACTATTCTACGATAGTATTCCAGTGCCTCGTTTCTTTTGGGTTTGGCTTCCTTGCTGATAAAGGGAATATTGTCGATTTCCAATTTCTCGGAAGATGAGAAGAACTGCATGTTAATGGGATAGTTGAAGAGCGAATTTACAATTGGCCCCTTCTCGATGATGAGGTAATCTAGGCTCTTTTTTTTTGCCTCCAGACCACAAGCTATACCTATTGGCCCCCCTCCTATGATTACAATATCCCAGATTTGCATTGATTTGTTTTTTATTTGGTTCACTATTAAGGTGTATAAAGGGTATATGGGTACGTCAAAGTAATTCAGGTTATTCGAAGTAAATAGTTGGTTGCAAAATGTAAATTTTTCCTTTTGTCCAATATGTTTGGCTTTGTGATAATTTCATATTGTCCGAAGAGATCCGCCTGTCGGCACCCTGCCCGACTTCGTTATTCAGGCGGGCTCCCCTTAAAAATATGGAGAGGGCCTATTAAATCAAGTTTTTAGTTATTGAAGTATGAATCCATTCTGCTGACTTTTTCTGGGTAATTGGGGGAAAATAATGGACAAATTCTTAAGCAAGCTATTAGATTTTAGTAAATTCAACCATCAACCATCAACCATCAACCATCAACCATCAACCATCAACCATCAACCATCAACCATCAACCATCAACCATCAACCATCAACATCTAATTCACCGACTTTTTAAGCTCCTCGATCGTTTTTTCGGGATCATCGCTTTTAAACACAAAGCTTCCCGCCACCAATACATCTGCCCCTGCATCGATCAATTTTTTTGAATTTGCGGTAGAAACGCCTCCATCAACCTCTATTTTGGTTTTTGCGCCTCTCCTGTTTATAAGTTCTTTTAATGCCCTTATTTTGCCATAGGTGTTTTCTATAAAGGATTGTCCTCCAAAACCTGGATTTACGCTCATAATCAATACGATGTCTATGTCATTGATGGTATCTTCCAAAAGGTTTATGTTAGTGTGCGGGTTCAATGCCACCCCTGTTTTCATTCCCGCCGCCTTAATAGCTTGCAAGGTGCGGTGTAAGTGGGTGCAGGCTTCATAATGTACCGTAAGGTGTGCCGATCCAAGGTCTGCAAAGGTCTGAATATATCGGTCTGGGTCCACGATCATTAAATGAACGTCCAAAGGTTTGGTGGTATATTTCGCCATGGCCTCCAATACGGGCATTCCATAAGAGATGTTAGGTACGAACACCCCGTCCATAATATCGATATGGAACCAATCGGCCTTGCTCGCATTTACCATTTCAATATCACGTTGCAGATTGCCAAAATCGGCAGCCAAAAGGGAAGGGGCAATTAGTTTTTTATCCATGGAATAGTACTAAAGAGTAATGCTGCAAAGGTAATCAATTGAATTGGTAGGTGAAATTAATAGAAATTCCAATAATAGTTTTGGAGTAAGTACATTTTTTGGAATAGAATGGATATAGATTGATTATAGGCCAGTCTTATGTCTAATAGTTAGACTGTCTACCATCTCCTTTACCGTATTCCCTTCACTTTCATTTTTAAGGTGTAAACAGATTTACTGGCCGTAATAAATAGGGTTTTCTGGTCTTTTCCCCCAAAGGTGACGTTGGCCGTCCAATTTTCCGGGACGTCAATATGGTCAATTTGTTTGCCGTTTTTGTCAAAAACGGTGACCCCTTTTCCGGTGAGATAAACATTTCCTTTGTTGTCCAGGGTCATGCCATCGGACCCCATTTCGGCGAACAGGGTTTTGTTGGCAAGATGGCCGTCGGATTCAATAGTAAAACTATAGGTCTTTCCGGCCCCGATATCCGCTATATACAATTTTTTCCCATCTGCCGAGCCAATAAGCCCATTTGGTTTTACAAAATCATCCACTACGATCTTTAGTTCCTTTCGGTCAGGAGTCAAGTAATATACCCGTTCGGGATCAATTTCTTTTTCCGTGCGATCCCAATAATCCCTTTTATAAAATGGGTCGGTAAGATATATCCCACCCTTGCTATCCACCCATACGTCATTGGGACCGTTCAACTTTTTCCCTTCAAAATCATTTATTAGGATGGTAATTTTCTTGTCCGGACTTATCTGCCACAACTGGTTTTTTAGGTCGGCACACGCAATTAGGTTGCCTTTCTGATCAAAATAAAGTCCATTTGATCTTCCTGCATTGTCCATAAAAACCGATACTTTCCCGTCGGGCGTCCATTTTAGGATTCTGTCATTTGGTTGGTCGGTAAAATATACATCCCCATTTTTATCGACCGCCGGTCCTTCGGTAAAGGAATAATCGCTGGCAACAAGCTGTAGTTTTGCCCCTTTTTCAACAATCGGATTTTCTTGAGCCATAATTTTAGTGTTTGAAAGTAAAATGAATGCCGCTACGGTATAAAAAAATTTCATAATCGATGTTTGTATTTTGGTGTTTTTGCTAAGTCGAAAATTGATCCCACGGACTCTATTGTTATAAAGTTTCTGGGTTATTAGGTTACTGGGATATTTGGATATCGATGCTATTTGGTCATGGGCACATTTTGAACCGCAAACCTTTTTCTGCTCACTGCGATTGCAAACAGCAAACTGCCAACTGCAACTGCCAACTGTTTAATGGGTTATACGTCGCAAATGGAAATACCTTCTTTTAAGGCGGCGATCTTATCGTCCCATGCGGGAACAAATTCTTGGGCCACATGCCCTTTGTAGCCAGTTTCCAAAATTGCTTTCATAATAGCAGGGTAGTACAGTTCCTGGGTCTTGTCGATCTCATGTCTTCCTGGGACACCTCCGGTATGGTAATGCCCAAAATACTGATGGTTGTCCCGGATAGTCCGGATAACGTCTCCTTCCATGATCTGCATATGATAGATGTCATACAACAATTTAAAATTATCGGAACCCACCATTTTGCATAGCTCTACCCCCCAGGCGGAATGGTCGCACATATAGTCCTTGTGGTCCACCTTGGAATTGAGCAGTTCCATTTGGATGACCACTCCGTGCCTTTCAGCCAGGGGGATTATCTTTTTTAATCCTTCAGCACAATGCTGCATCCCCAACTTATCGTCCATGCCCTTGCGGTTGCCGCTAAAGCAGATGAGGTTGGTAAAACCCGCTTCTGCCACCTTGGGGATCATCTCGGAATAATTTTTTATGAGTGTTTCATGGTATTTGGGGTCGTTCCAACCTTCGGTAAGGCTTATTTCTGCCCCATTGCACATCGCACATTCTATTTCATATTTTTTCAAAAGAGGCCAATCCTTGGGTCCCAGCAGGTCGATCGCCGACAGGCCCAAAGTTTTTATGTCTTTTAGAAATTCCTCAAGGGGAATGGTGCCATAACACCAATAGCACACGCTTTGGTGGATGTTGTTTTTTAAATTAGGCATTGTGTCTATTTTTGTTTGGGAAGCACTAACGGTCTTGGTGGCCAAAACCCCGATGGACGCTGCGGCCGAGGTTCCGATAAAGTTTCTTCTATTCATTTTTGTTGTTTTAGGAAGCAATTTTTAGATTCTTTGTAAAATCAGTTTATAAGAAGTTATGCGCAAAATGCGGCATATAAAAATAATCGATATATTTCGAAAAAGTCTCCAAGTTCCTAAAGATAAATTTTTTAGTTTTAAAAAATAGAATTGCATATGGATTTTGGATCAAACAAAGAACATTTGTTGGAATTGGCTCGCTATAGAATGCCGTTCGGAAAATTTAAGGGACGATATTTGGTGGATCTGCCCGAACCTTATCTGGTATGGTTTAATAGGCAAGGCTTTCCGGATGGAAAGTTGGGAAACATGTTAAAAGCAATGCTCGAGATAAAAATAAATGGACTGGAAGGCCTAATCCGGAAGATTCAAAAAGATTTTCCTCAGGTTTAGAGGTTAATTGCCGATGCAATTTGTACTTTTGCATGCGTTAAGAATTCAACCTAACGCTTCATGGCACAGACCAAATACATTTTTGTAACCGGTGGGGTTACATCTTCCCTGGGCAAGGGAATCATAGCCGCCTCCTTGGCAAAATTACTGCAAGCGCGCGGTTATAAGACTACCATCCAAAAATTGGATCCCTATATCAACGTCGATCCAGGCACGTTAAATCCTTATGAACACGGTGAATGTTATGTAACCGATGACGGCGCGGAGACGGATCTGGACCTGGGTCATTACGAGCGTTTCCTAAACGTACGTACTTCCCAGGCCAATAACGTTACCACGGGCAGGATATATCAAAGTGTTATAGAAAAGGAAAGAAGGGGAGAATTCTTGGGCAAAACCGTACAGGTGGTGCCCCATATTACAAACGAGATAAAAGAACGCATCCAATTGCTCGGCAAGAGCGGTGAATACGATATCGTAATTACAGAAATTGGTGGTACTGTGGGCGATATCGAATCCTTGCCCTATATCGAGGCCGTACGCCAGCTGTTGTGGGAGTTGGGAGACAACAACGGGATTGTTATCCATCTTACCTTGGTGCCATATCTTTCGGCAGCAGGGGAATTGAAGACAAAGCCAACCCAGCATTCCGTAAAGACATTAATGGAAAGTGGTATCAAGGCCGATATTCTAGTTTGCCGAACCGAGCATGAGATTTCCAGTGATATTAAGGATAAACTGGCCCTTTTCTGCAATGTGAAACGGGAAGCGGTGATCCAATCCATCGATGCCTCCACCATTTACGATGTGCCGATATTGATGCAGGAAGAGGGTCTGGATACGGTAACCTTGCACAAATTGGCATTGCCGGATAATACCCAACCCGATCTTACCCGATGGCGACAATTTTTGGAAAAACACAAGAATCCCAAACATGAGGTCACTATCGGACTGATTGGTAAATATGTGGAGCTCCAGGATTCATACAAATCTATTTTGGAATCATTTATCCATGCAGGAGCGATCAATGAGGTGAGGGTAAACGTGCGTTCCATACATTCGGAGCACATTAATAAGAGCAAATTGGACCAATCCATGAAAGGCCTGGATGGAATTTTGGTAGCTCCCGGTTTTGGGGAGCGCGGAATTGAAGGTAAGGTGAGGGCGGTACAATATGCCCGCGAAAACGGAATTCCTTTCTTGGGCATTTGTTTGGGAATGCAAATGGCCGTAATTGAATATGCCCGTAATGTGTTGGGACTAGCCGATGCCAATTCTACCGAAATGAACCAAAATACCACCGATCCGGTCATCAGCTTAATGGAGGAACAGAAATCCATTACCAATAAAGGGGGCACCATGCGCCTTGGTGCATGGGACTGCACCTTGAAAAATGGAAGTTTGGTGCAAAAGGTATACGACGGGGCAAAAACAATTTCCGAAAGGCACCGGCATCGATATGAATTTAACAACGAATACAAAAAAGTGATGGAAGCTGCAGGTTTGGTAACTTCGGGTACCAACAAAGAAACCGGTCTGGTGGAAATCGTGGAACTCCCGAACCATCCTTGGTTTATAGGGGTGCAATATCATCCGGAGTACAAAAGCACCGTAGCCAATCCCCATCCATTGTTTGTTGGTTTTATTGAGGCTGCTTTACAGCATAAGAAAAAACAATCTAATGCCAGTTTGGCATAAAACGCCCAATTGGTCGTATATTTGCACGCCGTTTTTGGCATTTCAGACCGGTAATACGCGTTTCATATAGAAATTCGGGATTTTTTGTAAAATATTTTTCTTCTTTTCCAAAGACAAAATTCATAATCTTGGCCTTAGCTGTGGATTATTTTTTTAACGTCTGGAAAGTGAAAACCCCGATCCGATCGGCTATTCTGACTGGGAAAGGGAAGGTAAAGGTACTAGACCCAGGATTTAACTGAAAGGAGTAAAACACCTAACCGATCAATTAATAATAATTATAGATGGAAGAAAAGAAGGTAGATATTAATTCCATAATCGGCTTTATACTGATTTTTGGGATTCTTATTTTTATGTTTTATCAAAACCAACCTACGGCCGAACAGGTTGCGGCAAAAAAGGCCCAGCAAGAACAATTGGAGAAGGCCCAACAGGTCAATCAGGACGGGGAAGTACAAAATGTAGTGGCGCCAGTGCAGATAGATCTTCAGGATTCTACAGCTGTTGCTAATTATAAGAACAGTATAGGGGCTTTTGGTTATACCCCCGCCACGGAAGGCAGTACCGTATTGGAAAATAATTTGCTTTACCTAAAGGTGAGTAATAAGGGGGGGCAGATCATAGAGGCCAAAATGAAGAAATTTGTCACCTATGACTCTATCCCGGTATATTTGGTAAAGGATGGCAATGCATCCTTTGGACTAAATTTAACGACGACGGATAACAGGGTGTTGAATACCCAGGATCTGTTTTTTGAACCATCCCTTTCAAAAAATGGGGATAATCAAGTGCTTTCGATGAAGGCCAAGGTTGGTCCCGACAAATTTTTGGAATATAGGTATGAAATGAAACCCGATCAATATTTGGTAGATTTCAACCTTCGTTCCCAAGGCTTGAACGGAGTAATTAACAGTAGTCAGCCCGTGACCTTGGAATGGCAGTTAAAAGGGCTTCGACATTCCAAAAGTATCAAATACGAAGATAGATATACCCGCCTCACCTATATGGACGCGGACGAAAAAGTGAGTAAGTTGTCTGCGGGTGGGGAAGACGACGAGGAAGCCCAAAACATAAAATGGCTTTCCTATCGCCAGCATTTCTTTAGTTCCATATTGGTGACCAACACCCCTTTTTCAACGGTCAAGCTGACTTCTGTAGACCATGTGACCGAGGAGAGCAGTACGGCTAGGTTTACAAAGGAATATACATCCAAGACCCCTTTGAAGATAGAGGGGGGCGAACTTGCCTATAATATGGACTGGTACTATGGCCCTACCGATGTTAAGGTTCTGGCTCAATATAAAGAGATAGGTCTTGAGGATTCGATCCCTTTTGGATGGGGGATTTTTGGATGGATCAACCGATATATCTTTACCCCGTTGTTTACGTTCTTGAGTTCCTTCTTGCCCTATGGGATAGCCATTATTGCAATGACCGTCTTGGTGCGTTTGCTAATGTCCCCGGTGACTTACAAGTCCTATCTGTCCCAAGCCAAAATGAAGGTCTTAAAGCCCGAGATTACGGAACTCAATGAAAAGTACAAGGACAATGCAATGAAAAAGCAGCAAGAGACCATGAAGCTATATGGGAAAGCAGGGGTCAGTCCCATGAGCGGTTGTGTCCCTGCATTGCTACAGTTGCCCATTTTTTATGCCCTGTTCATGTTTTTCCCGACTTCCTTTATCCTTCGGCAGAAGTCCTTTCTTTGGGCAGATGACCTTTCTTCCTACGATACCATCGCACAATTGCCGTTCCATATTCCATTTTATGGAGATCACGTGAGTTTGTTTCCGATTTTGGCTTCCATTGCCATCTTCTTTTATATGATGATGACTACGGGCCAGAACATGCCGACCCAACCGGGAATGCCCAACATGAAATTTATCATGTACCTTTCCCCTTTAATGATGTTGTTTTTCTTCAACACCTACGCCAGTGGACTGAGCCTTTACTATTTCGTATCCAACCTGATTACCATTTTTATCATGTTGGCCATCAAACGATTTATTTTGGATGAGGATAAGATCCATGCGCAGATCCAAGAAAACAAAAAGAAACCGAAAAAGGAAAACAAGTTCCAACGCAAGATGCGGGAGATGATGGAGCAGGCAGAAGAACAGAAAAAAGTAGGGAAACGCTAAGAAATATATTCTTTTAATAATACAAAATCAGAAAGCTCCCTTGGAAGAGGGAGCTTTTTGCATTTGTAGGGTTTGTTTGGTAAGATTTGGAGCTTCAAAAGTGCACCATATTCTACTCCAGAACAAAAAATAGTTGTGTAAGAGGCGATTGTTGTATGTAAAAGCATTGGTTTGTGGTATCGCATTTAATTTTTGGAAATCGATGTCCAATTGTAATAGGGGCTTTCGGCTTTAGGGCAAGAAGTTTTTTTAGTGGGATGGGATGGATTTATTAATCGAGTCCATTCCACAACAAGCCAGGTTCAAAATCCAAATCCAGCTCCATAAAATAAAAAGCTCCCTTTTTAGGGGGAGCTTTTTAGCCACGCAGGTTAAGTTTGATAAGATTTGGATAAGCGAATATGGTATTTACCAACCATACCAAAAATTAAAAGTTGTGAAGTTTTACTTTTTTGGTGCCAACTGATTCTAATCTGATGTTTGGTTTTAATGGGCCTGGATCGACTTACTGCTCCAAACTTCACCAACCGACAATTTAGGATGTTATGCCCAATCAACAATTTTGTATTTTTGCATTCGGAATTTGTATTGGGATTTTTGATCGTTAGAAATGAAAAAAGTAGTTGTAGGGCTTTCTGGTGGGGTAGATTCAAGTGTGGCCGCTTACCTTCTAAAGGAACAGGGGTATGAAGTCATAGGGCTATTTATGAAGAATTGGCACGATGATTCCGTGACTATTTCAAAGGAATGTCCATGGTTGGAAGATAGCAACGATGCACTCCTTGTGGCAGAAAAGTTGGGGATACCCTTTCAAACGGTCGATTTGAGTGTGCAGTACAAAGAGCGGATTGTGGATTATATGTTCAACGAATATGAAAAAGGACGTACCCCCAACCCGGATGTCCTGTGCAATCGTGAAATAAAGTTCGATGTTTTTATGAAGATCGCCCTGCAATTGGGGGCAGATTATGTAGCTACAGGACACTATTGCCGTAAGGGGACCATTAAAAACGAGGTTGGTACAGAAACCTATCAGCTGTTGGCAGGGGTAGACGGGAACAAGGACCAGTCGTATTTTCTTTGTCAACTTTCACAAGAACAGTTGGCCAAGAGTTTATTCCCTATTGGCGAACTCCTTAAGCCGGAGGTAAGGAAAATTGCTGCGGATAATAATTTGGTGACCGCTGATAAACGGGATTCCCAAGGACTTTGTTTTATTGGAAAAGTACGGCTTCCAGAATTTCTGCAACAGAAGTTGAGTCCCAAGAAAGGGGTTATTGTGGAAGTACCCGCAAGTTCGTCCATATATGCTATGGATAAACCTGACTTTAAGGATATTTTCGAAGAACTTGCCTATTTTTCACTTAAGCCCAAATACCGATTGGAAGATGGAAAGGTGATGGGCGATCATCAAGGTGCCCATTATTTTACCATTGGCCAACGAAAGGGTTTGGACGTGGGCGGTACTAAGGAGCCTTTGTTCGTGATTGATACCGATATTTTGCAGAACGTAATTTATACGGGACAGGGGAAAGGTCATCCTGGATTGTATAGGCGGACCTTGTTCGTCCGGGAGGATGAACTTCATTGGGTACGCCAAGATTTAGCTTTGCCATTGGGAGGTACGATGGAGGTAATGGCTCGCATTCGCTATCGACAACCTTTGCAAAAGGCTACTTTATATAAGGTGGAAAATGGAATGTACGTCGATTTTGTTGAAAAACAATCAGCCATTACCGAAGGCCAATTCGTTGCCTGGTACCATGGTGACGAATTGTTGGGCTCTGGTGTAATTTCTTAGGCTAACTTCCTTGTCCCAAGGAGACATATTCCCTGTAAAGTAGAAAGGTTTATCTTCGTGGTTAATATTTTCGATTCTAACCAATTCCTATGCAGAACAGAATCACCAAACTTTTTGCTATCCAATATCCCATTGTCCAGGCGGGGATGGTCTGGGCCAGTGGATGGCGATTGGCCTCGGCAGCTTCTAATGCCGGAGCCTTGGGGCTTATAGGCTCTGGCTCTATGTACCCGGAGGTGCTGCGGGAGCATATCCTCAAATGTCAAATAGCTACCGACAAACCCTTCGGGGTAAATGTACCATTGCTCTATCCCGATACGGAAAAGTTGATGGAGATTATTGTGGAACTGGGGGTGAAGATTGTATTTACCTCGGCAGGGAACCCAAGGACATGGACCTCCTTTCTAAAGGAAAAGGGAATTACAGTGGTACATGTGGTGAGTAGTTTAAAATTTGCCCTTAAGGCGGAGGAGTGTGGGGTAGACGCGGTTGTAGCCGAAGGATTCGAAGCGGGAGGACATAATGGTAGGGATGAATCGACTACAATGACATTGATTCCGGTTGTAAAGGAAAAACTTGGTATTCCCCTGTTAGCGGCAGGAGGTATTGCCACGGGTAAAAGTATGTTGGCCGCCATGGTCCTCGGTGCGGAAGGGGTCCAGGTTGGGAGTCGTTTTGTCGCCAGCATTGAAGGTTCTTCACATGACATGTTTAAAAGGAGGGTAGTGGAAGCCAAGGAAGGGGACACCCAATTGACACTAAAGGAACTGGCTCCCGTGCGCTTGTTAAAGAATAAATTTTATCGGGATATAGAGCATGCGTATGCCAATTGCGCCACTCCTGAAGAGTTAAAGAGCCTGTTGGGCCGAGCTAGGGCAAAACGGGGTATGTTCGAGGGCGACATGGAGGAAGGGGAACTGGAGATTGGCCAGATATCGGCTTTGATCCATGACATTAAACCAGCGGCCCAGATCGTTAATGATATTATGGCCGAATTTAATCGTGCAAAGACCGAGGTCTCTCGATGGTAGCTTATTTTGAAGCATTTTTGAAATCCGGGGAAATCCCATTTCTATTTTGCTTCGTGTGTATACACTTCACTATCCGTAAATCCTATGCGCACGGCTTTGGCCATAAACTTTTCCTGTGACGGAATGGGTTTGGTGTAGATTTTCCAAGAAGGTGCTTCTGGGGATTTCCAAATAATGGTGGCATCGGGCAGGTTGGAGGTGAGGGTCACATGGTGGTCATTTTCTGAAATTATCAATGCACCCAATTGTGGCTGCTGGCCATTTACCAGCCATTTTTCGATCATTTCCTTCTCAGGGAACCGTCCCAGGTCGGCCGTATCTTCCATCCAGTTGTCCAATAGGTTTCTCAGTTGCACCAGGGTGTCCCTTAGCTCTTCCTTATTGGCCAAGTTAGTGAGCTCGTAAGGGTCTTGCTCAAGATCGTATAGTTCCTCCTCTGGTTTTGGGGTTCGGAACCAAAGGGACTGTACCGAATCCAAAGTCCCGTTTTTGTACATTTCGTTCAGCCTTTGCATCATGGGCACCTGCTCCCTGTATTTTACAGGTAGGGCATTGGTCTGATTTATGTTGAAGTTCCTAATGTATTTGTAACGTTTGGAGCGTACGGCCCTTAAGCGGTCTACCATGCCGTCAAAACGATCGGATGTGGTATATATATAGTGTCGCTTTACGGTATCACGGTATTGGCCGAAGAGCGCTTTCCCTTGCATGTGTTCTGGAGGTTCAATACCCGCCCAGGACAACAAGGTGGGGGCAAAGTCAATGAAATTTACAAATTCATCATTGGTATCGGCCACTTTTTTATTTCCTTGGAACTTGATTACCAAGGGAACTTTGGTGCCGGTTTCGTAGAGTGCCCTTTTGTACCTAGGGAACGGCCCTCCGTGGTCCCCATAAAAAAATATGATGGTGTTGTCATATAGGCCGTCATCCTTCAGCTGCTGAATAAGCGTTCCCATAGCATCATCCATCCGCTTGAGGTTGCTGTAGTTTACGGCCAGATCTTTTCTGATAATTGGGTCATCGGGAAAAATTGGCGGGACGGGGACCGAATCCGGTGAAACATAAAGTTTGTCGTCCGTGTATTTCCACAACCCTGATTCATGGGTCATATTAAAATTGAAAACAGCGAAGAAAGGGGTATCCCTTTTGGGCCTGTTGCGCCAATTTGCTTTGTTGCTACTGTCGTCCCATGCCGATTCCAAAGTCTTAAAATTATAATCTTCCTTGGCGTTGTTGGTGCAGTAATATCCTCTTTCCCTTAGGTATTCCGTAAACATACGGGTGTTTCTGGGTACTATGGGAGAATAGCTGGGAATGCCAATTTCGGGATGGTTTTCCTTGGCATAGGCAGTATAGGTACGCATGTTTTGGGTGCCGAGGGTAACGGGATACATCCCTGTGATTATTCCACTTCTGGTGGGGGCACATACCGGGACCGGGGAGTATGCATTTGTAAATGTTACTCCGTCCCTAGCTAACGCCTCTAAATTTGGAAGGGAAATGGTACTGTCCCCGTACATGGGGAAGAAATCGGGGGATTGATCTTCCGTGACAAACCAAACGATATTGGGCGGCGATTCTTTTTGAACAATTTTTTTAACGGATTCCTGGCAGCCAGAAAGAGCAAATAGTAAACCGACAATAATTATGTGATTATACTGTCGGCTCATTTTCATTGCAGGCTTTTAAGATATTGTAGACTTTTTTGAATTTGGGTCACGGAACGAGAGGATTCGTCCTCTATAAATACGTATTTTATCCCCAATTTTTTAGCTTCGGCATATAATCCTTTAATATCGATATCGCCTGTGCCCAAGGTAACATTGGTCTCTACATCGGATTTGCCATTGAGGTTCCCTGGAGTACCCAAAGCCCTATCCTTCATGTGCATCAATACAAATTTTTTGGGATACTTTTTCAACAGGGCCATGGGGTCGACTCCCCCTTGCTTAACCCAATACACGTCCATTTCAAAGGTAAAGTTCTTGGAATTTTCTGCCATATAATCGAACAACGTTCCATTTTTGTATGGACGGAACTCATATCCATGGGCATGGTAGGCCAAGTTTATACCTTCCTTTTTCAACAATTTACCAGCTTTGTTGAAGACATCCACTGCCATTTTAGTTTCGGCTATGGTGAAAATGGTGTCCTTGTGGGGTATCCAAAAACAGACAACATATTTGGCCCCGTAACCTTTTGCCCGTTCAATAATGGTTTGCGGACTGTTCTGTAATTCGTCGAACGGAGCACTGATGCTCACCATGCTTAAATTGTTATCTTTAAGCAATTGCTTGTATTCGGACATGGAATAACCTTGTGTGCCGTCGTTCCCATCTTCTATTGTAGTAATCCCCCATTCCTTTATAAGCATTAAGGTTCCCGGGACATCATTTTTAAATTCGTTCCTAAGGCTATAGAGCTGCAATCCGATTTCCTGTGCCTTCATGACCCCATTTCCAAAAAGGAAAGCGAAAGATAGTAAGGCAGTTGCAAAGGTTGTTTTTTTCATTTTTTGATCTAGCAATAAAAACAGGAAAGGCAAATTCATCCACTTTCAAAAAAATGGCATTTTATTCCAAGCTTTTCAGATATTCCAAACTTTTGGGTACCTGCTGTACGACATCTGGACTTTCATCTTCGATAAACATATATTTAATACCCAATTTTTTGGCTTCTGCAACCAACTCTTTTATACCTACATCACCGGAGCCCAAGACCACATTGGTCTCGTCCGGGGCGCCGCCAGTATTGTCGGATTTTGTTCCGTGCTCGCGATCCTTTAAATGAAACAGCACGAATTTTTTTGGATACTTTTTTAGTAGTGCCAAGGGATCGGCACCTCCCTGTTTTACCCAGAAAACATCCATCTCAAAGGCAAAATCCTTGGCGTTTTTGGCCATATAGTCAAAGAGGGTCCCGTCCTTGTAAGGCCGGAATTCATATCCATGGGCGTGGTAAGCCAGGGTCAATCCTTCCTTTTTTAAAAGTTTCCCCGCCTTGTTAAAAACATCCGTGGCTTTTTTAATATCCTCAAATCCAAAATTATTGCCATCGTGGGGTATCCAGGCTACCATGACATATTTGGCACCAAAAGCCTTGGCTTCTTTAATGGCTTTTTCCGGAGTGTCCCTGATCTCTTCAAAGGAAGCGCCCACACTTACCATTTCCAAACCGTTCTTCTTGAGTAATTCCTTGTACTCGTCCAAAGGCAGCCCATAAGTGCCACCCCCTTCTATATATTTAATGCCCCAGTCATGGATTAGCTGAAGGGTTCCTGGCACATCCTCCTTAAACTGGTTGCGTAGGCTGTACAATTGCAGTCCGACCTCCTGGGCGGTTAAAAAGGTGGTACAAACAAGTAATAGAAGGGTAGTTAGTTTTTTCATCTTAATTATTTAATATGGGGTAGGCAAAGTTCAAGGTTTCAAGTTAAAGGTTCAAAACTCAAGACGATTAACCAAGCTTTTAACCCCTTTTGTTAGTATACCGAACTGGCCTTATCCAAGTTCCCTGATACATAAATTTTGATAATAAAATTAGGTAAGCAAGTTGCCCTTATCGTCCCACTCGGCCTGAATGTTCCTTTTGCTCTGATCTATACACTTCGCCAACCATTCCTCTTCATAGGCCAAACCGTGCTGGGCGAGTACCTCCTCGGGTACCCCGTCCCATACGTTGGGCGTATTGCCTTTGTAGCCCAAATCTTGGATTCCTTCCTGTGAAGTATAGTAACCGGTCATCGTAAGTCCACGTATCAATGCAAAAAACTGGACCTGCAAGGGTTGTTCATTGTCGGTCAACTTTGGGTCCGGATAAGCGATGCCATCCAAAATCTGCTTTTGTTGGTCCTCGGTAGCCGATTTGAATTCTTTCCCAAAATCGGTGTTGCTTTTATGGTCCAGCCACATAAGTCCACCGCGGAGCGGGGTCTGCAGGCTTGGAATATCCTTGGACATAAATTCTATAAAATCGGGAACCCCTGCATCGGTCGCACTACCATATTTATCGTTGGCGGGCAGAATAAGTGCACAGAGTACGGCCATGGTTCCCATTTCGTGATCGTTAAAGAATTTTTCGGCCTCCAGTTTGGCAATTTTCTCCTTTTCCTCGGGAGTCCGGCCAAAAAAGTGTTCGTCCGTTGCAACAGCGGGTACTTCTACCTTACTGTCAACTTCTGGTTTGCAGCTGTTAAGGACCATTCCCCCGGCCACTGAGCCTAAAATGATCGATTTGATACTTTTTCTTCTATCCATCATCTAGATATTTTGCTGTTTCAATTGTTCAATAATATAATCTGATGTCCTCCACGATAGGGCCAATATGGTCCAAGTCGGGTTTTTATCGGCCTGGGATACAAAGGGTCCGCCATCCACTATAAATACATTGTCGGCTTCGTGCAATTGTTGGAACTTATTGACTACCGAAGTCTTGGGGTCATTCCCCATACGGGTTGTCCCTACTTCGTGTATGATCCTGCCCGGTGCCGCTAGGCCATAATCCTGCTCCTTGGTGGGGGTACTCCCCAATGCTTCCCCACCCATACTGTGGATCAGCTCTTCAAAGGTTTCCTGCATATGTTTGGATTGTTTTCGTTCGTGGTCGGTCCATTTGTAGTGAAAACGCAGTACCGGAATCCCAAACTGATCTACCGTAGTAGGATCTATCTCGCAATAATTGTCGCGTTGGGCAATAGATTCCCCCCGACCTCCAAAGCCGAGTACGGAACCATAGTATTTTTTCACATCATCCCGAAGTCCGTTTCCGTAACCTCCAACTTTTAATCCGAAGAATTTGTTGAAATCGTTGGGATTGAAACCAAAACCATAATTGGGCATGCCCATGCCTCCCCAAACTTCAATATGGTATCCCCGGGGGAAATCCAATTTTTTATTGTCGAGCCACCAAGGAGTGTAAACGTGCATTCCGCCAACACCATCCTCGTTATAGGTCTTACGGTTTACAAGGCTAGGTATAAATGCCGCCCTGCTGCTTCCGGTAGAGTCGTGAACATATCTTCCAACATTATCACTGCCATTACCAAGTCCGTTGGGATGTTGTTTACTTTTCGAATTTAAAAGGATACGTGCGGAACTACAGGCCGATGCTGCCAGCACGACCACTTTGGCCTTAAGGCCGTATTCCTTTCGATCTTCCTTGTTGATATAGGTCACCCCCGTTGCCTTGCCCTCTTCATTGGTGTTTACCTCCCGCACCACACAATTGGTGTAAAGGTCGATCTGGCCTCCGTGTTTTTGGGCGGGAAAGATCAATCGGGTTCCTGAAGAGAAATCCGCATATACGGAACAAGCCCTGGAACACTGCCCGCAATAAAAGCATACCCCACTGTCGTTGTTTATTTTCTTGGTGACCATCGACATTCTGGAAGGGATGACGGGAATATTTAACTTCCGTGCACCTTTTATGTAGACAAGTTCGTGCAGTCTTGGTTTAGGGGGAGGTAGAAAAAACCCATCGGGCTCGTTGGGAAGATTTTCCTTGCTGCCGAACAAGCCGATTAATTTGTCGACTTTGTCGTAATAGGGCTTAACATCTTCATAACCAATGGGCCAATTATCTCCCAATCCGTCCTCGTCCTTATGTTTAAAGTCCCTAGGGCTAAATCTCAAAGAAATCCGACCCCAATGGTTGGTCCTGCCACCGAGCATATGCGATCGAAACCAATCGAATTTAGTGCCGTCCTTATGGGTATAGGGCTCCCCTTCTATCTCCCAACCTCCGTATGCACTGTCAAAGTCACCAAAAGGCCGTACCGTACTGGCGCCCCTTCTCGGGGATTCCCATGGCCATTTTAACTGGGTTCGTTGCTCTGGTGCTGCTGGATCAAAATATGGGCCAGCTTCTACAACGGCTACTTTAAGACCAGAGTCGGCCAAAACTTTTGTAGCCATCCCGCCTCCAGCTCCTGATCCCACGATGATAACATCGTACATCTTTGAAGATTCCTTTATCTGCATAATATATATTTAATGAATAGTAAGATAGTATTTCAAAATTTAGGCTTCATTGATTTGAAAGGTGTAATTTACATTAATTTATGTATATCCCCCAAAGTTTTTCAATTTGAGGGAAAAAGCAAACGGCCAATTCGTAATTTTATAATATGCTCGACCGTTTGGGTACCTAAAGTTCCCATTTGTCATGCTGAGCGCCCGCCTGAATGACAAGTCGGGCAGGCCCGCCTGAATGACAAGTCGGGCAGGCAGTCGAAGCACAGTCGAAGCAAAGGCAAATGCATCTCGAATTTGGTTTACATGAGCGAAGTCGAAAGGCTCGATTCGGTAGGATAGTCACCTTTTTAGGTGCTTGAGTGTTATTCCGGACAATCGTGTTTTATAAATAATTGATGGGCCAAGTGGAAATTTATGTCCTTGCATTCGATATTTAATTTATGCAGTTGTATTCCAACGAAAGTCATATTTGAAATTGATTGAACGGGTTCAATATTCCAACATATTTTTCTGCCATACTAAACCGATTCCTATCTTTGCTTTTTTAAATATCACAATAATATGAAAGTTCGTGAAAAATTTATCTTGGTATCGACCTTGGTGGTCCTTGTTATATTGGCTATTGCCATGTTTTGGTTACCTATTTTATGGTGTTTTATTGTGGTAGGGCCTCTAGTTATAATGGGTATTTATGATATTGTGCAAAAGAAACATACCATTAGAAGGAACTTTCCCTTGGTTGGTCGATTTAGATATGTGCTAGAATCGATACGGCCAGAAATCATGCAATATTTTGTAGAGACCGATACCCAGGGCAGACCTTTGAACCGTATTCTAAGATCATTGGTCTATAGACGGGCCAAAGGTGCAACGGATACGGAGCCTTTTGGCACCCAAATGGATATATACCATTCCGGGTATGAATGGATGGAACATTCCATGTACGCCAAGCATAATCCTAAGGAAATCGGTCAATTTCCACGATTATTGATAGGGGGAAAGGATTGTAAGCAGCCCTATTCCTCTAGTTTGTTGAATATTTCGGCAATGAGTTTCGGTTCCTTGAGCTCCAATGCTATTTTGGCCATGAACAAGGGAGCCAAGATGGGGAATTTTGCGCATAACACGGGGGAAGGGGGTATTAGCGACTATCATCTGAAGTACGGTGGCGATCTGATCTGGCAAATAGGGACCGGCTATTTTGGTTGTAGAAACGACGACGGAACTTTTAACGAAAAGACGTTTAGGGAGAGTGCCCTTAGGCCTGAGGTAAAAATGATCGAGATCAAGTTGTCCCAAGGGGCAAAACCTGGTCATGGAGGTATATTGCCCGCGGTAAAAAACACAGAGGAAATAGCTAGAATTAGGCATATAAAACCAGGAATAGCAGTGCATTCGCCCCCATCCCATTCTGCCTTTTCGGACCCCATACAGTTTATGCATTTTATTAAAAAATTGCGGGACCTGTCCGATGGCAAACCGATTGGATTCAAATTATGTATAGGCCGGGAACAGGAATTTATGGATTTCTGCGAGGCCATGGTCTTTACGGGGATAACGCCAGATTTTATTACGGTCGATGGCGGGGAAGGAGGTACGGGAGCGGCCCCGGTAGAATTCTCGAACTCTATGGGAATGCCATTGCGCGAAGGATTGATTTTGGTTCACGATACCCTAACGGGTTTCGGCTTAAGAAAGGAGATCAAGATTATCGTTGCCGGCAAGATAATAACCGGTTTCCATATGGCCCGGGCAATTGCGCTGGGAGCGGATGGGTGCAACAGTGCCCGTGCGATGATGTTGTCCGTTGGTTGCATCCAGGCCCTGCAATGTAATATGAATACATGCCCGACAGGGGTCGCAACGCAGAATAAATCGCTTATAAAAGGACTTGTTGTTGAGGATAAGGCCCCAAGGGTAAAGAACTTTCACGAAGCTACGATCCATAGTTTACTGGAACTCGTTGCCGCGGCTGGACTGGACGGGCCATACGAATTAAAGCGCGAGCACATAAGCAAAAGGGTGGGCATGTACAACGTGCAGACCTACCACGAGATTTATCCGCCCATGGAGGAAGGCTGCCTTTTAAATATAGAAACAATCCCTGAACGCTATAAAAAATATTTTCAGCTCACAAGGATCATGAAGTAGGGAAGGAAATTTAGATGCAGGAAAAGATAACTTGCTATGATTTAGAGGGCTTTCTCCGAAATCGGAATTCGCATCTCGCGTTTTCTAGTACTCCATCGACCTTAAGACCAATTAATTCTACTTTTGGATCCTGGCTTATCCAGGATGGCAATAGATTGGACTATTCCGGTACCACGCGTTTTAAGTGCAGGTCTTGAAAATCAAAACTAAAATCGATATTTGGGGATATGCCCTTTAACCTTAATTCTTGTGGCGTACCGTTCTCGTCCAAATTGAAGATGGCAAAGGCGTCCGCGTTCATGTCCTGATATTCCCATTTTACTGCAAAGGTATTTGCCTTGTAAAAACGCATTGGTCCATTCAATTTTGGGGAACGATAACTTTTTAGCCAGAGTTGTCCTTTATTTAAAAAGACTTCCATTTTTCCGAACCAGGGATCTTCGTAAATTCCCAGATAATCATTTTTATTAATATTGGAATTTTTCTTGGACTCAACCGTTTCCCAGACCTTTGCGGTTACGGCATCACCTAATTCGTTCTGTTTCTTTAATTTCACCTCGTTTTTTTCCATCCATTTCCCATCGTCCAAACCAAGGTAGCTATCGACTATGGTCTGTGATACCGTAGAAAAGAAGGCAGCGCCTCCCGGCTCCGTGTTGGTAAGTATAACCACTCCAAGATTCAAATCGGGAATCAAGACGGTCTTGGATAGCATGCCCGGCAAGCCACCGGTATGGGAAACAACCATATTTCCTTTGGTATCCGTCAAGAACCAGCCCAGACCATATCCCGCAAAATGGGAATTATAGCGTGGATCTTGGTTGGCTTCCAAGGTAGTGTGTATTTTCCATATTTCCCTTTGGCTCGCTTCGGTAAAAAGCGTGTCCTGTAGCTGCGCTCCGTATGTCCCATGATTTAGGAGGACCAACATCCATTGGCATAGATCGTCCACGTTGGCGTAGATCCCACCCGCGGCCCCGTTGATTATTTTTTTAAAATTCGGGAGAACTTGTAATTTTCCATAGGCAGTGGTATGCGGCATGGCCAAGTTGCCTTCGTCCTTTATGTCGTAAATGGAAGGGTAAGAGTTATCCATGTGCAAGGGATCAAGAATACGTTTTTGAATAAATTCCTCCCAAGTCATTCCGCTCACTCTGGCAACGAGTTCCCCCGCCACGACGTAAAGTAAATTGTCATAATCAAATTTTGTACGAAAGGCGGAGACCGGTTTAAAATATTGAAAGCTAGAAAGAAGATCATCAATTGTAAAGTTCGCGCCATCTGGGAAAAACATAAGATCGCCCATTCCGAGTCCAAGGCCACTGCGATGGGTCAGCAGATCCTGAATATTGAAATTTTCGGTCACATAGGGATTGTACATCGTAAATTCTGGAATGTGTTCTACAACCCGATCTTGCCAGGTAATTTTTCCGTCTTCGACCAAGAGCGCCACGGCCATGGTGGTAAAGGCCTTTGTATTTGAGGCAATGGCGAACTGTGTATGCTCGTTTACCTTTTCCTGTGAGGTTGCCGATTTTACCCCATATCCCTTACTGTGGATAATCTTGCCGTCCTTAACTATTGCTATCGCCGCTCCCGCAACTTCAAATTTGTCCAATGCGTTTTGAGCCAGCACATCTACTTCTTGCGAACTCAATTGGGAGTATGTGCTTATGTGAAACAATAAAATGCAGAAAACTGTCAATACCATTGAAATACGCCTCATAATTATCGATTTAATTGGTAGAAAGTTACGCTTTTTAGGTTTAAACTTTTCAAGGCATCAATGCCCATAAGCTTCACGGGCTTTGAAGGGATTGTAGGTTAATTATTGTAGCCATTGGCTTCAGTTTTGGCGATCCCTTTTACCTGTTGTCTAAATTTTTAGGCAACCTTAAATAGTAAAGCGTATATTTGTAGCTTCAGTATTTCGAGGTGATTTTTGGTAATACTGGTCCGAATACCCCAAAATTTACGTATGTATGGTATGGTTCGGTTTATCCGACCATATAATTTTTAACCTAACCTTGTTATAATGTCAAAAGAAACCGCTCGTTGGTCAATTGCAATGGGAGTTGTCGTAGTTGGTTTTGTGGTCGGGATTTATCTTCAAGATCTAAAGCACCAGGAAAGTACCAAGGCGGCATGGAAGGCTAATCGCTTCAATCTAACAAGATTCAATAAGATCATGCAATATGCTGGGGAAATGGACAGCAATAATTGGTCCGACTTAAGGGATAGCATCAGGGGTCAAATGGATAGTTTGATGATTCTTCGGTTCAGAAAAGAAATGGACAGTTTGCAGTTGGTGAAGAAGGAAGAAAATAAATAACCTCCCCCCCCTTTTATATTTACTCCATAATCAATTTCAATCAGGTTACAGATTCCTATCTATGTATGGTCTGCGTCCTGTCTGGGCCTACAGAAACGATTTTGATGGGTACCTGCAGCTCTTTTTCCAAGAAATCTATATATTCCTTTAAAGTTGCGGGAAGGTCTTTTGCCGAATCCATTTGTGTTAGGTCCTTTTTCCATCCTTTCATGGTAGTATAGATAGGAGTTACGTTCTCGGGCTCGATATTGTAGGGCAAATGGGTGATCTTCTCCCCTTTATACTTGTACGCGGTACATACCTTTATCTCTGAAAATCCACTTAGAACATCGGCCTTCATCATAATCAGTTGGGTAACCCCGTTGACTTGTACTGCGTATTTGAGGGCAATAAGGTCTAACCAGCCGCATCGTCTTGGCCTGCCCGTAACGGCGCCAAATTCATTTCCTATTTTCGCCATTCGCTCCCCGTCTTCATCAAAAAGTTCGGTAGGAAATGGCCCCGAACCTACCCTGGTGGTGTAGGCCTTAAAAATACCGTAAACCTCCTTTATCTTATTGGGGGCGATACCCAAGCCCGTACAGGCGCCTGCGGCAGTGGTGTTGGAAGAAGTGACAAAGGGATAAGTTCCAAAATCTATATCCAATAGGGAACCCTGGGCCCCTTCCGCCAATATGGTCTTGCCCTTGGCAACGGCGGTATTCAAATAATCCTCACTATCAATAAAAGTGGTCAGTTCCTTTAACCGTTCTACGGCAACAAAGAATTCGCTTTCCAATTCATCCAGGTTGTATTGGATATCCACATCGTAAAAATCGATCATGGACTGATGCTTATTGGCCAAATTGCGGTACTTTTCCTTCCAATCATCCATTTCCAAATCCCCGATCCTCATGCCATTACGGCCTGTCTTGTCCATATAGGTAGGGCCAATGCCCTTTAGGGTAGATCCTATTTTTGCCTTTCCCTTGCTGGCTTCGCTGGCCGCGTCCAAAAGCCGGTGTGTTGGCAGGATAATATGGGCCTTTCGGGAGACTATAAGTGTTTTTTTGTAATCGATTTTAAATTTATCGAGGCCCTCCAATTCCTTTATGAAGACTACCGGATCGATAACCACCCCGTTGCCGATTACATTCATTGATCCCTTGTGGAAAATTCCCGAGGGAATGGTTCTCAAAACGTGTTTTATACCGTCAAATTCCAACGTATGTCCTGCATTGGGACCCCCTTGAAAACGTGCGATTATATCGTAATTTTTGGTCAGGACATCAACAATCTTTCCTTTTCCTTCGTCACCCCATTGTAGTCCTAACAATAAATCTACAGCCATTGGTCTTAAATATATTAGTGGTTTGTGTTTTCTCCCTTGTTTTTTGTGCCATAGAAGTACAGGGAATGGTTATTTATCTTAATGTCGAATACTTCTTCAATAGTTTTTTTTATCGATTGGATCCTGGGGTCACAAAATTCCATAACCTCCCCGGTATCGGTCAGAATAACATGGTCGTGTTGGCGGTCAAAATAAGATTTTTCGTATTGCGCCTGATTTTTTCCAAATTGGTGTTTGCGTACCAGTTTACATTCCAACAAAAGTTCAATGGTATTGTATAAGGTGGCACGACTTACACGGTAGTTTTTGTTTTTCATATTGATATAGAGGGATTCTATATCAAAATGCTCTTCACTATCATAAATCTCCTGCAGTATAGCAAAACGTTCAGGAGTCTTGCGATGTCCGTTGTCCTCCAAAAATGCAGTGAAGACGTTTTTTACGATTTCTTGGTTCTTATTATTGCCCATAGCAACTAACAATACATGATTTGCAAAGGTACAGTTAAAATTTAAATTCGTGTAACTTTATCTATACCGTTGATGCGTTTCAGGTTGTCGATAACCTTCTTAAGGATCGAGTTGTTTTTTACCAGTAAGGTGATTTTCCCCGAAAAGGTACCTCCGTCGGTGCTGAAGTTTAGATTCCGCATGTTTACGTGCATATTTCCCGAAATTACCTCCGTGATTTTGCTGACAAGCCCCAAGTTGTCTATGCCCGTTAGTTTTATCTCGGCAGTGAACTCCTCCTGGCTAGAGTCGATCCATTTGGCGCTGATGATCCTATAGGCGTAGTTAGATTGCAATGCTATGGCATTGGGGCAGTTCTTCTTGTGTACTTTAATCCCCTCATTTACACTGATAAACCCAAAAACATCATCTCCTGGGATTGGATTGCAGCAAGGGGAAAGCTTGTACTCGAGCTTTTCCTCTTCTTTTCCAAAAACCAGGATGTCGTATTTGACCGTAATTTCATCTTTGTCCACATCTACCGGTGCGGGGGTCCTTCTAATCTTATTCTTGAAAAAACTAATAAAGGCATTGCTGTAAGACGAGGCAAAATCCTTTAACTTTTGATTGTCGATGGTTCCGATGGCCACGCGATAAAACAGGTCCAAACTGGTCTTAAGTTTAAAATAAATGACCATTTTGTTGATCGTGTCCTCATTCAGGCTTATTTTTTGCGACTTTAATTTCCTTCGGAGGATTTCCTTGCCTTCCATGGCAAGCGCTTTCTTTTCATCCTTAAGGGAAGATTTTATTTTGGCCCTTGCCCTTGCCGTAGTTGCGTAGTCTAACCAACTTTGATTGGGCTTGGCGTGCTCGGAGGTAATGATCTCTACCTGGTCCCCGCTCGCAAGGGTAGTATTCAATGGCACCAGTTTTCCGTTGACCTTGGCTCCACGGGTACGCATGCCCACTTCGGTATGGATATTAAAGGCAAAATCCAAGGGGGTAGCTCCTTTTGGCAGGGATTTTAGTTCACCTTTTGGGGTAAAGACAAAAATTTCCTTGGAATAAAGGTTGAGTTTAAATTCCTCTACAAAATCCACTGCATTGGCATTGGCATTTTCCAACGCTTCTTGCAATCGGTTTAGCCATTCCTCTATTCCTTGCTCCTTCTGGGTGCCGTGCTTGTACTTAAAATGGGCAGCATATCCCTTCTCTGCAATTTCATGCATCCGCTCACTGCGTATCTGTACTTCTACCCATTTGCCTTTGGGACCCATAACGGTAATGTGCAAGGCCTCATATCCGGTAGATTTTGGGGATGTGATCCAATCCCGCAAACGCACTGGATTGGGGGTAAAATGGTCCGTGACCACGGAATAAATTTTCCAGGCGAGGAATTTTTCGTTGGCTTTGTCCGACTTGTAAATGATCCGAATGGCAAACTTGTCATAGATTTCATCATAGGTGACGTTTTGGGCCTTCATTTTCCTACGGATGGAAAAAATGGATTTCATGCGGCCCTTGATCGTATAGTTGAGACCTTCCTTGTCCAATGCATCCTTGACAATCGAGGAAAAGGCATCGATATAGGCTTGCTGTTCTTCCTTGGACTCTTCTATTTTCCCCATGATATCGTTATATACCTCGGGTTCGGTATATTTAAGACTCAGGTCCTCTAGTTCCGTTTTTATGTTGTAGAGCCCTATTCTGTGGGCAAGCGGCGCATAGATGTAAAGGGTTTCGGAGGCTATCTTTACTTGCTTGTCCTCTGGCATTGAATCCATCGTAAGCATGTTGTGGTAGCGATCGGCTATTTTAATAATGATTACCCTGACATCGTCGTTTAGGGTAAGCAACATTTTTCGAAAGTTTTCTGCCTGCTGGGATATGTTCATATCCTTGTTCAGGTGGGCTATTTTGGTGAGTCCGTCCACAATACGAGCCACCGTTTCGCCAAACATCCTTTCTATGTCGGCCAGGGTATAGGAAGTGTCCTCGACTACATCGTGCAATAATGCGGAAGCAATGGAGACGGCATCGAGACCTATTTCCGAAGCTACGATTTTTGCTACCGCAATTGGATGGAAAATGTAGGCTTCGCCAGATTTTCTGCGCTGATCTTTATGGGCGTCCACAGCCACGTCAAAGGCCGTGCGAATCAGTTTCTTGTCGTCGTCGCTGAGGTTTTGATAACTAATCCGCAACAATTCCTTGTACTGCTTGGCAATTTTCTTGTTTTCCTGTTCTATGGCAGCTTCCGTCATCATATTTTAAAAATAAGGTAAACTTAATTACTAAACAACAAAAATTGTACCCATTGGAAATAGTTGATGGTTGATAGTTGGCTGTTGATGGTCTAGGCTAGTCCAAGTATAAAATATTGTGTTTGGTTGCGTCATTTTTGAACTCGAACTCGAACTTGAGCTTGCGCTTGAACTTGAACTTGACGCTTGCGCTTAAACTTGAAAGTTTTATGGCCTTAGTTTCCTTTTGAGGTTGGGTTTGAGCTTGAACTTAGATTCATTATCCTAGCAATAAGTGGTGGATGTGAATAATGTACAAATACGTAGGAAGGATGTGGCGTAAGATTGCTCAAACTATTCTTGGACAATTTTTTAAGGGACGTGATCAACGGCGTTGCGGCAAAGGTCATCTTGGCATAATCGTCTGCCTGAAATTCGAATTTGCGGGACATATAGTTCATCACAAGGCCCGTAATTTCGGAAATTGGGCTATAAAGAATGCCAAAACCTATCAGGGCAGCATGAAAACTGGGTCGGGAAACCCCAATGGCCAACGATACCTCCGGATTATTTATAAATATTGACAATATATAAAGCGTTAACCCCGTCAGTAAAATGGAGGCGGTTAAATTAAAGATAATGTGCTTACGTTTGTAATGACCTACTTCATGGGCTAGAACGGCAACAATTTCATCTTCTTCCAAATCCTTGATCAAGGTATCGTACAGAGTCACTCTTTTTTCCCTTCCAAACCCCGAAAAATAAGCATTGGCCTTGGTAGAGCGCTTAGAACCGTCGATCACAAAAATCTTTTTTAGCTCAAAGCCGACCTTTTGGGCATAATCTTCTATTTTTAGTTTGAGTTCGCCTTCTTCCAACGGGGTCTGTTTGTTAAAAAGGGGAACGATGAGCCTGCTGTAAAACATGTTCATGAAGATGGTGAATACTGTTATAACAACCCAGGTATAGATCCAGAAATTATTTCCTGCCCATTGAAAAAACCAGATGACCAGGGCAAGGATTCCTCCACCTAGAACGGCAGTCATCAGCCAACCCTTTATTTTGTCCATAAAGAAGAGCTTTTTTGTGGATTTGTTAAACCCAAATTTCTCTTCGATTACGAACGTTTGGTAGAACGAGAATGGCGTGGTCAGAATATCGCTTCCAATCATGATAATCCCAAAAAACAGCAACGCCATGACAATAGGATTGTCCGTAACGCTTCTAGCGATGGAATCTGCCCATTCAAAACCGCCAAAAGTCAGGAACGACAATGTAAGAACCAAAGAAAATGTGGAGGTCAACAGGCCAAAGCGATAATTCGTTCTCTTGTATTCCTGTGATTTCTGGTATTCTTGGGTATCGAATACATCCACCAACTCTTTGGGTACCGGGTCTTTGAACCGTTGTGCGTTGAGGTAATCCAAAACCGTTTCAACAATGAATTGGAGGATTAAAATGGCGATTATAATGTAGAACAAGGTTTTGCTTTCTACCATGGAGCTATTTGGTTACTAGGTTATTTGGTTACGGCGTTAATCGTTAGCGGTTTATGTATTGTCGGTTAATATCGTCTTTTTCTGCCGACTGGAGACTGCTCATTGCCTACTGGAGATCGTTCGTTGTCTTTTTGCTTCAAAGATAAGGATTGCCGCCGATACCGAAACGTTCATGGAATCTATCTGCCCTTCCATGGGAATGATGATATTTTGGGCCGAACTCTGAAGCCATTCCTCAGTCAGTCCTTCTGCTTCCGTGCCTACGACAATGGCCGATGCGGTTGAAAAATCTGTGTGGAGATAGCTTTGGGAGGCGGAGAGGGTCGCGCAGTAAATGGAGATTTTATTTTCCTTTAAAAATTTTATGATTTCAGTGGAGCTGCCCACGGCTACATTGCCCGTAAAAACGCAGCCCACACTAGATCGAATGATATTTGGGTTGTAGAGGTCGGTTTTGGGATTTGCTATAATCACCGCATCCAGGTTTGCGGCATCGGCGGTTCTTAGTAAGGCTCCAATATTTCCTGGTTTTTCCGGCGCCTCGGCAATCAAAATCAATGGGTTCTTATTCCCGAGTCTTAAATCTTCCAAATCATGGGGTTTCGATTTTGCAATTGCCAACAAGCCTTCCGTGGTGTCCCGATACGCCAACTTTTGATAGACATCCTTGGAGATTTCAATGGTTTCTGGTTTTGGATTGCCTTCTTTAAGTAAACCTAAAACCTCTTCTTCAGAAATGATATCGGAGTAGTAAAGAACCACTTCCATTTCAAATCCGCCACGGAGCGCCAATTGTAGCTCCCGGGCGCCCTCCATTACAAAAAGGCCGGATTTTCTGCGCTCCCTGGATTTTTCCTTGAGTGAGAGAACCTTTTTAACCAAAGGGTTTTGCAGGCTACTGATATACTTTTTATTGTCCATTAGGCAAAAGTAGCGTAATCCCTTTATTCTACCCTGCCACCCCTTATTTTTTGTCGATGGCTTCTATCGATGCTTGTGGTAGAAATGATCTTATCTTTTAACTGGCCTTAAGCACAGGCATATTTGTTTTGGGCAAGGCGTTTAGCGAACTGCGCATGACAATGGTTGACGATACCCAGTTTAATAAGTATACTTAACCGTCCACAAAATTCGTAAATCCATCAAGTTTACAATTCCCTGTCCTTATAATAGTTCACCAATAGGGTTACAATGAAACTATAGCTCTTTATTCCCTGTGCCTGGTTGTTAGATTTGAGGAATGTGTCGAATATGGATTTAAATACAGGTTCCATCGGGTTTTCATGGGCCTCCCAAAAATCGGCGACCTCCTTAAAGTTATTCTTGACACCTCCGTTCAATTTGCCGTACAACCTTTCAAATTCCAACTTGTCCCTTCGTCTAATATCTGACAAACAATAGCTTAGGGCATAGGCATAGGCGGAATATTGAAAATAGGGATCAGGGTTTCCAACAGTCACCAAATAACCGATAAAGTTGGTCTCGTTTTCGGCAGAGTATCCTACTTGGTGGCCAACTTCGTGACCGCAAACTACCGGAAACCGGAATTTTGGCATTATTCCGTTTACCTGGGCCTCATTGGTTAACGGATTTAGATAACCGGCATAGCCCATATAGCTAAGTCCCGTACTGAATAGGGATTTCTTAATGCTTGGATTGCTATAGGTCAAAAAGGGATAGCTGAGTGCGAGCGTTTGGTATCCGGATATTGTTTTGGAAAAAATATCCTTCCTGGAGTAGGGGACCTCGACCATGGCAGCTGTATCCTTGGTGATGCCATAATGAACCTCGTTGGTTTTGATGATAAGCCTTTCGACAAACTGAAGCAGTTCCTTTTGGGTGTTGGTGTCTCCCAATCCCATGGTCTTGGCAAGCGGCTCGCGGTAGTAATTGAGGCCCCACATAAGGTTGAACGTAAAATAGGCGACCGAAAGCACTACGGCAATGTTCCTCAAAAAAAGGTAGGGGTGTTTCCTGATTTGTTTGTGCTTTAGAATCACGTACCTGATGGCCATCACTAAAAGCCCCAAATACAACAGGTCCCCAACAGAAAATGGAATCCAGCCCAATAATACCCTCCAAAACTTGGAAACCAAGGGGTACCATCCATTGCTGAAATAAGCTTCCACCCATTCCCGATGGCTTCCGATCCATTTAACCAAAACAATTTGAAGAATCAGGGATAGGGCAATGCCATTTTTAAGTTTCTCGCTCATCGGTTTCAAAATTAGCCATTTTGATCGGACGGTGATTGATTTGGCCAAAGATTACCAAGCGTCTTCTTTTGGACCTTAAAAGGTCCAATTTTCCTAATGGGGCTCCCGCTATGGCACATGGCAAATTTCCTAGGAAGCGATTTTTTTGGGGTATGATGTTTCATGCCCCCCGCCCAACACCCTAAAATGAAGTTTCATTAACTTTGTAAATAATAAGTTCATTACCTTTGAGACAAAGCGTACAACAGTTAAAGATTGGAAATGTTGGAAAAGAAAGACGGAATACTACAGAATAACGTAGAGGAAAAAAATAATATGGAAAGACCCGACGTGCAACCGGAGGGGACGCAATCTCCCGGCCAGGCCAAGGATTCGGAGGCCAAGGGCGAAGATTTGAAGGACTCAACGGAAGACGGGTCCCACCTCGAAAATTCGCAGGCAATAGGTAAGGAATCGGCGGATTCTGTCAAGGAAGCCGCAGTCGATGCGAAGTCGGTTTCAAATGCACAGGAAGGCGAGGTTGATCAAGTGGAGGAATCCATTCAGCCAATTGAAGGAAAGGATGTGGAAGGGTCCAAATCGGATGGCGGACAGGAGGAAGTAAAAGATGGAACGGAGAAGGCCGGGGAGGAAGTCGGGTCAGAAGATGGCACGGATAAAGAATCCACCAGTAGTGAACAGGCAGCTTTGACCGATCAATCCAACGAAAACGATAAGGAGGAGGATGTGTTGGAAGAGATCGACGATTCCAACGCAGAGGACGCGGAGGACGAGGACAACAAGCATAGGCATACGATACCAATGCTGGACTATCATTCCATGACCATGGAAAATTTGGTGGGCGAATTGCAGAAATTGGTCCGTATGGAAAAAGTCCAGGCCATAAAAAAGCACGTTGACGGCATTAAATACGAGTTCGATCAAAAGTTTTTGGAATTTATTGAGCAGAAAAAAGAGGAATTCATAAGTAACGGTGGGAACGAAATTGATTTTAGGTACAATTCCGTTGATAAAAGGCAGTTTAATGAGGTATATGCCGATTACCGTGAAAAGCGCGACCAGTATTACAAGCGGCTCGACCGGTCCCTTAAGGACAATTTGGCCAACCGACTGGAGATCATAGAAGAGCTCAAAGGCTTGGTGAACGTGGAGGAAGACATCAATACTACTTACAAAAATTTTAAGGATGTCCAGGAACGATGGCGAAATGCAGGACCCGTACCAAGGACCAACTACAATGACGTTTGGCGTACCTATCAGCACCATATCGAAATTTTTTATGATTTTCTTCATCTCAACAGGGAGCTTCGGGACCTCGATTTTAAGCACAATTTGGAGGAAAAGCTAAAAATTATTGAGCGCGCGGAAGCTTTAGGAAAGGAGCCCGATCTGGGAATGGCCTTTCACGAGCTACAGAATTTGCACAAGGTCTGGAAGGAAGACATAGGGCCGGTAGACAAAGAACACCGGGAAGCTATCTGGGAACGGTTCAGCAATGCCACAAAAGTTCTGCACCAACGCAGACAAGAGCACTACAAGGAGCTGGACAAGGTTTATGAGCAGAATTTAAAGCTGAAAAACCAAATTATCGAGGATATTCTGAAAATAGCAAACAGTGTTTCCAAAAACCATCGGGCCCTTCAGCAACAGATCAAAGAGGTAGAAAAATTGCGGGAGGCCTTTTTTAAGGCCGGGAAAGTGCCACAAAAGGTAAATGAACAGACCTGGGCCGCCTTTAAGACCGCTGTACGCGATTTTAACCGGGCCAAAAACAATTTCTACAAAAACCTAAAAAAGGATCAGCAAGACAACTTGGATAAAAAAAGAGAGCTGTTATCGCTGGCAATTACCTTAAAGGATAGTGAGGATTGGGACAGTGCGACCTCCGAAATGAAAAGGATCCAAAGTGAATGGAAGAAAATTGGCCATGTGCCCCGCAAGTACTCCGATAAACTTTGGAATGATTTTAAAAAGGCGTGCAACCACTATTTTGATCGGTTACATGCCCTTAAAAGTGATGCCCAGAAGGAAGAAATCGAGAATTTTGACAAGAAAAATGCTTGTTTGGAAAACTTGAAAAACTATAAATTGACCGGGGAGAAGGAAAAGGACTTGGCGGCCATAAAAGCAATTATCACCGAATGGAAGTCCGTTGGTCGGGTGCCTTTTACCAAGAAGAACATCAATGCAAAGTTCAATAAGATATTGGATGCCCTTTTTAGAAAATTGAAGGTCGGCCAACAGGAAGCGGAATTACTGAAATATGGAAACAAGATCCAGCAATTGGCCAATGCCGATAACGAGAACGCCATTTATAAGGAACGTACTTTTATAAGGCGTAAGATAGAGGATAGCAAGAGCGAAATCCGTCAATTGGAAACCAACCTTCAGTTCTTTTCCAATGCGTCCGAGGATAGCCCGGTAGTACAGGAAGTTGTAAAGAATATTGATGGCCACAAGGCGGCCCTTGCAACTTGGAAGGAGAAACTGAAGAAATTGAATATCCTGGAAAACAACCTTAACAGGGAGTCCGAAGCCGAAAATGATACGGACGAGGAATCACAAGGGGAGGAATAAATATGTTTTAAACAAGAGCCAGGAATCAAGAGACAAGAGGCAAGTCCCTCATCCGGACCTGTGGTCTGGGATTTCGAACTTTGTCTAACATGGAAGGTCAGTTTATGAGTTTATAAAAAAGCCATCTATTGATAATCAGTTGTTTAAGAAACATGTTGGATAATAGAGCCAGAAATCAAGAGGCAAGAGACAAGACTGATGGATGGAAAAGTATAAAATCAGGTTGATTTTTGCCTCTAGTTTCTGTTTATAAACCACTATTATTAATCCATATTTTTTTGTGTGAAAAAGACGATAGTTTTCATATTTCTCCTTGGTTGCTCCAGTTCCTGTGTGGCCGTAAAGGAGTATGATAGGGCTTATCTGAACGACGACGAAATGCAACTGTCCGCCAAAAAGTCGGCCCGTTTTGAGAACAATTTTCACGTCTATAGGGAAGGGGCATCCGGAGCCAATGGGGGAAAGACCGGCGGCGGCTGTGGTTGTAATTAGGTGAAGCCCATTTTATCAAAAACCGACATGGGGGAGTTTTTGATGAAAAGTTGGTTGAACTTATCCCTACGATTGGTAGGGGTCCTTCAATGATTCCAATAGGTGAATGTTACCACCTCTTTATGACCGACTTATGGAATGGGACAAATAATCCATTAACCAATTACCTACTTGAAAATAATAACTTTCATAATTTTTTTTGTCTCTGTTTTCTGGACCCATGCCCAGGAAGAACCCGTTAGCACCTATAAAAAAAGGGTGCTGGAAGCTACCGAGATAAATTTATTGATGAGCTATTACCAGCAAGATGGCGAGCACGCGGCCGTAACCGGGGGGGAGGGCACAGAGGAATTAAAGGATGTTTCCTCTTCCCTTGTGGTAAGCATGCCGCTGAACGCCGATGACGTGCTGACCGTGGATGTGGGAATATCCGCATATTCCTCGGCCTCTACCAGCAACATCAACCCGTTGGACGGGGATAATACATTTATCAGTCCTTTTAACGCTTCGTCGGGCGCTTCCCGGAACGATGTGTTGGTCTATGCCAATCCATCCTATGAACACAGTTCTGATGACCGAAACTCGATCTGGAGGGCCCAAGTCTCTTTTTCAAATGAGTTCGACTATTTTTCCCTTGGTTTTGGAGGTGGATATACGCGTTTGTTCAACAGTAAAAATACAGAGGTATCTGCCAATGCGCAGGTGTTTTTGGATCATTGGAATCCACAGATACCCATTGAGCTTCGGGATGGTTTTTTTGATGATCGTATCACGGGAGAGGGTATTTATGACCCTATGTTTAAAGGGTTTAAAACCGACAAACGAAATTCGTATGCACTCTCCCTTTCCTTTTCACAGATTTTGGACAAAAAATGGCAGGCATCCCTTTTGATGGACTTGGTGCTTCAAAATGGGTTGCTCAGTACTCCTTTTCAACGGATCTATTTTGGGGATATCAATGATTTTTTTATCGATGATTTTCAGTTGGCCGATGACGTGGAACGCCTTCCGGACAGCCGTTTTAAGATTCCCTTGGGCATTCGGATAAATTATTATCTGAACGACTTTTTTACCTTCCGGGGCTATTATCGATTTTACTTTGATGATTGGGGGATAGCCGCCAGCACCGTTAGTTTGGAAGTTCCTATAAAACTCAACGATTCTTTTACCATGTATCCCATTTATCGTTTCTATGCACAAAGGGCGACGGATTATTTTTACAAAAAGGAAGATGCTCTCTCCAATTACACATTTTACACCTCGGATTACGACCTTTCAAGTTTTCATGCCCATCAGTATGGACTCGGCCTGCAGTACAAGGACATATTTGCCGATACCCGATTGTTCCTCTTTGGACTAAAAGCCTTGGACTTACGGTTGAACCGATATAACCGAAGCGATGGGTTGGATGCCTTTATCGTGACCTTTGGGGCTACTTTTGTTGGGGAGTAAAATCAAAATATCCAGTGGCAGGGGTAATCGGATTTTCATGTTAAAGTGGTACCGGATTTTTTTGTTGTGTTTTTTAATGATTCAAGATTGACATGAGTTTTTTGGATGCAACTAAAATTAATACGCTCTGGATTATGGGATTTGCAATCTGATCCATCCTAAAATTTACAAATTTATCGTAAATTCGCACCGCCATTGAAGCGAGATTATGATAGATAAACTGAATATAATAAAACAGCGTTTTGATGAGATTGCCGATCTAATCATACAGCCCGATGTGATATCGGACCAAAAGCGATATGTAGAGCTCAACAAGGAATACAAGGATCTTAAGGTATTGGTGGAGAAGCGGGAACATTATCTTGCCCTCACAAATAACATTGCCGAGGCCGAGGAGATCATCGCCGATGGCAGTGATCCGGAAATGACAGAGATGGCTCGTTTGCAATTGGATGAAGCCAAAGAAGCTTTACCGCCCTTGGAAGATGAGATCAAGGTGTTGTTGATTCCAAAGGATCCGGAGGACAGCAAGAACGTAGTGATGGAAATTCGCGCTGGGACCGGTGGGGACGAGGCCAGTATCTTTGCGGGCGACCTGTACCGTATGTACACCAAATACTGCGAAGGCCGGGGTTGGAAAACCAATGTGATCGATTTGAGCGAAGGTACAAGTGGCGGGTATAAGGAAATTCAATTTGAGGTTACCGGGGAAGATGTCTACGGCACATTAAAATTTGAGGCCGGCGTTCACCGCGTACAAAGGGTGCCGCAAACCGAAACCCAAGGCAGGGTACATACCAGTGCCGCGACGGTGATGGTTTTGCCGGAGGCGGAAGATTTTGACGTGCAGATAGAACCCAAGGATGTTCGAATCGACTTTTTCTGTTCCTCTGGTCCAGGGGGACAGTCGGTAAACACCACCTATTCCGCGGTACGGCTGACCCACATCCCCACGGGATTGGTGGCCCAATGCCAAGATCAAAAATCCCAGCACAAGAACAAGGAAAAGGCCTTTAGGGTTCTTAGGTCCCGTTTGTACGATATGGAACTTGCCAAAAAACAGGAAGAGGATGCGGCAAAGCGAAATTCCCAGGTCAGTAGTGGGGACCGATCTGCAAAAATCCGTACCTATAACTATTCCCAAGGTCGGGTTACAGATCACCGAATTGGACTTACGCTATACGATCTGCAGAATATAATTAACGGGGATATCCAAAAAATAGTGGACGAACTCCAATTCGTACAGAATACCGAAAAATTAAAGGAGGCCTCCGAGATATTTTAATTTCCTGGGTTTTGTTCCCGATCATTGAGGGCCGAAACCAAAAACTTGTGCTATAGGAATTTTGCGAAATACGAAATTAGAAATTCGAAGCGCGGATTATTGGTTGATGGAAAAAAAACAAATAACCGCATTACGGCATCTCGGAAAACGAAATACGAGGTACGAGATACGAAGTATTAAATAAGTGGTGTAAAATTCCAATAACTTAGTAATCCAGTAAATACCGATCAGCGATAATGACCACTGAAGAACTCGTACAACAGATCCGCAAAAAACAATCCTTTCTTTGCATAGGATTGGATACAGATTTGATTAAGGTTCCCAAGCATCTCCAAGGGGAAGAAGACCCCATCTTTGCCTTTAACAAAGCAATTATTGATAGTACCCATAGCCATTGTGTGGCCTACAAGCCAAACACGGCCTTTTACGAAGCCTACGGGGTCAAAGGTTGGCTGGCGCTAGAAAAAACGATCGACTATTTAAATTCCGATTATCCGGAAATTTTCACAATTGCCGATGCCAAAAGAGGGGATATTGGCAATACCTCCAAAAGATATGCGCAGGCTTTTTTCGAGGATCTAGGGTTCGATTCCGTTACCATTGCACCTTATATGGGAAAGGATTCTGTGGAGCCTTTTTTGGAATTCACCAACAAGCACACCATCCTGTTGGCACTGACTTCCAACAGTGGTGCCTATGATTTTCAGACCAAAATGGTCAACGGCATGGAGTTGTACAAACAGGTGCTGGAAATTTCCAAAACGTATTCAAATTCCCAAAACCTAATGTATGTGGTAGGGGCAACAAAAGCCTCCTACCTGCAAGAAATTAGAAAAATAGTTCCGGATAGTTTTCTTTTAGTGCCTGGGGTCGGTGCCCAAGGTGGAAGCTTGGAAGAGGTATGCAAGTATGGCATGACCGCAAATATTGGATTGTTGGTCAACTCCTCCCGGGGCATTATTTATGCGTCGGATAAGAGTGATTTCGCCGAAATAGCAGCCAAAAAGGCAAAAGAACTCCAACAACAAATGTCCTTGGAACTAAAGAGATTCGGGTAAATATGAACCTGGACGCAAATGGCTACTTTGGCCTATATGGATTTGTCCAATAGTTTTTTTATCTTCAACGCCTTTTGCTCAAAGAATTCTCCCAATTTAGAATTGGCATATTGGATTTGGGATGCCTTGTCCATAAAGTTTTGATGCAAATACGTTAAAAGGGCAGCTGTCTGCTCCCCACCGGTTATCGGTTTTGTCATTCCGACTTTACAATATTGTTTTTCCATGGCTAAGATATTTGTGAATTCAAGGGCAATGAATTCAGTTCCCTTCAAAGATACGATCAAAAATGGCCACTTGGATTTTAGAGGGTTGGCCTTTGGCTAATAAAATGGTGGTTTTGTCCAATTTTTGGCAAAATGAATGATTAACGCAAGAAATTTTATATTCCCTTTATGCCCAAGTCTTTATTTTGGCCACGAGTTCATTATCTTAGTCGTACCTAAAAATTAATCGTTGTCATGATAAGACCTTATATTCTTGCAGAAACAAATTGGGAAGCCCTAAAGAAGGAAAAGTTTGAATTGGCGATTCTTCCATGGGGGGCTACGGAAGCACATAACTATCATCTTCCCTATGGTACGGATGTGTATGAAGCCGATCATCTAGCGGCTGAGTCTGCCAGGTTGGCATGGGAGAAGGGAGGAAAGGTCATCGTCTTGCCATCGGTTCCTTTTGGGGTCAATACAGGTCAGTCCGATATTTATCTGGACATCAACTTAAACCCGAGCACCCAATTTGCTATTCTTTCAGATATCATAACGGTTCTAGAACGTCATGGAATCAATAAGTTGTTGATTTTCAATAGTCATGGGGGCAATAATTTTAAACCTCTGGTCCGGGAATTGGGGTTGCAGTTTCCAAATATGTTTATTTGTTTTTCCAATTGGTTCCAAGCCATGGATAAAACGAAATATTTTAAGGAACCCGGCGACCATGCCGATGAAATGGAAACCAGTTTGATGCTTTATCTTAGACCTGATCTTGTACTGCCAAAAGAGAAATGGGGCTCGGGTGCATCCAAAAAATATAAGATCAAGTCTTTTTCCGAAGGTTGGTTATGGGCAGAGCGAAAATGGTCACAGATAAGCGAGGATACCGGAGTAGGTAATCCCATGTACTCAACCGGGGAAAGGGGAGAGCGGTTTTTTAAGGATGTAACGGAAAAGATAGGAACGCTATTTTTGGAGCTGTGCGATGCCGATATCGAGGATCTGTATGAATAATAAGAACCCGTTAAGCACTCAGGGGGTGTGCATATAGATTTAGAATCAGCCTTTGCTCCTAAGTTCCTTGTTTATAAGGGCCACATATTTTTTCATGGCATCCTCCGGGCTTAAATTTCTGGCTTGGATAAGGGCATTGGCCTTAAAGGCATTGATTAGAGGTTTCTTGCTGCCTGGATGATTAAAATTGTTGTTTGCAATCTTGTAGTAGGCGTATATTTTGAGCAAAAAGTCTGCTGGCAGTGGATCTGTGTAGTTGTTTACAAATTCCACGGCCTCCTCAAATTTTATACGGAGCCTTTCCTTATTCATCCTTTTTCATCAGTGCTGCGACACAGGTCTTGGCACCGACCACTTTTTGATTCAATTTTACGGTAACTGCACAATCCAAGGGCAGGAACAGATCAACCCTTGATCCAAACTTTATAAAACCACAGTCGTCTCCTTGGTGGACCCCCTGACCTACTTCTGCATAGTTTACAATTCGCTTGGCCAAGGCTCCCGCCACTTGCCGGTATAAAATTTCCCCGAATTTTGGGGTTTTGATTACAACTGTCGTACGTTCATTTTCTTCGCTCGATTTGGGGTGCCATGCCACTAAGTATTTGCCGGGGTGATACTCGGAATAGGTAACAAGGCCACTTGCGGGATATCGTGTTACGTGTACATTTACTGGCGACATAAATATGGATACCTGTATCCGCTTGCCCTTAAAGTACTCCTTTTCCTCCACCTCCTCGATCACAACCACCTTACCGTCCACGGGTGCCAGAATTTCATCAAAACTCTTGCTTACCTTCCTTCTTGGATTTCTGAAAAATTGCAGTATCAAGATCAGAATAGCAAGGGATGTAAACTGAATCGTGATACGGATCCAGGGAATGTCTACATAGAAATGGGCCAAAAGAATGAGCGCACAAACAAGAAAAAAGGTCGTTAAAATAATTTTTTGGCCTTCCTTATGAAACATATTTAAAAATATTTAAAGTTAAGTACGCAAAGGGAGCGGCGAAAACCAAACTGTCCAATCGGTCGAGCAATCCCCCATGGCCCGGTAGGATAGCGCCGCTGTCCTTGACACCGGCCGACCTTTTGAATTTCGATTCGATCAAGTCGCCCAAACTACCAGTGACAACGATGACCGTCGCCAATATCAACCATTGGGAATAGGAAAGATTCAATTCAAATTTGGACATAAAATAGGCCGCGATCAAAGTAAATACGTATCCTCCCACCGTTCCTTCGATCGTTTTTTTAGGGGATACACTGGGAAATAACTTGTGCCGTCCCACGCTTTTGCCCACAATATAGGCAAAAGAATCATTCACCCATATCAGGATAAAAATTCCCATAATCAGAATCTTGGCAAATGTATGATCTTCTTGATAAGGAATCATGGTCAAGAAGATGCATCCTCCCCCTATATAAAACAATCCAATAATGAATTTCTGGAACTCGTTGAACAATTTATCTTTTTTTGAAAAAAGGTAGAACAACAATGCAAAATTAACAGATATCGTAACAAATATCAAAATATTAATAAGCACTTTATTTTGGGTAATGTAGATATATACCCACCATAGGGCCAAATAGGCCAAAAATATGTGGTACCCCCTTAATTTGGTCAGTTTCTTAAATTCGTAAAGACAGATCAGGCCAAAGGTCATAAAGAGAAAATCAAAGGCATCGGTGTTGAGGAGTACTGCCGAAAGTAGTAATACAACATATACAACCCCGGTTATGGCGCGCCTTAAGATTTCTTTCATTTTTAGAGGTCTTCCAGAAGTAAAAGATATAAATTTTTTGTACTACTTCCGTAGGTAAGGAAATCTTCTTTGTTATCCTCCGTGGATTGAAAGTGTTTTATTGTAGTGATATTGGCAGGAATGCTGTTTTGGTGCCTTTTTTTAATGCTTTTTAATCCTTCCCCAATAGAATCTACCAACTGGCTTGTTGTAGCAAAGACAATAAAATTCTCGGGGAGCTCGTTTAGTTTTTTTTCGTGGAGTTGTTGGGAACAAACCAAAATGGAACCATTTTGGGCGATAAGGTGTTCACAGGTGGTAAAGAACACGTTGCTGTTTTTGCTTTTATCGGTAAAAACCAATTCTTCCTTAGAGAACTTTTCTATCAATCTTTTGTCCACGGCAAAAAAAGGGTGGTCCTGCCAATTATTTTCAATAATTATATTGCGCAGGGAGTCGGAAACTTCGGCGAAGGAATCACAATACAAGAACTTTCCACCGTTTTTTTTGAAATGGATCGTGAATTTTTCGTCTACGGGAATATTCAATTCGGGCATGTACATTCCCCTGGTTTCCGATGTATCCCCGGAATTCCCTTTTTTGCCTCCGCCAAAAAGATTTTTAAATAGGCCCATTTTAAATCACTTCACTCAACTCACTTTAAAATCAACGTAGAACTTCCCGTTTTATTTTTCCAATGACGTAGGAGTTATTTCCTTATCCGTTATTTCCTGACCTTTTTCATCAAACTCCTTGTCAAATGGCCTTTTCCCGAATATTTTCTCTAAATCGTCTTTAAAGATAACTTCTTTTTCCAACAAACGTTCCGCCAGTTCGGTTAGTTTGTCCTTGTTCTTTTCCAAAAGCGCAACGGCCCTTACATATTGTTCCTCTATAAGGATTGAAATTTCCCGGTCTATCTTCTGGGCGGTTTCCTCACTGTAGGGCTTGGTGAACCCGTATTCGTTCTGTCCCGACGAATCGTAATAGGTAAGATTTCCGATCTTGTCGTTTAGCCCATAAATCGTAACCATGGCACGTGCCTGCTTGGTAACTTTTTCCAGATCGCTCAATGCTCCTGTGGAAATTTTGTTGAAAATCACTTTTTCAGCGGCCCTCCCACCAAGGGTAGCGCACATTTCGTCTTTCATTTGATCGGGACGCACGATCAATCTTTCCTCGGGCAGGTACCAAGCAGCTCCCAAGGATTGTCCCCTGGGCACAATGGTAACCTTTACCAGTGGTGCCGCATGTTCCAACATCCAGCTCACTGTGGCGTGTCCGGCCTCATGATAGGCGATGGTTTTTTTCTCACCAGGGGTGATAATCTTGTTCTTTTTCTCCAAGCCACCTACTATTCTGTCCACAGCATCCAAAAAGTCTTGTTTGGTCACGGCTTTTTTCTCCTTCCGTGCGGCGATCAGGGCCGCTTCGTTACAGACGTTTGCGATATCAGCTCCGGAGAATCCGGGTGTCTGTCTGGCAAGAAAATCCAAGTCCAACGTTTCAGCCGTCTTGATTGGGCGTAAATGTACCTCGAAAATCTCCTTGCGTTCCCTTATATCTGGTAAGTCCACATAAATTTGCCTGTCGAACCTTCCGGCACGCATAAGGGCCTTGTCCAGTACGTCGGCACGGTTGGTAGCTGCCAATACGATTACGTTGGTATTGGTGCCAAAACCATCCATTTCTGTCAGCAACTGGTTAAGGGTATTTTCTCGCTCATCGTTAGAACCGGTAAAATTGTTTTTACCCCTAGCCCTACCGATCGCATCGATTTCATCTATAAAAATGATAGCCGGTGCCTTGTCCTTGGCCTGCTTAAAAAGATCGCGGACCCTGGAAGCTCCAACACCTACGAACATTTCCACAAAATCCGAACCTGAAAGTGAAAAGAAAGGCACCTTGGCCTCTCCGGCAACCGCTTTGGCCAATAAGGTCTTACCCGTTCCAGGAGGGCCTACCAATAGGGCCCCCTTCGGGATTTTACCTCCCAAGGAGGTGTACTTGTCGGGAAATTTTAAGAATTCGACAATTTCTTCTACCTCTTCCTTGGCGCCTTCCAAGCCGGCAACATCCTTGAAGGAAGTCCGTGTATCGGTCTTTTCGTCGAACAGTTTGGCCTTGGACTTTCCAATATTGAAAATCTGACCACCAGCTCCACCACCAGCTCCGCCGGACATACGGCGCATGAGATATATCCATATCCCTATAATCACTACAAAGGGCAGCAACGACAGCAGTAGGTCTCCCAAGACGTTGGATTCCGTAGAAAACTCAACAATGGTATCCAGGTTGTTCTCCTTTTTTATCTCGGTTATCTCATTTTGAAATATCTGCAGGTCTCCATAATCGAGCACGTATTGGGGCGTGGCCCCGGGGTTCAGGGAAAACGGCTGATGTGCCACATCCTGATGCACCTTCTTTTTCAGGGCCTCTTCCGTTAAGTATACCTTGGCCTGCCTGGTGTTGGTAATAATCACTATTTTGGCGACATCCCCGTTTCTTAAATATTCCTGAAGTTCGGAGGTGGTTGTCTTCTTTGTACTCGAGAAGGTACTACTGCCAAAATATTGAAAACCCAATAGCATTATAGCTATTATACCATAAATCCACCATGAGCTGAATTTTGGTTTTTTCGGGGTCGTATTGTTGTCTTTTGCCATTATTTCTTGTTACTGTTTTAAACTACTTTCAACTACTGTTATTTTGGCATCGCCCCAAAGTCCTTCTATATCGTAGAATTCCCTTATCTGTTTCTGGAAAACATGCACTACAACATTAACATAGTCCATCAATACCCATTGTGCATTTTCGGATCCCTCCACATGCCAGGGTTTATCTTTTATTCCTTTGCTAACTGTTTTTTGGATTGAATTGACTATCGCATTTACATGCGTATTGGAAGTACCATTACAAATTATAAAGTAGTCACAAACGGTGTTCTCTATTTCCCTAAGGTCTAGTAAATTTATATCGATTCCCTTAACTTCTTCTATACCTTGTAAAATTAAAGTAATTAACTCATCTGAACTAGCTTTTGTTTTCTGCATTCAAAAATTTTGATTTTTGCAAAGTTATTGATTTTTTGTTTTTTAACTATTGTTTTTTGCATAAGATTGTATAACCATACAATGGTTTGTCCATGCAGATAATCAAACTTAATGCCACGGAATCCACAAATGCCTATTTGAAAAATTTGGTTCTTGAAAAAGAGCTGGATGATTTTACAATTGTTGTTGCGAAGAAGCAGTGGAACGGTAGGGGGCAAATGGGCACGAAATGGGAGGCCGAACCTGGTAAGAATCTTACCTTCAGTGTGTTAAAAAAGGATTTGAATCTTTCTGTAAAAAATCAGTTCCGGATAAATATGGGCGTTTCCTTGGCCATTTATGATGCCCTTCGCAAATTATATGTGCCCGATTTAAGTATTAAATGGCCCAACGACATTCTGTCAGGTCGTTTTAAAATATGTGGGGTCCTTATAGAAAATATTCTCTCGGGAACAAAAATCCAAAATTCCATTTTCGGAATTGGACTAAATGTTAACCAATTGGAATTTGGAGATCTACCTCAAGCCTCCTCCTTGAAGTTGATACTTGGGAGGACATTTATTTTGGATGAACTTCTCCATTCCATAGTGGGGCAATTGGAAAAATATATGGATCTAATATCACAGAACAAAGGAAGTATCCTCTTGTCTCCCTATGAAAATGTGCTGTTTCGGCGAGACAAGCCGTCTACCTTTAGGGATGCCCATGGCGGGTTGGTTATGGGATTTATAAAAGGGGTCTCTCCAGAGGGCAAACTTATTGTATTGCTGGAAGATAATGTTCTGACGGAATTTGATCTAAAGGAAATGCAGTTGTTGTACTGAAAAAAAGAATCAAGAACCAAGACTAAAGAAGATAGAGAATAGAAAATAGACGAAAACCAGTTTATAAGTTTAGTTTTTCTATTTTCATTTAAAATACATAGAATCAAGAATCAAGAAAATAGAATATAGGGAAGAGACGAAAAACAGTTTATGAGTTTATACGTCGACTATTATTTATTTTAAACCTTAAACCCAGTAACCTATTTTTATATTTTCCCGAGGTTTCCGGACAAGGTACCCATAAAATTGGTGATGGGATTTTTTATCATCATCGCCATCATGGCGTTGAACTCCCCTTCAAAACTAAGTGTCACTTGACTTTCATTGTCGTTTACCGAATCAATATTCGCCGTAAGGGTAAAGGGAAGTTTGTCGCTGGCGGCACCAAAAACTATTTTGTCATAGGGGTGCTGTTCTTTTAATTTTAATATGATTTCGGGCATGCCCTTAAGTGCAAAAACAAACTTATCCTCGCCTAAAACTTCAAATTTACTAATGTTTTCGGGCATTAGGGATTCAAAATTTTTGACATCGCATAGAAAATCATAAACGGCCTTGCTGCTCTTGCCAATGTTTTTCTTAGGGGCTTCTATATGCATAATTCTACTTTTAATGGGATTTCCATTCGGATGGATTCTCTCTCCATTCCATCAGGGTCTTTAATTGGTCTTCTTTTATATAACCACTCTCTGAAGCGTGTGCTATTAAATGTTCATAGTCGCTTAGGGTGCGAAGGTCGATGCCTTTTTTCTTAAAGTTCTCCTTGGCAACATCAAAGCCATAGGTGAAAATGGCGAGCATTCCCTTGATGTTGGCATTGGCAGCCAATAGGGCATCCACAGCATTAAGGCTACTTTTCCCCGTACTTATAAGGTCTTCGATCACCACTACATTTTGGTGAGGTTCCAAAAATCCCTCGATTTGGTTTTGCCTGCCGTGGGCTTTGGCCTCTGGTCGCACATAAACAAAAGGAAGTCCCATATATTCTGCGACCAACATGCCAATGCCAATGGCTCCGGTTGCCACACCTGCAATCACATCGGGACGTCCGTATAAGGTTTCTATATTCTTGCCCATTTCCTCCCGCACGTAATTGCGGATGGCCGGATAGGAAAGAATAATCCTATTATCACAGTAGATAGGGGATTTCCAACCAGAAGCCCACGTAAAAGGATTTTCTGGTTTCAACTTTATTGCATTAATTTGCAATAGAAGCTCTGCAGTTTTGTTGGCGGTGTCTTTGTTTAAAACCATGACGCAAATGTATAAAGTTTTTGTTAATGAGTCTCCGTTGATCTTGACAAATAAGCTCTCGGATACCACAAACAACAATTATTTTTTATTAAATGGGAGCTCTATCAATGATGCCATCTCTTCCCTGGCAAAAAAGAAACTCGACATAGCGTACATCTACCATCCCAACCACGAGGAAATCTTAAAAAAGTTCGCAAAAAAAATTCCATTGGTGATAGCGGCCGGGGGAGTGGTGACCAATAAGGAGGGTAAGGTGCTTTTTATTTTTCGCAATGGAAAATGGGACCTTCCGAAAGGGGGAGTGGACAAAGGGGAAACCTTGGAGCAGGCCGCTTTAAGGGAAGTGGAAGAGGAAACAGGGGTCCAAGGACTAAAGATCGAGAATTTTCTAAAGACTACGTACCATATCTTTAAGAGGAATGGGGGCTATAAGTTGAAAGAGGTGCATTGGTTTGCCATGCGGACTTCGTATAAAGGCGAATTGGTGGGAGAAGCCGCTGAAGGGATAGAAAAAGTAAAATGGAAGGGTCCCGAAAAAATCAAGAAAGCTTTGGAAAACTCCTATACCAATATCAAAATACTTTTTAAGGATTAACAGGAGTCCGTCTATAAAGTCCAATAACTACAGTACACTTTTTCTTAAAACAGTACCATCCACTTGCTGCCTTGGCCATGTCAGCAGGCCGTAGGGGCAGCTTTGCAAACCTTGACCATTACTTTCCAGTACGAAAACCTAAATTATTGGCTGTCATTCGTTGTAGAAACGATGCTGTCTTTCTGTATCCTATAGACCGGATATTGTAGATAGGCCGGTTCTGAATGTTCAGATTTGGAATAGAGCCACTCCAACTGGGCATAGGCGTTCTCGGCGAATTGTTTGTCCGTTGCTTTTTTAAATTGAAATGTTTCCCTGAGCCGGGCATTGTTTTTTAGCATTTCCGTCGCCATATCCTCGAAAACATAGGGCGAGAACCCTTCTTTCCGTTGTAGAACCGTATCGAAAAAGTTCCAATTAAAAAAAGAATCCGCGGCCGGGGGCTCCAATGTCTCCAGCAAATATCTTATGCCTGGCTGATCGGTCGGAATAAGGATGTCCCCTTGTGAAAATGTGATACCCACATAGGATTTGGCCACCTTGGTGCCATAGTGTGGGTAATGGCCTTCATAGGGTTGGTTTCCCGTTTGGTAATCCGCAATCTTATAAGATTCCACATTTATAATAGTGTCCTTGGATAGTGTTCGATAACTTATTAGGTTGTTATCCAGCCTATCCATCAACTGTGACCATGGTTTCTTTACGATATAGGCCTGGGGAATTTCGATCGAATCAGTGGGGATAAAACTATTTCTATAAACCACCGATTTTGTAAATGGACGATTTTCGTCATATTTAATCCTAGGTAGTCCGGTAACCTCGCTTGTCAGGGTGTCGACTTCAAAGCCTTTAAAATTAAGGGTGTCGGCTTTGGTGGTGTCGACGGTCCAGGCGATAGGGTAGTATTTCTTTTCCAAAAAGTCGTCAAATGCCTGCTTGCGCAACTCTTTTATTTTTGTGCCATCAGATTCGGCGATCGCCAACATTTGGTGAAGAAGCTCGTAGGTTCCTTCTACCCTTTTCTTATAGGGCTTTAGCATATGGGTCTCCACCATCATTCCCAACGTGTTCCAAAGCGTGGTGTAGCCGGTGGAATAACGTGGGGAATCCCAGAACTGGGAAAATCCCTTTTCTGGAACCGTATGGAACACGTTTACATAAGGAGTAATGTCCCAACCTGTCGAGGCCAATGCGGCCTCCAATTCGGGACGCATTTCGTGTTCAAGGTATTTTCCCAATTCGCTCCCTAATTTGTTGTGTTGGGTAAAAAGATGGGTCAAGGTATATTGATAATCGGCCCCATTGCTTACGTGCGTGTCAATAAAAATATCGGGCTTAACCAAATGGAAAATCTTGGCAAATGTTCTTGCGTTTTTGGTGTCGGACTTAATAAAATCTCGGTTAAGGTCATAATTACGGGCGTTGCCCCTAAATCCGTAGGATTCTGGCCCATTTTGGTTGGTTCGGGTGGTGGAATTTCGATTCAGGGCACCCCCAACATTATAAACCGGTATGGTTACAAGAACCGAGTTTTTAGGAGGTTCAAGTTGTCCGGTCGCCAAATCCCTGAATAGCAGCATGGTGGCATCTATTCCATCGCTTTCCCCGGGATGTATGCCGTTGTTGATAAGGACTATTGTCTTGTCCTTGCCGATCTTTGTAAAATTGAAGTCCCCGTCCAGGTTAAAGGTGACCATGTGTAACGGCAATCCACTATCGGTATTTCCGATGGTCTGCACGTTGATTTCGGGGAATTCCTTGGCCAACCGGAGGTAAAAATCGATAATCTCTGGATAGGTTGCTGTTTCTTGTCCTTTGGAAACCTCAAAAGGGGTCTGAAAATTGGCAACCTTGTCCTTTTTCTTGGTTTCACAGGAAAGGAACACAATCACAAAAAGTAGGCTAAAAACGAGCTTTATCTGCTTCAACATGAAATATCTAGGTCTAAAACAGATGCAAAATTACGGAAAATTAGAGGTTTGCTGAAGTGTTCCTAACTTATTTTGTTCAGGGTTACCGGGTTAAGGGTTATTTGGTTAATTGTTAATTGGAATTCCACGGATACCTTGAACAGCTTACTGTATACTGGCTACTGCCCCTTGGGAGCTGTCTACTGCCTTACCCTAACGGTTTCCGGCACCAAACCGGTGTAATCCCCTCCATTGCGGATTACATCGCGAACGATGGACGAGCTGATATATGATTTTCCCGAAGAAGTGAGCAGAAAAACGGTCTCGATATCGGAAAGTTTGCGGTTGGTATGGGCAATGGCCTTTTCAAATTCAAAATCCCCCGGATTGCGCAATCCCCTCAAAATAAATTTTGCATTCATTTTTTTGCAGAAATCCACCGTAAGGCCTTCATATCCCATGACCTTTATTTTTGGTTCGTCCTTAAAGGCATTCTCAATAAACCTGGTACGTTCCTCCATGGGGAACATGTACTTTTTTTCGGCATTTATTCCAATGGCGATTATGATTTCGTCAAAAAGGGAAATTCCCCTTTGGATAATGTCGGCATGCCCCAAAGTAAGAGGGTCAAAAGATCCTGGAAAAATAGCGCGTCTCATTTAAAAAAAAAGTTTATTGGTTTATATGTTTATGAGTTTATTTGTTTCAACCATCACATAGAGCCAAGAATCAAGGACCAAGAGCCAAGACCAAAGAAAATAGGGAATAGACGAAAAAGTTTATGGGTTTAATTTTTTATTTTCAATCATCAATCATCAACCATCAAACCATCAACTCTTCAAAGTTAGCTATATTTCACTAATGCCCCATCAATAGCGCTTTCAAAGAGTTCTGCGAGGGATATACCAGCCTTTTGGGCCTGTTGGGGCAAGATGCTCGCCTCGGTAAGTCCGGGCGTGGTGTTCATTTCCAGCATAAAGGGTTCATCCCCTACAAAAATGAACTCGCTCCTGGAATATCCCCTCATTTTTAGGATGTCATAGGCTCGGCGTGCGGCCTCGACAACTTTTTTTTCCTGAATCGGGGAAATCCGGGCGGGGGTAATTTCCTGGGATTTCCCTTCGTATTTGGCCTGATAATCAAAAAAATCATTGTACGATACAATCTCGGTAATTGGAAGCACCTTTGTTTCCCCTTTGTATTTTATGACCCCTACGGAGACTTCGGTACCGTCCAAAAAGGCCTCGATGATTATTTCATCATCTTCTTCATATGCCTTCTCAATAGCTGGGAGCAGCTCCTCTTTTTTGTAGACCTTCGATATGCCAAAACTGCTACCGGCCTTGTTGGCCTTAACAAAACAGGGCAGTCCAACCTTGTCTATAATTTCGTTTTCCACAATGGCCTCTCCCAAATTCAAGTAGTAGGAAGTGGCCGATCGTATGCCGTAAGGTCTTAACACACTGAGCAGGTCCCGTTTGTTAAACGTTAGGGCCGATTGGTAATAATCGCACGAGGTTTGGGGGATTCCCAGCAATTTAAAGTAGGCCTGCATAAGTCCATCCTCCCCCGGTGTGCCATGAATGGCATTAAAAACACAGTCAAATACCAATTTTTCCTCGCCGATAGTGACTGAAAAATCATGCCGGTCTACAGGGAACTCCTCTTCATTGCCATTCACAAAGACCCATTTGTCCTTAAAGATATGGATGCGATAGGCATTGAATTTTTCCTTGTCCAAATGTTTATAGACCACATTTCCACTTTTAAGTGATATTTGGTATTCACTGGAATACCCGCCCATGATGATAGCAATATTTTTTTTCATCCAATATTAAATAAAACTGATATAGAAATTCGCATGGTAATTTATCTAAAAACCTGCAATCAAAGTAAAGAAAAAAGCCTTGGGCAACCATCTCAAATTCTTAATATTTTTTCCTGGGCCAGGAAACCAAGTTGAGTTCTTCTTATATTTGTCGGGATAAACCCTTTCTTATGCGAAATTTTTTCAACTTCCTCTTTAGTAAGGTCTTCTTGATCCAATTGGCCTTGGCACTGGTGACACTTGTCATTCTGGTTATTTTGGGACTGCAATGGCTTAAAGGTTCTACCCATCACGGTGAGTTTGTGGTGGTTCCCAATTTGGCCAAGATGTCAGTCTCGGAAATGCGCTCTGCGATAGAAAAGTCCAATCTTCGGTATGAGGTTCTGGATTCGGCCAACTTTAACCCGTCCTATCCCCGTTTTTCCATTATAGAACAGAATCCGCCAGCAGGCAACAAGGTAAAGGAAAACCGAAAAATATATGTTACCGTAAATCCATCCGGTTATAAGAAGGTAACGGTTCCGCAAATCATTCAAGTTACCCAAAGAAATGCCACTTCCATGCTTCGCGCGGTAGGCCTGGATGTGGAAAGGGTAACCTATGTGGACGAATTGGGAAAGGATATGGTCTATAACCTGAAATTTAAGGGCAAATATATTTCCCCTGGCGATAAACTGCCCAAGACCTCCAAAATAGAATTGATCTGTGGGAACGGAACCATAACCGACAGGGCCCAGGTAAAAGCGGATTCCGAATAATTATGGATCCACAGGAAGGACAAGAGCCGAACGAAGAGGAGCTTTACGAGCATTATCGCTTTGTGGCGGGCAAAGGACAGGAACCTTTACGGGTAGATAAGTTTTTGATGAACTTTATTGAAAATGCCACCCGCAATAAAATCCAACAAGCTGCAAAGGATGGCCACATTTGGGTGAACGATGCGGTGGTAAAGCAAAATTATAGGGTAAAGGCTTGCGATGAGGTGAAAGTGCTTTTTGAGCACCCCCCCTATGAATTTCTTTTGACCCCTGAGAATATTCCGTTGAATATTGTCTATGAGGACGATGTCTTGCTAGTGGTCAACAAACCTGCAGGAATGGTGGTGCATCCCGGACATGGCAATTATTCCGGTACCTTGATAAATGCCTTGTTGTTCCATACGACAAACCTTCCCGTAAACAGCGACGAACGCCCAGGTTTGGTGCATCGCATAGACAAGGATACTTCGGGGCTGTTGGTGGTCGCTAAAACGGAGGCTGCAATGACCCATTTGGCCAAACAGTTTTTTGACAAGAGCAGTGAACGGGAATACATAGCTTTGGTCTGGGGCAATATGGAGGACGATTCTGGTACCATTGAGGGCCATATTGGACGAAGTCTTAAAAACCGCTTGCAGATGGATGTATTTCCCGATGGGGATTACGGTAAGGAAGCGGTGACGCATTATAAAGTCTTGGAGCGCTTGGGCTATGTTACTTTGATATCGTGCCAATTGGAAACAGGTAGGACGCACCAAATAAGGGCACACCTCAAATATATTGGACATACCTTGTTCAATGACGAACGCTATGGAGGGGATAGAATATTAAAGGGCACAACTTTCACTAAATACAAGCAGTTTGTGGACAATGCCTTCAAAGCATTGCCAAGACAAGCCCTACATGCCAAAACCTTGGGATTTGTACATCCGGTAAGTGGGGTATTTATGCGATTCGACTCGGAAATCCCCGAGGACATGGCAACCTGCATTGAAAAATGGCGGAATTACGCCCAGCATAGCCAATAAGGAATGGGACTAAGTTTTCTTCCAGCTTCCAAAGAATCAATTCCAAAGATTTTGGAAATGATGGCAGATTTTTATGCTTTGGAAGGATATCCGTTTGATTCGGAAACTACTTCACTAAATCTCCATAACTTTATTGCGGACACGAATTTGGGTAGGCTCTGGCTACTAATTTTTGGGGAAGAAATTATCGGTTATATTGTTCTGGCTTTTGGTTTTAGTTTTGAATATGGCGGTAAAGATGCCCTTATTGACGAATTCTTTATAAAAGATGGGTACAGAGATCAGGGTTTTGGGGCAAAAACAATCGAATTTGTAACCCGTCAGGCGAAAATGCTGGCAGTTAAAACCCTTCACCTAGAAGTGGAAAGACGCAATGAACGGGGAACATCGCTGTACGTAAAACATGGTTTTAAGGACAATAATAGGTTGCTGATGAACAAGAGCCTATCGGATTGATTCCTGTTTTGTTTCCTGTGAGATACCATCAATCCCTGTCCGTTTTGATAACTCTTCTTGACTAAAGCGGGCATTTCCAAAAAACCGTGTTATTTTTACCTTTCAAACCAATTGTTATGAAGATTGTTATTTCCCCGGCCAAGTCATTGGATTTTGAAAGTAAACTGCCTACGGGCAGGTTTTCCCAACCAGAATTTTTAAAGGAAACCGAACAGGTCCATAAAGTATTGGCAAGGAAAAAACCTTCCGCACTTGCCAAACTTATGGATATATCCGATAAGTTGGCCGAGCTCAATTGGCAGCGCAATCAGGATTTTAAGATCCCATTTACCCCGGAAAATGCAAGACCGGCCCTGTACGCCTTTAACGGGGACGTCTATCAAGGGCTGGATGCCTATACCATAGCAGTGGATAAATTGGATCAACTACAGGATACATTGCGTATCCTTTCCGGACTTTACGGAATCTTAAAGCCGTTGGATTTGATCCAGCCCTACCGTTTGGAAATGGGTACGGCATTGAAAGTGGGCCGCAAAAAGAACCTTTATGAATTTTGGAGAAAGCGGTTGACCGAGCATTTGAATGCCGAACTAAAGGCCGATGAACTTTTTATCAATCTGGCCAGCAACGAATATTTTGGGGCAGTGGATGAAAAGTTATTGAAGGTACCTGTGATTACGCCCATTTTCAAGGATTGGAAGAACGACAATCTCAAGGTAATCAGCTTTTTTGCAAAGAAGGCGCGTGGTGCAATGGTGAGGTACATTCTTGATAGCAATGCAAAAACCCTGGATGATATCAAGTGCTTTAATTTGGAAGAATACGAATTTAGCCAGGAACATACGCTTAAGAAGAACCAGCCGGTTTTTGTAAGGTAAAATATTTACGGAAGTTTAGGGTTTATTTATCCAATTCACGGAATTAAGTGCGGTTAAACCTGACATTGGCACTACAAGTTCCCAACAAGTTATTGATGGTAAATAGGCTTTTAATAGAAGCCGAAAAGCTTGTTTCCACTTTTTTGCAGTAGTTTGTTGTTTGTACGCAGGTTTTATTTGTTTTTGCCATCAAATCCGTACATTTATCGCATAAGCTCTTCATAAATGCAAAAGGACCAACGGCAGCGCACAATACTTGATAAACTTTCGGACCACCGTAAAGTCGCTACCCAACAGTTGGCTACAGATCTTAAAGTTTCCGAGGATACCATCCGAAGGGATCTCAACGAAATGGCCCATAAAGGCTTGCTTTCAAAAGTTCACGGCGGTGCCGTTTCATCCATTCAAAAACTGTATTATTACAATGAGAATGTAATAAAGAACCAGCGGGAGAAGGGCATAATTGCAAATAAAGCGATGTCCCTATTGAGAAACGGAATGTCAATTATCATAAGCGACGGAACTACCAATTTGGCTTTTGCTAGAAATATACCTAAGGATTTAAACCTTACGGTTTTCACGTATTGTTTGCCGATAGCCATGGAACTCACCGAACATCCAGCGGTCGAGATTATTTTTTTGGGGGGCAAGATCGAAAAAAAGTCAATGGTTGCACTGGGAACGGACGTAACCGACAAATTCTCCCAAAATCGCGTAGACATGTGTTTTTTGGGTACCGGGAGTATTGGCCATGTCGAGGGAATCACGGAGGGCTCTTACGAGGTTTCACTTATCAAAAAATCCATTGTAGCGGCGTCCGACACTGTTGTTTCCTTGGCGACGTCGGATAAGCTGGGATTGAGGCAAAGCCATAGTATATGTAAACCCGCAGATATCAATATCCTGGTGACCGAGTTGGACCCAAATTCCAGTGAGTTACTCCCCTTTGCCGAAGCTGGCATCCTGCTAATCTAAACCAAATATTTTTTTGATAGGGCTCTTGCCTGCGGGAACAACGGACTTATATGTTTATAAGGGAATGGGTAATTTGCGAGGTAATAATGCATGTATTATGCACTATTTGGTTAAAAAAATGCATATTATGCTCACAATTCTATATATTTAAACAAAATTCATGCAATGTTTAATGATGTAAGCCATGATAATCTTGAGGCTGTACAGAAAGGTTCTCGACGCAATCGAAGATTCATGACATTAAGAACAATAAGCAAGTATGTGAATAATAATCCCGACTTGTCATTCAGGCGGGTTTTATAATTAGTTTATTATAAGATAATTACTTAAAATTTAAACGTGTGAAAAGTAAAAGCGTTGTCATAGGTATTGATATTGGGGGAACCAAGATTTCAGGGGCGCTCTTTGGGCACCAAGGCGACGTTTTACAAAAGGAGATCTTGTCTGTGGCCGATAGGAAGGGAGATCAAGTGATGGAGCTAGTAGGTAAGTTGGTATTGCGTTTATTAGATTTTGCAAGGAGTATATCGTATCGGGTTGTTGCTGTTGGGGCATGTGTTCCGGGTATCTATGATGTTAAAAGGAAAACCGTTTGGGCCCCTAATATCCCTGGGTGGGACGATTATCAATTATGGCAGGAATTATCATTGATCGTCGGGGATCCCAAGGTAAATATTGTTATTGAAAGTGATCGGACCTGCTATATTTTGGGAGAGGTATGGAAGGGATGTGCCCATGGTTGCAACGATGCGATTTATCTTTCGGTGGGCACAGGGATTGGTGCAGGAATACTATCCAATGGCCGAGTGGTCACTGGTAACAGGGGAATAGCCGGTGCTATTGGCTGGATGGCCCTTGAACCTTCCTACGATAAAAAATACGACGAATGTGGGAACTTTGAACACTATGCATCCGGTAACGGAATTGCAAGAAGTGCGCTGGAGTCGCTTGGCAGACCTAGGGCAGCGGCCAGTATTATGGATGGGATACCTGAAAATGAAATCACCGCCCAACAGGTTTTCAGCGCTTACGCGAAACAAGATCCTGTGGCAATTGAGGTAGTGACCAAGGCTGTTAAATACTGGGGAATGGCAGTAGCAAATTTGGTGAGTATATTCAATCCCCAAATGGTGATTTTCGGGGGAGGGGTATTTGGACCGGCCGTAGGTTTGTTGGATAATATTTTTGAAGAATCAAAAAAATGGGCCCAGCCACTGGCAATTCAGGAAATTACCTTGGCGGCTTCTGCCTTAAAAGGTGATGCTGGACTTGTAGGTGCAGGCTATTTGGCAATTAGATCGCTAAATCCAATACATGATGTCGGATAGGAAAGTTCACAAGGGATATGTTTTTGCAGCGGCCTGTATCGGGATGTTGCTGTTTGGCATCGTTATGATTTCCCTTGGTTCCATTCTACCGGAAGTGATAGATAAATTTCAATTGAACGAGGTGGGGACCGGGTCACTGCTCACACTTCTACCATTAGGTATTTTGGTAGGATCTTTGGTTTTTGGACCGTTGGTAGATTGGCTGTCCTATAAAATAATTTTAATCGCGGGAAGTGTTTTTACCTTGTTGGGGATCGAGGGACTCGTATTCTCGGAGGTATTGATGCCCCTATATTTTTCTGTTTTTTGTGTCGGTCTTGGCGGAGGCATCCTTAATGGTGTGACCAATGCTTTGGTATCGGAGATCAGCGAGGATGATCACAGTGCGAACCTTAGTTTGTTGGGTGTCTTTTTTGGGGTTGGAGCTTTGGGGACCCCGGTAATTTTGGGCCTGGTCAAAGGCGTATATTCCTTTGAGACCATTTTGGCATGGCTTGGGGCGTTTATGTTCTTGCCGGTGGTATACTTTGCAATTACCCAATTTCCGAAATCGGCGGGAACCAAGGGACTGCCCATCAAGGAAGGGGTCAAAATGATAAAAGACCCTTTATTGCTATTGTTCGGCGGTATCCTGTTTTTTCAAAGTGGGATCGAAGGGCTGACCAATAACTGGACCACAACTTATCTTGAGATGGTAAAAGGGATAGAAGCTTCCAACGCCCTGTTTATCCTGTCATCTTTTGTAGGTGCACTTACCGTTACCAGAATAATTCTTGGAAAAGTTCTGAGGATTTACAGTCCGTATAAAGTCTTGGTATTCGGATTTATAATTGCATTTCTTGGTTGCCTTACTATGATCTTTGGCGATACCTTTTATGGTTTGGGTATTGGAATGGGTGCAATTGGGGTTGGTTTGGCCGCGGGCTTCCCAGTAATCCTGGGCTATATTGGCCAGACTTATACCCAACTATCGGGCACCGCCTTCAGCATTGCCATTACAATCGCATTAATAGGAAATGTAATCGCCAACTATGCAATGGGCTTGGCCTCCCAGGTATACGGACTTTGGGTCTTGCCCTATGGTGTTATAGGTGCCGTTTTGGCAATTTTGACCCTGCTTTATTTCTCGCGACAAAAATATAAAACCGTAATAAATTAAAAACTCAATGATATGTTAGCAAAACAATGGCTCAATAATGCCAGAAATGTAATGGACAAAATAGAGGGGACCCAAATGGAAAATATTACGAAAGCGGCAACCATTATGGCAGATTCCATAGAAAAGGGAAAATGGGTACACACCTTCGGATGTGGCCATGCTACCCTGCCCATAGAGGAAATGTACCCAAGAATCGGTGGGTTCGTTGGTTTTCACCCTATTGTGGAACTGCCTTTGACCTTCTTTACGAATATTGTGGGCCAGATGGGGGTAGATCAGTTTATTTTCCTGGAAAGGGTAGAAGGGTACGGAAGGGAAATTATGAAAGGATATACTTTTGACAAGGAAGATACGATGTGGTTGTTTTCCCATACCGGGGTAAATGCAGTAAACATTGATATTGCCCTTGATGCCAAGGAAAAGGGAATGAAGGTAATCGTCTATGGTTCCGCGGCCGAGGCCAAGGGTAAGACAACCAAGCACTCCTGCGGAAAAACCTTGTTCGATCTTGCCGATCTTGTGGTAGATACCTGTGCCCCTTCAGGGGATGCTTCGGTACCGTTAAAGAACCATATCGATAAAATCGGTCCTGTTTCCACCATGGCGTTTATAACTACGGTATGGATGACGGTTACGACGGTCGCTGAGATTTTGGCCGATAGGGGCGTCAAGCTGCACATTCATCCGTCCCACAATATACCAGGCGACTCCAGTTCAAAACAAAGGCTGGCCGATGCCTTGAAAGAATACAAGAGAAGGGTTGCCAGAGTCTAAATTGATGTCAAAGGTAGGCGGACAAATAAGTCCATGATTTCGGTAAGCCGATTTCATTTGAAGGAATTTCGGTATTATAATCCGACTAATGATTATTTTTAATATATATTCCTGAATGTTATGAAAAGTAAACTATTTCTAATGCTTTTTTCATTCTGTTTGGTTGGTTTTGGCCTGCCCGAGGAGAATAGCTGGATACGGATCAATAATTTGGGCTATTTGCCGCAATCCATCAAGGTTGCCATTTTTGGGTCCAAGGCAAACGGGAAGATAAATTCTTTTTCCCTTCACGATGCAACAACCCATGCTGAGGTTTATACGTCCAAGAAGGTTGATGCCAAAGGCGCCTATGGACCTTTTTCTACCTCGTATCGACTTAACTTTAGCGATTTCACAAAAACAGGTAGATATTATATCGAGGCCGATGGAATAAAGTCGCCCGTTTTTAGAATCAATGCCGACGTCTACGACCATACGGCCGATTTCCTTTTAAAATATATGCGCCAACAACGTTGTGGTTACAATCCATATTTGACCGATTCCTGCCATGTGGATGATGGCTATATCATTTACCACCCCACCAAAACGGGGCAGCACATAGATGTTACGGGCGGCTGGCATGATGCCACCGATTATCTGCAATATACGGCCACTTCGGCCAATGCCGTTTTTCAATTGTTATTTTCCTATAGCCAAAATCCGGAAGCCTTTGGTGATGCCTATCGAGCCGATGGATTACCTGGGGCCAATGGTATACCCGATGTGATCGATGAGGCGAAATGGGGGATGGACTGGCTAAAAAAAATGAATCCGTCCGCCACCGAATACTACAATCAGATTGCGGACGATAGGGACCATATCGGTTTTCGCTTGCCGAACAAGGATACCGCCGTTTACGATCCAAAATACAAGGGGCGTCCGGTGTACTTGGCCAGTGCCGAAAAACAGGGCTTAAAAAAATATCAGAACCGATCAACAGGTGTGGCAAATACCGCAGGTAAGTATGCATCTGCCTTTGCAATGGGTGCCATGATTTTGGAAAAATTCTATCCCGGTTATACCGATGATATGCTCAAAAGGGCAACGGATGCCTATACCTATGGAAAGCAAAATCCTGGGGTGAGCCAAACGGCCCCTTGCAAAGGGCCCTATTTTTATGAGGAGGACAATTGGATCGACGATATGGAATTGGCCGCCAGCAGCTTGTACAAACTCACTAAAAAAGAAGAATATAAAAAGGATGCCCTTGGGTATGCCTCCGAAGAGAAAATAACCCCTTGGATGGGCAGGGATACCGTGAACCACTATCAATATTATCCATTTATGAATATGGGACATAACGAACTGGCTTCGACATTAAAGTCCAACGAAAAGAAAACGGTGTCTTCGTATTATGGTGATGGGTTGGAGCTTTTGTACGATCGCGGTAAGGACAATCCGTTTTTGATCGGCGTCCCTTTTGTATGGTGCTCCAATAATTTTGTCACCGCCGCGGTGACCCAATGCAAATTGTATCGTGAATTGACAGGCGATGACAAGTATTTGGAAATGGAAGCTGGCCTACGCGATTGGCTCTTTGGATGCAATCCATGGGGAACTACAATGGTCGTTGGGCTACCTTCGGATGCTGATGCACCTGTGGCACCCCATTCATCGTTAACCATCCTGGAAGGTTATCCCACGGATGGTGGGCTCGTCGATGGGCCCGTCTACGGTTCCATTTTTAAGAGTTTGATCGGGCTCGTGCTCTTTGAACCTGATGAATATGCCCCGTTTCAGTCGGATACCTTCGTGTACCATGACGATCCGGGCGACTATTCTACCAACGAACCTACGATGGATGGCACGGCATGCCTGGTCTATTATTTGTCCTCCATGGAAAGTGAAAGTAGGGCAACGGGCCACAGGCAACGAAACTATACCTATGACGATAGTGGTGCGATTATTAGGGGGGATAGACAGGAAAAGGAACTGACCTTGGTCTTTACCGCGGATGAATATGCAGAAGGGGGTGATGAAGTGCTTGAAACGCTTGGTAAACACAATATCAAGGCGGCATTTTTCCTGACCGGCAACTTTTATAGGGATGCCAAAAACAAGATGTTTATAGAAAAGGCTAAAAAGCAAGGCCATTATCTTGGAGCACATTCGGACAAGCACTTGTTGTACAACGACTGGTCCAAGGACAAAAAACTATTGGTCGGGCAGGAAGAGTTTAAGTCCGATTTAGCGGCCAACTATTCGGAAATGGAAAAATTTGGGATACAAAAGAAGGAAGCCCCGTACTTCTTGCCTCCCTATGAATGGGGCGATGAGATCATCGCACAGTGGACGGACCAAATGGGTCTTACGCTTATAAATTATACCCCGGGCACCTCGTCCAATGCAGATTACACCACCCCGGGCATGGAAAATTATAAAAGCAGTTCGGAAATCTTCAAATCCATTCTGAACTATGAAGCTAAGGAAGGATTGAACGGTTTTCTGCTGTTGACCCATATTGGCACACATCCCGATCGGACCGATAAATTTTACAAACAGTTGGATGCACTTATTAAGGCCTTGGAGAAAAAGGGATATACCTTTAATTCCTTGCCCACTTTGTTAAGTATAAGATACCGATAATACCGTTGTTCAATGGAAAAAGCTATTTTGCCAAAGGCTAACAATCGCATCCGAACCATAGATATTTTAAGGGCCCTGACCATGTTCCTTATGATTTTTGTCAATGACCTATGGTCGCTTACCGGAGTGCCAAAATGGTTGGAACACACCGCTGCAACGGAAGATGGCATGGGTTTTTCCGATGTTATATTTCCCTTGTTCCTGTTTATTGTTGGGCTGTCCATTCCCCTCGCAATCAATATAAGATTCAAAAAAAA
>SWCD01021035.1_pt1 | contig 63585 bp, 54 predicted proteins | sample 4693011 | NCBI WGS metagenome assembly SWCD01 (sample SAMN10267278, study PRJNA491770) | bioreactor metagenome | isolation source: DHS bioreactor inoculated with marine | place: Japan: Omine Ridge, Nankai Trough
TTTTTTTTGCTCCAAGATACAGTTTTAGAGTATTTAGTGATAGTAAGTCTATTTTGCCATCACAGGCAATCGTTTCCTCAATCTCTTGCATTAGATCAATTGAGGTACCAGAGTATATGTTATAATTAAATAATTCAGTCCTACTATTCAAATTTATCATCCATTTTTGTTCTAAGAAAAGAAAGTGCCATCAGCATCCAAGCATTATTCCACCTCATATAAGAAATATTATTGTTAAACGATTTATTGATTTGGTAAATAAACCCACCATCTTTCAGTTGCATATTTTCTATCGCCCAATTTGAGACATAGGTGGCAAGATCAATATACCCGAAATTGGTCAGCGTTATTATTGATTGAGCAACCGTAGTACAATCAATTGGGTAATATTTATGAGGATATTTATGAGGAATTTGATTTTCAAAAAAATTGGCTAAATAATATTCAAGTCCTTTATCCAAAAGTGGTTGATATTTACTTAATGACGATAGTGAAATAATATCCTTTAACGAATCTAAGATATAAGCGGTATGATAACTATCACGCCAAGTCCTCGCATCATCTACTGCATAAGGCCAACTACCATCAACTTCCTGATTATGTTTTAAGTATTCGACACACTGCTCAATCTCACTTAGTAGATATTCATCCTTATTGATTGAATATGCAAAGGCAAGGATTCTTGCGGCTTTCAAACTTGCATTGAGAACTTTCTGATTATCTTTTACAGAGTAGCTAAAACAATTTCCAGCATCTGAAGTAAATTTATTCAAATCATTTAACACAAAATTTGAAGCACTCACTATTATAGAATCGATTTCCTCAGAAGCCTCAATTTTAGAATATTCAAATAAGGCTTTTATTATTATTGATGTAACGACCACATTTGGTTCAAAAGCATGAATTGTTGCATATCGTCCTTCCCATTCAAAATCATATCCCCAGCAAACTCCAGAAAATGATTTTGATTTCAATTTTAACAATTCATCAACAAGAAACTTTAATAAATTAGAAAGTTCATCGGACTTATTGACATTAATCGCTTGTTGATAAGTATAAGCTTGAATTGCTAATCCCAAAGTAACCGGATTGTATCCTTTTTTAACAAATAAGAGTTTTCGAAAATTTATTGGACTTCGTTTAATAATTTGTTGAGAAATGAACCGAATTTTACTATTTGAATTAAGAATAGGCAAATTAAAAATTGGAGAGGATAGAGCATCGTAAGGGTCATACCCTTTATAATTTTCACCCCGCACATAATGAATAAGTTTTCTTAAACCATGAGTAATGTTTTTTTTCATGAATTTCTTATTTGTTGATTTTTATCTTCCTCAGAAATTATAATACTATTTAATGTTTTTACATAAACTTCAGTTGGCTCTTTAGCATAAAAATAATCTTGATAAAGCCCAGTATTATTCACAAGTTGATCCCATTCCTCACTCCCTCCAATTATACCTTTTATGAGGAAAGACAAGTCTTGGGGTTTAGAAAGAGGGGCAACAATCTTTTTTTCAACAATATTCTTATAAAATTCTATCGCTTGATCTCCCAGTATTGCAGTAGGAATACCTAAATAAATTGATTCAAAAATTACTGCTGATATAGATGATATGTGAAGATCACAATTTGTGAAAAGTTCCAATAGTGAGACCTCATTATGAATATAAACCTTACAGTATTCAGGAAATGCTTGTTGCAATTTGTAATAATATTTATAAAATGATGTCTCTTGAGGGTGTATTTTAATAGACATTTTAATATTTAGTTTTTGTTCCTTAACCAATTCAAAAAATTCAAATAAAAATTTGTTTGCTGATTCTCTAAAAATACTACCAGTAGTAAAGACTATCCGTACCCCGCTCTCTAATACATCATAATACTTAACCAATTCTTTTCTTTGATTATATATTCCCTTTGATTCACTCATTTGAGTATGACCACAAACTATTAGTTCCTCAGGCTTCCAAAAATTTATTGCAATATTTATCTCCTTCCAATATTCTCCCCACATAAAGATTTTATCAGGTACTAATAATGATTTTTTATTATTACTTAAATGTACTGGCCAATTGAATGCAGTATAGTAAGGATTTGCAACTCCATGTTGAAATTCAATCACTGGTATATTCAACTCCTTTGCTGCCGCTATTGTACCAATTAATCCTGTTGAAGAAGGTATTAAAACTATCTTTGGTTTCAATTTTAGTAATAATTTCGAAGCTTTCCTTATTTCTAACGGAAAACTTTCTATGACTCTAGTAACAAGTTTGGAATTTAACTCTTCAAGGATCACATCTAATATTTCTGTTCCTCGCAATTCTTCTCGTAATACTTTTTCTAGTTCAGCTTTGGAATTAACAAATTCCTCGTTAACTCTATTGAAGAGATTAAATGCCACGGCTCCAGGAAAAGTCAAAAAGTCCTCAATTAAATGTCTCTCACCAACAATATTTTTTTGTTTCTTATAACCCTTATTTCGTTCAATTACAAAAAGATCAAATTTTCTATCATCACTATTATAGATGCTTTCTCCAAAAGGAGCTTGGAATTTTCCATGAACATTTTTATATCTATTGCCTCCAAATAAAAATAGCAATACAATTGGTTTATTAAACTTCTTATCTAATTTAAGTGAAATATAAAGCCATTGTACTCTTGCAATTAAATAATAGATTGTTCTCCGAAATAAAAGAAATTTATGATCATATATCCGTTTCCAAAATGTCTCTTTTTTCTTAGATAAAAAGTGAGAGGATACTCGAAAAAAAAGCTGATTCTTAACTACAGACCAAAAAGGCCAACCACAATATTGAGGTAAAAAAAGATGGTGGTTACTTTGTAATTTTGAAAAGATTTTTTCTATTTCAGAATAAGTCATTTAAATTGGTAAACCTTTATCAAATAAAAAAAATATTTTGATCATTTTTAATTAAAGTCAAATGAAATTAATTTCATTCAACCTTATATTTGTACGAGTAGGCTAGCGCTATAAAAATAAATAAAAACTCTCTCCAACGCATTGATAACATAACAGGTTGAGAAATCGAAACAATAAGTGCAACAATTATTATTATTACCAAACCATTAAAAAGCATTTTTATTGCCTGATCATTAGAATTTTTATAGATTTTAGAGAAATCAAAAATTGTGTAGAATGGCCATATAATTAGAATTAGCCCAAATATTCCAAACTGAATAAACCATGAAAAGAATTGATTATGAAGTGATATTGAATTAAATGTAAATGCGGACTGATAAAAACTTTTCACGACGCCGGTAAACATAAAATCACTCGAACTAAAGACTGTCCATACATAATTTATATCAATTATTCGGGAAGCTAAATTGGCTGGTATATAAGCTAAATCGAACCCATTTATTACATAAATAATTATTTCTTCAAACCGAATGCTATTGTCATAAAAACTTGCTTCATTTTGACTCAGAACAATCAATACAAGAAATAAAATAAATATTGAAGGAATTATTATTTTTTTGAAATCTTTAATAAAGAAAATCAAGATACCAATAATAAATCCAAAAATTGGACTTCTTGTATTAGTCAAAAAAAGTGCAATGGTACCAAGAATGATTGCAGTAATATCTACCCAGCTATATTTACCTTTTCTAAAAATAATTAAGCTAAATGTTAATAGTGCAATAGCTCCACCAAATACCATAGGCGTATTATATACAGATGTTACTCTACTTAAAGTTTCAACAGATGTTAAATTTGTAACTCCTTGATATAGTCCTATGTTTTCGGTTTCGTAAAATATTTTAAAAGCACCTTCAATTAATGAAGGGATAAAAAATTGTAAAATGCCAATTATACTAATATAGATAATTGCAATAGAAACAGTTCCTAAGATTCTTTGTATATAATTCAAAACTTCAATTCTGGAATAATGTTTTGTCAACTGAAAAACCGAAAATGCATAAAAGTATAACGTGAGATACTTAAGCATTTGTGTAAAATCTGCAAATGTTATGTTATGAACCAAAATCTTTGAAAGAAAAGAAAATAAGACAAGAATAGAAGGGAAAATTAAAAGGAGAGGAATTTTATCCTTATTATTTTTCCCGTTGATAAAACCCTGTGCAAACAGTAAAATAAAAAATACCAAAAAAAGCCAATGCTGTGGTTCCACCCCAAATATTTTAATATTTGGCCCTACAAGAAAAAAAAACAATACAAATAAAAAAAACTTTGCCATAAATAAATTATTTGTCATTTTCCATTCGTTGGTAAAAAAACGTGGAAAGTATTTTTAATATCCCGCGTTTAATTTTTTCTAAGCATATGTACTAACTCATAAATAGTGAACCTAATTTCTTTGAAGTTTAAAGATATAAACAATATGAAAGCTATTCCGCTATATATAGGTTTATCTACCATGTTGCAGAAAAAAATTACAATAAATGGAATTAGTACTTTTAAGGGAAATAATTGTTGTAAGGCCTGTGTGTATGTTTGCATATTATCGAGTAAAAAATTTCCGAATTTCATTTGCCATACTGAATAAATTGTTACATAAAGTATAATAACTAATGCAATATATTTATACTCAATTTGCAAATAACCTAAAACAAGATAGATGCAGAATATTATTGCCAGAAGTATTAAGCTGAATTTTGCTACTTCATATTGTTTTTTTCGTGCGAATGACATTGAAGCATATATATAACTGTATGAATAAATTGCCTGAGCCAGCAATAAAAAATTTAAGGCAGTTGCAATTGGGCTATACTCTTCTATAAAAATAAATACCAATGGGGCAATCATTATTACAAAAAGAATTATTAGTGATACAACTGTGCTATAAATTTTAGAATATTTAAGCACAGTAGAGATTGCCTCTTCATTGTCTTGTCCATCCCGCAGTTTATATAAAATTTTAGGGTAAACTACAAAGGTTATTGCGTTAAGCCCCATTAATGTAGCACTTGTAATTGTAAAGGCTAAAGTAAAATAGCCCATTTCTTCTACATTATAAAAAATACTTACTATAGTCCTGGCCGATAAAAAAACTAAAGTGTAGCTGACATTGTAAATCAAAAGTCCAAAGCCAACATAAATTAGTTTTTTTGCTAAATCAAAATTAAAACTCAGGCTAAAAGGAAACGGGAATTTAATTGCGAACATTGCAATGCTTATCACCCGGGCAAATAGCATTGCAAAAAGGAGTGCTAATAATAGGTTTTCACCCTTAAAAAAGAAGATTGTAACAAAGGGAAGAATTCCAAAAATTAACTCAGAAAAAATAATACGCGGTAAATTAATGTAGGAGCGATAGATATTAATATAAATAAGAGAAACGTTATTAAAGATTATGAATGCGACTATTAAAAAAATATATTGCTCTAAATTATACTTTGCTCCAAAACCAAATCCATTGTAGTATATTATTACAGCCGGTATTGTAAGAATTGAAGATAGAATTAGAGTTGAGATTAAACTATTGCCTATCAGTTTGCTTATAACATCTTTATTCTTCTCTTCCTCCTTTTCAATGGTTGACAACTCTACATTAAGCGAATGCTGAATACCCAAGGTAGAATATTTAAGATATTCAATAACCATTGTTATAAAACCCCAAAGCCCAAAGTAATAGGGACCAAGCATTGCCGCTATATAAACTCCCTGAAGGAATTTAAGAAAATAAACAAAGTAGCGGGAAGCGGTAAATGTTATGTATTTATTTTTAATTAGATTCAAAATTTAGATTTATTGGAATTTTAACCTCGAAAAATTTAAGGCATTAAATGAATCTCTAATTGATAATTTTATTGGTTTTGATTTTGATTATGAATTATTCGGGTATGATAAAGGCGGGTATTTTTGGAAATCAGGATACAAAGACGAAAGTAATTTACTTGAAAAACAAATACCGAAGTTAGACTATTTCAAAGCAATATCACTTTGAGATTTCCAACGCTTCTCGTAAAGTTCCTGACAATTAGAATTTATATTAGAGATTTTGGGGTTTTCATCAAGAAACCTAATAATATCACCAATATCAGTTTTAAATGCCGCATCACCAAAATGCTTAAATATTCCTTCTATCAATTGAAAATCCTCGGGATAGTCGAGTGTGAGACGGTAAGAATCTCGAACTAAAGGCTCAGGAATCTCCAAATCAATTACATCAAATAATCCTGTTTCAATAAAATATTTACCCCACACTTCTGTGTTAGAGGAATTTTTTATTTCACAAACCTTTTTCAGTGCGCTTGGTTTTATTCCATAACAAAAAGAACCAATTGGAAGTTTTAAGCAAGTTATTAAATCGGCATTTGTCTCAGAATATTTATTTATAACCTCTTTAATATATTTGATTGAAACTAATGGACAATCCGCCGTAACATTAACAATATAATCGAGGTTAAACTGATTTGCAGCTCCTAACAGTCGGGCTAAAACATCCTCTTCATCACCCCGGAATACTTTTATGTTTTCCTCATTTGCAATTATTTCTAACCGGTTATCCTGCGGATTTGTAGATGTACAAATAACAATCTCATCCAATTCTTCAACAAGTTTTAATCTATCAATCATCCAACGAATTATTTCTCTATCAAATATTTTTAGAAGTAATTTTTTAGGAAGTCTAGTTGATTTTAGTCTGGCTGTTATTAAAAATCCAATTTTCATAAACTATAATTATTAATGAAGGAAATGTTCTTTTTTAAGGATTGAATCTTTTACTAAGTCAGAAGAGAATTCTGATCCAAAAAAGTTCAATATATCTAATTGACTACAGTTTGTAATTTCATCTGTCCGTTTAAAAACAATTAATTCCTCACTTAACTTTTCACCTTTTTTTACGTCCTTAAAAAGAATAGCTGCTTTTTTCATTGGACCAAAGATAGAATACTTTTGTTCGCCTTCGTTAAGAGCTATATCACCAGAGCCATTTACTTTATTTAACAATGAAAGTTTTTCAGCAATCTCATTAAACATATCAATTGTTACCGCAGCCTGCCAGTCACATCTTTTAATTCCGTAATTATTTGTTACATGCTTTTCAATGTAACTCATACCTACTGCTGCTCCTAATAAGGTAATTAAAACATTATCAGTATTATCCCAAGCCGTATGATCTGCATACCCATATTCAAAATTGGGAAACAAATTCATAATCTTTCTCATTTTATTAAGATTAATATCCTCAAATTTTGTGGGGTAATTTTGGAATCCAAACATTAGGACAATGTTTTCATGCTGTAAAATATTTATTGCATTTTCAATTTCGTACAAGTCAGTGCCGCCAATACCTAATACAATTTTTTGCTGTTTATTAATATTCGATTTTAGACAATTGAGTAAATGAATATCATTAAGACAGACAGAATGTATTTCAACCATTTGGGGATTAAACTTCATTCCAAACTCAATCGAAGAAGTGTCATTTAAAAGAAGCATGATATCTTTATTTCCATCAATAGAATACTCTATTAACTCTGTCCATTGATCTTTGGTGAGCATCCAGTTATTTAATGTTTCGAAAAGTGATGATTTACGATCTATATACTCTTCTAAATCAAGTGTAAGGTGATACTTTAAAAAATCTGCTTTTGAGTCTTTAACTAATTCCGTAACAAGTTTTTTAAAGAAATCAAAATCACCTTCGTGATGCCAGGCTGTTTCTGCAATTAATTTCATTTAATTTTCTTTTAATTAAGTTTTTCCCACTTCATTATACATCCTTCACTACCTTCACGAATTGAACTTTCTCTGGTAAATTTAACTCCGGGTAGTAATCGTTCCGTAAAGGCAATGTCGGATAAACAAGATGACTCAGCAAATTCAAATAAATCTTCATTTTTTAGTATTTCAACATGAGGACATCTATGAAAAACAACTTTTAACAATTGTTTAGATGATTCAAGAATTTCACAATAAGGACTAGTCTTGGGATGGTTTTCATAAAACTCTCTAAATTTATCGAACCTTTCCTGGCTTTCAGGTGTTGTTCCCTCAAGCACCTCTTCATAAATTGAGATCATAAAATTAGCAGCAGCAGTTTTTGAAACTTCTACAGCTTTATCAGGTGGTAGAAGTTCTTTGAGTGCTTTTAAAAAAGCCAGTGTCGACTTAAGAGCTTTTTTCTTTTCTATGTATATTTTATCGCTGATTATTTTTAAGTGTTTATAAGATATAAGAACTTAAAGTAAACAAAATGCATTTTTGCAATACTCTTTACTTTTTTATGCTTACTAAGCTCAAAAAAATATTTATTGTTTTATTCAGATAAGAATTCTCACATTATCAATATTATGTTTCTTTTTCAGAATATATTATTTTTACTACTGCAAGATGCGAGGATTTGGACAATTCAATTATTTTATTGCTTCCATATACAAAGATATTTTTGGGTGAACATTATCAAATAAATGAGAATTTCGTAGAACAGGTGAAATACTTTGTCCATAACCAGAACTTATTATTTCCTTAAATCCCGCCTCTTTAAGCATTGATGTCATTTTAACTTGATTCCACCAATTTATATGTAAACCTGGATATTTTTGCTGAATTTCAATCGGGCACCTTGATATACAATAGTTTAATGCGTCAGTGAATAGCTTCTCACCGAATATCTTCTCAAGTTCATCATCGTTAATTTTATTTCTTGTATAAACATCACACAAATTTGATACGCTACTAGCAAATTCAAATAAGAATATCTGGCCTATTGTAGCTTTATTCATTGGCCCTGTTAATTTAATCCGTTTAATATTTTTTTCTTTACTATATTTGTCAATCCAAAAGAAGAAATGTCTGTCATCATTTTTATATGCTCTGTAATACAAATCGATATTAGGTGTCGTCACCCGTAGCAAACCTCCAGGTTTTAATATTCTGTAAGATTCATTAAACATATTTTGGGCAGCCTGGTCTGTTATATGTTCGACTGTATGACTTGAATAAACAATTTCCGCCGTGTTGTTTTCAACTGGTATAGGCTCCAAGGATAAGAGGTCAAATACAATTCCAGATAATGATTTATCACGGTTTCTTGAGTACCATTCACTATCATAATCAATATTCGTCCAATACTTATGGGTAAAATTACCAGCACCAATGTTATAGAATTTTTTATTTTTAAGACTATTTGCAGTGAACAATTTGTCGTATAATTCCAAATCATCCTTTTGGGAATATTTGATTAGATCGTAGCCAAAATTATTTATTATTTTTTTTATCACATGTTTCATATATAAATCCTCATTGAAATACTATCGAAGCAATTTATAAATATTATTTTAATATGCTGGTTTAATAAGTCTCCAAACTCCGTCTCGTTTTTCGACAATATCTTTATTCGCAAATTTTTCAACAGTATCCCAAAATTCGGTTTCGGTTATTCCCGTGAAATCTAGAAAATCTTTTAACATTTTCGGATCGAGTTTGTACTCTTCTTCGTTAACATATTTTAGCGCTTCTTCACGAGTCATCATCCCCTCTCTTATATACAAAGAAGCGTAATCTGTTGATATCCAATGTCCAAATTTTACAAACTTCATCCAGGTATGAACCAAATAACCAACAGTATCAATTTGATCGTATTGATTGATAAAACCTTCTCTCTTCCATTCACCTGTATCATCCAATGATTTAAATCCTCGAGATTTAGCAAATTCATAGTTACCGTGGCTGCTCCAAGGTACATAATAACTTAAAAATACAGGATTTAAGTTTGCCTTAGCTATATCTTCCTTGGACGGATATAATGCAGGCTGAACATCTTTGAATGTGATATCGTCATCTAACCATTCTTCCCAAGGTACAGATTTCACAACATCATTATTTATTTGGTCCAACGCACTAGGTGAATCTGTGTTAACAGAACCCCCTCTCTCATAATTTGTATTCTCACCATAAACAATCAACGGTATTCCAAGTTTAATTGCTGCTTGAATTGGATAGGCATAAATTGCAAGATCAAAATACCAGGTGGGCGAACCAAGTTTAAAGAAGGCTTTTCTAAACATATTTTTACAAACTTTCGGATTTAACGACATAACATGGGCATCAACTCCAAACTCAGATAATATATTTGACCAGTTATACCGACCTGTTTCCGTCCATGAAAAATTATCGACCGAAACAATTAGAGGATTCATTCCCAATTTTTCTTTAAACACATGAACTTGATAATGACTATCCTTACCACCGCTGGCAGTAATTATACAGTCATAAAAATCTCCATTGCTACCCCTGTATTTGTCGGCTAATTCTTCAAGTTCTTTCCACCTCGCGTTATAATCTATAGTACTTTTTCTCTCTTGGTTTTTACACGGTGCACAGATTCCATCTTCATGAAATTTTATATTTGGCCTTGTATCAGGCATTATGCATTTTTTACAATACTTCATAGTTACACCTTATATTATTTATCTACTATTTATTTGAAAATTTCTTAAAGTCCATCAAAATGATCCATTACTTTTTTATATTCTTTCCACTCACCTGTATCATACCAAGCATTTTCACCTATAGGATATATTCCGATCTTACCGCTATTTTTTTTAATTTCTTCAATTAAGTGAGTAACGTGAAAAAACTTATTTTTTGGAATGTGGCGAAGTGCTTTTGAATTAATAACATACATTCCGGTATTTACCAAAAACTCATACTCAGGTTTTTCATCAATTTTAATTAAATCACCGCCATTTTCAACCTGGCAAATTCCATAGGGAATATTGTAATGTTTTACGGATGCCACTAAAGTTATTAGGTTTTCATTTTTAATATGATGCTGCAATAAATCAAAATAATCTGCATTAATTATAATGTCGCAATTAGTAAGTATTATATTCCCCGAAAATTCTCCCTCAAGATATTTGAGCGCCCCGACAGTACCCAGAGGCTGTTCTTCATAAACATAGGATATTTTATAATTTGGTTGAAGTTCTTCAAAGAATGACTTAATAATTTTGGCTTTATGATTAATTGAAATATAAAAATGGTCTACATCAAACTCGAGGAACCTGTTAATAATAATTTCAAGAATTGATTTATCACCAATAGGAATTAAAGGTTTTGGTAATATCCTTGTAAAAGGTTCCATCCTTGTACCTTTACCGCCAGCCATAATTAAAACCGGAACATTTAAAGATTTATTAACTTTCGTTTGTAAAGTTCCATCAAATAATTTATCAGAAACTAAAAATTCAATTATTTGATTTTTCTCATTTAACACTGGTACAAATTCAATTTCACGCGCAATAACTTCTTTTTTTACTACATCAATTTCGTAGTCAGATTTAACAAAATAAGTACCCTTAAAACAGACCTTCTCCACAGTTTCTGAAAGACTTCCTTCATTTAAAATCCATCTTCTTATATCACCATCTGTAAGAGAACCGATCAACTTCTGAGATTCATCTATTACAAATAATGTTTTTTCAATCAACTGATCTAGTTTTTTTAACGCTTCTTTTACAGGCACATCTTTATTAAGCAATATATTACTGAATTCTTTTTGCATGTTTTTATCTATTTGTAGTCATAAAAATCTTTTATAATAATTTCATCCAGGTTTAACTTGGAAATTTTGTTAACAATTTTTTTTGCTGCCATCCCATCTCCATAAGGATTTTTTACATTTTTAATTCTTCTTAGGAATTCAGAGGAGCATGCTTTTTTAATTGCTCTAACAATTGATTTGTAGTCAGGAGTGCAATTAATTATACTCTCGCATTGTATTCTTCCTTTTTGTCTACTTCCAATGTTTACAGTTGGTACCTTAAAGGAGGGTGCCTCAATAATTCCGCTGGAAGAATTTCCAATCACCGCATCAACATATTTTAGAGCCGAAAGATACCTTACTGTACCTAATGAGGAAAAAGCAATCGCTTGATTATTTTTCTCAACAAACTCATCAATCATTTTTGAAATTTTTCTTCCATCATTATCCGCATTCGGTTTAGAAAAAATAAACTTATAATTTTTAAAAGTATTTAAAGCGGATAGAAGTTCTGCAAATTGTTTTTCGGAAGAAAGTTTTTCTAATGTTACAGGATGAAATGTGATCAGAAATGTTGGAAAGTCAATTTTAAAATTAATTGAGCGTTCAAATTCCTTTTTAGAAAATAATTTTAATTTTTTAATATTGTCCAGTCCGGGTGCGCCAAAGTTGAATACATATTTTGGATTTTCACCTAATTGAATAATTCTTTGTCGATACTCTTCGGTGGAGGCAAAATGCAAATGTGACATTTTTGTAATTGAATGTCTAAACGCATCGTCATAGGCTCCCGCGGTTAATTCACCCCCATGGATATGAGCGATAAGAATCTTAAATAAAAGAGCAGAACTAATAGCCGCAAATAATTCAAACCTATCACCTAATCCTATTATTAAATCCGGTTTAATTTTTTGAAAGACTTCCGCAAACGAAATAAGAGCAAGCCCCATTGCTTTCGAAACTCCAATTGCCGAATCTGAAGAGAGTAAGATTTCAATTTTCTCATCAATCTTAATACCGTCTTTCTCTATCTCTTTATAAGTTAATCCGAATTCCGGCGATAGATGCATCCCGGTGGCAATAAGTTGAAGTTTTAACGATTGATTATTTTTAATTTCGTCAATAACCGGTTTAAGTAAACCGTATTCCGCTCTTGTACCTGTTATTACACAAATTTTTCTTTTCATATTTCTATAAGGTCATCTTCATTAAAATTTTTCTTAGCAATTTTGCCAAGAACCTTATCCCACTGCATAGGACTAATACCATTACCTGGACGCTTTACTGTAATATTTTTTTCTGAGTAAATATCCCCGCTGGAAATTGGTACTGCTGCAACAATGCTTTTTCTAACGATACCAATATTTTTGGCTTCCGATTTTGAAGGTTTTTTTATACCGTCACCAAGAGCACATTCAATGTTTCTTATCGAGTTAACAAATTTTTCAAATTCATCCGGATTGAGTGAGGCTTTATGATCAGGACCATCCATGTTTTTATCTAGAGTAAAGTGTTTTTCAATAACCTCTGCCCCGAGTGCAACAGCTGCGACAGAGACTTCACTTCCTAAAGTATGATCAGAATAACCAACTCTAAAATTCATTTTATTTTTTATTGTCATCATCGCATTCAGATTAACATCATCAAATGGAGTTGGATATTCAGTATTGCAATGAAGGATTGTGATATCCTCACGGTTAGTTCCATTTTCCACAAGAACTTTTACTGCATCTTCAATTTCATTGAGGAATGCCATACCTGTAGATAAAATAATTTTAGCTTTTAGATTCCCGATTTTTCTCAAATAAGGTAAATTAGTAATTTCACCGGAAGGGATTTTGAATGTATCTATTCCAATTTTATTTAGAAAATCTATACTATCTAAATCAAATGGGGATGATAAAAATATTATTTTTTTTCTTTCTGAGTATTTAAGTAATTCTAATTGTTCTTTCTCGCTCAGCTCTAATCTTTTCAACATCTCATACTGAGATTCAGATTTGCCAGTTGATGCTTTTTGGTAATTTGCCTTTTCAGATTTTTTAACAACAATTTTTTCAGCTTTAAAAGATTGAAACTTAATTGCATCAGCTCCAACTTTTTTAGCAGTATCAACTAATTTTTTAGCTATTTCAATTGAGCCATTGTGATTAACACCCGCCTCCGCAATTATAAAGACTCTGCTCATTTAATTTTCCTTAGTGGATAACCAACGTAAGTTCCTGCTGCGGAAATATCTTTTGAAACTAATGAAGCAGCGCCTATTATTACATCATCTACAACCGAAACTCCCTGGATAATAGTAGTGCCCACTCCAATCATACAATTATTTCCAATATTAATACCTCCACTAAGCGTACAGCCTGGGGCAATGTGAGTAAAACTACCAATTTCACAATCATGATCTATGGAAGTTGAAGTGTTAATTATAGAACATTCACCAATTTTTGTTGAAGAATTAATTACCACACCATCCATAATAACAGTAGCATTTCCAACGTCACAATCTTCTTGAATACTTGAGTGATTCGAAATAATTGAAGGGAAAGATATTTTTTTCTTGTAAAAATTGTATAACTCAGTTCGAGATGAAGAGGGTTTTACAAATCCTAAACCAATAATCCCTTTTAAGGAATTATTCTTTTTATAAAAATTATCAATATAGCTATCCGTCCCTAAGTATTTTACTCCAAGAAGTTCCTTTCTCGATTCTAAATCTGTATAGCCAATAACTTTAAATTGCTTAAAATAATCTCGTTTTATAATTGAGATAATAACTTTAGCATGTCCGCCCCCGCCAAAAATAACAATGTCATCCATTCTTTAATAACTCAATAATTTTAGAGATATTCTCACGTTTCAAATTTACACTGCAGGGAATATTTAGAGTTTGTTTATATAATAACTTAGTTTTTTCAATTTTGTAATTAAACTCTTTTAAGTAAGGCTTTTGTAAATGATTGGGATACCAAAGCGGTCTAGTTTGAATATTATTTTTAGATAATCTGTTCAGTAATTCATCTCTATTTTCAGAATATTCATTTTCAAAAATCTGAAGTGCATACATCCAATAATTATTTTCAGAATATTCAGGAGTATCTTTCAGTTTTAATCCATTTATAGCATTAATTTCATTTTTATAAAAATTAAAATTTTGTTTTTTTATTTTTAAGTAATTAGGTAATTGTTCAAGTTGGGCAACACCAATAGCTGCTTGAATATTAGTTAACCGATAGTTGTAGCCAATATCATTATGGATATAATTTATTTCATCATCTTTGGCCTGGGTTGTAAGATATTTTGCTTTATTTGCATTTTCTTCATTGTCAGTTAAAATCATTCCACCGCCACCGGTAGTAATTATTTTATTACCATTAAATGAAATGCAGCCAAAATCACCAATAGTTCCTGTATGTTTACGGGAAAAGTCTCCCTTAGTATAAATGGTTCCTAAACTTTCTGTTGCATCTTCAACTATTTTAATATTTCTCTCTTTACAAATTTTGTATAATTCATTAAGATCTACTGCATTACCAAATACGTGCACAGGAATTATTGCACTAATTTTTCTTTTAGTAACTTTATTGTAAGTTACTCCCTCTTTAAATATTGTTTCATTTCGAATGAACTCTATTGTTTTTTCAGTGTCAATATTGTAGAAATCATCAGAATCCATGAAGACGGGGAAGGCATTGCAATAGCGTACAGCGTTAACTGGAGCAATAAATGTTAAGGTTGGAATAATTACTTCATCATTAGGCTGGACACCAGCAATAATTAAAGAAATATGAAGTGCTGATGTACCATTTACACATGCAATTGCAAACTTTGAACCAGTATACTCAGAAACTTTCTGCTCAAAAAGATCAACGTATTTCCCCGCAGATGATACCCATTCGGTGTCTAGACATTCTTTTACATATTTCCATTCATTGCCAATAATTGAGGGGACAGAGAGAGGTATAAGATCAGACATTGTATATATCAGATTTGTATAATGAAGTGTTCTTTTGCATCCATTTAATTGTTTCACTGAGTCCGGCTTCCAAAGTATATTCTGGTTTCCAGGAAGTGTTCTTAATAATTTTTGAATTATCACACCATAATCGTTCAACTTCAGATTTTTCTGGCCTAACTCTTTGGTTATCTGCTTTTGGAATTATTTCACAATTCATAATATTGGAGATTAAATCTACAAGTTTTCCAATAGAAATTTCTTCATTCATTCCAATATTAGTTGCATGTCCATTCAGCTTTTCAGCTTTAGAAATTTCTAAAAATCCACGTACAGTATCTTTTACAAAAGTTAGATCACGAGTTGGAGATAAGTTCCCTAATTTTATTTCTTTCTTATTACTCAGTGCTTGTGAAATTATTGTTGGAATTATTGCACGAGCTGACTGCCTCGGTCCATATGTGTTAAATGGGCGAACAATTTTAACAGGCAATTCAAATGATTTGAAATAACTAATTGCTAAATGATCAGCACCAATTTTTGTTGCGGAGTAAGGTGATTGTCCAACTAAAGGGTGCTCTTCGGTTATTGGAACAAACTGAGCTGTTCCATAAGTTTCTGATGTAGATGTTATTAAAATGTTTTTTAATTTATTTTCCCTCGAAGCTTCTAGTATATTTAGTGTCCCTTCAATATTAGTCTTTAAATATGCTTGGGGAGAAAGGTATGAATATGGGATACCAATTAGTGCTGCTAAATGAAAAACAGAATCACAATCTTTTGTTGCTCTTTGTACAGAATCATAATCCCTTATATCACCTGTGTAGATTTCGAATTCATTTTTAATTTCAGAATTTTCTAGCCAGCCCCAATTATTTTTTGAATTATACCTTATAAACGCTTTAACATCATAACCCTCTTTAACTAACAATTCTGTTAGGTGGGAACCAATAAATCCACCTGCACCGGTTATTAAAGTTTTTTTACTAATTTAATTTTCCTCTATTCATTTACAAGTACTGAAAATAACTTTAGTTGAATGATTAATTTATTCTCTATTTAGTTAAAAGTCGAAAATAATTTTTTATTTTATCATTAAAAAGGATATAGAATGAACTGAATAAGATTGAAAAAAACATAACAAGAACAAAAATTATCTTTCTTTTTGGTCCGGCTTTCTCCATTGGTTGTTCTGCCCTTTCCATTACATTAACAACAGGTGTATCCTTAACTTCCTCTAACTTTACTAGCTCATATTGTTTAGTCAATTCAATAAAAACACTCTGAGCTATTTCTACTTTTCTTTTCAATCTATTTTGTTCTAAAAGTAATTGAGGTGAATTAGTAATTGATCTATTATTTTCACTGAATACTTTTAGTTGATCTTCATGATAACTTAGGGAATCCCGCACTTCATTTATTCTATTAAACAAATATTCACTCTGTTCTCGAGCATAAGATTGTCTATCTATTGTGATATATTTATTGAGAGAGTTTACGAGTTTATTAGCGACGTCTGCAGCAAGAAGTGGTTCAGGCATTGTCACATTAATAGTTAGTGAGGTTGTAATTCTATCCAAATCTGTTTTAATTCTTTTTTCAACTAAGGACTTATAAACTTCAAGGAATTTTTCTCTTTGCTGCAAAAGAATTGGAAGATCATCATTATCGGCTTCAACTTCAAAATAGTCTATCAAATTTACACTATCTTCAAATTCATTAGTAAAATATTTATTAAAGACGACATCATTAATCACTTTCTCACTGAAAATTATTTTCTCATAGATCTGATTGGGATTTACGTCCCCAAAATTCAGTCCTGCCATTGATGCTAAGTTTGACAATCCCCCAGCCATTGATGATTGATTGCCAAAATCAGGCAGAATGACAATTGTACTTTTGTAATACGGTTTTAGAATAAATAAAAGTGCGGAAACCAAAAGAATTAGAACAACACTATTGAAAATTAAAAACTGTTTTTTCTTAGCCCATAGTCTATCAATGTAAGGTTTAATTTTTCTTATCGTGTCTTCTAAAGATTGGCTTTCTTCACTCTGGGTACTTTGTACAGGGGTTTCGTAGTCTTGGTTATTTTTGTTTTCTTTCATGTTAGGTAATTAATTGTTAATCAATAGTTATTCTATGAGTGCTCAGTAGTTATTCAGTGGAAATTCTATAGTTATCCGGTTGTAATTCTGTATTTGTTTTATCCTTTTAAATTCTGGTTTCTGACGACTGGCTCCCGCCATAAAGAAGGCGGGCAAGTCTAACTACTGTTTTTTCAAAATTACTTAGTAATACTTTTAATTGTAAATACAAGCAATGCCGCTGAAGTAACTATACTTGTTATATCCCTAACTATTTCCCAATGATTCACAGCTACTGAAACTTCGGTTGGGACAAATATTTTTGTGCCCGATAAAATATCGTCAGCAGAACCAAGGAAACCGCCGCTATCCCATTTTTTACCGTTTGGCAGCATTACAACTACCCGGTCATCCGAGGAGTTTGTTGTGTAACCGCCGGCTTGTGTAATGTAATAGTCCAAGTCCTCGCCTTTCTTATAAGGCACAATTGATTCAACACCTACTTCCCCGCTTACATAAACTACGCCGTCATCATCCGGTACAATAATTTCATCTCCGGGCTGCAATACTAAATTATATATGGAATTATTATCATCAATTATTTCATCCCACTCCAACGGTATTCTATTAGTAAATTGATCAAGGAATGCTCTATCGTAGTAACTAATCTCTATTGTGGCACCGCTTGCAAGACTCATGGAATCAGCTATGGCTTTCAACTTATTTCCCACTGCGCCGGTTTTATAGTTGTTTGCCCTTTTAACAAACATCCCTTCAAGGTAAGCAGTGTTTAAAAATCCGCCGGCTCGTTCAATAAAATTTGATACTCTTTCTCCCTCATCTAATATAGCATAGCTGCCGGGGAATTTTACTTCTCCTGTAATTCTAATAACCTCACCGCTCTTCTTTTTCGGATCTGTTTTAATTGATACTTTGTCAAAGTCTTCTAGTAAAAAATCTTCGCCTATTTCGGATGTCCAATACTCCTCATTAAATTTAAGAGTGAACGTATTGTAATATTTCTCAATGCTGGATGTATCCAATCTTGATATCTCAACGTTCTCGAGCGAGGCACCGAATGTGAATCCGCCTGCAAGTGTTATTAGATCTTTTAAGGTCATTCCTTCTAATCGAGAAAAACTGCCAGGGTTATTTACTTGTCCATAAACTGCCACACTTCTTGTTGGAAAAAATCTTTCATTCACAAATATTTGTACTTCATCTCTGTTATCTAAAACAAGATTATGCAAAGCATCATTATCAATTGCTTTCTGCAAATTAAAAGTTAACACTTCTTTTTTCAGATTCGGCAGTGTTCTAAACAAAACTGCCTGCTCAACAAATACATCTTCTTTTAATGAATCCGCCTTTTCAATTAAATCTGAAATTTTCATTCCTGTTGTGAGTTCATAGGTACCCGGCTTATTTACTGCACCGGTTATTGAAACAGCATTTTCCATCAATGAGTTTACTGAAAAAAGTGTCACTACATCGCCGTCATCAAATTCAAATTCACTTTCAAGTAGTTCGTCCTTAGAATCAAAATTCAAATCAATTTTTATAAGGTTTTTTTCATGAAATTTTCTTTCACTAAACGGAATTACTCGGTCAACACTTACTCTTTCTGTGTAAGTATTAAAATTTATTCCGCCGGAATATTTTATCAAATCTTTAAACTTTTCATTCGGTTCAAGCTCATAAATTGCAGGCGTAAATACGTTTCCTTGAAGTGCAACACGCTTTCCTACTCGTTCAACATAAACAACATCGCCTTCCTGTAAAGAAATATCATTCGATTTAACACCCGAGGATAGATACTGATACAGATCGAGTTTAGCAGCAACTTCACCGTTTCGAATAACTTTTACGTTTCGCAATGAGCCGGAAATTTTTGGTCCGCCGCTGTAGTAAAGTGCTGTAAAGGCTGTTGATAAAGAAGGAAGACTGTAGCCGCCGGGGCGTACAATTTCACCAAGGCAAAATACTTTAACAGTTCTTAGTGCGCCTGTGGTAAGTTCCATGTATGTTTTATCATTAGCGTTTTTACTTTTAAGTGAGGCATAAGTTCTTGAAAGGACTTTAAACAGTTTTGCTTTTACTTCATCAATGGTTAGACCGACAACATTAACAACGCCGGCTTCCTGCAAATATATTGTCCCTTCTTTTGAAACAATAAAGTTTTTCACCAATTGAGTTTCGCCCCAAAGTGAAACTATTATTTCATCACCGGGACCAACAACATAATTACGCGGCACCGGTACATTCAAGCCGGGCTCAAAAGTAGAAGGGCTGTAGTTAAATATATTGTATCCATAAGCGTTTAGGTCACTTCTGCTTCCGAACTCCGGCACCTTGTAATTTGATACAGACTGCTGAGCCGCACTTATTTCCTGCTTAACCGGTATTGGAGTAACCTTTTCAGTAACATCCGGATCAGTTGCGCCGGTAACATCGTAACCAAGTTCACCTGCTTTTTTTCTCAGTTCTTCTTCGCTTACACCAAGTTCACTGGCTTTCTTTTTTATCATCTGATCTTGAATGGACTGACCTACTAATGAGACCGTAACCGTTAGGATAAAAATAATTGATAAAATGAGTTTACTTTTCATATCATTTTTTTTGATCGTTAATTGTAGAATTAATTAATGATTGCTTTAATTGAATATAATAATTTGAATTTAATAAAGTGCCCGATTTGATAAATTCGAGATCCACTAAATGTTTAATTCAGTAAATCTCTATTTAATATTTTTAGGAATGAAAATTCTTTATACTTTCAACAACCCACTCAATCTGTTCATTGGTTAGATCAGGATAAATAGGAAGCGCCAAAGAAGTGCTGCAGGCAAAATCTGCATTAGGAAATGAGAATTGCTGAGAATTATATTTTTCGTCTTGAAAACATTCTTGATTATGAAATGCAACGGGGTAGTAGATATCGGTCATTATTTCTTTATCGGCTAGATGCTGTTTTAGTTCATCTCGTTTTTCAATTCTAACTATATACTGATTATAAATGTGATAATTTTGAATTTTTATTTTAGGAATTTTACTTGATTCCTTATAAACAGCTTTTGGTAGAAGCACTTTATTATTTGGATCAAATTCAGTTCTGCCGGTTTCTTCCGCAAGTCCCGCTTCAATAAATAATTTATTGTATAGATCGGCATTTTGTCTTCTTTTTTCCGACCAGCCGTTAAGATGAGGCAGTTTAACTCTTATCACTGCGGCTTGCAAAGCATCGAGTCTAAAATTACCGCCGATAATTTTATGATAATACTTGGGCTCCATTCCATGCATGCGAAGCATTTTCATTTTGTTGAATAGATCTTCGTCATTTGTTGTTACAACACCGCCGTCACCAAAGCATCCTAAATTCTTACTCGGGAAAAAAGAAAAACATCCAATATCTCCAATCGCGCCAACATAATTGCCATCTTTGTACTGAACACCAATTGCCTGTGCTGCATCCTCAATAACTTTTAGATTATGCTTTTTTGCAATTTCCATAATTGCATCCATCTCACAGCTTTGTCCGTAAAGATGAACCGGGATTATCGCTTTTGTTTTCTTAGTGATCTTCTTCTCAAGATCAACGGGATCCAAATTAAATGTTACAGGGTCAACATCAGCAAATACCGGTATTGCGTTTAAGCGAGCCACAACGCCGGCAGTTGCAAAAAATGAATACGTGGGAATAATAACTTCATCATCGGGCTGAATGTCAATAGCCATAAGAGCTATCAGCAATGCATCCGTACCGGAAGAAACTCCAACTGCATATTTTGCTTTTAGGTATCCTGCAATCTCGCATTCCATTTCCCCAACTTCTGGTCCAAGTATAAAATATTGCGACTCAATTACTTTACTTACAGCTTCGTCTAATTCTTTTCTTAAGGATAGATATTGCGGTTTAAGGTCTAATAATGGTACGCGCATGGCAAACTTTTTTGTTTAATTGTTAAATTGATTAATTGCTAAATTATTGAAATTCATTATGAACGACTCTTGTATTATGCCTTAAATATATTTTCTTTTTTTATACCGGCTCTTTCAAAAGCGTTTCTTGTATCTACAATTATTTTTGAATTTTCAGCAATGAATTTATAATCATAATCAGAATGATCCGTGCTAAGTAATACGAGATCATATTCTGCCAGTTTTGTTTCAGTTAAATCCACTGATGTCATTTCGTAATCATATTTTCTTGTTTTAGGAAGCTTAGGTACATACGGATCATTGTAATCAACTTTAGCTCCATTTTCCTGCAGCAGTTCAATTAATTTAAGTGAAGGTGATTCCCTCATATCATCAATATCTTTTTTATAAGCTGCGCCAAGTATAAGAACTTTAGAACCATTTAATGATTTTTTAACCTTGTTGAGTACATGCATTGTTTTATCAACAACATATTGCGGTTGTTGTGTGTTTATTTCACCGGCTAGTTCAATAAACTTCGTATTTATTTCAAACTCGCGTGCCTTCCAAGTTAAATAGAACGGATCAATTGGAATACAGTGACCACCCAAACCAGGACCCGGATAAAACGCATTGTAACCAAACGGCTTAGTTTTAGCAGCTTCGATAACTTCCCAAACATCAATGCCCATCTTATCAAAAACCATTTTAAGTTCATTGACTAATGCAATGTTAACTGAACGATAAATATTTTCAAGAAGCTTTGTTGCCTCTGCGACTGCTGGCGACGAGACCGGGACGGTTTTTACTATCACAAAATTATATAATGCAACTGCTGCATCAATACAATTTTTTGTAACTCCGCCAACAACTTTTGGAATTGTTGCTGTTGAGTAGTTTGGATTGTTCGGGTCTTCCCTTTCAGGACTAAATGCTAAAAAGAAATCTTCACCAACTTTAAATTTTGCTCCACTAGTCAAACCGGCATCCTCAAACATCGGCTGTAATATTTCAGATGTTGTTCCCGGATAGGTAGTTGATTCAAGAGTTACAAGCTGACCTTTGCGTAAATATTTTTTTATTGTCTCAGCAGTTTGAACAATGTAGGTCATGTCAGGTTCTCTGTGCTCGTTCAATGGTGTAGGGACACAAATTATAATTGCATCAACTTCCGGCAATCTTGAAAAATCCGTAGTAGCGTCAAAATGCCCTGAATCAACGGACTTTTTAATTTTTTCTGCCTTGATATGTTTTATGTATGTTTTGCCTTCTTTAAGCAGTGGAATCTTTCTTTCATCCACATCAAACCCGAGAACATCAAATCCTTTAAGTGCAAATTCCAGACCGAGTGGTAATCCAACATACCCTAATCCAATTATACCGATCTTTGCCTTTTTATTTTTAATTTTTTCTAAAAGTTCCATGTTTTCTCTCTGAATAGTTTAGTAAGATTTTAAAGGACTTAAGTTCAACTAATTAAAATTAATGAGTTGTGATATAGCTTCGCCATCTAAGTCCCAATGACAAAATAAGTTTTAATGTTAAAATGTTAATTCAGTCTAATTTCGTAAAAAATCAATATTAAATTTACAATTTTAATTGGATTTTAAAAAACGAAATTATTAATAATCTAAAACAGACAGCAAGTATAAATACACTGTATTTATTAACAATAAATTTAATGATTTTAATTGAGTTGAACTATTATCGTAGGTAATTAAAAAGCTATGGTGTACTGCCTAAAATCTAATTCAAAAAAAAGGCGGGTTAAAACCCGCCGTAATAAAGCCTAACTACTCACCCATTGAATTAATCCCAGCTCAAACGGATTAATTAGCAGTGAATGATTTGGTAATATTCGAAGCGTATAACCGAAATTTCCTGTATGCTCACAAGATATTTCACCTTTATACTTAAATGGTTTACTTGACGAACCATTTTCTACAAGACTCATATTTATAAATGAATTTGAATGAGCTTTATGTTTTTCATCAACTTTACCGTAATAAATTTGCACCTGAACATCATCCGGAGTAAGTCCGCCAAGATCAACTTCAGCATCAATTGTATATTTTGAACCTACTTCCAGATCTTGATTACTAATTTCCGCATTAATATTTTTGAATTTTATTTTTTTCCAATTAGTGAATACTTTTGTTTTCCAATCGGTAAACTCTTTACCTTTTTTCCAATCATCAGCCATTAACAGTTTTCTATTTTTATAGGCTTGGTGGTAATATTTTTTAAAGTATTCGGATACCATTCTATTAGTGTTAAATCTTGGCGCCAGGTTTTTCATCGATTCTTTCATCATTCTTATCCAACCTCGCGGCAGTTTATCATCACCTCTGTTATAAAATAGTGGAATGATCTCTTTCTCAAGCGCTTCATAGATCAGTCTAAATTCAACTTCATCCTGATATTCTAAATCTGTGTACTCCTCGCCGCTTCCAATTTTCCAGCCTAATGATGGATCATAGCCTTCATCCCACCAGCCGTCGAGCACACTTAAATTTAAACCGCCGTTTGCAATAATTTTCATTCCGGAGGTCCCGCTTGCTTCAAGAGGTCTTCTCGGATTGTTCAGCCAAATATCACACCCTTGAACCATGTAGCGTGCAATGTTCATATCATAATTTTCAAGGAAAACAATTTTCTTTCGTAGGTGTTCTTCTTTCGCTAAGCCGGCAACTTCCTGAATTAATTTTTTACCTTCTTCATCTTGAGGGTGAGCTTTACCCGCGATAATTAATTGAGCAGGTGTATCAGGATTTGAGAGTATGTGATAAAGTCTATCAATATCTCTAAAAATTAATGTAGCTCTTTTATATGTTGCAAATCTTCTTGCAAACCCGATTGTAAGTGCGGATGCATTAAGGACTTCTTTAGCTGTGGCAATATCACTAATTGAACCACCGCGTGCGATTATCTGCTTTTTCAATCTTCCTCTAGCAAAGGCAACTAATCTTTCTCTTCTTCTTTCATGGGTTCTCCACAGTTCTTCATCAGGAATCTCTTCAATCCTTTCCCATGTTTCGGGTGAAGAAGAATGTGTATTGAACCGCTCGCCAAGGTATCTGTAAAGGAGCTCATACATTTCATTTGATATATGAGATTTAATATGAATACCATTTGTGATTGAGTCAATCGGAATTTCATCAAAAGGGATTTCCTTAAATCCATCAACCCACATTTTTTTGGAAACCTCACCGTGAAGTTTGCTAACGCCGTTTACAAATCCTGATGTGTTCATTGCAAGGTGCGCCATATTAAAATCACTATTTACTTTTTTGTCAAGTATGGTTCCTAGTTTGTAAAATTCACGGTCGGTAATTTTCAACTCATTTCTATAGTAATCACCAAAATATTTTTCCACCAGTTCATTGGAAAATACGTCAATACCGGCTGGAACAGGAGTATGTGTTGTAAACACATTAGAATAGAATCCAATTGATTTTGCCTGCTCAAAAGAGAGTCCGTAATACTTGATCAAATATCGAGTTCTTTCAAGTGCGAGAAAGGCTGAATGCCCTTCATTCATATGGCAGACAAGCGGTTTAGTTCCCATTGCGTGAAGTGCTCTAATTCCTCCAATGCCTAATAATATTTCCTGCTGAATTCTAGTCTCTTTGCCGCCGCCGTAAAGTGAGCGTGTAATATTTTTATCTTCATCACTATTTTCAGGTACATTTGTGTCTAATAAATACAATGGAATTCTACCGACTTGAATTTTCCATATTTGGAAATAAACACTTCTTCCGGGGAATGAAAGCTCAATCTTTATCGGCTCTCCATCATCGTTTAAAACTTTTTGCATTGCCTGATTCACAAAATCAGTGATCTCATATCTTTCCTGCTGCCATCCATCGGATGTTAAATATTGCTGGAAGTATCCTTCCTTATAGCATAACCCAATTGCAACAAGCGGCAATCCTAAGTCACTCGCAGATTTTAAATGGTCGCCGGAAAGTACTCCGAGACCGCCAGAATAAATTTGTAAAGACTCGGTTAATCCGAACTCTGCGGAAAAGTAAACAATATGATTTGGATCTTCTTCATTGTATTTTCTGCTATACCAAGTGGATTCTTCCATGTAAATATTTAACTGAACAAAAACCCTGTTCATGTGTGAAATAAAACCATCGTCATTTTCAACTTCGCGAAGTCTCTCCTGACTTATCTTTCCTAAAAGCATAACCGGATTATGGTTTGTTTCTTCCCATAGATCGCTGTCCAACCTTCTAAATAATTGCAGCGCGTCGGGATTCCAAGCCCAATATATATTGTAAGCGATTTCCCTTAATGCTTCCAGCTTTTCAGGGAGTGAAGGAACCACATTAAATGTCCCAATAAAATCTTGCATATTTTCACCTAAGTTTAATTTTTTCTATAAATCAGTAAACGTATAAATTTACGCTCACTAATTAGGTCTTAATTATTATAAATGCAACTATTAATTCGGGTAGGTATTTTTGATTGGCTAGAAGTCAGAATTTAGGAGTCAGTAACCAGAATTAGAGAAACAATATTCGAAATATTGAACTTATAATCTATTTGGAATAACTGTCGATTAACAATCGAATTGCAATTCCATATCTAATGAACGAAATCAAATAATGTTCTTGTTCATTTACATCACTACTTCTTGTCAAGATTTTGATATTTCATTTTTCCAACTATAATTTATTGTTTAACTTTGCGTGGTACTATTATCTAATTATCTAAAAAACATCTTATGATTTTCGAAATTATTCTCAGTTCTTTAATCGGTTATCTCATCGGTTCAATTCCAACAGCATATTTATTAGTAAAAAAAAATAATGGAATTGATATAAGAGAAAACGGTTCTTCAAATGTTGGTGCTTTAAATTCTTACGAAGTTTCCAACTCAAAGTTAATTGGAATTTCCGTTCTGCTCATTGACTTCAGCAAAGGTTTGCTTGCAGTATTTATTGCAAAATATTTTTTCGAGCAGAATTTTTTATTCCCCATGCTTGCATTGATATTCGCGGTATTTTCACATTGTTATTCACCCTGGATAAAATTTAAAGGCGGCAGAGGTCTTGCAACAGCAGCCGGCGGCGCGGCAATATTCATTCCTGCCATCTTAATAATTTGGATGGTCTTTTGGGTTATTGCATATATTTTTAGAAAGAACATTCACTTTGCCAATATTGCGGCTACATTTTTAACTGCCGCTATTGCCGCAACATCAGCACATGTACTTAATAAATATTCAATGCCGGCAGCGGATACAGAACTTATTTACGGAACTTTTGTTGCATTGATGCTTTTAATAATTTTAAGTAAACATGTAGAGCCGTTCAAAGAATGGATTAAATCTCGTGAAAAATTAATTAAGGAACGATAGTTATGAGCCAGTTCAAAATTGCTTTTATATCTTCATTAATTACTGTACTGTGTGTTTCAATTGCTTTCGCGTATTTTTACTCGCGGACGGATGAAGTTAGTATCTCCACAAAAAATATTTCCGATACTACACCGGTAAACACACAGCCTGTTTCGACAAATACAACAAATAATGAAGAAGATCGCGAAAAAGTAACAGAAAGAATTTACGAGTCAAGAAGTAATTCAATTACTAAAACAGTTAAAAACGTAAGCCCTGCGGTAGTTGGAATTAACGTTAAAGAAATCCGGCAGTATCGGGATCCGTGGAGTAGTAATCCTTTTTGGCGGCAGTTTTTTGGTGACCGCGGAGTTTACAATCGCGAAATAAACGGTCTTGGTTCGGGTGTAATTATTTCTTCAGATGGATACATTATTACCAACGACCACGTTGCTGGCAGAGCCGATGAAGTTATTATTACAATGACAAACGGAAAACATTACGACGCTAAAATTATTGGAACGGATATGGTCTCCGATGTTTGTCTTCTTAAAATTGAAGATGAAAATTTACCTTACGTTAAACTCGGTGACTCTGATAAAATTCTTATCGGTGAATGGGCAATCGCTCTCGGCAACCCTTTTGGTTTGTTTGATATTAATGATAAACCTACGGTAACCGTTGGAGTGGTTAGCAGTGTTGGAATGAACTTAGGCGAGAATAGCGGAAGATATTATTTGGATATGATCCAAACAGATGCCGCAATTAACAGCGGCAACAGCGGCGGACCCCTTCTAAATGGATTAGGTGAACTCATTGGCATGAACACATTGATCTATACAGCGCAAGGTTCCAGCGGCAGTGTAGGTGTTGGTTTTGCAATTCCTATTAACAAAGTAAAGCGCGTTATTGAAGAACTTAAGACTAATGGAAAAGTTGACCGCGCGTTTGTTACCGGATTGCGAGGACAAACAATTGACGAAGGAATTGCAAAATATTACCAACTCCCAACAACAAACGGTGTGATCATTACTTACATTCAAAAGGAATCACCTTCTGCGGAAGCTGGACTTGAAGAAGGCGACATTATTTTGAATGTAGATAAATACAGGATCACAAATTTTGAAACTTTGGTTGCAGTGATAAATGAGTTTAGACCCGGCGATAAAGTAAATCTAAAAATTCAGCGCGGTGATTCAATTATTAATAAAACTATGAAACTGGAAAAGAAATGATAGAAAGATATACCCGCCCCGAAATGGGTAAAATTTGGGAAGATGAGTTTAAGTACTCAACATGGCTGCAGATAGAAATACTTGCTTGCGAGGCACGTGCTAAACTTGGCGAAATACCGGAAAGCGAGGTGCAGATAATTAGGGACAAAGCAAAGTTTGATGTAAAAAGAATTCTAGAAATTGAACAAACAACTAAGCATGATGTTATTGCCTTCCTTACAAATGTTGCTGAGTATGTCGGTCCGGAATCGAGACATATACATTATGGAATGACCTCTTCTGATATTTTGGATACATGTCTTTCATATCAAATGAAATCAGCTGGTGAAATTTTACTGAAAGACATAAACAAATTTTCTGAGGTGCTTAAAAAAAGAGCACTGGAACATAAGAACACGATCTGCGTTGGACGAAGCCACGGCATACACGCCGAGCCCACAACAATGGGATTAAAATTTGCCTTATGGTTTGAAGAGAACAAACGAAATATTACACGATTAGAAAACGCGGTTAAGTCAATCAGTGTTGGACAAATATCCGGTGCAGTTGGAACGTTTGAACACTTAACTCCCAAAGTTGAAGAATATGTTTGCGGAAAAATGGGACTTTCCCCAGCCCCGGTTTCAACGCAGGTAATTCAGCGGGATAGGCATGCAGAATTTCTTTCCGCACTTGCAATTATTGGTGCAAGTCTTGAAAAAATTGCTGTTGAAATTCGTCACCTTCAGCGAACGGAAGTTTTGGAAGCGGAAGAATATTTTTCGAAAGGGCAAAAAGGTTCATCTGCAATGCCGCATAAACGCAACCCGATTGTAAGTGAACGAATTACAGGAATTGCTCGGCTACTGCGATCAAACGCAATGGCAGCTTTGGAAAATGTTGCTCTCTGGCATGAAAGAGATATTTCACATTCTTCTGTGGAAAGAGTAATTGTACCCGATAGCTGTATTATTCTAAACTATGCTTTCAGTCTAATCATTCCCTTGATCGATAATCTTTTGATCTATCCGGAAAACATGATAAAGAATTTAAACCTAACACGGGGACTAGTATTTTCTCAATCAGTTCTACTCGAACTTGTGAGCAAAGGCGCAACGAGAGAGGAGGCGTACAAATTGGTACAAACACCAGCAATGGATGTTTGGGCTGATAAAAATAAAAATTTGAAAGATGAGTTATTGAATTCTGATGAAGTGAAAAAATATTTGAATTCTGATGAAATAGAAAAAATATTTAATACACAAAAAACACTTACTAATATTGATTATATATTTAAGAGATCGGTTGAGAGATAAAATATTATATCCGACAAATAATAATTTTAATATGCCCTTAATTTGTAAAAGGCATAATTTTATGAACAAAAATTTTATCTGTTACTTTGTACTTGTTATACTTTTGTTTTCATCATTTATTTTTTCACAAGAAAATAAGCCATGGACTAAAGGTGAGATCCACATCGAAGATTCAACACACATTCATTGGACCCACTATCCAAATCTATTTTCTCCTCCAACAATAACTAGCTCCTCTAAAGGGCTTTATTGCGGTTTGTTAAGCTTTTATTGTGACCTAACTGATACTGTTACTGTAGCGATTGTCAATCAAACTGATTCAATCTTGTATAAAGAACAAGTAACTTCAAGAATACCCCCACACTTTAGTTTGTGCTTCTGGTTAGCAGGTTCTGAATATGACACAAAAAAACTTCCCGAAAACTATTACAGGCCAGATGAAATTATTCAATCCAAATTAGTTGTATATGTTAAAAATAGACCCAAATGCAGTAGAAATTTTTCAGTTAAGGAAAATCAGTATTTTTGGCTTCAATCTAAAAAATAAAAGCCCCAAAGTATCATGAACTTCAGGGCTTAAATCAAACTCAATTCAACTCAAACATCATTTAGCATAATCCAATCCAAACGGATTTAATCCAACTGTAACTTCACCTATATAAGTTGGAATTGGATTTCTTTTTGAAATTTTATAGATCGTAACTTTATCAGAAGTACCGCCGGAATGAGTTACATATAACTTTTTGGAATTTGGAGTGATTGCAATGTTATGAGGCACTGGATATGGTGTATCACCTGCTCCGATAACATAATTTCGTTTTGTACTAATTGCATATAAGCCGTCTGTTCCGCCGCCTGGCAAGTTAGTTGTGTAAAAAACTCTTCCGTTGGTTGAAATTGCAGCACCGTGTGCCCCGGCAGCTTGAATAGTTTTATATTCATTTAAGTTGAATCGATTTAAAACAAATACAGCATTTGAATTTTGGCATGGAACATATAAAAATCTACTGCCTGGTGTTAATGATAAATGAGGGTCTTTTCCGACTGCTGCGCGGTTAGTTTCATTAAAAGTTCGTGTATTGAACTGAACCACATAATCAGATGAACCTGCGACACCCACCAAAGTAATGTATGCAAATCTTCCTGCCGGTCCCAATATCACATCGTGGGGTTTTCCTCCCAAGCTAACAAGATCTGCCGGGGTTGGAACCGTTGTAATAACCTGGAGTGTACGCAAATTAATTACTGAAGTTGTATTGTCAATATCGTTATTCACCCACAACTGCCTTCCTTGAGGATCTGCCCACATGTGAAAGACACCTTTGCCTACAGGAATTGTAGTTTCGACACTAAAGTCAGATGCACGGAAAACTACTAATTGGTCATTTGCACGGTCGCCCACAAAAACTCTCTGACCTCTGCGTACAAAAACAACATACATTGGTTCGGGAGGATTTGGACCTGATGGAAGTGAATATGTTCCGGTAACTTCATCTGTTTTTGCATCAACTACTGATATGCTGCCGGAGCCGCGGTTGGCTATAACTATATTGCCCGCTCCCCTGCCCCAGCCTTGTTTTGCAAAATCCTGTTCAACGGTTTCAGAATTTTCTTCCGGAGCGGTTGCTTCTTCATTACAGCTATAAAAAATGAAAGCTGCCATGAAAAGTAAAGCAAACATAAAACTCAGTTTCTTCATTTTATTTCTCCTTATTTAGTTTGTAATAAAGTTTGAAATAGCTAATTATACAATTCGGGATGTGAAGGATATTTCGGTATCAAACTAATCTTGGAAGGAAACAACTTCATCACAAAATTATAACAAAAGGATAAATTTTTGGAAGTGATTTTGGGCTAAAGCCAGAAGTTCTTTTGTCAATTCTATCCCCGACATAAATGTCGGGGCAATTATAAAGACTTTGCCTGCCATGGAGTAAAATTTAATTCACCGCGCCCATGGCAGGCAGATTTCACTTTTCACCTGCAAGTCCACTCTAAAAAATTGTTCATTATTTTAAACAAAAAAAAGGGCGATTTGCATCGCCCCCCACTCTACTTACCACTAAGTAGCACCTACTCATTTTGGAGATAGGCTGGTTCTAATTCTATACGAGTTTTCTTCTTTCTGTTCACTAGTCTTTTGACGTCCGAAATTGCTAAAAGTGCCGAAGGTAATGTTAATAAAGTTATAAAAGTTCCAAAAATTAATCCGAACGCAACTGATACCGCCATAGGTACTAAAAATTGTCCCTGCTCTGAGGTTAAAAGAATTATCGGCGCTAACCCGGCAGAGGTTGTAATTGTTGTTAAAATTATTGGTCTAAACCTAGCCATGCCGGCAAGGTACAAGGCGGGACCAACATCCTTGCCGCTTTTAATCAGCTTGTTATATTTATCCATCAGCACAACGGAATCATTTATTATTATACCTGCAAGCGCAACAATACCAAGGAACGATAAAATTGAAATTGGTATCCCAACAATGTAATGACCAATAACCGCACCAATAACGCCTAATGGAATTAAGCTCATTATTAAAAATGTTTGCCAATAAGATTTTAGCAGAAACATTAAAATTGTAAACATAACCAGCATAGCAACAGCCATTGAGTAAGTCATTGAATCAACCATCTTCGATACTTCTTCTGATTGTCCGCCGAAATTTCTTGAAACTCCCTCAACTTGCGATAAAATACGGGGCACAACAACATTGTCTAAATCTTTCATGACAACAGCAAGGTCATTTTGAGAGTAGTCAATATTTGCGAACACATTTATCGACCGTTCACCGTTTTCATGTCTAATTCTTTTTATACTTCTAGTAATTTTATAATCGGCTACTTCTTTAAATGGTACATAATCACCTGTTGGAGTTATCACTTTAAGATTCTCAATTTGGCTTATCGAAATTCGATCTTCCTTATTAAACCTAACCCAAATTTTCATTTCATCACGCCCGCGCTGGAATCTCATAACTTCCTGCCCGTAAAAACCCTGACGTAATTGTGTTGTGAGGTCTCTAAGTGTAAATCCTAATGCAAGTCCTTTCGGTTTTATATCAACAATAAATTCATTGTTGCCTAAAGGAGTATCGTCTCTAATATCCTTCACTCCGGCAATTTCTCTCAGTTCATCTTTTAATAAATCTTTTGCTTTCATAAGCTGTGCATAATCGGAGCTTTTGAATCGAACCGAAATTGGTGTCCCTCCAAAATTCCATCCACCGACAATAATATTTTCCGCTTCCGGAACCACACCTATAAACTCACTCAACTGATCTGAAAATTCGCCAATCGTGTAATCCCTTTTATCGCTTGTGGGAAGTACAAAGAATATATTAATTGTATTTGCATTCATCCATGAAGTAAAATTTCGTATCGGGTTAAGTATTCCTTTTGAGGTATCCTCAAATTCTTTTCCAAAATCCAAAGCCTTGTCAATCAATCCAGCTCTAATTTCATTTGCTACTTCCGCAGAAGTTCCTGCGGGGACTTCAACTTGAATCCTTGCGTAAGGGGGTTCAATCTCGGGGAAGAATTGTGCGCGAACATGAGAGCCCTGAAATAATCCGGCAATTATTAGAATCACTGCAAACATTGTTGCGGAAACTGCCCATCTGTTTCTTAGGCAAAGTTTAAGAACAGGCGCATAAATTTTATTTATTAATACTGCCAAAACTTTATCTAATGATTCCCTAACTCTTGATGTTAGGCTGTTGTCTTTAACTTTCACTCCCAATGCTTTTGAATGAGCAATGTGAGCAGGCAGAATTATTAATGCTTCTACCAAACTAAACAAAAGTGAAATAATTACAACCGCGGCAATTTGCCAAACATATTTACCGAGCATTCCGTAAAAATAAAAGTATGGTATGAAAGCAATTATTGTTGTAGCAATTGAAATTGTTACAGGCTTAATCACATCTAATGTTCCGTCAATCGCAGCTTGTTTTGGAGACTTGCCGTATTTTTCATACTGGGAATAAATACTTTCGCCGATGATAATTCCATCATCAACTAAAATACCGATCACCATGATCATCCCGAATAAGCTGAATTGGTTGATGCTAATATCAAGCACCCATAGTACAAAGAACATACCCAACAGTGAAATTGGAATACCAAGCGCAACCCAAAATGATAATCTTGTATTAAGAAAAATTCCTAGTAAAATTAGAACAAGTACTAAACCTATTATACCGTTTTGTGTTAACAGATTTATTCTTTCTTCAAGTTCATCAGTCTCTTTAATAAATGTATTGAAGGTAACTAAGCCGGCATATTTTTCTTCATACTTGCGGGCAACGTCTTCTGTAATTTCAGATATCTCAACAACATCTTCTTTATTATTATACATTACGTTAAAGCCCACAGAACGCTGCCCGTTGTACTCAGAGAAAAATCTATTTTCGGGCCACTGTTCTTTGATTGAACAAATGTCCGACAGTAAGATTTTTCTTCCGTCAATTGATGATACTACTTCAATGTTTTCAAACTCAGTTGCATTATATTTTTTATTGTACGACCTTATTAAAATTTCTTCCTGATCCGTAAGTACAGAGCCGGATGAAATATTAAGATTTGAATTTCTGATTGCCTGTGCAATATCGCTTACGGTAAGTTTGTACCTAATTAGATCTTCCGGACTCACCTCAACAGAGAATTCACGCTCAGGTAATCCCCAAGTCATTATATTTGATATTTTACCTGTACTAAGCAGCTCATCCCTAAATTCCTCTATCACTTTTTTCAATGTGAATAGATCCTCGGGACCATAAATACTAAGCATTATTGCACGGTTCCATTGTGTCCGTTGGTACACGATTGGTTTTTCAGCTCCGGTTGGATATGAATTTATTGAGTTAACAGAATTTTTAATATTCTGAAGAGCCTTGTTCATATCGTAATCTTTATCAACTTCAACACTTATAGAGCCCCAGTTATCGGAACTGGTAGAAGTTATTTTTTCAATGCCTTCCAAGCCGCGAAGATTCTCTTCAATTTTTATTACAATCCCTTCTTCAATTTCAATTGCTGATGCACCGGGATAAGGAACATCAATTTCAATCTGCTCAATTTCAAATTTTGGGTCTAATCGTTTATTAAGATTGGTTAGTGCAAAAATTCCGGCCGCACAAATTACAATCATAATCCAATTGGTTACTGCGGAGTGTTTAATAAAATATCTTACAAATTTTTCTGCCATTACATTTCCTAAAATTAAAAATTAAGCCAGCCATCCCCCCGGTGACTGGCATACATTATTTTTTCACAACAGATATTGTTTCTTCTGCTTCGGGAATCTCTTCAGGTTTGTAAGGTTCATCCAAAGTCTGAATGTTCATACCGATTAAAGGCTTCTGCAATATGGTCGTTACCAGTTTAGTGTTTTCCGGCAGCGACTTTTTGATTATTGCCATATCATTTTGCATTGCAACAACATCAACCAATTTTTTAGCAAGTTTATGGTCTTCCATTGTGAAAACATAATTTTCATTATCGAGCGTGTATCTTGGAATTACCGCAACATTATTTAGCGTTCTTCCTACTACTTCTACACGAACATAATTGCCCGGAAGAAATAAAGGATTCAAACCATTATTTTTGAATGAAACATATGCATCAAGAGTTTGAGAGTTTCTGTCAATTCTTGAATCGTAGCGTAAAATTCTACCTGTTAAATGCTGATTGCTATTTTTTTCAGGATAAATTTTTACGATCGGTGATTGACTGAAATTTATCATGTTGAATTCTTCAACCAGAAGCGGAACAGCGATCTCTAAATTTTTTGAATCTATAAAAGTACAAACATGCTGGCCTGTGCTGATGAAACTGTTCTCAATAATTTCATTTGATTTTATAAATCCATCGAACGGAGCTTTAATAATATGCTTTGAGAGTAATATCTCCTCGTTCTTTATATTAAAATATTTTGAATAAATATTTCTAGTACTAAGTTTAATTTTAACTCTTGAGTTTGCCGCTTCCGGCAGTTCAGGTATTTCATTATTAATAGTTAGGCCGGAAAAATAGTTGTACCATTTATTATAAATATCATCTTCTTCAATTTTCATTTCGGGCAATACAGAAGCTACCGCATTCATGAAATCAGAACGAAGCGAGAAGAGTCGATTTTTGGTTTCACGCTGATCGATCTCCAATATTACTTCGCCACTATTTGCAAATGTGCCATCCTTCAAATCATTTTTTGCAAAAATTACTTTACCGCTGGCTTCCGAAATAATCTTTAATGTTCTTTTGGATTCGACAACACCATTGCCATCGATGTTTAATTCATAGTTGCCGTAATTAATTGGAAGAGTTTCAACCGTTCTATATTCAGGATTTAATTCCCTTTTATTGCTGTGCTTATCGGTTGAACCAAGGAAATTCATTCCCATAAATCCGATACTTACAATTAAAATCACGACCCCAATTTTTACAAACCCTTGTTTTTTCATTTAAGCTTCCTTGTACTAAAATTTTTGTATTACTAACAATTATGACGAAGAGTGTAAGTAAAAAGTTACAAGATTTTTTTTTGTTGGTAGGTTGCAGATATAGAAGGTTGGAAAGTCAGAAGGTTAGAATAATTGAAAGATTACAAGATTGAAGGATTAAAGGATTAAAGGATTAAAGGATTGAAGGTTCATGTTTACTAAATTTATATTACTATATTTTTAATTACCGATTTTCGTAAGAGAATGGATGGATTGTCTCATTTATACTTTTAACACTTACCATTTTACAGCTCCCAACTCCCTCAATCAACATTTTTGGCCTAAATTCTTAACTATATTCAAATTTTTCGAAGAAATCTCTTGACAATATTTTCTCTTATACATATATTAGCACTCATAAACAACGAGTGCTAATAATTTAATCAAAGATAATTAAGGAGATACAGCAATGGCAGATTTTAAGATCAATCCATTAGCCGACCGTGTAATTGTTCAACCAAAAGAAGCAGAAGAAACAACTAAAGGCGGCATTATATTACCTGATACAGCAAAAGAAAAACCTATTGAAGGCAAAATAGTTGCTGTTGGTCCAGGTAAAGTTACAGAGGAAGGGAAACTAGTCACTATGTCAGTAAAAGTTGGTGATACAATACTTTATGGTAAATATTCAGGTACTGAAATTTCAATTGAAGGCTCAGAATATTTAATAATGAGAGAAAGTGATATATACGGAATCGTAAACTAAGTTTGAAAAATTTTAATAATAAAAATGAATCGGAGGAAAAATGTCAGCTAAAATAGTTGAATATGGCAGCAAAGCCAGAGCCGGACTAATTGGCGGTGTTGATAAATTAGCTAACGCTGTTAAAGTTACTTTAGGTCCCAAAGGACGTAATGTAATTATTGACAAAAAATTTGGTGCACCAACAGTTACTAAAGACGGTGTAACAGTTGCGAAAGAAATTGAATTATCAAATGAAGTTGAAAACATGGGCGCTCAAATGGTTCGTGAAGTTGCTTCAAAAACTAGTGATGTTGCAGGCGACGGAACTACTACTGCTACTGTATTAGCTCAGGCTATTTACAGAGAAGGTTTGAAAAACGTAACTGCAGGCGCTAACCCAATGGACTTAAAACGCGGTGTTGATATCGCAGTTAAAAAAGTTGTTGAATACTTACAGTCAATTTCAAAAGAAGTTGGCGGACGTGAAGAAATTGCTCAGGTTGGTTCTATATCGGCAAACAACGACAAGACTATCGGTGACCTTATTGCAGATGCAATGGAAAAAGTTGGTAAAGACGGTGTTATTACAGTAGAAGAAGCTAAAGGTACTGAAACAGGTTTAGAAGTTGTTGAAGGGATGCAGTTCGACCGCGGTTATCTTTCACCTTACTTTGTTACTGATTCAGAATCAATGGAAGCAATTCTTGAAGATCCATATATTTTAATTCACGACAAAAAAATCTCATCAATGAAAGACCTTCTTCCAATACTTGAAAAAGTATCTCAAGCAGGAAGATCAATGTTGATCATTTCTGAAGATTTAGAAGGTGAAGCATTAGCTACATTGGTAGTTAATAAATTACGCGGAACCTTAAAAATTGCTGCAGTTAAAGCTCCGGGCTTTGGCGATAGAAGAAAAGCAATGTTGGAAGATATCGCAATCTTAACAGGCGGCACAGTGATATCCGAAGAAAGAGGATACAAATTAGAAAACGCTACTGTTGCTTATCTTGGTACTGCTAAAAAAATTGTACTTGATAAAGACAACACAACAATAGTTGAAGGTGCCGGCAAGTCAGAAGATATCAAGAAAAGAGTAAATGAAATAAAAGCTCAGATTGAAAAAACTACATCAGATTACGATAAAGAAAAACTTCAGGAAAGATTAGCAAAATTATCAGGCGGTGTTGCCGTGTTGAAAATTGGTGCTTCTACCGAAGTTGAAATGAAAGAAAAGAAAGCAAGAGTTGAAGACGCACTTCATGCAACCAGAGCAGCAGTTGAAGAAGGTATTGTTACCGGCGGCGGCGTTGCTTTAGTTAGAGCTATTAGAAGCTTAGATGGATTGAAAGGCGAAAACTTAGATCAAACAACTGGTATTAAATTAATTCAGAAAGCATTAGAAGAACCTTTAAAACAAATAGTTAACAATGCCGGTTTGGAAGGCGCTGTTGTACTTAACAAAGTTATGGAAGGTAAAGATGATTTCGGATTTAATGCTGCTACCGAAGTTTATGAAAACTTGATAAAAGCAGGTGTAATTGATCCTACTAAAGTAACAAGAACAGCATTAGAAAATGCTGCGTCAGTTGCTTCATTATTGATTACAACCGAAGCTGTTGTTTATGAAAAGAAAGAAGATGAAAAAATGCCTGCTATGCCTGATATGGGTGGAATGGGCGGTATGGGTGGAATGCCGGGAATGATGTAATCCCCTTCTAACTCAATTAAATTACAAAAAAAGGGAGCTCTTAGCTCCCTTTTTTTGTGCATCAAAATTATTTACAAGGAACGAAATTTTTCAGTCCCCACTTATTCAAATAACACTCTTAAAATAATCTATCGTAATTTGCAAGCCTTCCGCCCTATCGACTTTCGGTTCCCAACCTAAAATTTTCTTTGCTCTAGTTATGTCCGGCTGTCTTACTTTCGGATCATCAACAGGTAATTCTAGATAAGATAATTTACTACCGGAATTAGTTATTCGAACAACTTCTTCCGCAAATTGTTTAATTGTTATCTCAGATGGATTACCAATATTAACAGGATTATTCTCTTCTGATAAGAGTAAACGGTAAATTCCTTCTACTAAATCAGAAACGTAACAAAAACTGCGTGTCTGACTGCCGTCACCAAAAATTGTAATGTCCTCTCCTTTTAACGCCTGAGAAACAAATGCGGGAAGTGCTCGCCCATCATCAAGTCTCATTCTTGGTCCGTAGGTATTGAATATCCTAACGATCTTAGTATCCACTCCGTGATAACGATGATAAGCCATTGTAATTGCTTCGGCAAATCGTTTCGCTTCATCGTAAACACCGCGCGGACCAATTGGATTTACATTTCCCCAATAATCTTCTTTCTGCGGATGAATTTCAGGATCGCCGTAAACTTCGGATGTGGATGCGATTAAAAATCTTGCACCTTTCTCTTTTGCCAAGCCTAAAGCCTTATGCGTGCCGAGTGATCCAACTTTTAATGTTTGAATCGGTAATTTCAAATAATCAATCGGACTCGCCGGTGAAGCAAAGTGAAGCACAAAATCAACATTGCCGGGCACATGAATAAAATTTGTAACATCATGTTTGATAAATTTAAAATCATCATTGCCGTATAGATGAGCTATGTTATCCATATTACCGGTTAGAAGATTATCTATACAAACAACTTTATGTCCGTTGGATATTAATTTATCGCAAAGGTGCGAGCCTAAAAAGCCGGCGCCTCCGGTAACAACTGCAGTTTTCTTTTCCATAGTTTATTTAACTTTATTTTGAATTTCTTTTAATTTGTTTTCCTGCACTATTATTAAAACGCAAATAAAAATAAACGCAAACAACCCGCCCGCAAATGTATGAAAAACTAATCGCGGACTCTTTGCTCTTAGTGAAGGTATTGCACTATCCAATACTTGAACTGTAGGAATATTTTTATTTTCCTGAAGTTTCTCTCGATAGTACTGAGTTTGCAGAAGTAAATAAACTTCATTTAATACTTTTACATTTCTTGTTAATCGTGCAAGCCTAATACTTATTTCCGGTACATCTTCAAAGCTAGGCAGAAAATCTTTATTCAGTTTATCGCCGGCTTCAATTTTTGAGTATTGTTCTTTAAGCACATCAAGTTTTTTACTTAATGAAATTATTGTCTGATTATCTTCATCCATATTTAGCTCAAGTGTTTTGAGTTTAATCTCATTAAAATAAATTTGACTTTTAATCTCAGCCGCATGCTCAATCGCTGCTTCTAATTGTGCAGGCAAAGAGATCGTTTTATATTCTTCTTGAAATAGTTTTAACTCTTGCTCAGCCGAATCTAACTGCATTTTAGTTGTGGATATTTGAGTACCAACATATTCCCGCGTTTGCTTTGCTTTCGTATTTAATTTTTCTCTATTTATTTTATCAAGAGCTTCTGCAAATGTGTTTGAAACTTTTGCCGCTAAAGCATTAACGGAATCCCTAACATCAGAAAACCTGCTGAACATTGGTGTTTCTAAATCAACAGCTAAAAGAATTATGCCTTCCTTGGTTACCTGTACGTCAAGATTTTTGCTAAGAATTCCTGCTGTTCTATAAATATTATCTTCATCATAAAATTCAACTAGATCGCATTTTTCAATAACGTATTCAGCTGCGCTGCGGCTTTTTAATATTTCCGCATAGAGTTGAGAATTTCCTCCTAAGCCGCCTAATCCCAACAGGCTGGAAGCATCGGCACCTCCCAATAATCCTGATAAGCCGGCATCTGATTTTTCTTCCGGCGGTAAAATTTTAATTTCAGAAGAGTAGGTTAGCGGATAAACAAGAAGTAAAATCAAAAATAGGAAAATCATTACACTTAAGGTAAAAAATATAATTTTACCTCTGTAATAAATCAGAGTATTAATAATTTCATGATACGTCAATTTAGTTCCTCGAGGCAATTACTATTGCAACAACAGCAGCCACAACTGTAGCTACTTGACCAAATATTGTTAAAGCGTCAATAAATACATCCCAAAATTTTGGAGCAGGTAATTCTTCCGGCACCCAAATTATATCGCCGGGTTCCAGTTGTTCAATGTCATCAGCTTCAACCCATTCGCCTGTATTGGCTTTTATTATTCGTACATCACTTTCAATCGCACGCCAAGAAAATCCCCCGGCAGTTTCAATATAATTTTCAACTGTAAAATTTTGTTTGTAAACGATATTACCAGGACTAACAACTTGTCCGACTATCGAAATATAATTTTTTGCTTCAGGGATTAATATTTTATCTCCCTTTTTTAAAATGATATCTTCCGTGTTATCATTCTCAACGAACAGCTTTTCAAAATCAACAATCATTCTCCCTTTTTTCTCGCGGGATTTTGCCTTATAATAATCGTACTCATCTTCAGTCATATCTGCGATTGGTATCAGTTTCAAGCGTTCAAATTCAGGGTCCTCATCATCAGCATCTCCGTTTGATCTTATTATATAAGCATCCTTTAAAGATGCATCTTCAATAAAACCGCCTGCTTCATTTAAAAGAATTTGTTTTAAGGTTGTTACATTTTTTTGAATTTTATACACCCCGGGTGATTTTACAAATCCTCTTACGGTCACCAATCTATCGGTTAAATATTCTGACTTCTCTCTTATTACTACTTTATCGCTATTTTTAAGTTTTAATTTTGAGGAAGTAAGTTCATCTAAATTGAAGTATTTACTTTCCAATGTTTTATTATCATCCATGAAGCTTATTACTTCAATTGAATCTTCTCTCGCAATATCAATAAGCCCGCCTGCTAATTCAATAAACTCATATACTGACTCACCATCCTTAAATTCATATGTACCGTAATTTGGAACTGCACCGAATATGGAAACTAACTTATCAGCCTTTCTAATTTTTATAATCGAACCGTCTTTTAAGTATGGATTATTTGATTTTTCTCCAAACCGGAAATATCGGAGTAAATCATAACTGGTGCTGATGCCGTTTTTATCAATAACAACAATATCTCTCATGTTTGCTGTTATGTTAAGTCCGGCGGATGCTGCTACTAAATCATTTAACCTTGTTACTGCGGGAATATTATGCGAGGACGGTTTTACTACATCGCCGATGAGGTTTACATTGATAATTTTTACATCGGTAATGGAAATATCAACATTAACATTTTTGAAATTATTTGAAATTTCATTTTTTAATTTTTCCTTGCCTTCGCTTAAATTTAAATCCTTTAACTCAACAACACCAACACCCGGAATAAAAACTGTTCCTTCGGGATTAATAATAACATCAATGTTTTGTTCATCAACTCCCCTTATTGAAATGAACAATCTATCACCTGCACCAAGAACATAAGATTCCGGCTCAGAAATATTTTTTGAAATAATTAGGGGGTTGCCGCTTCCGGGCAAATTGCTTTCAACTTTAGGTGTTTGAGATAATAATGCCCGTTCACCATATGAAGGAAGTTTTTGGGAATAAATTTGAATTGAACTAATAATAAATATGAAACAAATGAGAAAGTATTTTACAGTAATGTTCAAATTATTTCTGCGCAATTGTTTTGTAATTTTTTAAAGTGAAATTTATTCTGAATTAAATTTTTTCAATTTTAAGGTTTATTTTTCTGGTAGAGAAAAAACTGCCGATTAACCCGAATACAACCCCTAAAATCAAGACAATAATATTAACAAAATAATGAATTGTATCAAAATTCAATTGATTATATGCTTTTTGAAATGTGAAGTAAATGATATAATACGCAGCAATTGAAATTACCCCGGCGGTAAATCCGAGTATAAATCCTTTAATGATTATCGGCAGTTTTAATACCCTTAATTTTGCACCAACTAATTTCATTGTTTCGTATTCTTCTCCCTTTAGCTTAAAATCTAATTTACCGCTTGTAAAAACTAAAAATATTGAGATGATCACAAACACAGCTTGTGCTGAATAAATAATAATTTTCCCGGAATCCAGAAACTTTAGAATTTTCAGTATCAGGTCATAATCATAGACAACATCGGTTACATTGTTAATATTTCGAATATCATCAACTGAATTTAATAATGATGCCTCATCCTTAATATTCGATTTGAACTTTACTCTAAATGAAACCGGCAGCGGGTTTAGGTCAAGCACGGAAAGAAAATCTTCACCTGTTTCCTTTATAAATTCTTCTCTCGCCTTTTCTTGGTCAATAAAATCAACTGAACTAACTGATTTATAGTTGTTGATTTCATTCTTTATCTTCCCAAGTTCGCCATCACCAAGCGAATCTTTTACAAAAACATTTACTTCTATTCTGCTTAAAAGTTTGTCTTCAATTTCCTGTGATAAAAAAATTACGCCGATAGATAAAACACTAAAACCAATTGCAATGCAAATTGAAATTATAGATATGATTGAGGAAAATTTGGATCGAAAAATTGATTTTATTGCTTCGGAAAAGTAGAATTTTATCATAATTTTATTTTAGAAGTTTGACTCATCCACCCAGCGAGTTATTTGCCATTTCTCATCTTCATTTTTTCTAAGTGTAAGATTAACTTTTCCCTCAGCAAAATCAATTGATGTAGGATTAAAAGTTACAGTAAGATTGAAGCTTCGAATAATATTTGTTGAATCACTATTAACAGCAATAATATTGTTCCAAATAAGGTCTAACCGCTGGGAATTTTTGAAAAGACCGTGTGTTGCACGCATCTCTTCTTCCCGACCCCAGGTAACGGATACGCCGCCCAAGTTATAGTCTATAAAACTAAATGTAAAATCCTGTGAGAGTAGTGCACCGTAAATTGTTGTATCCGCAAAAGTATAAGAGATTTGTAGATTCTCAAATACACCTTCAACTGTTTTCTGATCACTAATTAACGTTCCATCGGGATTTAGTTCTTTATCTAATTTTGGGGCAAATGGATTAACACATCCACAGATAAATATCACGACGATATATGAAAGATTTTTATTAATTGAATGATCCTTTTAATTCACTCCAGCTTGGGAATCCTTCTACTTCAATATCCTCCCAACTAGTAATTATCCATTCATTACTTCTATTTAAATTAATAATATATTCCGCTCTGCCCTTAAAAATAGATTCAATATTTTCTTCCGAAAAAGGAACAGTTAAAGTATAGTCATATTGAAATACGGCACTATCAACTTGAGTGATGTTATTTATTTCACTTTGATTTAATAATATTGGAGCCCCGTCAATTGTTGCTACTTTTATATTTTCAAAATACAACCGTTCGGAGTTCAAATCCCATTGCGATAATGAAGGATATTTTGCGATTGCACCCGAAGAAGGAATAAATTTAAATGAAAATTCTGTCGAAAATTGATCTGCAAATATTCGCATGTAATTATCAACTGTTTTGTTTTCTAAAGCTAATTGTAAATTGTCAAATAATTGCTTTGGTGTTGTTGCGGGAGGGCTGGCAGTTCGTCCGGTATCCGGGTCTTCCGGTTCTCGAGTTGAAAAGATATCGCATCCATTTAATAACAGCAAAAGAACCAAAATATTTAATATGATTGATTTCATTTTTTAAAGATGATTATTAATCTTTCGGACAATTCCTCATCAAACTCCCCGCCTTTGTAATCACCAAAAATTTTATCAATAGTTAAACCGGCTTTATTCGCAACTGTGGTTATCTGCTCAAGGCTGTATAACTTAACCGATTCATTAAATGTTTCTACTTTTGTTCCGTTATGAATTATAATTTCTTTATTTATCCTGCCATCGGAAAAACTTCTGTTTTCAATTACTTTTTTATTCTCGGTCGCTTTAACTGTTTGCGGTACATGATTTTCGATGATGTAATTCATATTTAAGTAATCGAGAATAAAATATCCTTTCGGCAGCAGCCATTTCTTTGAATCGGTTAAAAATCGAAAATTTTCATCATCAGTATCAAAGTAACCAAAGCTTGTAAACAAATTCAATATCAAACTAAATCTATCATTAAAATCTACCGTACGCATATCAGCATTAAAAAAATCAATATTCAATTTTAATTCATTTGAAATACTTTCAGCTTTTTCAATAAGCGGCTCGCTTAGATCGAATGCGGTAAGTCTGTACCCCTTTTGTGCTAAGGCAATTGCATGTCTGCCGGCTCCGCATGCTGCATCTAAAATTTTAGCTTTATTCGGAATAGAGATATTTTTCAGGATTAAACTGATTATACTTTTCGCGTCACCTGTATCACGATGCTTATAAACATCAAGATACTCATCAGATGCAAACCATTCTTTAAACCATTCACTCATAACAATTCAATTCTTCCGGAAACAGCTCTTCCGATTGTTGCGTCATCCGCAAATTCCAAATCTCCGCCAATAGGCAGCCCGCGTGCAATGCGTGTTACTTTTACCTTAAACGGCTTTAATAATTTTAGTAAGTACAGCGATGTTGCTTCACCTTCGGTATCGGGATTAGCAGCTAAAATTACCTCTTTAACAATACCAGAATCTAACCTTTTTGTAAGCTCATTAATTTTTAAATTTTCTGCATTCATACCGCTTAATGGAGAAAGCACTCCTCCCAAAACATGGTAAAGACCGTTAAATTCATTAGTCTTTTCAATAGAAATAATATCACTGGCTTCTTCAACAACACAGATTATACTATTATCCCTTTTCGGGTTGGTGCAGATGGTACAAACTTCATCCACAGAAATGTTAAAACATTTTTTACAAAATTGAATTTTAAGCTTTAGATCGGAAATAGCATTTACCAACCGATTAACGTTTTCATTCTCGCTCTTTAATAAATGCAGCGCTAATCTAAGGGCAGTTTTTTTACCTATGGACGGCAGCTTACTTAATTCATCAATTGCTAATTGTAAAGGTTCTGCAATTTGCAATTTATAACCCCGGAATATTTAGCCCTGGAGGCATCATTCCTTTAGTAACATTTGCCATCTCTTCTTCAGCCATTTTATTAGCTGATTCCAGTGCTTTGTTGACAGCAGCAACTACTAAATCTTCAATCATTTCTTTATCGCCGGACGTAATAACTTCGTTATCTATTTCAATTGAAATTATCTCTTTTTTACCATTAGCAGTAGCTTTAACCATTCCGCCGCCGCTTTCTGCAGATACCGTTTTATTTCCTAATTCATTCTGAACTTTTTCCATTTCAGCCTGCATTTTCTGAACCTGCTTCAGCATTCCCTGCATTCCGCCTTTCATGTATCCTCCTGATCAATAAAATTATATATCATTCTAAATTTAGTTCTTTTTTTCTTCTGTAAAACATTGACATCAAATTTAACAAAAAAAACATTTACAAGAAATTCATTCAATAAAATAGTAATTTATATGCTTCATTTTGTAAATTTATATTAACAAATATTCTTTAACTATTGAGTAAAAATGATAACTAAGTTTGGTTTAGGTACGTTTGGTGTTGTTTTCATAATTGTGATTGCGGCAATTCTAATTGCATTTCAGATAAACAACAGTTTTATACGAATTGCGATTATTTTAATTGCTATGATAATGTTTGGTTTTACGCTTAATTTCTTCCGGGATCCAAATAGGACTCCACCGGCAAAAGAGAACGTAGTTGTATCCCCTGCTGATGGAAAAGTTATAATTATTAAACCAGTTGAGGCAGATAATTTTGTTGAAGGTGATGCATGGCAGATCTCAATTTTTATGTCGCCCATTGACGTTCACGTAAATAGAATTCCGATTGACGGCGTTGTTGACTACGTAAAATATTTTAAAGGCGAATACTTAGTTGCTTTCCATGATAAAGCTGATAAAAGGAATGAACGTACAGAAATTGGTATTACAAGTAAATTTGGAAAAGTATTTTTCACGCAAGTGGCGGGATTAGTTGCTCGGCGTATAGTAAATGAGTTAAGTGAAGGCGACACAGTAAAAATGGGCGACAGATTCGGAATGATCAAGTTCGGCAGCAGGGCTGATGTTGTTGTTCCAAAAGAATGGGCTGTAAAAGTGAAAGTTGGTGATAGAGTAACTGCCGGAGAAACCATACTTTATGAACACTAAATTTAAAAGATTTAATTTATCGAAGGCAATAATTCCTAATAGTTTTACTGCCTTTAATGCACTCAGCGGTTTCTTTTCAATCGTATTTGCAAGCCATGGTGAAATTCAAACAGCAGCGATATTAATTTTTGTTGCCGGCATTTTTGATGCTATGGACGGACTTATGGCTCGTCTCGTGGGTACATCAAGCCGGTTTGGTGTTGAGTTGGATTCCCTTTCCGATATTGTTAGTTTTGGCGCCGCACCTGCATTTTTAATTTATCAAAGCTATTTCCATCAGTATGGCTGGGCTGGAATTGTTTTAAGCTCGTCAGTATTAATTTTTGGCGCGTTCAGACTCGCAAGATTTAACGTTCAAGTAGAGGATTTAACACAAAAGCAGGATTTCCGCGGACTACCGATCCCCCTTTCTGCAATAACAGTTGCATTGTTCAGCTACAGTTTTTATTCGGCTGGAACTATTACCGATCCACATTCATATTTTGCAATTCCGCTTGTTGTACTTGTTTCAATTTTAATGATAAGTAATGTTAAGTACAGCAAACTGCCTTCACTTTATAGTAAGTCAGTTAAAGAGCGAATATTGGTTTTAGCCCTTGTAATATTAGGATTGGCATTTGTTTATTTAACCGGGGGCGTAGCTTTATTCTATATTTTTCTTTCAGTAGTTTTATTTGGTATTTTTAAACACATAGTTTTAATGTTTAGTAAATCTGATGATGAATCAGAAGAAGATAATATTAAAAAATAAATTAAGAGTGATAAATTGTTCAAAGCAACAGTAATTGTAAAAAGGCGTCCATCAATTTTAGATCCACAGGGAAAAGCTGTTGAACAAGGCGCTAAACTCCTTGGATTTAATAATGTTAATGAGACAAGAATTGGCAAATACATTGAGTTTTTTGTCAACACAAATGATGATAAAGAGGCGGAGAAAGAAGTAAAAGAGTACAGCGAAAAATTGCTTTCGAACCCGATAATGGAAGATTTTGAATTTACTTTAGAAAAGGTACAATGAAACCAAAGTTTGGAGTTGTAGTATTCCCGGGATCAAATTGTGATCATGATGCATATTATGCTGTAAAAAAAGTTTTAGGTAACGAAGCTGAATTTTTATGGCACAAAGATAAAGATTTACAAAACTCTGATGTAATTATTTTGCCGGGAGGATTTTCATACGGCGATTATCTGCGTACAGGCTCTATTGCAAGATTCTCCCCGATTATGGATGAAGTAATTAAATTTGCGAACAACGGCGGAATTGTAATTGGAATCTGCAACGGCTTTCAAATATTACTTGAAGCGGGATTACTGCCGGGCGTAATGATTCAAAACAAATCTTTAAAATTTATTTGTAAAGATGTTACACTTAAAGTTGAAAATAAGAACACGATTTTTACAAATACCATTGATAAAAACCTACTCACGATTCCGGTTGCTCATGGTGACGGAAATTATTTTGCAGATGAAGAAACCTTGAGAGAACTTGAAGACAACGATCAAATTGTCTTTCGCTATTCATCATCAGATGGAAAAATTTCCGAGGAATTTAATCCAAATGGATCGGTATCAAATATTGCCGGAATTGTGAACAAAGAAAACACTATATTGGGAATGATGCCTCATCCGGAAAGATGCTGTGATCCAGTATTAGGAAAAACTGACGGTGCATCAATATTTAAATCAGTAGTCAATAATATACTTAATCAATAGAGGTTAAAATGTTTGGTAACTTAGGCTTTTGGGAAATTTTCGCAATCGTACTTGCAATACTTCTTTTATTCGGAGCTAAAAAAATTCCCGAACTTGCACAAGGAATTGGTAAAGGAATGAAAGAATTTAAAAAAGCTGTTAAGGATGTTCAAGAAGACATTGAAATTACTGATTCAACTGATAAAAAAGATTCAGAAAAAAAGTCTTAAACTTCTTTTAAAATTTTAGTCAAGAAAAGATTTGTCAGAATATAAAAACCATTCCGAGAAATTACATAAGATAAAAACCGGCGAATTATCACTAAGTGAAAACATTGCCGGTTTTTTGCAATCAATAAATTCATCTAAAAATATAAATGCGTTTAATTTTGTTTTTGAAGATGATGCAATTGGATCTGCAAAATTAGTTGAAGATAAAATTAAAAACGGTACCGCCGGAAAGTTAGCCGGAATGGTAATTGCTGTTAAAGATGTTTTGGCAATAAAAAATAAACCTCTCACCTGCTCTTCAAAAATCTTAGAAAATTTCGAATCTGTTTACACGGCGACTTCAATTCAAAAATTAATTGATGAAGATGCAATAATTATAGGCAAAACAAATTGTGATGAATTTGCAATGGGTTCATCAAATGAAAATTCTGCATTCGGAAACGTGCTGAATCCAGTTGACACAACAAAGGTTCCGGGAGGATCAAGCGGAGGTTCAGCAGCGGCAGTTGCAGCAAAGCTTTGCGATGCTTCAATCGGGACCGATACCGGCGGCTCGATAAGACAGCCCGCAGCATTCTGTGGAGTTGTTGGATTAAAACCAACCTATGGTCGAGTATCACGTTTCGGTCTAACGGCTTTTGCATCTTCATTTGATTCAGTAGGTCCATTCGCACATAATATTGAAGATGCGGCAAAAATTCTTGAAGTAATTTCGGGGCATGATAAATCTGATTCGACTTCTGCAGAAATTTCTGTTCCTAATTTTTCTGATTCACTGGAATTAGAAAACAAAATTAAGATTGGAATACCAAAAGAATTTTTTGGAGAAGGATTAAATCCGGAAATTAAATCCGCAATAAATATTCAGGTGGAAAAACTTCGTTCCGATGGATTTGAAATAATTGATATTGAATTACCTCACACGGAATATACAATTGCGGCTTACTACATTTTAGCTACCGCTGAAGCATCATCAAATTTAGCAAGATATGATGGAGCGCGCTACGGACATAGAACAGAAGCAAAAGGTGAACTTGCGGCTATGTACACAAAATCCCGCAGTGAAGGATTTGGAACAGAAGTGAAGAGAAGAATAATGCTTGGGACTTATGTGCTTTCCTCAGGATACTATGATGCATATTACAGCAAAGCGCAAAAAGTACGGCGCCTGATTAAAAATGATTTTGATAATGTATTTAAAAAAGTTGATTTAATATTATCCCCAACAACTCCAACCACCGCGTTCGGCATTGGAGAAAAATCTGATGATCCACTTGAAATGTATCTTGGTGATATTTACACAACATCAGCAAACCTTGCGGGAATACCCGCCATCAGCGTACCAATTGCAAATGACTCGAACGGATTGCCAATAGGATTACAATTAATGGCGAATCAATTTGAGGAGCTTAAGCTAATGCAGTTAAGTCAATACATTATTAAAAATCTCAAATAATTTGTTATTCTTAATATTTTAAAAGTTTTTGTGCATCAATTTTAAATGGAGAAGTTAACAATGAAAAATAAATATTTATCAATATTAATTATTGCGTTAATCTCTTTAAGCATTTATGCTCAAGATATAAACCGCACTCATGACATAACCATTGAAGATTACTTCACGCAAAAACATATAGATAAATGCGCCGCCTCCCCTGATGGAAAACTTGCCGCTTTCAACGTTTTGGAATGGGATAAAAATATTGATGGAAGGAACAGTAATATTTTTGTTGTTGATATCAAAACCAATGAAATTAGCCAGATAACATCAGCAATTGAAAATGAAACAGATCCGCAATGGAACAAGGATAGCGAAACAATATATTTTATTGGGCGCTACAGCAAAGGTGAAAATAACGCACCCGGCAAAGATGGCACTAAACAAGTTTGGAAAGTAAGCGCTGACGGCAGCGATTTAGAAGAGGTAACAGAAGTGGCTGGTGGAATAGACAGTTATCAAATCACTTCTGATGGGAAATTTCTTTACTACAATACTCATAAAGAACATATGATAGAAGAATGGAAGGAGTTGAGAAAAGAATTTCAATCAGACTTAAAATATGGTCACGGAATTCATAAAATTTCGGAGCTTTGGCAAATAGATTTGGAATCAGGTGAATCAAAAATTGTATATGATAAAATTCGATACATAAGATATTTTACAATTTCGCCCAATGGAAAGCGTGCTGCGCTCATTACCGATCCTGATGAAAAATTAATTACACATGAAGGTCAATCTGATGTTGAGATCTTGGATATTGAAACCGGAAAAGTTCAAACACTTGAAGATAAACTTTGGCGTGAAGATGCCCCTTCCCCTTATGGCTGGCTGTCAAGCCCGACATGGTCAAGCAATAGTAAAATGCTGGCTTTCCAAATTTCATTTGACGGTTATCCTTTCGAAATATTTATAGCTGAATGGAAAGATGAAATAGTAGAATTAGCAAAATTGAAAACGCCTAAGGATGTTCATGTAAGTAAAGATTTAATTTGGATGCCCGGTAAAAGCGAAATATGTTTCCTAGGCGAAGAAAAAGCCAGGGCAAAAGTTTACAGCACTAACGTTGAAGATGAAACAAGCAGGGTATTAACTAAAGGTGATGTCGTAATTGATCATTACAGTTTTAGCGGAACTGATGGAAGTTTGATAGCGATTCAAAGTGAACTTACTTACGCCACAGATATTGTTTATTATGCACCAAATACAAAACAGGAAAGAATTACAAAGCTAAATCCGCAAGTTGATACATGGAAACTTCCGCAAATGTCAATATTCAAATGGGTAGGAGCTAATGGAGATACTGTTGAAGGAATTTTAGAATTACCGCCTGATTATAATGGCGAGAAAAATTTGCCTTTGATAGTTCAAATTCACGGCGGACCAACGGCATCATCAAAATATAGTTTTAAGTATTGGATTTACGGTAGAACAGCATTTGCAACTAAAGGCTACGCGGTTCTATCTCCAAACTATCGGGGCTCCACTGGTTATGGCGATAAATTTATGACAGATTTAATTGGTCGCGAAAATGATATTGAAGTTAAGGATATACTTACTGGTGTTGATGCTCTAATTTCAAAGGGTCTTGTTGACCCTGATCGATTGGGAGTTATGGGATGGAGTAACGGCGGCTATTTGACAAATTGTTTGATCGCTACAAATAGATTTAAAGCTGCAAGCAGCGGCGCCGGAGTTATTGATCAAACCATTCAATGGGGCGAAGAAGATACGCCCGGGCATGTAATAAATTTTATGGAAGCGCTGCCCTGGGAAAATCCGCAAGAGTATATTAAGGCTTCACCTCTTTATTCATTTAGTAAGGATATTAAAACTGCAACAATTATTCATGTTGGTGAGAAAGATCCGCGTGTGCCTCCTTCTCACAGTAAAACACTACATCGTGCTTTAAAACATTATATAAAGGCACCAGCAGAACTAATAATTTATCCGGGAGCTGAACATAGTGTCACCACTTACAAACATCGTTTAGCAAAAATGATGTGGGACCATGCCTGGTTTGATAAATATTTGCCAGCGGATAATCTGAAGATAAAAAATGATTTGGAAAATGATTAGTAGTTAAAATAATACTTAAGATTAGCATTTAAAATTAATAGTTAAATTTTCAATAAATACTGTTTACTGATAACTGTAAACTAAGTTTTAAGTTGATATTATTTATTTATTATTTAATATTTGCACAATCGTAACTACAAGTCACTTTGAGAATCATATCGTACTTACAACACTAAGGAAAATTTAATGTCAATAAAGATCTCCGAAAGAGAAAGCTGGGGTTCAAAGGTAGGTTTTATACTCGCTGCAGCAGGCTCGGCAATTGGATTAGGCAACATTTGGAAATTTCCTTACATCGCCGGTGAAAATGGCGGTGCTGCTTTTATTTTTATATACTTAATTTGTATTGCAGTAATTGGTCTTCCTGTTTTAATGGCAGAAGTTTTGCTCGGCAGGACTACCCAGCGAAATCCGGTTGGTGCATTTAAAGCACTTAGCAATTCACCTTATTGGGCAGCAATTGGCGGTATGGGTGTAATTGCGGGTTTTGTAATTTTATCTTTTTACGGAGTCGTTGCCGGTTGGTCATTCGGGTATATTTTCGAAGCGATCAAAGGTTCATTTTATGATTTTACAGAACCGGCTTCATCCGCAGATCATTTCGGATCATTAACTTCTAACGTAACATGGATCGTGGGATTTCTTGCTGTGTTTATGGGACTTACAATGTTCATTGTATATTCCGGAGTTCAAAAAGGTATTGAGCGCGGATCAAAAATTATGATGCCCATCCTATTAATAATTTTGTTCGTACTAATGATCAAAGGAATTTCGCTCGATGGTTCGGAAAAAGGACTCTCTTTTATATTGGAACCAGATTGGAGCAAAGTTACGGGAGAAGGAGTATTGCTGGCATTGGGGCATGCATTCTTTACATTAAGTTTAGGTATGGGTGCAATGATGACTTACGGAAGTTACATGTCGAAAAAGGACAGCATTCCAAGCGCGGCAGTGCAGATAGTTTTTCTCGATACAATAATTGCACTAATTGCGGGCGTTGCAATTTTTACGGCTGTGTTTGCAACAGGGCAGGATCCCGCTGCCGGACCGGGGCTTATTTTCCAGACACTCCCGGTTGTATTTACGAAAATGCCCGGCGGATATTTCTTTTCAATTTTATTTTTTCTTCTTCTTACAATTGCGGCATTAACATCTTCAATTTCTTTGTTAGAAGTTGTTGTTGCCTATTTTGTTGATGAAAAAAAATGGAAGCGCAAACAAGCAGTTATTGTTTTTGGAATCATCACTTTCTTAGTAGGAGTACCAAGCGCACTTTCTTTTAACCTCATAGCCGATATAAAATTATTTGGTTTAAACTTTTTTGATTTGGCGGACTGGCTTGCCTCGAATATTTTATTGCCTATCGGGGGATTATTCATTTCAATATTCGTGGCTTGGATATGGGGCTTTGATAAAGTGTTAATTGAAATGAAGAAAGGAGCGGAATCCTTATTCGAACTCCATCCGTGGATAATAAAATTTTGGAAGATTTTCATTAAATATTTTTCACCTGTTTTAATTTTTCTAGTATTCCTTCACTCAATAGGAGTACTCGATTTAATAATTGATCTATTTATTTAATAAATGTTAAACTCAATCAACTAAAGAAAAAATTGTATGCGAAAATCCATTGCAGCTTTAATTTCGTTCGGTATCATCCTTCTAGTAATTCTAATTTTCGGAATTGAGATCTTTGATGAAGTTTGGTCCTTCCCGGGGAATATTCCATTTATAAAAGATCTGCCAAGTGAAAATATGCCGCTTGGATCAATTCCATTAATGGTTATTATACTTGTGGGTACAGGTGTTTTCATTACGATCAAATTAGGTTTCCCTCAAATAAAATACTTATGGCATGGTATAAAAGTTACAATGGGTAAGTACGATGATCCCGAAGATGAAGGCGACTTAAATCACTTTCGTGCATTGACAACTGCCTTATCTGCAACAGTTGGTATAGGTAACATTGCCGGAGTTGCAACCGCATTGTATTACGGCGGTCCTGGTGCAATTTTTTGGATGTGGGTTACCGCTTTTTTCGGAACAACTTTAAAGTACGCAGAAAGTACCCTTGCACTTAAGTACAGAGAAATTGATCCTGATGGACATACAGCCGGCGGACCCATGTACACAATTGAAAGAGGTTTAGGTCAACGTTGGCGCTGGCTTGCCGTTGCGTTTGCAAGTTTTGCGGTTATATGTTCTTTCGCTACAGGCAATGCTATTCAGGCATTTACTGTTTCCGATCAAGTTTACTCTGAAGTGATTCAGGTTGTAGGTAGCGAACATTTTCTTACAGCCAAGCATATTCTTTGGGGAGAGTTTGGTGTTTCATTTCAACAAGTTATAAACGGGTTAGTACTTGCAGCTATTGTAGGTTTGGTAATAATAGGCGGAATAAGAAGAATTGGAAAAGTAACCGGCTACTTAGCACCATTTATGGCTTTAATTTATGTAAGTGCGGCGTTGTTAATTTTAGCCGCAAATATTGATATGATAGGCGAAAGTTTTAGTTTAATAATGAGTATGGCATTTAATCCCCCCGCCGAAATCGCAGGTGTTAGCAGCGGGGCATTTTTGATTTTTCTGAACACAATGTTGTGGGGGGTAAAACGCGGTCTTTATTCCAACGAAGCAGGACAAGGCAGCGCGGCAATTGCACACTCAACTGCAAAAACTAAATATGCCGTGCGTGAAGGTTCCGTTGCAATGCTTGGTCCATTTATAGATACTATCATTATTTGTACGTTAACCGGATTAGTTATTCTTTCAACCGGTGCTTGGCATTTTACAGAATTCTATGTCACACGCATCGATCCGAATTTTGCAACTGCAGATCAGCTTTTAAATAGTTCGCTATTAACATCATATGCTTTTAAGGAAGGCCTGAGCTGGCTTTTTGCTTACGGAGATAAGATCGTAACATTCTCAGTATTATTGTTTGCTATTTCTACCGCAATCAGCTGGTCGTATTACGGAGATAGATCAGCAAATTATTTATTCGGCGCAAAAGCTATTCTTCCCTACAAATGGGTATTCGTTTTATTTGTATTCATTGGCGCTATTGCGGAACTTGAAGCTGTATGGTCATTTGGTGATGCTGCTCTTGGATTTATGACTTTCCCAAATCTCTTAGCAATTATTCTGCTTTCAGTTTCATTGAAAAAAATGACTAAGAAATATTTCGCAATTGATCATCAAGAGTATAAAAAGAAATAAATGTTTGGGGCTGGTATTTATTATATCAGCCTTTATTTTTTCTCCATTTTTCCTTCCGATTATTGTATTCTAACTTACAACTCAATATATTTGCCACTTATAATTTTGAGAACTATTTGTAGGAGCAGCATCAATGACTAACATTAATAAGATTAAAGGAAGAATTGGAATATTAACAGGCGGCGGTGATGTGCCGGGATTAAATCCAGCTATACGAGCAGTAACTATTAGAGCAATACGCGAAGGTTATGAAGTAATTGGTATCAGAAGAGGTTGGGCTGGAATGATTGAAACCATTCGCGATGAAAAATTTGACAACAAAAATAATTTTATAAAGCTAACTGAGGAACTCGTAAACAAAACCGGAAGAACCGGTGGTACATTTTTACATTCTTCACGAACTAAGGCAAGTCATGTACCAAAAGAAAATGTGCCGGATCATTTGAAAGATAGATACAACGAAGAAATAAATGATCTAACGCCTGAGGTTCTAGAAAATATAAGCTTCCTTGGATTGGATTATTTAATTCCGATCGGTGGTGACGATACATTAAGCTACGGTGTTCACTTACACAAACAGGGCGTAAAAGTAATTGCGATTCCAAAAACTATGGATAACGATGTACCCGGAACAGACTACTGTATTGGATTCAGCACTTGCGTAACGCGTACCATAGAAATGACACACATGCTGAGAACTTCCGCAGGCTCGCACGAAAGATTTTTAGTAATTGAAGTATTCGGCAGGTACGCTGGATTTAGCGCACTTCTTCCGGCAATGGCTGGCGCTGCAAACAGATGCTTAATTCCTGAACACAAATTTTCAATTGACCGTTTAGCGGAATTACTGGTTGCAGATAGACATACGAATCCAAGTAACTACTCGGTTGTTTTAGTTTCCGAGGGAGCCATGTTTGAAGGTAGGGATATGATCTTTGAAAATGGCGAAGCTGATATGTTCGGTCATAAAAAACTTGGTGGAATTGGTGATTTAGTCTCTGCAAAATTGAAGACCGCATCAGCAAAATATAATAAAGGCAAAGAGATAAACGTTATCAATCAAAGACTCGGCTACTTAGTACGATGTGGCAACCCGGATGCTATTGATTCTATTGCACCAATGGCTTATGGAAATTTAGCATTAGATTTAGTTCTTCAAGGTTCAAGCGGTAGACTTGTGACATTGAATAATGGTCGTTACGATAATGAAAACTTGGAAGTTGTAACTAGTTTCAAAAAAACTGTTGATGTTGAAAAATATTATAATGTTGACAGGTTAAGACCTTATTACCATAGCTTTGAAGCGAAACCATTATTTATTATGGCTAGTGATTAATTATTAAGAACCATATTTAAAATTAAAAACCCTGCAAACGCAGGGTTTTCTTTTTCTAAAATAAAAATGATTTTTATATCAACTGCAGATTAGCAAATTTAACAAGCAACTGTTTGGTTCCGTGCTCTTCAAATGCAATTGAAACACGCTGTGTATCACCTGCGCCGGTTATCTGAAGAATTTTACCCATGCCGAATATCTCATGTGTAACTCTGCTGCCAACTCTTAACGACCTTTTTTCCTGATCGAAATCATCATAATCTTCCTGATAGAATTCATCGTAGTAAACTTTTTTTCTTCTGCTGGATTTTCGACCAATTCCGCCATTCATTTCATCATAAGTTGCGGGATCAATTTCTTCAATAAATCTAGATCTGCTTTGATAAGCAACCTCACCAAATCTATATCTGGATCGTGCGTAAGTTATGTAAACTTTTTTCTCGGCTCTTGTAAGCGCAACGTAAAATAGTCTTCTTTCTTCTTCCGTTTGGGAATCAGAATCAAATTTTGGATTTAGCGGAAAAATATCTTCCTCACAACCTGATACAAACACAACCGGGAATTCCAATCCCTTAGAACTGTGAACTGTCATCATTGTAACGGAGTTATTTGTTTCGTCAAATTGATCTACTCCGCTAATAAGTGAAACATCAGCAAGGAAATCCTCAATTGTAGCTTTGGGATTCTGTTTTGCGAATTCTTGAATACCTGCTAATAGTTCTTGAACATTCTCATACCTGGCAGTCGATTCAGCAGTATTCTCCTCTTTGTACATTCGAAGAATTCCAAGCTCATCAATTAATGCCGAAGTAAGTTCAAGCAATGAAAGTTTATTTTTAAGATCAATATACTTATCAAGAAGCAGTTTGAACTGCTTTACATTTTTCTGAATTCTTTCCTTTACTTCAATTACTTCAAACACTCGAGACATTGTCGTGAATAAGCTCAACTCTAACTTTCGTGAAAAATCCGTCATTTTGCTTATTGAAGTATTACCAATTCCTCGTTGAGGAAAGTTCATTATTCTCAGTAAACTCTCTTCATCTTCCTGGTTAGATAGAATTCTTAAATATGCAACAATATCTTTAACTTCTTTCCTTCTATAAAACTCAACACCGCCAATAATTTTGTAAGGAATTTTATTCCTTCTTAATCCATCTTCCAAAGCTCTGGACTGTGAATTAATTCTATAAAAAATTGCTATATCATTCAGCGAAAGTTTTTTTGAAGAAATTTCTTTTTTGATAAGCTTAGAAATTTGAAGTGCTTCATCTTTTTCATCGGCACATTTTATTATTGCAAGTTTTTCACCGTCGTTGTTTTCAGTCCAAAGTGTTTTTTCAATTTGACCTGAGTTCTTTTTAATAACAGAGTCTGCCGCATTCAAAATATTTTTTGTGGAGCGGTAGTTTTGCTCGAGACGGAAAATTTTTGCTTTTGCAAAATCTTTTTCAAATTCCAGCATGTTTCTAATTTCGGCACCGCGCCATCCGTAAATACTCTGCGCGTCATCTCCCACAACACAAATTTTTGTTCTCGGAGCAGTAAGCTGCTTTAAAATTTCGTACTGTGCTTTATTTGTATCCTGGTATTCATCTACGAGTATATACTTAAACAACTTTCTATACTTTTGAAGAATGCGGGCATGATTGTTAAACAATTCAATCGGTTTTAACAGCAAGTCATCAAAATCCATAGAATTATTTTCAAACAGGCGCTTATTATATTCTAAGTAAACCTCGGCAAACCGTTTATCAATAAGCGTTTCAGCCATATGCTTGCTAAATTCAACCGGACTGATCATCTGGTTTTTCAAATTGCTGATTCTATGCTGAATATTATTTGCAGTTTTATCAATTGAAATATGTAGTTCATTTACAATTGTGCTTACTAAAGCAATTGAGTCTTCCCTATCGTAAATTGAAAAGTTCGGCTGATAGTTTAATTTTGTCGCTTCAGTTCTAAGTATCCTTGCAAAAGTTGAATGGAATGTTCCCATCCAAATTTGTTCTGCTTTTTTACCAATAAGCTTTTTAATTCTTTCTTTCATTTCTTTTGCTGCTTTATTGGTAAATGTTAAAGCTAAAATTGATGATGGATCGTATCCGTCATCCAATAAATATGCAATTTTTATAGTTAATACTCGGGTTTTGCCTGAGCCTGCGCCGGCAACAATAATATGCGGACCTGAATTATACTCAACTGCTGATTTTTGCGATTCGTTTAATGATTTTAAAAGTTCCATATGCCTCAAATTTTTAAGAATGCAAAATTAAGAATATTTGGATTGATTTCCAAGATATTAAAAGAAATTCTTTGAAATTGGCTTATAATGATAGATTTTGTTGATTTTTCCAAAAAAAAGACCGGCAATTGCCGGTCCATTTTATCGAATAATATTTAGAACTAAACATCAAATTTAATACCCTGTGCGAGCGGTAATTCTGTTCCAAAGTTTATTGTATTTGTTTGTCGTCTCATGTATGCTTTCCAAGAATCGGACCCTGATTCACGACCGCCGCCAGTTTCTTTTTCACCGCCAAACGCTCCGCCGATTTCCGCGCCTGATGTTCCAATATTTACATTTGCAATTCCGCAATCTGATCCCCAATGCGATAGGAATGTTTCTGCTTCTCTCATGTTAGTGGTAAAAATTGAAGATGATAATCCTTGAACCACATCATTATGAATTTCAATTGCTTTGGTAACATCACCATTGTATTTCATGATGTATAAAATTGGAGCAAAAGTTTCTTCTTGAACTATTTCATAACTGTTTTCCGCTTCAACTATTGCTGGCATCACATAACATCCTGATCCATATCCGGCACCTTTCATAACCTGACCGCCGTATAGAATTTTTCCGCCTTCCTGCTTTGCTCTAACTAATGCGGCTTTAAAATCTTCAACTGCAGCTTTATCTATAAGCGGACCAACATGATTGCTCTGTTTCATCGGTGACCCGATCTTTAATCCTTTATAAGCTTTAAGTAAGGATTGTTTTACTTTATCGTACATACTTTCGTGTATAATTAATCTTCTTGTGGAAGTACATCGTTGACCAGCAGTACCAACAGCTCCAAAAACAATTGCCGGAATTGCCATTTTCAAGTCTGCATCCGGAGTCAAAATTATAGCGTTGTTTCCGCCAAGTTCCAAAATGCATTTTCCAAATCTCGCTGCAATTTTTTGTGCTGCTTTTTGACCAACTGCAGTTGAACCTGTAATTGATACTAACGGAACTTTTTTATCATTGATCATTCTTTCACCAACTGTTGAACCTCTTCCAACTATCAATGAAAATAATCCTTCAGGTAGTTTATATTTTTTAATTACTTCACCAACAATATTTTGAACTGCAATTGCAGTTAATGGAACTTTTGAAGAGGGCTTCCATAAGTTAGAATCGCCGCAGACAGCAGCAATCATTGCATTCCACGACCAAACCGCTACAGGAAAATTGAAGGCCGAGATTGTACCCACAACTCCAAGCGGATGATACTGATCATACATTCTATGATTATCTCTTTCCGAATGAGTGGTTACACCGTAAAGTTGGCGTGACAGACCTACAGAAAAATCACAAATATCAATCATTTCCTGCACTTCGCCCCATCCCTCTTGAATAGATTTACCCATTTCGAGAGTAACAAGTTTGCCTAACGGTTCTTTGTATTCTCTAAGCTTGTTTCCTATTTCTCTAACAATTTCACCGCGCTTTGGCGCAGGAACATGGCGCCATTCTAAAAATGCTTCATGAGCTTTTGCTACAACCCTATCATAATCTTTTTCTGTTGCTTGATAAACCGATGCAATATATTTTCCATTAATGGGCGAATAAATTTTTAATTCACCGCCTTTAGCTGATCCATACCATTTTAATCCGGTCGATGCACCAAGGTTTTTTTCTTTAATACCTAACTGCTTTAAGAAATCCATTACTTACCTCAACTTAATTTTACTTTAAATAGAATTTATTTTTGATTAAAAAATGATTTGATACCGACTTTATCCATTATATCCTGTAAAGATATTTTTTCCATTTTAGCCTCTATGCCAACTTGTACTTCTGCAAATAAATCAAAAAAATAATCATCAAACGCGGCTATTTCAGATACTCGCTGAACCTCGGTCTTGGACACATCTAAATGAAATGCTTTTCTGTCTTCAATTGCACAATAAATTTCTTGTAAGTTTATATCACCGGGATCTTTGTTAATAAGAAACCCTCCGGTGGTTCCCTTTATGCTGGTTACAATTTCCTGCTTTCCGAGCAATGATAACAGCTGTCTAAGCTTTGAGGCATTTGCACCGGTCTTCATCGAAATTTGAGTGCTGCTTCGTGGCTTAGGATATGACTTTGAAAGATAACAAAGTGCTTTAACTGCGGTCGATAGTTTTGTTGATGCTGACATAATCTCTAAAATTGTTGCAACAAGTGTAACATATATTTATAAAATAATCAATTCAAAATATTTTTATAAAAAGAATTTCTAATTACTATATTTTGATATAATATTTTTCGACATTTTTTGAGGATTAGCTTGGGTAGATTAAACGTTGTAGCAACACCTATCGGGAATCTCGGCGATATTTCGTTAAGAGCAATAGATGTTTTGAAGTCAGTAGATTTTATTATTTGTGAAGATACACGAGTAACAGGCAAACTTTTAAACCACATCGAAATAAAAAAAGAGCTAGTTGTTTTAAACGCTAGGAACGAGCAGAATCGGATAGAATTCATTTCTCAAAAGATCAGATTGGGTCAATCGGCAGCTCTAGTTTCTGATGCAGGAACACCTTGCATATCAGACCCCGGAGTTAGACTTGTATCCCAATTAATTTCGGATAGTATTGAAGTTGTAGGAATTCCCGGAGCTAATGCAGCGATTCTAGCATTAAGTATCTCAGGCATTCCATCCGATTCATTTATTTTTGAAGGATTTTTACCGAACAAAAAAGGAAGACAAAAAATATTAAAGATTCTTGCTGAAGAAGAGAGAACAATAATCTTGTATGAATCGATGTACCGCATAGAAAAATTATTAACGGAATTGAATGAGTATATGCCTAAAAGATATGTTGCAGTTTTTAGAGAGCTGACGAAAAAGTTTGAAGAAAGCTGGACCGGTTACCCTAGTCAAATATTAGAAGATTTTAAAAGTAAAACTACCAAAGGAGAATTTGTTGTAATTGTTGCTCCGATTAACTGGAAAAAGGAAAAATAAAAAATGAGTACACACAAAGAATTAATCGACAAGTATGAAGTGAATGTTTATCCGAAAAGAGATGTTGTAATTGTAAAAGGGAAAGACGCAAAAGTATGGGATGAGAATGGAAAGGAATATATAGACTGTGCTGCCGGTATTGGAGTTGCAACAGTCGGGCATTGTAATCCAAAAGTAATTGAAGCAATAAAAGATCAATCTGAAATTCTAATTACAAATCCAAATATTTTTTATAATGACCGGCGTGCAGAACTACTTGAAAAACTTATATCAATTTCACCTAAAAGTCTCACACGAGCGTTTATTACAAATTCAGGAACTGAAGCGATAGAAGCTGCAATTAAATTCGCAAGAATATCTACAAAGAAAACCGATTTTATTACTGCAGAGAAAGGATTTCATGGAAGAACGATGGGGGCTTTAAGCGGGACTTATAAAAGTGAATATCGTGAACCGTTTGAGCCTTTGGTTCCGGGTTTCTCTTTCGTTCCATTTAATAATATTGAAAAACTGAAAGTATCAATTACAGAAAAAACAGCAGGAATAATTTTGGAAGTTGTACAAGGTGAAGGCGGTATTAATATCGGTTCAAAAGAATATTTTGATGAAGTAAGAAATCTTTGTAACGAGAATAATATCATGATGATAATTGATGAAATACAAACCGGATTTTGCAGAACCGGGAAAATGTTTGCAAGCGATCATTTTGATATTCAGCCTGATATTATGACACTTGCAAAAGCGATCGGCGGAGGATTTCCTGTTGGCGCTGCCTTATGTTCTGATAAAATTAAAATTGAAAATGGTCAGCATGGTACAACTTATGGCGGAAATCCGCTTGGCGCCGCGGCATCCATTGCTGCAATTAATTTTATGATTGAAAATAATTTGGCTAAACAAGCTGAGGATAAAGGAAAATATTTTGTAACTAAATTTGATGTTAATAGATTATCAAAAGTTAGAAGTATCAGAAATCTCGGACTTATGGTGGGTATAGAATTAGAAGAGGAAGTTAAACCGTTCTTAGTTCAATTGATGGAACATGGAGTTCTTGCGATGCCTGCCGGAAAAAATGTTTTAAGACTATTGCCGCCGGTAGTAATTTCTAATAAAGAATTAGATAAAGTTGCAGAGGTATTAAATAAATTGCTCAAATAAACTTTTTCATATGATTAATAATCTTTAGATTTTTGACTGCTCTCCCTCATATTTTATAAGAGACTGAATATCATAGTCATTGATCAATTTCCTGCCATTTAAAAAAGATAATTCAATTAGAAAAGAAATTTGAATTATTTCACCGCCGAGTTTCTCAACTAATTTACATGCCGCTTCCATTGTTCCACCGGTGGCTAGTAAATCATCATGCATCAAAACTTTATCTCCTGCCGCAATTGCATCTTGATGAATTTCAATTTTGTCGGTTCCATATTCCAGCACGTATGTTTCGCTAATGGTTTCCGCAGGTAGTTTGCCCGGCTTTCTTACAGGCACAAATCCGGCATTTAATTTTTGAGCAATCGCTCCGCCAAAAATAAATCCCCGCGACTCTATCCCAACAACTTTTGTTATCCCCTTTCCTTTAGCAAGTTCAACAAATTGGTTAATCGTGTCGTTCAAGCCATCTGCAGATTTTAGCAGTGTTGTAATATCCTTAAATATTATGCCTTCTTTTGGAAAATCTGGAATGCTTCTGATTAAACTTTCTAATTGCATTTGCAAACTCCGTTAGTCAATTTTTCTTTTTACTTTTCTATTAAGGTATTTAATGAAGTCATTTTTATTTAA
>SWCD01000025.1_pt1 | contig 63430 bp, 55 predicted proteins | sample 4693011 | NCBI WGS metagenome assembly SWCD01 (sample SAMN10267278, study PRJNA491770) | bioreactor metagenome | isolation source: DHS bioreactor inoculated with marine | place: Japan: Omine Ridge, Nankai Trough
CATTTACGTGGGGCTTTGTCCGTTCAAATTTCTCCTTCGCCATGACTAAGGCTTGCCTCCAAAAAATATACTACAGCCCAGAACCAGGATTGAACTGGTGACCTCATCCTTACCAAGGATGTGCTCTACCTACTGAGCTATCTGGGCGACTCTTATTAATTCGCATTTATCACTTTTGGCCAAAAAAAATAAGGCCACAAGTGCCCATACGGGAACCTTGAATATATAACTTTTGCTTTCAGCGTGTCAAGGGTATTTTTACCTAATTTTCAAAAAAAATAATTGTCTGACAAGTTCTTAACAAAGATTGAATCTTCTTATTCTAATAATAAATTCATATTATCCGAATCAATAATGCACAAATATCGTGCATAATATTATAATGAATGTTTTCAATATTAGGAAATACGATAAGCTATTGCACAGGATTGGATTACATGGATATGATAACGACATCTATAGTAAATATAATGTTTAATGATTAAAAAAAGAGCGGGAGACGAGGTTCGAACTCGCGACAAATAGCTTGGAAGGCTATTACTCTACCAACTGAGTTACTCCCGCTAAAGAGATTCTTTATAAGCCAATCTTATTGGAAAATTCTTAATTATGCAAGATCTTTTTTAATAAAACACAGCAATTCTATTATTAACTGTCCAAATTGCTCCACTCAGCATTTTCCAGGAACTGTTCTGGCTTATTAAGAAAACTGATTACATTATCAATTGTCATCCAATGCATGTGTTCTTCGTCGGCAATTCGATTCAAAATATTTTTTGCATTAGCATCATCGGTTTCACCGACTTTTTCCCGATAAAATGCCTCGGCTTTTTTTTCAACTTCACTTGCCTGAGCCCAAATATTAACTGTATTTTCATCACTGGAAAATTCAGTACCTTCATCTTTCATGGTCTGAAAAATATTTTTTGTAGAAGCTACTATTGTAGTCTTTTTGGCTTCTTCGTATTCTGCAGCATCACCTTCGAGAAGTCTCTTAAAAAGATTATAATGCTTCAGTTCATCATCAGCCATTTCCAAAAGAATTTTCTTTAACAGGGGATGATCAGTTTTTTCAGCTTGATCCAGATAGTACTTCCGGCCATCAGTTTCCATTTGCATAGCAAATTCAAAAATGTTCATTTCACTCCTACCTTATATACTAACACATTCAATATTCTTACCTGTTTCCAGTGATAACTGTACAATAAAGCAGATTGTTCCGCAAGAGATAATTTTAATAAGGTGTGACTTGCTGAAAAGTAATTTTATAATTACCTTAAGCGGATGATTAAGAAAAAACTTCTATACATTATATTATTTATTCAATTTACTATTTCTGTTTCTGTATTAGCAGAAAGATACACTCCGCCGGAACCGATTGAAAAAGAACATTTTATATATTATTTAGATAATCCCAAATACCTAAACTTTGCCGACAGCCTGCTGCTCCAAACGAAATCACACCTCGAAAAAATACTCAGGGATACGCTGGATTATAAGATCAATGTATACATTATTGAAGACCTTAATTACTTTCAAAAAATTATCAAAGGACGTTTTCCGGATTGGGGAGCTGCGGCGGCATATCCCCCAAATAGATTGATGGCTATTAAATCACCCGATAAGTTCAATATAAATAAGCCATTATCTGAGTTGTTAGCGCATGAATATACCCATCTTGCTCTTTCTCATCGTACCGGACTTAATAATGCGCCTCGATGGTTCGAGGAAGGAATGGCGATGCTTACCTCTACCGAGTGGAGCTGGGCAAACAATCTGGCTATGAGTAAAACGGCTGTATTTGGTGATTTTTTTAATCTTCAGGAAATAAGAAAAGTAAATCGCTTCAATGAATCGCAAGCTCATGTAGCCTATGCTCAATCATATCTCTCGGTAAAATATTTTGTAGATAGTTACCGTATTACTGCCATTAACATTTTTTTGGATAGCATTGCTTCAGGAGCATCAATTGATAATTCCCTGATTGCTTCAACCGGAGCAACTCAAAAAGAATTCAATGAAGAGGTCAAATTATACTTGGCCAAACATTATAACCTTATAACTTTGTTTGCGGATACTATGTATTTATGGTTAGGTCTTGCAATTGTTGTAATTATCGCATTCTTTTTAAAATACAAAAAAAGACGCCGGTATTACAAAAAATGGGAAGAAGAAGAAAAACTTCATTCCACCGATTTTGATTATGGCGATCCGGATAATCCGGAAAAATTAGACGATGATGAACCATGGCGAAATTAAGCCACAACATTGAATATGCCGTTACAATGTTTGGCGTTACTATGGCTCAGATGCTGTCACCAAAAGGGGCTGACAAATTTGGTGCGGGATTGGGTTCGCTTGCTCACCTATTAGCTGGATCACGAAGGAAAATTTGTAGAGAGAATTTATTCCGGAGCCTTGGTGAACAATACACACAAGAAGAAATTGAAAAAATCACGCAATGCGTGTTTAGAAATATCGGGCGGACACTGGTGGAGTTCTCGCGCTTTGGTGTCACCAGTCAGGATCGTGTTAAAGAAATTGTAATCGGCGATGGCATCGAGAACATTGAAGAAGCCTTCAAAAATGGTCTGGGGGGAATTATTACCACTGCTCATTTTGGCTGCTGGGAATTATTAGGAGCCTGGTTTGGATGTATGGGCTATCCTATGAATTTTTTGGTCGGCACTCAACACAATGCTAAAGTAGATAATCTCTTTATTGAATTCCGCAAATCTATGGATGTTGGAATTATCCCTCTTAAATCAAGCATTCGTGGCGTTTTTAAAGCACTTAAAGATAATAATCTGGTAGGATTGGTGGCCGATCAGCATACCGGTGGTGGTCAGCCAATTGATTTCTTAGGCCGTAAAGCTGCTGCTGCCAAAGGGCCGGCATCGTTTGCTGTTAAAATCGGAAGTCCGGTTCTCCCCTACCTCATGCGAAGAGAAAACTATGACCGTCATGTCATCATGGCCGGGAAACCTCTCTACCCTGATAAAAACAATGATCCCGAGGAAGAAATCAAGCGTATAACGATTGAATGTAATCAATTTTTTGAAGAAGGGATCAGGAAATACCCCGACCAATGGATGTGGACCCATCGACGCTGGAAGCTCTGAAAAATCGCAACTATTTTGTGAATATTGAGTATTTAAATACATGACTAATTTGTTAATTCTTCTCAATCCAAGGAAATAATTGAATGAAAAAAAGATATATTTATATATTAGTTTTAATTGGTATTATTCTGGGTGGTTACTTAGTGGTAAATGCCATATTTACAAAATCGATAGATATTCCAACAACCTCTGTTCTAAAAGGCGAGTTCCTTATTGCATTAAATGAAAATGGTACTGTTAGTGCTACCCGTGCTGTCACATTATCAGCGCCAAGAATACGTGGGTTGCAAATTACCTGGCTTGCTCCTGAAGGGATTACTGTCAATGAAGGGGATGTGATCATCAAGTTTGATGCTACCCAGCAGATGGCTGATTTAGCTGAACATGAGTCTACCCTCAAAATTAAAAATACTGCCCTGGTAAGAGCTAATCAGGAATACACAATTCAGGAAAAACAACTGAAATTGGATCTGGAAAAATCACGCCGCAACTACGATGAAAAAAAACATGAAGCTCCTCGAGTTGCAGAAGAAGCTCGTATGGAACTCGAATTGGCCGAACTAAATTTCCAGGCTAAACTTGACCAGTTAACCTCGGATGTAGAGAAAGCGGATGTTGAAGTTGATCGTGCACAGGATAAAGTAAACCTCGCTAATCATGAATTATCACAATTAACTATGAAAGCACCCATTCCCGGATTAGTCGTCTATCTTGAGATCTGGAAAGGCGGCAAGATGGATAAAGTTCAGGAAGGTGACTCCCCCTGGCCCGGACAGGGTCTTATTGATATTCCTGATCTGGGTGATATGATGGTCGAAACAACGGTCTCAGAAATTGATGCCAATAAAGTTGATTCAGGGCAGGAAGTGGTGGTAAGCCTTGATGCAATTCCGGACATTGAGTTTACTGGTTTAGTAACTAAGAAAAGTACATTAGCCCGCCGCAAAGAATCCGGATCAAGAATCAATGTCTTTGATGTTGAAGTAAAAATCATTGAAAAGGATGAGAGATTAAAACCTGGCATCTCTGCCTCCTGCCGTATTGTGATCGAACGTTTACAGGATATTGTATCAGTTCCTATTGAAGCGGTTTTTGAAAAAGAAGGAAACACACTCGTATATCTGGAAAATAAAAAGAAAAGGGAAGTTACCGTTGGCCAGCGCAACGATATGTATATTGTAATTATTGATGGATTGGATGGTAATGAAGAAATCTGCCTTTCAGATCCTACACTTGAGGAGCAGGGTTTGCCTGGTGACAAGGCGACCGAACCAGAACTTAATAAAGGAAGGAAATCACCTCCTGCTTCCGGCAGAAAAGGTGGAAAAAGAGGCAAATAGATAATCATGAAATATGATCATATCTTTCAGGTCTCCTTTGATTCTCTGACATCTCACAAACTCCGAACCCTCCTGACGATGTTAGGAGTTATCTTTGGTGTCGGAGCAGTAGTGGCAATGCTGTCAATAGGTGAAGGAGCTAAAACAGAAGCTCTTGAACAAATCGAGATTTTGGGAATCAATAATGTTATCGTAAACGCTGTTGCCCCGGATCTTGGACGAAGTTCTGATCAGGGATTAACCAGATCACCTGGCTTATCATTGGAAGATGGAGAGAATATAGCAGAATTTACAAGTTTGATTGAGAACGTTATACCCCTGCGTATTGAACCAGTCAAAACAATCTACTTCGGTTCCAATGAGGCTTCGGCAAGAGTAGTTGCAACAATTCCCGACTATGTCTTTTCAACATCAATTGAAGTAGAAATTGGACGGTTTATAACAGATCGCGACAACAACGAATATTCTCAGGTTTGTGTTTTAGGAGCCAAAGCCAAAAGAGCTCTTTTTGCTTTTGAAAATCCGATTGGACAGGAAGTTCAAATCGGCGACCTTAACTTTATTGTTGTCGGGATTATGGCTGACAAATATATCGGGCGTGGCAAAATCGAAGGATTTGAACTTAAGAATCTTAATGAAGATGTATATATTCCTTTAAAAACAGCTTCAAAAAAAATGGACAGGAAACCCTCTTCAGGTTCATTCCGTGGTTGGTGGAATTCAGGGGATGAAGAAGAAGAGAAATACAACACTCCCGAAATTGACCAGTTAACGATAACTGTTAGAGATCTTGCTTATGTGTCAGCAGTTACTAAACTGACTGAAAATATTCTCAAACGCCGTCATTACAATGTTGAAGATTATGAAATTGTAGTCCCTGAATCATTACTTCGCCAAACAGAAAAAACCCAGCAGATATTTAATATGGTCATGGGTGCTATTGCTGGGATTTCATTATTAGTTGGCGGTATTGGAATTATGAATATCATGTTGGCAACCGTGCTCGAAAGAACCCGTGAAATTGGCATACGCCGCGCTGTTGGTGCAACAAGGCAGGATATTATGCGGCAGTTTCTCATCGAGACGGTAGTGATCTGCCTGATCGGATGTGGTGTGGGAATTGTAGTTGGAATTGGGATTGCCAGAGGAATTTCATTTTATGCCGACTGGCCTACTATTGTATCCATATATTCAATCATTCTTGCAGTTGGAGTTTCAACAGGTGTTGGAGTTATATTTGGGCTTTACCCGGCAAACAAAGCATCTAAACTGGATGTGATCGATTCACTTCGTTATGAATAACAATTTATTAATTATATAATTTGCAGGATAGAAATGTCAAAAATAATTAAACATAAAAGCAGGGTGTATATCACTGCATTTTTAACAATAGTTTGTATTATAATTATCATCCAGCCAACAAATGCAAAGGAGCTTTCTTTTGAAGATGCTCTTGATATCGCTATAAATCATTCCAGCCGGAGTGTTATTATACGGGGGAACCTGGAAGTAGCTGAAAAAAATTACTTTGCGAAACGGGTTGGTTTCTGGGTTCCTGAGATTTCAATTCGCGGTTCTATTCCGGCATACGAATCGAGAGAAAGTTATAATTATCTCCCGGGTAAAGATGTAAAAGTATTAGGGAAACGTACCACTGTAGATTGGGATTCCTATATTAATTTGGATCAGAATTTGATGACCGGCGGGAAACTCACTTTTCAAGCTTTTCTGAGAAGCAACGATTGGGAATATCCACAAGAGGGAATCATAATTGATGAAGAGCGTAGGTTGGGTTCGTTTAACCTCACTTTAGATCAGCCCATTTTAAAACCCTCCGATCCAAAAAATGAATTGAACAATAAAAAAGATGATTATGAAATTGCCCGTATTACAGAACAGGAAGAGGCCGCCGCTTTAAAAGAAGAAATTACTGAGGCATATTTTGGAGTTTTGCAAATGAGCCTGCACAAACAGATTGCTTCAGAAAAACTGGAATCAGCCATGCTGCAATCGGGGATTGACTCCATAAAATTAAGCGAAGAAGTACTCTCAGAAGAAGACTGGCTCATTTCATCATCGAATAGACTTGATGCAGAACTGGAGCAGTTTGATGTTGAAAATAATCTGTCTGCTCAAAAGCGTGATCTGGCAATGATTCTCGATTTGGATATTAATGACAATCTTGTCCTTTCCCCACCTCGGATTTTTGAAGAATTGACACCTGAAAAAACAAATAAACTTATGGCCGCGGCAGATTTTTCTAATACAGTTAAAAGGGCTAACCATGAATATGAAAAAGCTCAGCGTTCCGCCAGATATGAAGCTTCCAGCAAAGGATTAACCGGTTCTCTTACAGCAAACTTCTCCAAAGAAAGCGGACGTGTGCAAACAACTGTTCAGGGTCGTGAAGATCTCAATCTGGATACCTGGGGAGTAAAACTCGAATTTAATTATCCAATCTGGGATGGGGGAGCTTCCGGAGCTGCTGTTCAAGCAGCTCAATTGAATGCTGAAAAGTCAAGAATTGAATATGAAAAAACTGTTAAATCATCTCGTGCTGAAATTGAAAACCTTGTTAATAGTATAAATATTTCAGCTAAAAAATTAAAAGTTCTAAATCAACAGATAGAATTAGCAAAAAACAGGCGTGATATAGCTGAATATAGATTCAAAGACGGTCAAATCTCTAAAATTACTTTTTTTGAGTCAAGTATTGAGTATCTTAATGCCCGTAATAATTTTTTAGAAGAATTAAAAAACTATCTTATTGACACTTTCAAATTGGAGAGTAAATTTAGTTCGTAATGTCTCAGAATATTATTATAAGAACTCCAAATCATCTTGGCGACTGCCTAATGGCCTTGCCTATGATTAATAATGTTGGTGAAGCTTACCCAGGGGGAACAGTTACATTGTTAGCTCCCTCCCATCTGGCTGATCTGTTTCGCCCTAATCCTGGTGTAGATGGAATTATTGAAATTCCTCCTGAGCATCAACATGGACTTATGGCTGTTGTAAAAATAAGAGATATGATTTCTTCTCTTGAATTTGACATAGGCTACATACTCCCCCCTTCATTTGGAGCGGCTGCCGGATTTAAACTTGGTAATGTAAAAGAGCGTATCGGGTATGTTGCTGATGGCCGACGATTACTGCTAACCAAAGCCCTCCCCCTCGTTGAACCAATTAATTCCGCTCATAGAAGTGAACTTTATTATGACCTTCTCAGGCGGGGTGCCAAAACAGATATTGAATATGTAAAACCAAAATTGTTCCTAAACGATGATGATATCAATAGCGGTATCGAATTATTGGATGGTTTTAAGATTAAAGCCACAGATAAATTTGCCTGTATTGCCTTCAAAGCCGTAGCGGAATCTCGTCGCTGGGGTTTGGATAACTATGCCGAGTTGATAAAAGAACTAATATCTAAATTAGGTTTAAAAATAATCCTGATAGGCTCAAAATCCGATCAGGATGATGGAGATCTCTTGGCTGAGAGAACATCTACAAAGGAAGTTATCAACTTAACAGGGAAAACTAATCTCAGAGAGGCAGCTGCAATATTATCATTAAGCCAGGCCTTTGTGGGCAATGACTCAGGTCCGGCACATTTAGCTGCTGCTGTGGGTGCTAAAGTTGTAGTTCTATCGGGTGCTGATGATCCCAAATCGACCACTCCAATAGCAGGAACTAAAAAATTGATATATATCGATAATCTTGACTGTATCAGTTGCGTAAAAAATAAATGTCCTCTTAAAAATGATCAGCATATGCAATGTATGAAGAAGATCAGTGTGGATATGGTTTTTGATGCTATTAAGGAAATATTAGAAAAATGATTTTCCGTGGCTGGTAGTCCGCCTGGGCGGACTGCTGCATGAAAGACAGGGGTACATGTGAACATGTGCCGCCCACAAAACTACTCAATTAGTAATATTAGTATTAAAAGTAAAAGAAGTGGCTACGCCACTAAAAAAGCCCGGTCAAATGACCGGGCTTTTTTTAATGATATATGTATCTTAAAAAATTACATCATTTCATAAATTGCAGAGATCTGGAAGTTCATATCGTGGTTTGCACCAGAGATGAAATTAAGACCTTCGAGGAACAATTCCGGATCTGTGTAGGTATCAACGTGCAGGCGTCCCCAATGGAAACCAAAACCTAAGTATGTATCATTTTCGGTATAACCTCTACTCAGTGTATTGTCGTTACCATCATCAACAGCCCAACCCTTATTGGTATGAGTTGCACCAAAACGAATGTCCATCCATTTGAACACATCGGCGTCTACACCCATCTTAACGTATGGAATAAACACATTGGCTTCTGAAATATCAGTATTATTGTCTGGGTCAAGATATTTTCTTTCAACGTTCATAACATCTAAAGCAAAACCGAAATCTAATACGGCTAACACATTAGTTGCAGGAGTGAAATTCAAACCACAACCAAGGTCCAGATCCAAATATGCCATACTAACAGATTGACTGGTTACATTGTTTTTAATACCTCTATTGCTAAAATTCAAACCGGCATGAGGTACAAGAGTAACTTTATCAAATGATTGGAAAAATATACGACCATTCACTCCGAAATCCATGAAACCATCAGGTTCACTGATTTCTGCTCCATCGGAATCTTTATCAGTAAAAGTACCAACACCAAGATTAATTGCAACATCAAGTTGGTTGGTTTCTTCAGTTAAACCTAAGCTAACATCAAAATATGAAAATGATTTTTCTTCTTCACTAGTTTCATATTCATAAGTTTCTGATGCTGAATACATTGAAAAAGCAAGAGCAAGGCTCATTTGATCCATCTTGTAACCAAAGATAAAATCAATACCACGGTTATCCATATTATTTAAACTACTAAAAGATGTTGGGAGTAAATCCGTATTTAATAATGGATAATCACCACCAAGCACACGTCTCGATGTGTATGGTCCTAAGGTAGAAATATAGGTAGCCAATACCCAATCGTTATCACTACCAAATTTCCAATGAATACCAAAACCACCAAATCCATCATAATCACCAGTATAACCATTTTCATCATATGCAAAATCACCAACAGCTAAGTTAGGATATTCATTGATACGTGATGGAAATTCCCAGATGTTTGCATCATCCAGAAGAATAGTATTGTTTTCGCCCATTGTCTTAACGCGTGTCTCGGAAGCAAACGCATTGATGGACATCAGCAGTAGCATTACTAAAGCTACGGTTAACATTTTTTTCATTTTTTCAGTCCTTATATTAAAAGTAGTCAATGTTTTTAAACAAATTCATTTTAACTCCCCTATAAATCCCTGAGACAGTTTCAAATCATAGGCAAACTCCTGTAATAAAATTCAATATCCAAAATCACAATTTTGAATCTATTATATAAAAAATTAATCTTCGTTATTTACAACGTCTTCCCTTAATTCATTTTTTTCACTAAAGCATTAGCAATACCACAAATTTCAAAATAAAAAGCAACAAAAAGTTTATTTTAAAATACTATCTTTTTATGTCTAAATTACGTTGCTTAACGTATTGAAATGTAATGATTTGCGTGATGCTACTTGATTTTTTGCCAGATTTCCTCGAGTTCAGTCAAAGTATAATCCTTGAATTTACGCCCTGATTCATTGACATTTTGTTCCAATTTATCGAATCTGCCCTTGAATTTCCTCAACCCCTTTTTGAGTGCAATCTCAGGATCTATATCCAATTTTCGCGATAAAGACGCTATGGCAAAGAGGAGATCACCAATTTCATTAGTGATTTCTGATTTATCTTTTTGTCTAAGAGCTTCCTTAACTTCTATAACTTCTTCATCAATTTTATTGAGAACATCCTCAGCATTCTCCCAGTCAAATCCAACTCCCCCAACTTTTTCACCCATCCTGAAAGCCATCGTCAGGGCAGGCATTGATTTGGGAATACCCGACAGGACTGATTTTTTCTCTCCCGAATCGACTTTAATCTGCTCCCATTGATCCCGTACCTGACTGGGGGATAATTCCTTACAATCTCCGAAAACATGGGGATGGCGAGCGATTAGTTTATCAACAAGGATTTGAACTGAATCATCTACTGTAAATTGCCCCTTTTCACTGGCCAACTGGGCATGAAATACTATCTGACACATCAGATCCCCAAGTTCTTCCTTAAGGGAGTCAACATCTTCATTCTCAATAGCTTCTACTACCTCGTATACTTCTTCAATAAGGTATGGCAACAGGCTTTGATGGGTCTGCTTGCGATCCCACTGGCATCCTCCGGGAGACCTGAGAAGAGCCATAAGGGCTTTTAACCGTTCAAACGGAGGATTATTTTTATCAAAAACTTTTCTTTTTAATTCGGTCATAATGTCGATAATAGTCTTTAGTTAAAATTTGTTCCCGGTAAATTGAAAAATTCTCATTTGTTGACAAAATTAACCGGTACTACTATAATATAAAGCTCGAAACTTAAGTTCGAGCAATTTTTTTTGAAAGGCCAATATAACGGATTAAACCATATGGACAAGCAAAACGAAAAAGAAATAAAAAAATCGGCAGCTTATACGCCTGCTGAAGTTGAAGATAAAATTTATGATCGCTGGCTGGAAAAAGGTTTTTTTGCCGGAGATGTTACCTCCAATAAAGAGCCCTACACTATTGTCATTCCTCCGCCCAATGTTACTGATATATTACATCTGGGTCATGCCCTGAATATTACTATTCAGGATGTTTTGATACGCAAACACAGGATGGAAGGCTTTGAAGCTGTGTGGATTCCGGGTGCGGATCATGCCGGCATAGCCACTCAGGTAATGGTTGAGAAAAAGCTTCGTAAAGAAGGAACCACGCGTCGTGAAATTGGACGTGAAAAATTTCTGGAGTGTACCAAAGAATGGGCTTATGGAAATAAAGATAAGATCCTGAATCAGTTAAAGAAAATTGGCTGTAGCTGTGACTGGGACAGGACTCGCTTCACCCTGGACGAGGGTCTCTCATCGGCAGTGGCAGAAGTTTTCAAACACCTTTACGAAAAAGATCTTATCTATCGCGGCCATCGCATTGTTAATTGGTGTCCCTCATGCCAGACATCTCTTTCAGACGATGAAGTTGAACATGTTGAACAGGACAGCCACCTCTGGTTTATCAAATATAAACTAAAAGGATCTGATGAATATTTAACAGTAGCCACAACCAGACCGGAGACAATGTTAGGTGATACGGCTCTGGCTATTGCTCCCAAAGATACCCGTTATAAAAAATATATCGGGAAAATGGTTATCCTTCCTATTTTGGAACGTGAGATCCCGATTGTTGCAGACAGTTATGTTGATCCCGAATTTGGTACCGGTGTTGTAAAAGTCACTCCTGCTCACGATCCCAATGATTTTGAAATTGGGAAACGGCATGATCTTGAAGAGATAAATATTCTCAATACCGACGGCAGCATGAACGAAAATGCCGGCAAATACAAAGGCCTGGATCGTTACGAATGCCGAAAACAAATTATTGAAGACCTCAATACTAAAGATCTGCTCGAAAAGACTGAAAAATATAATCTTTCAGCCGGAACCTGTTATAGATGCCACAATGTTGTTGAACCATATTTATCTGAACAATGGTTTGTAAAAATGAAAGAGCTGGCTCAACCTGCAATCGATGCGGTAAAATCCGGCAAGATCAAATTCCATCCTGATTACTGGTCCAAAACATATCTTCACTGGATGGAAAATATCCGCGACTGGTGTATTTCACGGCAACTCTGGTGGGGGCATCGCATTCCTATCTGGTATGCCGATGACGGCACTCAATTTGTATCTGTTGACCGTCCTACTGCCGATCAATGTAAAGGGTACGATCCGGAAAGTCTGGTTCAAGACGAAGATGTTCTGGATACCTGGTTTTCATCATGGCTCTGGCCCTTTTCCACTATGGGTTGGCCTGAGAAAACACCTGAGCTTGAAAAGTTCTACCCAACAAAAGTTTTAAGCACTGCTTCTGAGATTATTTTCCTCTGGGTCGCCCGCATGGTTATGGCTGGATATGAATTAATGGGTGAAGCACCATTTTCTGATGTTTATATTCATGGGACTGTTCGTGATGCCAATGGAATTAAAATGTCAAAATCATTGGGCAATGGCATTGACCCTCTTGAAATAAAAGAAAAATACGGCACTGATGCTCTCCGGATGTCAATAGTTCTGGCAACACCTGATGGACAGGATCCCTGGATCAGCAAAAACACTTTTGAAATCGGTCGTAATTTTGTTAATAAGCTTCATCAGGTTTCCCGATTTATTTTGATGCGCAATGGTGACAAACCAGCAGATATTAATACTGTTGACGAATCTGATCTGGTAATTTTTGACAAGTGGATTCTCTCCCGCCTTGACCGGACAATTGAATCGATAAATAAATCCTTTGATGAATACCGACTTTCTAATGCATCCAAAACATTGTACAACTTTGTCTGGAATGATTACTGTTCTTGGTATATTGAATTGATTAAACCGGATTCACATGGAAGCGAAATAAGAGAAGGATCACTAAAAGTTGCTATTTATGTCTTAAGACGCATTTTAGAACTTCTTCATCCGTTTGTTCCATTTGTAACCGAACGCATTTATCTTGATATGCTCAAACTTGATGAGAATGGTGATGACACGATCACCTTAGGTCCCTGGCCAAAAACTGAGGGCAAATATATTGATGATGAACTGGAAGAACATTTAAGTAAAATCCAGACGGTTGTTACAGCAGTTAGGTCTGTTCGTTCTGAGTTGAATGTACCTCCGGGGAAGAAATCAGATTTATATATTAAAGTTGATGATCCTTCGTTTAGTGATCTGTTACAAAATCATATTGAATATTTTCGTTCACTGACGAGGGTTAATGATTTATTTACCGGCACTGACATTAAAAAACCGCCGCTATCGGCTTCAACAATTATTTCTGGGGCTGAAATTTTTATCCCACTGGAAGGCCTGATTGATATTGAGGTTGAGAAAAAACGGTTAAATAAAGAACTGGCTAATCTTACTAATCAGTTGGAAAAAGTATCAAAAAAATTGGCTAATAGTGATTTCCTTGCTAATGCACCAAAAGATGTTATTGAGCGAGAAAAATTAAAGAAAGCTGATTACCGGGATAGGATTGAAAAACTAAACAAAAATCTGGAACAAATCCTCGGCTGGTAAGTGGCCTTGCCACTTTTATTGAGGATTTTCTAGCATTAATTTTAGAGAAGGTTTATTAATCTTTCCGGTTTGATATTTGGGAAGAGAATCCATAAACGAAATATATTTGGGGACTTTATGGCTGGCTAAATTAACAGCACAAAAGTCCCTGATTTTCTTTTCAGAGACACTGTTACCACTTTTCACAATTACGGCATAAATAGCTTCACCAAGAACAGAATCATTAACTCCAAATACGGCAACTTCGGTGATTCCTTCAATTTTGAGAACCGTCTCTTCCACTTCTTTGGCACTGACACGATTCCCACCCGATTTAATTATCTCCTTTTTCCTACCTACTATAAAGATATATCCCTCTTCATCCATACGTGCCAAATCTCCGGTGTAAAGCCAGCCATCTCTTAGAACTTTGTCATGGCCATTGCTTTGATCCCAATATCCCATCATAACTGAATTGCCACCAACTACAATTTCACCTTCACCCCCAACGTGAACCTCTTCACCTTCTTCATTTACAATTTTAACAATAACTCCCGGAACCTCTATCCCCACTGAACCCATTTTATCCTGCATTTTATCAGGGGGCAGCCAGGTGACTCGAGGGGAGGCTTCGGTTTGGCCATACATAATATAGATCTCTTTATCAGGGAAAGAGTCAGTCAGTTTTTTTATAATTTCAGGCGACATACCTCCACCCGCCTGGGTAAGATATCGTAAATGAGGAAATTCTCTTTTTGGAAAAGAGGTACTGTTTAACAGGATCATAAAAGTGGAAGGGACTCCTGAAAATCCTGTTACTTTTTCATTCTCCATTGTTGCCAGAGCAGTTTCAGGATAAGCAAACCGATTTTCAATCACAACTGTGCCGCCAACAGCCATATGAGTCAACAGTAATGAATTACCGTAGATATAATAAAATGGTAGAACCACTAATACACGATCCTGATTGGTTAGTTTCAAATATTCTACCGTTCCAATTGTATTGGATATTAGATTCAGGTGGGACAGCATCACTCCTTTGGATTTGCCAGTACTCCCTGAAGTATAAAATATAGCGGCCAGTTCGTGTTGGGCTTTCCCTGATTTGGTTTTTAAATATACAAAATGATCAGCATCAGAAATTGAAGATTTTATCTCAACTTCAGAATGTTTTTCAATATCATTGTTAATTATATCTTCCAGATTAAAACAATCAATATCATTCTCAGTAGGCGGTAATTCTTTATCGGTGGCTACAAAAGTTAGTTGTGGATTCTCTTTGAATATTGATTCCAGATATCGAGCGAACCTGGATTGAGTAATCAGACCCTTAGTTGAGCAATCTTTTAAAATAAAATTGATCTGCTCAGGATGTAATGAAGTATCAACCGGCACGACTACAAATCCAGCCTTCAGAATTGCAAAATAAGAGATGACATACTGAATATTATTTTCACACCAGAGAGCAACTCTGTCACTGGATTGGAGATTTGTATTTTGTAATTTTTCGGCTAGTATTTCTACAGATTTAAAGAGCTTCTTGTATGTAATTGTATTTGCACCATGAACAATGGCAATATTGGAGCCGAATCTTTCGGCACTTAACTCAAGAAAATCATAGAGTTTCATCTGACCTGAATACTATTATTATATCCTAATTATATATCAGCATCAAGAGGGTTCAATCGGAGATATACTGTAGCATCAATTTTCCTCTTAATGGCATCGTAACCTTTTTGAACCTGCTCTGGTTTTAAATCAAGAACTTTGGCTGCTTCTTCAGGTGGAACATTGGTTTCCATAGCATGCCACAACATATCCATAGTATAAAAATCCAGACCAAAGAAAAATTCTTCCTGGGTAACCTCCGATGAATAAGTATCAGTGGTAGGTGTTCGCTTAATTATTTCATAAGGCACACCCAGATATTCGGCAATCTGATAAACCTGGATTTTAAAGAGATGAGCAATAGGCTTCATATCAGCTCCACCATCACCCCACTTCACAAAAAAGCCCTGTTCGTGTTCGTCTTTATTCCCCGTTCCCACAACAGCACGATTCAGCCGCTCAGCATGATAATATAAAGTAGTCATGCGCAGTCTTTGTTTCAGATTCGAAGCTGCTACAACCTGGAGATAGACATCCAAAGGCATTCTTTTCTTCTGGACATTCCCATCTTTATCTTCGATAGCCAGATAAAAGAAATTGAAAGCGTTTTCATCGAGAATATTTGTCGGAATAATAATCTTACACTTATAGTTTTCATCGTATTCAGGAAATACTCGATTTATAGCTTCATCCCGCTTTTGATAGCATTGTAATCCGGAAAGTCCATCGGTTAACTCTTCAACAGTTGTTTCAAAACCAAATTTATCAGCCAATTCTGTTGCCAACTGTTTGCTTTCGCTGGCGGAATCTTTTTCGGGCATCATAATTCCAAAAACTTTTTCAGGCCCCAAAGCTCTTGCACAAAGTGCTGCAACGACCGAGGAATCAATACCTCCGGATATACCTACAACTGCCCCTCTTTTATTAAGAGTCTTTCCTATCTGTCTTGATATCATATTACAGAGTTCATCAGTAACTCTGGCGGCATCGATCTTTAAGCTATCTTTATTAAATTTCAAAGGAATATCCTTTACCCGGGTGCTTTTCAAAATTTTCTCTATATAAATAATTATTAACGAATTCTTCTATCAAAGCAACTTTTAACTGAATAAAACTATTCAATTATAACCCCTATAAGTCCATTAACCGTGCTTTGTTCCAGTATCGGTCTGTTTTTAAATCATCTTAACTGGTTATATTTATTATGATTATGTCAAAGTTTAGAAAAACGGAACTGATGTCCTTATCGTAAAGGCATACTTAATTTTTACTTGTCGATTTTCACCCTCACCAGAGAAATCAGCAACCTGTAGTAAGGCAGTATGACCATCAGCAGTTAACACCTGAACCAGATTTCCTTTTGTAATGCTTATCTTATCATCATAAGGATTATTGGTTGAAATACCGTTTTTAAAAACATCATCTATTGTGCTGTTGTTAGAAAGAAGCCTGAATTTACTTGTTCTCAAAAAGCCGTCAAGACGATTAGGGGATGCAATAAAATCCGAACCGTCTTTGGTATAAAAATAAAGATCATTATAAATATCATCAGCTCGAACAAAGCTATTCTTAGCAAATGAAAATCCATCATTATCAGATTTATATCTAATAGACAAATCGATATCACCGCGAGGGCCGCAAACTACTTTTAGTTCATTGGATGGTTTTGACAAAGTCCTGTCAGAAAAAACTGTTCTAACCGAAACATAATAAACAATCCCATTCTGAAGTCCCATAGCTTCATAATATTCAATACCATCTTCAGGATTAGTATCACCCGGGAAAACCGGGTGGTTAATTGGTTTTATCGTATCAGGCATGCTATTGTTTGGGTATATATCTACAAGAGAGTATTCATTGATATAAATATTATAACCTGTTTTAAGAGTTTTGCAATCTTCCTTAAATGATACCGTCATAGAACCATCATTCATATCAGTCCTAATAAGAGTAGGAAAGCATTTACTTCGAATTTCTTCGGTCATTTCCGGGGGTCCACAGCTATGAAAACAAATACTAATAATTAAACATAGAATACCTAGAAAAACTCTATACATTATCTAAACTCCCTCAATGAAATTTCTTTCTCTAATAACTTGTACAGTGTTTGTAAGAAATCAATTCAAAAATTATTAAACACTGTTAAACTTCGGGAACATAGATACTTCAGAACCAACAGACAAGCACAATTATATTTAATCAATAGAGTCCTTAATTTTCATCATCTGGAATATCATCAAAAGTTTTAAATGGAATTACAATTCCAATCATATAGCTGTTAAAGCCTGCATTTGAAGAACTATTGCCTAATCCTTCCGATCCATGAAGTCTTAAAACCTGATCAAATATAATATCAAAGCTTAAACCCCATTTGGTCGAGAAGAAAACTTCTGTCCCAATCATTGCCCGCCATCCGAATCTTACCTGGGTATCATTCTGGGTATCGAAATCATCTTCGTAATCCAATAACTCTATACTCGTTTCTGTATCAAAGAAATATAATCCAGGTCCAATAGCAATTCTTGGACGAAAAATACCATTTCTAGTATCTGAACCCAACTGAAGGCCCGTATGTAAAGAGATAGCATATTCACTTGTTTTTTGTTTGCCAGGGAATACTACATCATCGATTGTAATCCCTATTGGTGATTCATCTGATTGAAAAAAGGCAGCATTTACATCAAACCACCCACTAAAGGCTTTGAATTTAGAGACATGGAAAGTTCCTCTAAGAAGAAATTGAGGTCCTGGATCAGCATATTTCACATGTTTACCCTGAGGATATACAGGGCCACCGGATAAATTCATTTCTCCTATTGTTCGAGCAGAGATACTCTTGGTAATCACTCCAATTATCATAATCAATAATATAAGTCTAACAATCTTATTCATTAAATACCTCCCTAATTAAATATAACTTTTCAGAAATTTAAATACCTGTATACAACTACCTACTTAATCAATTGTGAAAAATCCTCAAAGGGAATTACAGGCCAGGTCTCTGTATCTAAAATTCCCAGAGTATTAATCTCAGATGCAACTCTAAAAGCTATATTCTGATCCAAAGCATCAAAAACAGCCAAAAAATCATACCGGCCAAGCGTGGCAAACAAATTATCAACTTTTACGTTGTGTTTTGAAAAGATTTCCAATGATGTATTGACGTGATGAGAAAGATCCGGGTGTTCCCTTTTTGCGTTCGGGTTGATGGTCATAGCCATAATAAACTGTGCCATAATCCCCTCCTTTTAAAAAATCGTTATTATTGTTTATTTAGTTATCGTACCTCCTAAATAGTCATCAAAAATATTTCCAATATCATCATAAGTTTTAATCTGGGACAAAAGAGGTCTAAGTTTACTTACTCCGGGAAATCCTTTAATATACCAGGCCAAATATCGACGCATCATCTTCAATCCCCGTTCAGCACCAAATTCTTCGATCATAAGTTTAGCATGGATCATGCTGAGATTTATCTTTTCTTCGATTGAGGCAGGTTCAGCCTCTTCACCAAATTTGAGATAATTATTTATATCCTTGAAAATAAACGGATTACTCATCGCTGCCCTACCAATCATGACTGCATCGCAACCGGTTTCATCAAGCATTCTCAAAGCATCATCAGGAGTTTTAATATCGCCATTTCCGATCACAGGGATATTGATGCTATTTTTAAGCTCTTTAATAGATTCCCAGTTAGCTGAACCGGAGAATCCTTTAGTCCTGCTTCGAGCATGCAGAGTAATAGCACTTACGCCTGCATCCTCAGCAATTTTACCAACTTCAAGAAATACTGGAGACTGATCGTCCCAACCTGTTCGAATTTTGATGGAAACCGGAATATCCCCGGATCCTTCTACAGTAGCTTTAATGATCTTTTCAGTTAGTTTAAGATCCTTTAGAACAGCTGCTCCGCCGTTTTTTCTGACAACTTTTTTGACCGGGCAGCCAAAGTTTACATCTATTAAATCTGGCTTATAATTATTTGCTGTAATCTCAGCCGCTTTTTTCATTGAATCCGGATTTGAACCAAATAACTGGATTCCAAGAGGTTGCTCATCTTTTTTGAATTCCATCATAGCTAAGGTTTTATCCTGCATACGGATAATCCCCTCAGAAGAGACCATTTCGGTAAAAGTCATGGCTGCCCCAGCTTCAATTGCTAAAACCCTGAATGGACGATTGGATATCCCAGCTAAAGGGGCACAAATAACTTTGTTTTCCAGATTTAAGTTTCCTATTCTCATGCCGACAATATAACTAAGTCTTTATGCAACAACAAGAGCCTATAAGAAAACAGATAATTGGAATTTTGTGTGTAAAGAATTTGAATATATTTTTTTGACAAATTTAGTTTCGATATTGAAAGGATTCACCGATGGCGGAAATAGTTGTCAAGTACGATGACAAAGTGATTGAAAGAATTGTCACTGAAAAAAAACGCCTCTCAATAGGGCGTACCAACGATAATGATATCGTTCTTGAAAATCGTGGCGTATCTCGCAAACATGCTATGATAGAGTTCAATAATAATGCAGTTTTGGTTATAGACAATGAATCTCTCAATGGCACATTTTTGAATAACCGGAAGATTGCAGAAGAAGTTCTAAGAGAAGATGACATTATTACGATTGGTAAATACCAGCTCATTTTCCATAATCAGAGTTCATCCCCGATTGATGATCCCTCCGGTTTTGATGGAACTATGGTTTTAAATACCAAAGCTCAGAAAGAGCTAATGGAAAATGATAAAAAAGAGCGTGAAATAATTGAACGATACGGTGGTTCAGTTCTTTTAGGCGAAGAAAATTCTGAATTCTCAGAATATAGAATTGAACGCGATGTTTCTACAATAGGTAAAGCAAAATTTGTCCATATTCGTGCAAAAGGATTTTTCCTTGCCAGTATTCAGGCAAAAATTGTTAAAGATAAAAATGTTTATACTTTAGTTAACCTTGGTAATAAAAGAAAAACTCAGGTTAACGGTGAGCCTATTGAACAGGCCATACTTAAAAACGGTGATCTATTAACAGTTGGGAAAAGTACCTATAAATTCGTCGAGGGAAAAGAATAGTGCAAATTGCTTTAATATCAGACATCCATGGAAATCTTGAAGCATTAGTATCCGTTTTGAAAAAAATCGAAAAACTTGACGTGGATGAAATACATTGTCTTGGAGATGTTGTGGGATACGGCTGTAATCCGGTTGAATGCTTAAATTTAATTGAAGAAAATGCTACGATTAAATTAATGGGTAATCATGAATATGCAATTTTGGGTCATATATCGACTGATACTTACACTGCTATTGCAAAGATATCAACCGATTGGACCCGGAACATGTTAACTGATAGAGAATTTTCCATAATCTCAGACTTTAAACTAAAACATAGTTTCGATGATGTCCTTATGGTTCATGCTTCCCCATATGAGGATAACTACTGGCGCTATATTCTAACTCCTGAAGAAGCATATCAGACATTTGATTATATAACTGAAAAAATATGTTTTTATGGTCATTCGCATATTCCAATGATATTTTCCGAATCCCCTAATGGACTACCCCGTAGACAGGTTGGACATGATTTTGATCCATTTGAAGAAAGCCGTTATCTTGTTAACGTTGGCTCCGTTGGCCAACCACGTGACAATGACCCACGAGCCTGTTTTGTGACATTTGATACTGAGACTGAGGAAATCAAATATCACCGGGTTGAATATGATATAAATAAAGCTCAAAGCAAAATGACTGAAGCCAAATTGCCAGATATGCTGATAAATCGGCTCGCAGTTGGTCGGTAGAAGAGGAAAACATGAATAAATACTCGTCATATATTTTATATCTTCTAATATCAGTATTAATTGTAATACTATATGCAAATAATTTTGGTCCATTGGAGACTATGCAGCAAAATGTAAATGATATGTTATGCAGAGTTGCATCTTCTGAAGGAATTCGACCAAATATAGTCATGGTCACAGTTGATGAACAGACGCAGGATCAATACGGAGCCTGGCCCTGGAATCATGATAAAATAGCCGATCTTCTTGCTGCCACTGCTGCAGGCGAGCCAAAGACAATAGTATTAAATTTTGATTTGAGCGAGGAGACCAAACAGGATACCGCAGGTTATACTGGAATTTTGGCTGGACAAATGAATTGGATCAAAAATGTTGTTATACCCTATGATATTGCTCTGGCAAACTACCGCTCCAATAAAACCAACAATCCCAAATATTTGTTCAACTCCTCAGTGAAGATAAATAATCCGCTGGGTTTGATGAGCGAAGAATCAAGCCTGCTAGTCCGAAAAATATTTCTTCCATCTGATAAAATTCTTGAGAGTAAGCCACAACTTGGATTCTCATTTACCAGTCCTGATGATGACAGAATATTTCGTCATCAGGCTATGATTATGCAATATGAAGGTTATTACTATCCTTCTCTACCCCTTATTGCTGCTGCATCATTTATGGGTGTACCTACCAATGAGATTGAAATTTTTGAAGGTACCGAAATTAGATTAGGTTCACATAGCTCAATACCGATTGATAATAATGGCGAATATTATGTAAACTGCCTGCCAAACAATTCATTCAAAACTTTTTCAGGCAGTGAAATTCTAAGTGATGAGTTCAATCGTTCTCAATTAGCCAATAAGCTGGTTTTTATCGATGTTAAAGATCCTGAAAATTGGGAACTACTTTCAACTCCAATTGAGAATGAAACCCCAAAAATAAATATTTTGGCAACAGTAGTAGAAAATATTGTAAATGAGAATCATCTTGTCAAAGCCAAAAATAATCAACCAATAATGATGCTTATTCTATTTGGAATTGGCGGACTTTTTGCTTTCTTCCTTCCTCAGCTAAAACTTAAATTACGATTTATTATAATAGGATCCGGATTAGTTGTTCTTGCTGGCGTTAATTATTATATGTTTGGTTTTATGAGAATTATGCCGGATTCAATATATCTGGCATTGGAATTAATTCTCTTTATGGTAGCAGCACCAATACTTGATTCAGAATTAATAACAGGTGAAAATACCGAAAATAGCTCAGAAACAAAAAAGAAAAAATCAGGTATTAATAAATCTGAAGAATTACACCATCAGCCTATCGTCCGTGAAATTAAAAATGACACCAATGATCCTTCATATGTGAGTACTGAAGCTGTTGATTTCAAAATGCCGGATGATCACCAGTCTATTGATATTGACAATAACGATTCCTCTGATATAAAAACTAAAGCAATCAGTGATGATGAGATTGATACTTCTACAAAAGCTATCGAAAAGACAGATGAATCTTCTCCTGAAATTATCAGTCCGGAGCCAGGTATTGTTGATAACAACAATGACTCTATTGTTACACCGGAAAAATCAATAAAAGAAGAGACTACCCCTCCTGATGAAGTAAAACCTACAAATGTGACCAAGCCTCTTCCTACCGGAGCACCTACTCACATGGGGCGCTACCAAATTACCGGATCATTGGGTAAAGGAGCAATGGGAATGGTTTACAAAGGGATTGACCCAGCCATTAACAGACCTGTAGCTCTGAAAACAATTCGGCTTGATTTTGTGAACGATCCGGCTGAGATGGAAGAACTAAAAGAACGCCTGTTTAGAGAAGCTCAGGCTGCCGGAAAACTTTCTCATCCGAATATTGTGACAATCTATGATGTTGGTTCTGAAGATCAGCTGCAGTACATTGCTATGGAATATCTTGAAGGCCAGACCCTTGAAGATATGATTAAAAAGAAATCCAACTTCAATTATAAAATTATTGCACAGATTATTATCCAGATCTGTTCTGCTCTGCAATATGCTCATGAACAGGGCATTGTTCACCGGGATATCAAGCCTGCTAATATTATGATATTAAAAGGTTATGGGGTAAAGGTTATGGATTATGGTATTGCCAGGATTGATTCCAGTTCAATGACCAAGACCGGTATTGCCATGGGGACACCTAATTATATCTCTCCTGAACAGCTAAAAGGCTTGCCTATCGATCATCGGGCAGACTTGTTCTCATTAGGTGTTGTAGTTTATGAAATGCTTCTGGGTAAACGACCTTTCAAAGGTGAAAATATAACTTCTTTGATTTATTCCATTATGCATCACGAACCACTAAAACCATCCGATGTCAACCCGCAGATACCATTGTTGTTTGACCGATTGATATTTAAAGCTCTCGAAAAGAATCCGGATGCTCGTTACCAAAAAGCATCTGAAGTCGTTAGCTTATTAAATGATTTTGTGGAGTCATTTGCTACAGGTAAATAAGCAAATAAAGTTTGAGCCTATAAAGAGGGGTAGCTTTTGCTATTCCTCTTTTTTTCTTTCATCTGAGAGAATTTCCTCTGCCAGAGATAATGCCACCCCGGAAAGCATGACCTCTACTCCCAATTGAGTAAAATCTGATGATATTAATTCACGGTTTAGAGCAGCATATTGAGAACAGGCAGCTCCTCTTTCAACAACAAGACCACTGAGACGCTCATCAGTTTCAGCAACAAAAGTAACTTCCCCTAATTCCTCGGAGACAACATATCCGGTACAATTGTGAAGCTGAAGATGCGAATTGCCGGTATATACAACAATCAGCATTCCTCTTGTTTTCCCCAAAGTAACTTCAGGGTAAATTTCCAGACGTAATGATCGTTTCTCTTCTTTATTATCTACAACAAATCTAAAATGGTCAGTATGAAAACTAACCTGCTGGGCACCGATTACTGAACCAACCCGATCAGCATCTGATTTGGTAAAAATAGTACTCATCACATACCTGCGAATTCAAAATAAATTAAAAGCATCGATACTCTTTTGTTAATTTTTGGATTCGGAATCATTTTTAGTTTCATCATCTTTCATTGAAACTTTAAGCTCGTCTGTTGTATCTTTAACAGATTTCTTGAACTCTTTGATTCCTTTTCCCAGCCCCTTTGCTATATCAGGAAGCCGCTTTGCTCCAAACAATAACAAGATGACAAGAAATATTAATGCCAGCTCTCCAATGCCAAGACCAAATGGCATCTTAGATACCTCCTATTTATGGCGGCTTATAAATACCACCATCTAAAATATATTATAACTAATATTAATACTAAAACCGACATAAAGTTTACTTTTAGCGTCAATCCAAAAGTAAGCTTCAATGCGTAAAAATCAAATTGTATAGTATCAACACCAATTTCTATCGACTTGGTAAAGACAGTTTTTGCTGCTCCCGGAGGGAGGTAGGTGCCGATTACTTCGCCAATCAAACCACCGGCAACCGCTCCTAATATAAGAGCCACAAGTATAAATGTTACTTCCCGTTTCTTCATATTACCCCAAAGTGTTAGCCGGTTTTAATGAAGCTTTTATTGATTCAAAAATTTTCAGGCCATCAGTCGAGCCCAAAATATCTTCCACAACTCTTTCAGGATGAGGCATCATTCCCAGAACATTGCCTTCCTTATTACAAATCCCGCCGATGTTGTTAAGAGATCCGTTGGGGTTGGCATCAGGGGTGATATTTCCATCCTGATCACAATAACGGAAAATCACCTGATTATTTTTTTCGAGATTTTCGATTTCACCGTCAAAGTGATAATAATTACCTTCACCATGAGCAATTGGGATTTTTAAAACATCACCGACATTACAGTTAGAAGCATAAGGACTTTTATTATTTTCTACTTTCAAGTAAATATACTTACAGCTAAATCTGAGATGCGAGTTACGCATCAATGCCCCTGGCAAAAGTCCGCATTCTGTAAGAATTTGAAATCCATTACAGATACCCATGACCATACCACCTGAGTTAGCAAATTTTATAACCTGCTCCATAATCGGGGAAAACGTGGCAATAGCTCCACCCCTCAAATAATCGCCATAGGAAAATCCACCCGGCAGAATCACGAGATCACTTCCCAAAAGGTCAGATGATTTATGCCAGAGAAATTCCACTTCTTCACCCATCACATGTTTGACAGCTGAGTAGGCATCATAATCACAGTTGGAACCGGGAAATGTTACTATACCGAATTTCATCAGGGTTTCTCCACTGTATAGCTTTCGATCACTGGGTTAGCAAGAAGTTTGGAACAGACTTCATCCAGTCGTTTGTCCATATCGGCCCCGTTGGCTTCAACTTCAAGTTCAAAAAATCTTCCGGTACGAACCGAAACAAATTCGTTATAACCCATTTGAGATAAAGCTTTGTGAATAGTCACTCCCTGGGGATCAAGGACGCCCTCTTTTAAGCGGACATAAACAATAGCTTTTTTATTCTTCGTCATTATTGTCTTCCCTGTCAGTCTTACGCCTCCCATAATGGTGGCCGGTAACTTTACCAACTCCCATATATGAGATACGATAAATTTCTCTTATCACTCCAAATAATATATATGCTGCAGAAATAGGAAACAACAAGAGTCTTGGCTTAAATAATGTTAATAATACTGCCACAACCATAATTACCAGTTTAATCCGTTTCTCTTTTGATTTGAAATTATCCGGAACAGTATCGTACTGAACCTGTGAAACCATCAAAAATGCGAATAGAATTATCATTGAAATCAGAATTTCGCTGTATTCAAGATGCCCCCACAATTCATAACTGAAAATCACAAATGAAACCAGACCTAATGCAGCAATAGGAACCGGCAATCCCATAAAGTCTTTCTTTTCATCCGATTCTGCCAGGAGGTTAAATCGTGCAAGCCTGTATGCGGCAGCCATAATATAAACAATAGAAATGACCCAGCCCCATTTTCCCAGGCTTGATAACTTTATTGCATGAACAATAAATGCCGGAGCCACGCCAAAAGATAAAAAATCTGCCAGAGAATCAAGTTCAATTCCAAACTGCGAAGTTGCCCCGCTTAGACGGGCTACTTTACCATCGAGTGCATCCAAAAAGCCTGCTAATATTACAAACCAGCATGCGGTTGTTATATTTCCTTCAAATGCTGAAAGAATAGCAAGAAAACCGCATACTACATTCCCCATAGTAAAAGTACCGGGGAATATGCCTTTGTAATTTTTAATATTCGACATTATTATTTTTTACGTTATTTTTATCCTGATTGTTACTTTCAAGAGGTTTTAAAAATGCTATTTCTGTCAATCCTCCGGTGACCATGTCATCAATTTTAACATTCAGGACAGAGTTTTGCGGTAAGATAATATCACTTCGCGATCCAAAGCGGATCAATCCAAAGCGCTCCCCTTTAGTAACATTATCTCCCTGGTTTAACCAACATACTATTCTGCGAGCAATTAACCCGGCAATCTGAGTAAAAACAACCTTATGTCCGGTAGATGTTGTCATTCCAATTTCGGTCTGTTCGTTTTTCTCGGAAGCTTTATCCTCATAGGCAGCAAAGAATTTTCCAGGATTATATTTCACATAATCAATCTTCCCTTCCGCCGGGACGCGGTTGACATGGACATCAAAAACTGAGAGAAAGATAGACACTCTAATAGCAGGACCGCCTATAAAAGGATGATTGTCGATATTTTTAATAGCCACAATTTTACCATCAGCAGGAGCAACCAGTGACATCGGATCTGGCGGCGATACTCTATCGGGATTTCTGAAAAAGAAGGCTGTAAACAAAGTGAGTAAGGCGAATATTGATGCAAGTATTAATAGCCCCCGGCTATCCCATTTAATTGCTCCAAACAGGATAATTATGGTTAGCAGAAAACCGACAATTATAAATGTCCAGCCATCTCTAATAATCATTTAGAAAAAACTCGCCTAAAAATTTTATCTACATTCTTAGTATAATATCCGAGATCAAAACATTTATCAATTTCAACATCATTGAGATGTTTGTGAATCTCACGATCTTTACGGACAAGGTCTCTGAATGACCCTTTTCCGTCCATTGCTGCCATTGCATTTTGCTGTACTAAACGGTAGGCTTTGTCTCTTGAGCCAACCGGTTCAGTTAACTTCAAAAGAAGCCTCTGAGAAAATACGACACCACCACGGAAATAGATATTATCTAACATACGTTTTTCATCGATTACTAAACCTCTAAGAAGCTCGATAAATTTCTGCAGACAGTAATCCATAATAATTGTGCTGTCAGGAAGGATAATTCGTTCAACCGATGAATGAGCGATATCTCTTTCATGCCATAGGGGCATATTTTCCATCGCAGTAACGGAATATCCTCTCATCAGGCGGGCAATGCCTGAAATACGTTCAGCAGTTATGGGATTCTTCTTATGAGGCATAGCCGATGAACCTTTTTGCTTTTTGCTGAATCCTTCAGCCATTTCCCCGACTTCGGTTCTTTGCTGATGGCGAACTTCAGTAGCAAATTTTTCTAATGAAGACGAAAGAATTGCAAGGGTAGTTACAAACTGAGCATGACGATCACGCTGGATGACCTGAGTTGAAACTTTTGCCGGTTTGAGTCCCAGCTTCCTGCATACTGCCGCTTCAATGCTGGGATTAAGATTGGCAAAGTTACCAACCGCTCCAGAAATTTTACCATAAGAAATCGCTTCAGTTGCCTGTTTGAATCTCTCCTGAGATCTTTGGAGTTCGGTGTACCACATGGCAAATTTCAAACCGATAGTTGTCGGTTCAGCAAAGACTCCATGGGTGCGCCCCATACAGGGAGTAAGCTTATGTTTTTGAGCCAGTTTTTTTATCTCACGAAGTGCAATGGTTATCTTTTTATCAATAAGCAAGGCAGCTCTTTTTAGATTTAACGACAATGCGGTATCGAGGACATCAGAAGATGTCATGCCAAAATGAATATATTTAGCCTCTTCCCCAACATATTCAGCGACTGAGCTAATAAAAGCAATTACATCATGATTGACTTCGGCTTCAATTTCATTGATCCGTTTGACATCAAAGTTTGCTTTTTTCTCAATAACTTTAAATGCTTTTTGAGGAATGACTTTGAGTTTCGCCATAGCTCGTGCAGCTTCTACTTCAACTTCCAACCAGGTGCCATATTTTGCTTCATCAGTCCAGAGAGCACCCATTTCTGGCAGGGTATATCTTTCAATCATTATTACTTCTTAGCCTTATTATAGTCTTCAAGAAATTTAGCCAGTCCACTGTCTGTCTGCGGGTGTTTAATAAGTTTTGCAATTACGCCGTATGGCATGGTTATGACATCAGCGCCTATCATAGCCGATTCCACCACATGCATGGGATGTCTTACCGATGCAACCAACACTTCTGTCTCGAAAACGTAGTTACGATATATTGTGACTATCTGGTCTATCAGTTCCATACCGGATTGTGAATAATCATCAAGGCGACCAATAAATGGAGATACATACGATGCTCCGGCTTTAGCTACCAATAGAGCTTGTGAAGGTGAAAATACCAGAGTAGCATTGGTAGCGATTCCAGCACCTGAAAGACTTTTAATAGCTTTTAGTCCTTCCAGAATAGTCGGTATTTTAACAACAATATTATCTGCAATTTCGGCCAGCTTTTCTGCTTCTTTCATCATACCATCATAATCAGTAGCGAGCACTTCAGCAGAGACCGGACCGGGGACTATTTTACAAATCTCTTTGAGAATTTCATCATAGGGGGCTGTCTCTTTTGCAGCTAACGAAGGATTGGTGGTGACACCATCAAGGACTCCCATTGCTGCAGCCGATTTTATTTCTTCAATGTTCGCGGTATCGATAAAAAACTTCATTTCCTGCTTTCCCTTCAATAATTAACCGTCACTAAGTACAAACCCTGTGGCGGAGCTGTAAATACAATTCTCTGCTCTGTCGGAGCCTGTATAATATCTGCAAATTTATCCAAAGTCAAGTTATCCGGATGTTGGTCTTTATCAATTGTGGCAATATTAAGCATCGCACCAACCAAAATCCTCACCATATTATGCAAAAACCGATTTCCAACAATCTCGAACAGGTATAGCCTGTTTTTTTCTATCCAGGAACATTCAGAAATAATACAGGTATTATCAGGTTTTCTGGAGGATAACACGCAAAAAGCGGAAAAATCATGTTCACCTATTACTAATTTTGCTGCTTTTTTTAATACTTCAATATCAACACACTTCGTGTGTTCGTAGCGGTATTCGCGATAAAGAGCTGATTTCTCTGAACCAATTATATAACGATAACGTTTGTCAATTGCCGATCTGCGAGCATCAAATTCAAGTGGGACTTCTTTTGAATCTTTGATCCTGATATCATCATCAAGATAATAATTGAGAGCATCTTTGTATTTTTCAGGTTCGATATTATGGTCAATTTTGAAATTGGCTGCTTGTCCGAGCGCATGAACGCCGGCATCGGTTCTTCCGGCTCCAATTAGGGAAACATGTTTTTGGGTAGTTTTTTTGATAGCCTCAGTGATACAACCCTGAATTGATTTTTGATCTTTCTGGATCTGCCAACCGACGTAGGCAGTTCCTTTGTATTCAATTATGAGTTTTATATTTTGTTCAGCCATTTATTTGGTAACCCAGTATAAATAGAAAATCCCTATAGCAGTTAGAACCATAAATACCCATTCTTTAAACCCGATTTTCAAACCGGTGTACATGGTACGCGGAGAATCTCCATCATACCCACGAGCCTCGATAGCCATAGCAAGTTCATCAGCTCTTTGTAATGCAGCAACAAATACTGGAATTATAATACAGGCCGTCTTTTTAACTTTGTTGATAAACGAACCACTGAATTTAACACCTCTGATCACTTGAGCATTCCGAATAGTTTTGAATTCATCATAAAGCACAGGAATAAACCTGATAGCCATAAAAAGAATTAACCCAAGATCCTGAACCGGTACTTTGAATTTTGAAAGTGGCGTTAACAACTTGGTAAAAGAATCGGCTAGTTCCGAAGGCGAGCTTGTAAATGTTATCAAAAAAGCTATGGAAATAAATAAGACTAATCTAAGCGAGAAAAAGGCAGCCATATCAAGTGCCCCAATCGTCAGATCATACCCAAGAATACTATAAAGCACCTCCGTGTCTTTACCGGAGAAAATCAAATGGTATAATGCAGTAATAACCACCAGCATGATAACCGGTTTATAATTTCCAATCAATCTATGCAGTGTAACACCGGACATTAACAATCCGAAAATCAATGAACCAAGAATTACGAGATAGAATGTATATGATGTTGTTAACAACCCCAGCACCAGAACAATTGTAATCGGCAGCATTTTCGCCCGAGCATCAAGATGATGCAAAAAGGAATCGAAGGGTCGATATTGACCCAAAAGAACTGGCGAAGTATTAAACATTTTTAGGCTCTTCTCTCATTTGAGAAATATAGATAACTCTTAGGCAGGTCGTCAATGAAAGGATTCAAACAATTACAACAGTTTTTGATTTGTGGAGGGGGAGTGATTGTTTCTGGTTTTGTTCATTTTATCGATATGGGCATATAGAGCGCAATTTTTACAGCCTTTTTTGTTCTTATGAGACTTCTGGAAATGAAATATCAGGTATATTACAGCAACAATAAGAAATACAACAATTGCAATATATTGCCAAAATTCAGCCATTAGTACCACACCTTACTGAAGATTTGGTAAGTAGCAAATGATAACACATAAGCCAAAGTGGTCATGTAAACAAATGTCCCTACAGCATACCACCAGGTACCCGTCTCTCTTCTGATAGTGACCAGTGTAGCACCACACTGGCAACATAATGCAAAGAAGACCATAATTGAAAGAGCAACAGCCGGTGTAAAGACATAGTTCCCTTTTTTGGGACCATCTTCCCACTTAGCCTGACGCATCTTTTCAACTAATGAAGTCGATTCTTCATCAATGTCTCCCCCCAGATTATAAATAGTGCCAATAGTCGCTATGATAACTTCACGGGCTGGGAATGCTGCCAAAGTAGCCATCGTAATTTTCCAATCCCACCCCAGAGGATAAAAAACCGGTTCAATAATTTTGCCTATACGTGCAAAGTATGAATTGCGTAAATGATCTCCCTGTTGATCATAGGTCAATTTCATCATTTTCTTTTCAGTGATATAAGCATGCATATAAATATTATTTATAATATCAATCGGAATGGCGATCTCGGGATTCGAGTTTGTTAGGTTATTCGATAGATTCTGGAGTTCTTCAACTGAATTTGCATTTGCAAACTGCTGATCAATATCTGCTACTTGTGCAAGAGTTTGATCATCCATATCAGTTTTATAATCATTTAACAGAGAGTTAAAACTTACAATAGCATTTTTGTGTTCATTTTCAATCTCGACAGCTCTAACTGAATAGTCGCTACTAATTGAATCTTCACGCGGGAAATATCCCAATGCCCATATGATAATAGTAATTGCCAGAATTACTGTTCCTGCTCTTAAGATAAATGATTTTGCCCTGTTAAATACCCGAATAAATACAGAATTAAATGTTGGAACTTTATATGATGGCAGTTCCATCAAAAATGTTCCTGCTTCTGCTTTGAAAATTAATTTCTTGAGAATATATGATACAATCACTGCGACAAAAATTCCCAGCAAATACAAGAGTGTTAAAACAATTCCCTGAAGATTCAAAAATCCAAAATAAACTTTGTATGGTATAAATGCAGCAATCATAATTGCATAAACCGGAAGTCTGGCCGAACAGGTCATAAGCGGTGCAACCATAATTGTAATAAATCTGTGTTTGCGGTCTTCGATTGTACGAGTAGCTAAAATTCCTGGAATCGCACAAGCAAATGAAGATAACATCGGAATAAATGATTTCCCGGAAAGTCCGCACCATTTGAATAACCTATCGACTAAAAAGGCGGCTCGTGACATATATCCTGAATCTTCAAGAACAGCAATAAAGAGAAATAGGATAATAATCTGTGGTAAAAATATCAGAACCGATCCTACACCTCCAATTATCCCATCTGTCAAAAGCGATCTGAGGGGTCCTTCAGCCATAGAGGCTTCAACATATCCGGACAGCATTCCAAATAACCCATCGACCAAATCCATCAAGGGTTCCGACCAGCTGAAAATTGATTGGAATACAAACATCATTGTAAAAAATAGTAATATCGGACCGGCAAACCAATGGAGCAGAACTTTATCAACTTTTTCAGAAGTAGATACTCTCCCTTTTATGATAGAAGTCACTGCTTTATCGTAAATATCGTTTGCCCTGTTTGTTAATGCTGATGTTTCAGCCATAGATAAAAAGACATGCGTCTTTTTTAAATCTTCCCGTCCTTTTAACAATACCTGATGTACTTCTTCAGATTCCTCAGCTAAAAATCTCTTCTCGGCAGGACTGTTGACATCAAATATAACTCTGATATACTCAGCTCGACTTCGGTCATGGTCATCATCGGTTATAGCTAAATCCTGAATGAGTTTTTCTGTAGCAGTATCATAAATACTTTTAAATTTTGGAGGTTCAGTTCCAATTGCTTCAATTGTAGCCTTTTTTAAATTATCGATCCCCTTCTTTTTATTACCAACTACCGGTATTACTTTGATTCCCCCAAACATTTCAGAAATTTTATCACAATCAATAACAAGACCTCGACGTTTGGCCAGATCCATCATGTTAACGGCTACTACTATTGGACGCTCAACCTCTATAACCTGTAATAAAAATGATAATCCCCTCTCAAGATTGGTAGCATCAATGACGCAGACTATAACATCGGGGACGGTCATCTCTTTCATCCGGCCAATAAGAGCCGAAACAGCAATATCTTCATCTGGTGAAAAGGCAGATAGAGAATATGTCCCGGGAATATCTACAAGAGTAAAAACCTGATTGTTATCTTTTCCACCGGTAAATTTCCCAGTAACTTTTTCAACAGTTACACCGGGGTAATTGGCTACATGTTGCGAAAGACCCGTTATACCGTTAAAAATCGTAGTTTTACCACAGTTTGGATTACCGCATATAGCTACTTCATAAGTTTTATGAGAAGTTTTAGATGGTGAACTATTTGACATCAGTCAAGCCCTATAGAAAATTATGCTTCTAATTCAACAGCTATCAGAGCCGCTTCAGAATGACGCAATGTCAAGCAATTTGCCCCCACTTGTACTTCGAGGGGATCTTTGAAAGGAGCATTACGAATATAAACAATTGCTTTGCCTGGCTGGATACCCAATTCATACAAACGTCGAACAACTTTTGATTCTGTGGCAAATCCAATAACTTTTCCTTTTTGCCCGGGTATCATTAAATTTAAATATGTCATATCGAGATGCCTTTATTATAAAATATATTCTTCAATTTAGTGACTGCTGATTTTGTGAATGCAGATCCATATCATGTTTGTTTTTTTTACTGCATTCTTCACAGTAACCCTGAATCTCTATTTTAAAAGATTCAGGTGCAAAATTTTTGTCTCCAGCAGTTTGAGATAAAATACCAACAATCTGTTCAACATTGAATTCAATTAATGTTTTACACTTAAGACAAAATAAGTGCCCGTGAGGAATTTCTGTAACACGATCATAGCGAGTTATTCCATCTCCAATATTAACTTCTTCAGCTAATCCAACTTTGCAAATCAATTTCAAATTCCGCCAGACAGTGCTGTAACCAATTGAATTATCTGTCTGCCTGACTTTATCGTACAATTCATCAACAGAGACATGATCGCTGAGTTCAAAGAATGAGCGAAAGATCAGCTCTCTTTGAGGAGTCATTTTGAAACCTTTTGTTTTTAAAAACTCACGCATAATTCTCAGTCTCCATAGCCTAAATGAAAACGACTTTCATTTTCAATTATCGTCTATTTTCAGGAAAAGTCAAGATCTTTCTTTGATAATTCATTAAAATAAATTGCTTTATAAAGTATTATCAGATAACAAAATAGCCGCTATCAAATAGCGGCTATTCATAAAAAGACTATTTTTGTTGGATTTACTTTAAAAATACCATCTTTTTGGTGCTGGATTCGTCTCCACGTTGGAGTCGATAGAAATAAATTCCTGATGCAACCCTGTTGCCATTACTACCCGTTCCATCCCATTCAACAATATATAGACCTGGAGATTGAACTTTATCAACCAGCGTTTTAACTTCCTGGCCAAGAGTATTGTAGATTCTAAGAGATGTTTTGGTAGTTCTCAGCTTCTGAGCGTTTATCGACTTTAGGGTATAAGAAATTGTCGTAGTCGGATTGAATGGATTGGGATAATTTTGATCAAGAATAAATGTATTCGGTAACGGACGGAATGGCTGGCCATCATAGACATCACTAACAATTCCACCAAAAAATTCAATCGCTCTGAGTAATAATGTATCAATTGGATCTTGTCCAGAGTAATCCGAATGCAGATACTCGGCAGTAAAACTAAGCAGGATTGTCTTATAACCTCCAGAATAAGAAATACCTTGTGGATATTCGGTAGTTCTGGAAGCAACGAATACTTCACCACTATTTTCAGCATTCAGGGTATATTGATTCTCCAAAAATCCAACCCCACTGCGGTAGCGATAATGAACACTATCCCCCATCGCTGAACCCGGGACACCATCAAATTTATATGAGAAAGCTGTTCCGGCAATCGAGGCATGGAGTTTGTCTGTCAGGAATGTATTATTCAGAGTGTTAATATCGCCTATTCCAGACATTGTAGAGAGGAACAATCCGCCGCCATTATTCAAGTAGCCATCCATTGCATTGATATCATCAACATTTATTGCATTTGCTGCGGAGTCTCCGGTGTGCCAGAAGACCATCGAGTATTGCGATAAATCTGAGCTGTCAGGTGATCCGCTGATTGATTTATCCCATGTTCTGGTGGGGAGTTTCATTGCGTAAAAAGCATTCTGGTAATATTCTTCATAATCAGAACCACGATCATCATCAATAATCAAAACCTGCGGTGCTCCAACTTCGACTTCAAATCCGAATGTTTTACTGAATTCACCTGAGCCGGGAGTACCAGCAAGCGAATCAGTTGTAATCGTTACAAAGAAAGAATCAATTCTGGGGACTACACTATCAGCAAGAACAAATTCAATTGGGATCAAGTTACTTTTTGGACTTAGAATCAAATCTGTATTAAAGGGTACTGTTGGAGTAATAAAGATTACATCGGGATTTGATGTCGATAATGTTGCTTGAGCATTATAAGAATACCGCATTTCATTTACAACTGTACAGAAAAATTGAACCGTTTCCCCTGCTTCATAGATGCCATCACCGTCACCACCCTGGGAGTCATCCAATACTAAAGGAGTGCCTCCGCTCAATTCAATCCAGGGCCGTGAATATTCTATATCAAGATCAGCATACATCAGAGAGTCAGAATTAGAAATATTCCAAACGCCAATTTGTGTTGAAATATCGAAATTTGTTAGAGAATTGGGAGTTGAAAGTTCATGGAATTCGAAATTTAAAGACGAACCGGGGAAAGGGTCACCAGCATCACCTGCATTAGTCTCTGTAAAGGCAAGTCCGCTATCTCCATCAGCCTGTTCTAATCCGACATAGTAGCGATCAGGATCAGTGTTTTGAGGTGAAGCATCAAGATCAACATGATAGATACATAATCCTGAACCGGGTAAATATTTATCAAAACCTACTTTCTGACGGTTTTCAATCAGCCAGTATTCTGAATTGTCATATTTTAATTGATAAACAAATGGATTCCATTGTACAGCTGGAATTTCTGCATCAAAAATATTTTCAGTAACTTCAGTGAAACTCAAAAATCCAATTTTAGCTTTGCTCCAGGCATCCATATGAGCCGGTGATTTGGAGCCTCCAAGATAATTGCCTCTGGCCATAAGCGACCAATCACCCAAACCATCGGAACCTTCATGTCCGGGTAAATCATAATTAACATCATACAAATCAGGAAGGCTTAAAAAATGTCCATATTCATGGCAAAAAACTCCTATTGGAGAAAGCTCAACACCTACTCCAACACCTGCTTCTTCAGGATTCATGGTATAATTAGTAACCTCAATTCCATCAGGATGCTGGACTGTACGCAGCGTTGATTTATGCGACCAGATACCATAAGCACCTTCTTCAGCACCGCGGCCCGGATGTATTATAATTACACCATCACATTTATTATTGAGATCATGGTCATAATCTAAAAAATCAGCACCGGCAGCATCTGCTGCGATAACTGCATCAACAGCCAGATCAGGTCCATGAGTTAACCCATCATCACCATTTTCGTACCAGGCATAAGTTTCGGGCATCATCAACCAGCCAAAGATGTCACCTTGTATATAGAATTTACCATAAGAATTTTCCATGTAGAAATCAGTCATAGAACCATTTGGATTGTTATAGGTAGTTCCGGAACTGGCACTGGAATCAGAAAATAGTACTGAATCAAACATGTATGGCTCGCCCGATACGGCCTGCCCTGCATGATTCCAATCTGAAAATTCGACAAGAATTACAATTACTTTAACGGTATCAATAGTCTGTAGTCCCAGAGCTAAATTTTCATTAGCTTTGCCTTTATTGTATACCGAATGTTCAGCCGGAGAACATCCGCCGGCAGCTTTAAATTTTTTCCAATTATTAATTTTCTCTTCCAGAACACCATCAGCTTTCCATTTTTCAATAGCCTCTTTGGTAGGAGCTACCGACCACGCCGATGCCGATATTAAAAGAGTTAATAATATGATGATAACCAAAGTAATTTTCTTGCTCGCAAACATTGCTATAATATCCTTCCCATAACGGTTCTTCTAACAAACTATGGACGTACTAAGATATAAAATAATCTACTTGATGAGTAACATTTTTTTAGTTTGTGAATGAAAATCTGTGCTCAATTTATAAAAATACACCCCGGAACTTACTTTATTGAAATTCTCATTAGTGGCATCCCATTCAAACTGATGTCTTCCGGAAGATAATTTCCCGGCATAAAGGGTTTTCACTACTTGCCCCATGATATTAAAGATATCAAGTCTGACATTTGATGATATTCCCAGATCAAAAGCTATATTTGTTGTAGGATTAAATGGATTAGGATAATTTTGCATCAAATTGAAATTATCCGGAAGATTATTATCGTTCAAATCATCATTTATGTCAGTAGTAAAGTTGAACATATCTTTTGCATTGACAGCATTGGCTAACAAGTCATCAAAATTATATCCACCTATAAAAGCTACGGAGACTTCAACTGAATCCCCTGATCTTATATTCAGGGAGCCGGTACTGACAACAAACATCCAATCAGAGCTAACATTTGATTCTATAGATTCAGGGACACCGGAAGCCAGATTATATAACTGCCCGTCATCAAAACCAGATTTTTCAATCCCATTTTCAATCGCCTTAAAGCCTGTAACATTTTTTAGGCCAACAACACCAACCAGAGGATCCGTACCATTAAACTGGTAAATCATATCCAGATCATTCTGCATTGCAACATAATCAGGATTTGCGCCAAGATCGAAATCAACTAATAAGCCAAAATGAAAATCATTTAGATCCTCTAATGAATTATTCTTAAGGTAGTATTTAAAAATTATCAATCCGTTATCATCAATATTGGGAAAACTTATTGTTTCCTGAATTACCTCAACCGGTACTGATGCCGCCAGACTTTGATCGGTAAATGTGGCAGTACGATGGGTTCCGTTATCCTCCCCTATCCAATCGGATGATAGATTCACAATTGGAAAGAAATCGGATAATTCATATTGGCCAAAATTGTTACGAACTGATTTTGATATATGGTCAGAATCTGTCCCCATAATGATTCCGGCTTCATAGAGAAGATTATCGCTTCCATTTACCCGAAAGCCATTTCCATTAAGATTGTAAATCGACCCATCCCCCAGGCCATACTGGCCAAAATCCGAAACAGTCATATCAATCTGAGAAGTCTGATGAGCTGCAAAAGTGCCTAATGGTTCCTGACCGATGGTGATAGTAAATTCAAGTGTATCAGTTAACCCGCCACTGATGGGCGTTAATAACAATTGCGATACAATTTGTTGTCCATTAAAAAAGTTATCACTTATATATATTGAGAATGGAAATATATTTGAAGTAGTAGAATCCAATGGGCTAAATATAAATGAAGCCTGATTTGAAGTAATCAACACTCCTGGCTCAGAAGTTTCAATAACTCCGATAATCGATTCATCAACTCCAATTGGATGTCCAATAGTCAGGTGAAAATCGAATTCTTCACCTGGTGAGGCGATTCCATCATCATCAATGCTTACATTTAATAAATCAAATTCATAGCCCGCAGGAGCCGGAAGATAATCTAAAAGCTGAGAGGCATCAACCAAGCCATGTCCATAAGCATTATCTTCACCCGGATCACCAAGATCTACAGCAGAGAGGATCAGGGCATTCTTTATTTCAGCAACAGTTGCATCAGGATTATATTCACGCATCAAAGCAACTATTCCAGCAATAAAAGGAGCAGACATTGAAGTCCCACTCATTAGTTTATAACCACCATTTTTATCAGATGAATAGATGCTTACACCCGGAGCTACAACTTCTGGCTTGATACTGTTGGCATCACAAGATGATGGGCCTCTGCTTGAGAAACCGGCAATATTAAAAGAATTATCGACAGCACCTACAGAGAAGGAAGTTAATGGAGATAAAGCCATGTCAGCTGGATTACGGATTGTAGTCGGGTTGGGGCCTTCATTACCTGCAGCAAAAATAGCTACTATTCCGGCAGCTTCAACATTCTGAATTGCCAGAGCAAAGGTTTCATCACAAGGGGCGAATAATCCTTTTGGGATTCCCCAGCTGTTAAGGATAACATCCGGGACATCATCAGTAGTTGCAGTATCATTATCAGGATTTAAAGCCCATTCAAAAGCATCAAGAATATCTGAAATAGTTGTGCTCAAATCACGACCCTGGTCAATAACCCCGGCAGAAATCCACTCGGCATCTGGTGCAACACCTATTGTATCAGAACCTTCAGAGCCAACCATAACGCCCATCGTATGAGTACCATGTCCAACAACGTCTATAGGATTCTGATCAGGATTTACTTTAGAAAACCAGCAGGCATTTAAATCGGCATGATTACCACGCCACTTTGATGAAAGAGCCGGATGCCCCTGCTCTACACCAGTGTCAAAGGAACAAACCAAACGACCCTTGCCAGTGTATCCGGCCTGCCATAATGAAGTAACGTTTAACATGCTTAGTTGCTGTGGAAACGATGCAGTCATTGCCGTTGCATCTTTTACTTCTATTGGATGATCAAAATTAAGGCGAGCATTCTCAATAACTAATTCAAGATCATTAAATTCAGATAAGATTTCTAAATGTGAGATCGGAAGACTGGCAGTAAAAGCTGGAACAATCCAGTGTCTTTTAACAGGTGTAACAGAATTATTTATTAAGAATCTCTCTATTATACCAGCATTGGCACTTTGATAGTTTTTCAATATATTAGTAACGTTTTTAATAAGCTGACTTCTGGGTATTCTTCCTGATTTTGATAAAGAACTGACTTCATCAGAGAGATTATAACCATCAAGAAATATGACTACTTCAATAATGCTATCAGGATTATTATATTGTCTGTCAGAGACTAATTTATCTAAACCCGGTGATAAAACCGATGACATGGCCTGGGTATTAGGTACTGAGAAAATGACCAGGGTTAAGATAATTACGGTGAAGATATAGATTTTGATACTCTTCATCAGGTCTCCTTGTTAATTCTGATATTCAATGAAGCAAAGGTTATGCCTAAGATCAGTTTGAATGTTTCATTATTAAACGGTGCATAATAATGCACTTAAGGGGATAGCTACTAGGCTATCACATTTAATATCAACGACTTGCATATATGGAAAAAGTTGTTTGTCAGAGAGAAAGTTTTTCTGATTGGAAAAATATGTGCATATGTGATTAATATTGCATAATTTTAGCATTTTATTGGTATTTTTTATTCAGCAATGATGATCAGTATTGCTTATATTGTAATAATGATTGCAAAGAAAATTATAACATGAAGAATAGTAAAGCCTTATTCATTATTCTGCTCTTAGCATTATGTCTGAGAGTAATTTATCTGTTTTTCTATAATTCACTCCCTGAATGGAATATACTAACAGTTGATAATTATTATCATTTAAATTGGGCTATTGATTTTGCTAATGGGAATATTCTGGGAGACACAACCTATTTCAGAGCTCCTTTTTACATCTATTGTCTCGGATTTCTTTATGCAATACTTGGAGCTACATTATGGATTAGTCGTTTATTTGGATTGGCAATTGGAATATTTTCTGTACTCCTGACCTATTTAATTGGCAAAAAAACATTTGATCATAAAACCGGACTCTTGGCAGCGTTTATCCACACAATTTATCCGATAACACTTTATTTTGAATCGGAGCTTCTGTTAGATCCTCTGTTTATGCTGCTATTGCAACTGATCCTTTATAGAGTTCTAAAATGGTTAGAAACAAAATCAATTAGAAATGTTTTCATGACAGGAATCTTATTGGGGTTCGCTGCTATCACCAGACCAACAATCCTAATCTGGGTAGTACCACTACTTTTATTAATATTTACATATAGAGGACAAATAAATCAATGGTATAAACAGATACTTTTCTTTGTTCTGGCATTGTTTATTGTAATCACTCCCATTACAATTCGAAATCTGATTATTGCAGATGATCCGGTTTTGATTTCCTCACAGGGCGGGATCAACTTTTACATTGGTAATAATCCTGATGCTGATGGGGTGTCAGCAATCATGCCGGAACCAATGGGTCACAATTGGCAGATTTCACAGATTCGCCATATCGCTGAAACTGAATCAGGCGAAAAATTATCATCAGGAGAGATATCCTCATTTTGGTTTAGAAAAAGTATAGAGTGGATAAAAGATAATCCGAGCGAATTTATCAGTCTGTATCTTAAGAAATTATATTTCAACATTTCAAATCGTGAAATATCAAACAACCGTGATCTTAATCAGTTCTTCAATAACATACCTCTTTTGAAATACAATCCGGTAGTATTCGGTATTTTGTTTGCTTTTTCCGTTGTTCCAATTTTGCTTTTATGGAGGAAAAACAAAGTTCTAAAATTGTTTGTAATATTATTACTTACTTATATTTTGGCAGGTTCGCTCTTCTTTTTTAACAGCCGCTTCCGGCTGCCATTGATGCCTTTTTATTTTATCTTCTCAGCATCAGGAATAATATTGATTATAAAATTTATGAGAGAAAGTATACCAAAAACAGTGTTGGCATACATAATTGTGTTAATGGCACTAATATTTTCATACTACCCGGTTGTTTCATTCTCAAAAGGAATTTCACCACAGACATTGATCTCCAAAGGCAATTATTATTATACTCAAAGTAACTTCAAAACCTCTCTAAAATTTAATCGTGAAGCGCAAAAAGTAAATCCAAAATTCCCTGAAGTTAATTTAAATATTGGAAATTGCTTTCTGAAATCAGGTCATATAGATTCAGCCCAATTTTATTTCCAGAAAGAAATACAAAACCATCCCTTGCGATCCAAAGCTTACACAAATTCAGGAACTCTGAAATATTTGGAGTATAATTATCAGGAGTCTCTTGAACTTGCCCGAATTTCAATAAAACATAATCCCTATGATATAACAGCCCATCAGGTACTGCTTCGAGCTTTGTTTGCTATTGATTCTTTGGATAAGAAGACTTATTACCAAACTGCTTTAGAGTCATCAAGAAAATTAGCCGATGACATTTATCTTCTAAACGAAGCTGCAGTCCTTTTAAGTAATAGAGGAATGTACATGGAATCTGAAGAGTTTTTAGATAAAGCATTGTTATCAACTCCTCCTCCTATTGAAACCGACGATGAGGCTTTCAAACATTATTTCAGGAATAGTCGTGAAAACATACAGAGACAAAAAGCATTTTCATATTTTCAACTCGGATATATAAAGGGTTTACAAGATAGCTATGGAGAATCTATTCAATATAGCCAAAGGGCAATAATCCTTGATTCTTCTTTAGTCGATGCCTATGCAAACCTGATCAGTGGATATATAGCAACCAATCAATCTGACAAAGCTGATTCTGTTATAAATCATGCCTTAAAACTATTCCCATCATATTCTCCACTACTTAGATTAAAAGAAATACTATCGAGCCAATAAAAAAAGGGACTGTAAAAACAGTCCCTTTTATATAATTCAAAATAAATTACTTATTTAATCGTACCGTTTGGATCCCAGGGCCATAAGCCTTTTTCACGAGCCTTGGCTGCGTTACGTTCCCAGTATTTTGCTCTCAACTCAGAAATTGAAAGAGACAAACCAGCATCATCATAACGAACTTCAGAAACAGGAGCTGCAATTGAAGGATCGTATAGGAAATTCAATACTGTATCAATTAGGACCTGTACTGGAATAGATGATGAATCACCCGGAACCATAAGAGTAGTATCATCCAGGCAAGTCATTGTAAAATCAAAATGAGTCGTTTTGAAAACACCAGTATTAAATCTATGTCCGACAGGAGTACCTTCCTGATTATAATCAAAACCCATTTGACGACCAAATGGATGTGAAGGGCCATAGAAGGACTTATACAGATACATCACCTCAGCACCTAATCCGGCAACACTATAATTAACTTCGCCTAAAGCAGGTATATCCGGGTTAAATGACATTCCATCTAAAGTTATATCTCTTAACCGGTTTTCAACATGGGTACCGAGAACATTAACTTCCGGCCATTCAGGCTGTAAACTATATGCCCCAACAAAGTCTTCAATTCTGAATTGATATGGTGCATCACCCAATGGAGGTTCAGTACCCCAGAATGTCCATCCTGAGAATTGTGTTTGTCGGACAGCAAAATAGAACGAATACTCAGCAGTCATATCTGGACCTGGAAAGATAAATGGACTAGGCGGCACATTCTGTGCAGACACCAGAGGACATCTCATAGTTAGCCAAACATTAACGCCAGCATCAATAGACTTATAAAGATCAGATGATATTTTTTTATCTAAGGAAGAGATACCTGATTTTGTAAGACTTTCATTGATACAGATCAGCATTTTGTAACTCAACAAGAATTTCAGTAATGGTACTGATGACACAACAATGCTGCGATTATAATAATCATCACTGGAAAATCCAGATAATGGATCCCATCGATTGATCTTGTCAATCCACCATGCTTCCATATCGAAATCTCTATTAGGTCTGTTAAAACCTCTACTAAATGTAAAATCAAGAACCGCAACATCATTTTCAAATTTAGGATTGATCACAGATAGAGCTGAACATGCCGGAGTCAAATCAGGAACAAATGCATCATCTCGAGAACGACACCAGAACAGGAATACTCTTTCAAAAGTCACGTTTATATCAACACTTTTAAATACATTATACAAAGTATCACTTGTATTTAAAATCCATGTATCAACACCATTCCATGAACTATCTTCTACTACATTATATTCTGAACTTATAAATCCAGGATCTTCTATATCAAAAATATTATCCCATTCTCCCAAAATGGACGGGAGAGGATTTTCAAGATCATGTTCCACAAGAAAAGTATCACAAACTTCAACAGTAATACCTTCAATAGTTACAGAATCACGACACCAGAAAATAGTTTCTCCGATTTCGTATACAAATCCATCAATGGTTACAAATACTTCTTTACGATAGGTATCATTTATAACTGCTGTATCTTCATCAGTATATGGTCCATAAAGACGCCATTCAAATTCAAAAGGAGGTGGATCCGAAGGATAATCAATCGGATCTTCGCCAATCCATCGAATTCCAACACCTGTAACAATTCCACCTGGCAGTTCAGAATTAACAAAAGGCATATCAGCTTCATTAATTAGAACAAATGTTTCTGGTGGATTATCATTACGCAGGAAAAGCCTGTAAGCAACTTCTGACGCTAAACCTTCAATATCATAAGCTTGAAGAAAGACCCATTGAGGAACAAATCCTCTGACTGGATTTGTTGTATCAGCTGTTAAGGGCAGGCTGTTTTTAGTATGGGGGTCCGCATGCGCAGGATCGACATCAATGTAATTCCAATCATCATCAGATAATGTCAACACATAATCTTCAGGCGGCAAATCACCCAGGACATTAATGGTTGCTATATGATAACGATAGTAATCAATCAGTCCATCATTGTCAGTTCCATACCAGTAAATAACCGGGTTTGAGCTAAAATCCTGACCTTCCGGAGGGATAGTCGCAAAATAGACAATTGGTTTTTTATTCTCGTAAACATCTCCCTCAAGAGTACTGGTACATCCGGCAAAAAACAGAATTGAGAACATAAGGAACGACATGCTGGAGATGACCAGGATATTTACAAGCTTTAGATTATTTTTAATCATTGATTGTTTCATTTGTATCAGTTACTCCCTAAAAGGCCACAACTAAAGTGAACCGGTGTACTTCGGTAAGAACTCCGAAATCTTGAAATGCATAATCAAAGCGTAATTCACGCTCTTCACCGAACGGTAATCTTAATCCACCTCCGGTAGTAAAACCATCAGTGTCATAATTAAACCGTGCGCCGGCCCGTAAAGAAAAAATATCTTTATAAACAAATTCAACACCAGTATTGTATTTTTCGAGGTTGTCAGAAGGGTGAGCACCTTCGGCTGCAAAAGTCATAAGATAATCATTGGCTTCTATTACATTAATAGCACCGCCAAATTTAAAGTTAATCGGAAGAGGATATGGGTTTTTTATGAATTTCATATCAGGTCCAAAATTGGAAATCAACATAGCAATTTTAAAACCTCTATAACCGGTATCATAAATTGTTCCAACATCTGCTCCCCAACCACTGGAGGAATAGTCATGAACAAATTCACCAATGTATTTTACAGTAAATCCTATAGAGAACCTATCAGTTAAATACCTGCCATAACTGGCAGCAATGGATAAATCATCATAAGAGAATTCTCTTCCGGTAGGGACTCTATTATAGTCAGTTTCCTGAATTAGTCCTGATTGCAGGGCATAGGCGCTAATACCTAAAACACCTCCAATAGATTCAAGCGGCAATCCAATACCTGCAAAACCATAAGATATATCTGCCGGCATTTTAATATAGGTTGCTCCAAATTCTCTTCCATAAAGCGATGTTAACCCAGCCGGATTATAATAAACCGCAGAGATATCATCAGCAACAGCAGTAAAAGCTTCCGCCATACCCATTGCCCGTGCTGAGACTCCCAACTCAAGGAATTGCGCTCCGGTTGTTCCTACCTTGGCCTGTGACCAGACCTGAGCAGGAGATATCATCACAATAAATGCCAAAAGGGAAGCCAAAAGTAGTAATTGCCTTTTCCTTTTTGTATCTAACTTGTAACACTTCAATTGCATAAAGTCCTCATTTATTTTCAGCAAAAATTCTTCTCTATAGTTATTATAAATTAATTTCCAATCCCATTCTTAACTGGCGGCCATAATCCCATAATGACGGATCACGATCGTAATCAGTACCACCCTTAATAATCTGACTCTGGTTTTGCCGGGTATCGGGACGACCGGTATTACTATAAACACCAGTAATATTCTTAGTATCAAAGATATTTTCTACCCATAAAATGTAACTAAGATCCAATCCTACAATATTGAAGTCTTTGGTAAATCTGATATCAAACAAGATAATTGAAGGAAGGCGAAGTGAATTTGATTGGATATCTTCACCGGTTACAGTTGCAACGTTCGGATATTCACGCGAAGGAGTAAAAGGTCTTCCGGTCTCAATAAATGTTTCAAGAGACAGTGACCAGCCACTTGGAATTGGCATGCCAAACAGACGAGGCTTAACTGTACTGGGAATAAAAATCTGAATATTTGATTTTAAGGAATGTCGAACATCGTGGTCCAAGGCATATTCAGATAGAGGTTCGCGAGATAACTCAAACTCAGTTCCCCATTCACGGGATGCTTCCGAAGCTTTACCAAATGCAAAAGCGTATGTATAACTAAGCATACCGTTAACATATCCGCCACCGCGCTTTTCAATGGTCAACTCAAAACCACGACTACGACCATAATCACTATTGCGGTATTGCTGGCGGTTTAAACCGTTTACAAGGACAACCGAACGGTTAATTTTATCAAATTCATCTTTAAAATAACCTGACACATCGACTGAATAGTACTCGGTCATAGCATATTTAACACCAAATGAATACTGGACAGTTTTAACATAATCGAGGTTATAGTTACCAACAACAGCATCCTGACTAATTGCCGTAGTGTTTCGAGCATACATCCGTGTCAGTGATGGTAATTGGTAGAAATGTCCATAGTTGAAGTGGACTTTGGCTTTATCAGAAATCGGATATGAGAAACCAATACGAGGTGAAATTTTCTGTCTATCACCAAGAATAATACCTGATCCTAAATCATCATTTTTAGCAATCTCAACCAGATCCTTGGTGTCTTGAATGAAGAAGTCCCATCTAAGACCTAAAGATGCAATCATTGAGCCATACTCAAGCTTATCCCTTAGATAAACTGATCCGGACCAGGGCTGGTATGCAAAAATATCTCTGAATGCTCCTCTATCCGGCCAGGGGCCACCATCAGGACGGCCATTGTATTGTACATAAGGACGCTGGATTTGGTTAAATTGGAAATCCATATTTCGTACTGCAACACCACCTTTTAACTCATGTGGTCCCAGCTGACGGAATACTTTTAATTCACCACGCAGTGTTTTTGTTTCCTGAAAATGCCAGGTGGATGATGGGGAAGTTCCATCTTCATTATAACTATTCAGATTTTGGAAGTTACTTGAACCACCAGCATCCCATTTGCCGTTATCATTCCAATCTTCAAATTTTTCACCTGGATCATAATGTTGGTTGGCTTGATCGAAAATTCCATTATTGTTTCTATCAATATATGGAACACCAAGAGTCCAGCAATTTAGTTCCGGAGGACATGGCCCATCATGTTGGCCATTGTGGTTGAAATCCTGGTTGTCATCACCAACTGATCTGATAAATCCATCAATACCTGGGTCATAAACATCATTATTATTATAATCGGTAAATGGTTCACCAATAACTGAGTCACCATCAACGTAAGGCTCAAAATCGCGAATATTGATATGACTTATACGGTTATCATCCAGGACGCCATTACCGTTTTTATCATTCAAATAATCGCCAGCATCCCAAACGCCATTACCATTAATATCTAAAAAGGGTTCACCTTCAAGATAATCTATATATCCATTATCATTAAATCTGAAATCAGAAAAATCAAAATTATTGATTGCACCCTGAACGTTTTGATCAAAATTAAATTCACCAAAGGTATAACCCGGGCCAGTAAAGTTTTCTCCATATCTAACTGTATCAGGATATAAATTGATTAGCGGTTCCGGCGCATCGTAGATTCCGTTGCCATTATAATCCTCGAATGTTTCCCATTCATAATCAAATTTATAATCTGGAGGTTCAAGCCCGTAACCCGGATGATCAGGATCTCCCGGCTTCTGTTCGGTACTATTTTCGGAATATGAAAAGACAGCTTCATAAGTCATATCTTTTGAAATAGCTTGAGATACTTCCAGTGAAATTACTTGCCATTTAACATTATAAATAGGAGCTGTCTGAGCCGAATAGATGTTACTCCATTGGAAGGCTGTATTTCTCGTTTGAGTATTTTTATAGGAAAGGATAAATTTAAGATTCTGTTTAGGACGGAATTTTAAATTAGCCATATAGTGATATCTATTTAAGCGTCGTTCGGGAATATTGAAGCCCAGTAATTTAAATCCATCATGGCTTGCTGCTGTTGCTGGAGTATCATAATCACTATATTTATTAATACCGTCGCTTTTATCTACATCAGCATAAATGTAGAAAGTAAATTCTTTGTCCTCAAGAAAGTTTAAACCCAAAGCTGGTAAAATTTTACTTTTAAAAATTGGATCCGGGCCAGAAAATGAAAAACGAACATAATCGTTATTACGAGAATATTTATTAAGACTCGGATTTCCAAAATCGTCTGTGATAAACTGCATATTCATTCTGGTATTATCTTTGGAACCAGTCTGAGTTGTAATTTTCACAATACCGGAAAGAGCATCACCATACTCAGGATCGAAACCATCTTTAATAATCTGAATTTCCTGAATAGAACCTGAGACCAATGACAGCTGAGCACCAGCTTGCCCGATACTTCCGAGCGGATCATTGAGAGGCACACCATCAACAATGTATGAAACCTCACCGGCACGACCACCACGAATGAAAACTTCACCCTGAGTGTTGGTAACAACACCGGCAACCTGTGTCAGGAGATCATCTACCGTTGTTACCGGAGCAGTTTCAATTTCTTCTCTGGTAATAGTGGTCTGGTTAGCAGTCTCATATACTTTTAATTGATCCTGTTTACCTGTCACCTGAATGATTTTATCAATATCAGTCGTTTTTGATGTAAGTTCATGGCTTGCTTCAGCAGTAATGTCAGCCTTGATATTAATATTTGATATCTCAACGGTATTGTATTCAAGATGGGTTATTACTAATGTATATGTACCAGGTTCCATCTGGTGTATAACATACTTACCATCAAAATCGGTCATGGCACCGCGTACTGTTCCTTTTACTAACACAGAAGCACCAATAACAGGCTCTCCTTTATCGTCAGTAATAGTACCTATTATTTTACCGGTTGAAGCAGCAAAGATATCGCCGTTTAATAGAAATAGAAATGCTGATAAAAAACAAATAACAAGGAATTGCCGTTTATAACGACTCAGCATGATCTGTCCTCCTAACAATGTATCACAAAAAATATTTTTCTAATTCAGAAAGAAGTTACTTGGTATTAAATAATGCAACGCTTTCTTCACACCTACAAACAAATGTAAATCCAAGAGATTCATGCATTAACGACACTACAAAAAACTTCCCTAGAACCTTTATCCTACCTCGAATATCAACGTTGTGCTATAATTTACGCACAACTTCTTTAAGGGTCAAAATTAGCTACTCTCCCGAAAGAAAGTCAAGCTCTTTTTTCCCCTGAAACCTTTCTATCATCAAGATATAGACTTATAACAGGAAACTATTGTTTAACGATAATCCGTTTGTTTAGTGATTTTTTTTCAAGATATGTAGAATATTTTTTTATACGTTCATGTTCAGAGTTACTAATTTTTTTTAAGTTAACTTCAAAATCAAGATAATCAGCCATTTTCTTGAAGAATAAATCCTGTAAATCATTGAAATAATTACTACTTAATGTTTTGGAACTGATTGCATCCAATCCCGTCGCATCCAAATTCAATGCCGGATGTTCAGCTATTCCGTTAAATTTTATTGAACCATGCTGGAGTAATGAGTCAGCTATTCTACGTTGAGCGGAAGCAACTATTTTTTTTCCATCAGTTAAAATTTCGTATTTGGATGCAGATTCAAAACATGGCGCAGAATGAAAAAACTTCAACCCTTTTTTTCCATCATTAGAATGTCGCACATAATGCGATCTTATTTTTAATTCTTCAAGAAATTTCATTAGAGCTTCTGAAATTGATTTAGAAGTCTGACTTAATGATCCGGTTATTTTTTCATTGTTTAGATTTTCAGTATTTACAATAATGGCATAGGTTAACTCCGAAGGATCATGAAACAAAGCTCTCCCCCCGGTGACTCTTCTAATCAATGGAGTTGATCCAAGTTTACTATGATCTATCGCTTTCTCTATGTTCTGATTGTAACCAAAAGTGATCGTTCCTGTTTTCCATGTGTACAGTCTTAAGAAGATTGATGATGGTTTATTCAAGGCTTGTTGAAACAGGTATTCATCGACCGCCATGTTATAATATGGATCACAATTGTAATGGGCATAACATACTGCTTTATTCATAATGCAATATTGTAATGAATAATTATAAAGACAACTGTAAAATCTGCGCTGCCAGGAATCTCTTCCTGACAGTTTGTTCCTGGCAGACGTCCTCGTCTGCTGGTACACATTGTGTGTTCTATTTAAGGGGCACACGAGGATGTGTGCTGCCCACGTAAAAACTAAATATTAGATTAATATCATTTAAGATTCTTAAGTAGGGAAGGTCTGCCCTCAGACCTGCCATTCCATCAGCTTTGTAGGGCATAACCAATTTCAAATTATAGGTTCTACATTATTATTTGTAATCTAAGAGAACAGTAAACCCACCGCAAGCGGATGGGTTACCCAGCTGGAATCTCATTAATAATATTGTAGGGCGGTTCTGTTAACAGACCCGCCATTTCAGAAACACACAATGTGTGTGGCGGATCCGAGAACGGATCCATCCTATAGACACGTCCAATGGCAGGATCGCTAAGGGGATCCTGCCCTACAATAAACATGGATTCCCGATCAAGTCGGGAATGACAGTGGCATAACCACTCCCTCCTGACGTAACCACTCTTCCCTGACGTAAGATTGAAATAAAACCGAAACGTTTGATGATTCTCATTTAATATTCTTAAGTAGGGAAGGTCTGCCCTCAGATCGCCATTCCATCAGTAGAGGCGAAGCATTCTTCTTATGATTACTGAAAATTTTAACAATACTTTTCATAGGAATGCTTCGCCCCTACAAAATCTTGATACTTGAATAATTTCTTCGATTCTACACCTTGCGGAAAACAGGCTATGCCTGCTAATGCAGGGCGTCGAGGTTTTTGGGATCAATGCCGTATTGTTTGATCTTCAAACGCAGTGTTGATTCGGGGATGTTCAACAATGCGGCGGCATGTTTTTTCACGCCGTTCTTCTCAGCAAGGGCTTTTATGATAAAGCGTTTTTCATGTTCTGACAGGAAGTCATACAATGAATATGATTTATTGAATTCAATTTTTTCAAATATCTGATCAGCAGTCATCGGCTCTGACATATTGGGATCATAATCTGATTTTAATCTCGGTGAAACAAATTCATCGGTGATGATTTCATTGTCACCAGTCATAAGGATCATCTTCTTAACTTCATTATCAAGTTCGCGAATGTTTCCCGGCCAATTATGCTGGACTAAAATTTTCATTACCGAAGGATCAATTTTCTTGTTGCTTCCTTCAAGGAAATGCGAAACCAGTAATGGTATATCACCGCTTCTATCACAAAGTGGTGGTAATTTAAAACTTAATGCGGACAACCTGTAATACAGGTCATGACGGAAAGTACCGGCATCCATCTCAACCTTCAGGTCTTTATTTGTAGCAGAAACAATTCTGACATCAACAGTTCTTGGCGTGGTTTCTCCCAGTCGAACAATTTCTTTTGTCTCAAGCACTCTGAGAATCTTGGCCTGAATACTGAGCGGCATATCGGCAATTTCATCAAGGAAAAAAGTACCGCCATCAGCCTCTTCAAATAATCCGGGTTTATCACGATCAGCCCCTGTGAAAGCACCTCTGTGATAGCCAAAGAGTTCTGATTCCAAAAGAGTCTCAGGCAGAGCAGCGCAGTTTACAGAAATAAACCGTTTATCTCTACGGGGAGAATTATAATGAATCGCTTTTGCTAAAAGATCTTTCCCTGTTCCGGTATCACCTTCAATTGAAATAGAGATACTGGAATTAACTACTTGATGAACCTGAGCCAGCATTTCGAGCATCTTTTCATTCTTAGTAATGATATTCGGGAATGAAGCCTGTTCCTGAAGTTGGTTTCTTAATCTACGGTTATCTTCAAGTAGTTTATTCTTGATAATTTCTGTCCATCTGAAAGCGATAAGATCTGAGAATCCGACAACAAAGTTAAGAACATTCTGATCGAATGGCTTGAGAGTCCCGTCACTTGTAAGACAATCAATATATAGATAGCTCATTGAGCCATCGGTCATCTTAAATGGCACGACAATCATACTGGCGACAACATCGGGGATATCAGCTAATAGATTATTGATAAATGGATCACGACGGCAATCCAGATTAAGAGTCGGTTTTTCGTTGGAGATCTCTTCACCAAGCAGGTTGTTAAAAGATTCTCCGAATTTTTTCTTTTGATGAGCGTTTAACGGAAGCGTTGCAACGACTGATTCATCTTCGTATTCAGGAGTATAAATCAGAGCGCGATCACCACCGGTCTTTTTTAACAGAATTTCGAGAATATCTTCAACCCGACTTGATTTTAAATCAGAAAGTTCATCAGGACTAATCAGGTTGCCAAAAATTTTAAACATATTTTCCTGAGAAACAGAAAGAGCAACAGCTTGTTCGGATAATGACTGTAAGAAATTATGAACTGCTTTAACTCTGGTCTTCTCGCCAATATTAACAAATCTTTTTTCGGCCCGGCTTAGTTTCTTGAATCCTGTAGAGAGATCCCCTTCCTGACAGGCAAAGATACCGGTTTTAAAATCGGTCTCAGCAATCCAATAATCACATTTCAACTTCTTAAGAAGACGATACGCTTCTTCATATGCACTGCGAACGACTCTCTGGTCAATTGAACCTGATTGAATATTGATTTCAGCCATTACTAATAATGTTCTTGCTAATTCAAAAGGATCACCGACTTCTCTGAGAGTATCGATAGCCAAATGGATATTTTCCGTAGCATCATCAAATTGACTTCTGGCAGCAAAAACCTGAGCAATTACTCTACGGGAGAGGCCAACTTCGGTCTGCTCACCTAATGCCATCGACAAATCAAGTGCTTTCTGGCCATATTTCATAGCATCATCAAGATTATCCAGCGCTAATTCCACATCCGCTAAACGTCTGGCAGCTTGAGAAACAAGAGCAGAATCGGGTGCAAGAAGCAAGCCCGAATGGTAAGCATTGCTCGCCAGAGATTTAGCTTTAAAAATATCCCCTTTTTCATAGGAGAGTTCAGCCGAATATTTAAGAGCAATAACTTTTTCACGTTTAAGATCAAGTTTTTCAATAATGCTAATTGCAGCTTCAAGATGACGGGCACTTGGAACAAATTTACGTTTCTTTAAGTTAACAAACCCAAGTGAGAGCAAATTCACAGCCTGAGCATTTTCAAAACCTAATTTTTTATTTTCCTTAAGGGCACTTTTGAGGGCTTCTTCTGCTTGCCCCCATTGACCTATATGAACCTTCAGAGTCCCAATATTACCAGTAAGCTGGGCAACTTTTCTGGGGTTGTCACTGGTCATGCTCAAAGCTTCTTCGAGAGATTCAATTGCGGAAGTGTAATCACATCGAATATAAGCAACTCGAGCTATTTCATTGAGAGAATCAACTTGACCAATATTATCAGAGCCTCGTCTGAATGCAGCCAGGGCATCGCGAGCTCTCATTTCAGCATTTTTAACATCACCAACAGCAAGATAAGATTTGGAAAGGATCAATTGGACTCGTCCATAACGACGATTGAGTGGGAAATCAGCCAGAACTCTGGCACTTCTGAGACCGTTTTCTATAGCTTGTTTATAATTGCCTTGATGATAGTAACTATCGGCAGACAGTGAGAGAAATAACCCCAATTCATGGGGGTTGGATTCGAAGTCAGTTTCGTTGACAAGTTTTATCTCTTTGATCGCAACTGTATACTTGCGCTGTCGAAACTGCTCTTCGATAGCCAAAAGGCGGTTATCGAAAGAAATATTTGGTGAGGAAAGTCCCATTTAAAAATGTCTTCCTACTTATTGCATGCTATAATATAGCAGCAATTTTTATTCAGTAATTACCTATTCAGTCATAAAAACTCTTACATAATAAGATGAATTAGTTAACTGATACACTTGCGGTGCTTCCCTGAGTGACACTAATAAAAATAATCCTAATAATGGATTTTAATATCACCCAATCCCAGTCAGTGCCATCGCCTTGACCGATATCTTTAATAACACCATCGCCGTCACTGTCATCTACAATAATGGTGTCAGTTGTAATACCACCACCATCGTCCCCATTGGTCTGTTCATCACCATCCCAGGGACCTTCAGCAAAGACAGGAGCAGAGATAAAGCAAGCGAGACTTAACAACAACAATAAAACTGCTGAAATTAGGCGCGACCTCTTTATCATGCTTCGCCTCCTTAAATATTAACAATAACCATAACTACAACTCAATGTTGCAGCTACACAATAAATCAACGATTCAAACAGTATGCAAAACGCATAACTTGCCACTTGTACATTAATATATATTCATCTTATTGTCAAGCAGTATATTACGTGGCGCAAATCCTGCGCCGCCTCTTATCTCAATATTATAAAAAGACTTATATTCTTTACTGCTATATAATACAACTCATTTATCGCAAACTATGTTCCTTAAAAAATTCATTCCTAATTATTTCTCTTGCTTGATCTATATTATAAATACAAATTAAACAGATGATTAACGGTCTCTTTTTTGATCTTTTTGGAACATTGCTTGAATATGGAGATATGAGGAAAGCCTGGAATAACTGGGTCATGGAATTCCACAAACTACTTACACCTCATGGGCTTAACATTTCAAGAGAGGAGTTTGCTCCGCATTGCAATCAATTTTTCAGCAAGGATGCTCCAGCGACCGAGTTGGACGGAATGACTGTTTACGAATATCGCATCAATAGATTATGTAAGAAATTAAATATCAATCTTGATATGAAGCACATTTGTCAAACTGCGACATTAACTGCCAATGTCTGGCAAAAAGAGATAACTTTGGCTTCGGACTGCATAGAAACACTACAAATTCTTGGAAAAAATAAAAAAATAGCCTTAATCACAAATTATGATCACCCTCCCCACATTGATTCAATATTATCACATTATGATATTAGGCAATATTTTGATGAAGTTGTAATTTCTGCAAGGGTTGGTTATAAAAAACCCGATCCGGAAATATTTAAAATTGCCCTCAAGCGAACATCATTAAATGCAAAAGAGGTTATTTATGTAGGTGATACTGAGGATGATATTAACGGTGCCTTAGCAAGTGGGATTAGACCAATTCTGATCAATAATATTGACAAGGATCAATCAGCATTCGATTATCATCATGGAAAAATTCCTGATCAAAATAATTCAACAAGCAACAATCTGAACATATTAACAATTCCAAAACTAAGCAATTTAACAGAAAAATTCCAATAATATCCAAACTATGCGAATAAAATTATTAATAATTTTAAATTATTATCAATCTACATTCAGGGCAAAACGACAATAAGATGGCGTAAGTCATAGATGTTAAACATCTTCTGTTAATTACCGACAATAATTTTAGTAAGTAAAAATGTTGTGAATTAGTACATTTTTTTCAAACTGTGTATTGACATCGGGGAAAAATATTATATACTTGTAGGCTGTTTTATAGTTATTGGACAAATGTTTAAGGTTGGTGAATGAAAACTTATATGCCTAAAGTTGACCCGCATAATAAAAAATGGTGGGTACTGGATTTGGATGGAGTCATCCTGGGACGTGCAGCTATCAAAGTGGCTGATGTTCTGAGAGGAAAAGATAAACCTATTTTTACTCCTCATATTGATACCGGCGATCATGTTGTAGTGATTAACGCCAGTAGTGTAAAAGTAACCGGTAAACTGAAACCTCTTCAGATGAAGTATTACAGATACTCAGGTTACCCAGGTGGTCTAAGAGAGACAACATTTGAAAAGATGTTGGACAAAAAACCGGAGGAAGTATTCCGGTTGGCCGTTAGAAGAATGCTTCCCAAAAACAGACTGGGAAGAAAAATGTTTAAAAAGCTTCATGTTTATGGTGAAAACCAGCACCCGCATAAAGCTCAGAAACCAGAAGTATTAAATCTTAAGTAATAGAAAAGTATATGCAACAAGATAATTACTCAGCTACCGGACGTCGCAAATCATCAGTTGCCCGGGTCAAGATGACCAAGGGTGGTAATGATTTTATGATTAATAATCGCGAATGCAAAAAATATTTGACTCGTGATCCACTGGTAGCCCACGCTCAGGAACCGCTAATTGCAACTGAGATGCTTGACCAATTCTCAATTAAATGCAAAGCCACCGGTGGCGGTCTTTCCGGACAGGCAGGTGCTGTCCGTTTAGCCGTAGCTCGTGCTTTATTGAAATTCAATCCTGAATTTCGCGCTGTTTTACGAAAGGGTGGGTTTTTAACCCGCGATGCTCGTGAAGTTGAGAGAAAAAAATATGGTCAGCCCAAGGCTCGCAAAAGGTTCCAGTACTCCAAACGTTAATTTGGAGCTGATAAAGATAGTAATCCCTTTTTTAGGGAAATAAGCAGTTTCGATTGACCGGATCAGTGGTCCCGCTTTCTACAGGGTCTGATCCGGGTTGATGTCGGGATGAAGTATAACCAATTTATGTTAAAGGATTCTTATGGTTGATCCTCAGGTAAAAGATTTATTAGAAGCAGGGGTCCATTTCGGTCATCAGACTCGTCGTTGGAACCCCAAAATGAAGCCGTTCATTTTTGCGGCTCGTAATGGTATTTATATCATTGATCTCCAGAAAACTCTCAATGCTCTTATTCAGGCTAAGAAAAAAGTAAGAGAGACCGTTGAAAGAGGTCGTTCAATTCTGTTTGTTGGCACCAAAAAACAGGCCAAAGTTGTCATTAAAGACGAAGCCCTGCGTTGTGGTGGTTATTTTGTAACTGAACGCTGGTTAGGCGGAATGCTTACAAATTTCAATACTATCAAAAACTCGATTAAGAAGCTCAAAGATATTGAAAAGATGAGAGGCGACGGGACACTCGAGAAATTTACTAAAAAAGAACGATCCCGTATTGAAAGCAGTGCTGAAAAACTACAGAACGTTTTAGGCGGAATCAAAGATATGATCCACCTTCCCGGTCTGATAGTTGTCGTTGACGCTCATAAAGAACAGATTGCAGTAGCAGAAGCATCTCGTTTGGGTATTCCTATAATTGGTATCGTTGATACCAACGCCGACCCTGATCTTATCGATTTTCCAATTGCAGCTAATGATGATGCAATTAAATCAATTCGTGTTTTAATTCGCGCTCTGGTTGAAGAAGCTCTCGAAGCAAAGAATGCTATCCCACAAAATACTGGTGATGCCCCTGAAACTAAACCTCAGCAGAGGACTGAATTCAGAACTCCTGATGCCAATAAGCCGAAACCCAACCAGGAATAATTTAGAAAGGCCCAATGAAATGTCTATAAATGCAGGACAAGTAAAAGAACTCCGGGAAAAGACCGGTGCCGGAATGATGGATTGCAAAAAAGCTCTGGTTGAAGTTGGCGGAGATGTTGAAAAAGCTATAACATATCTTCGTGAACAGGGTATTTCCAAAGCATCCAAAAAAGAAGGGCGTACCACCGCTGAAGGTGTTATTGCAACTTATGTTCATACCGGTGATAAACTGGCTGTTATGGTTGAAGTAAACTGTGAAACTGATTTTGTTGCCAGAACTGATAATTTCAAATCGTTTACCAAAGATCTGGCTATGCATATTGCAGCTTCTTCCCCAGTTTGTGTAACTCGCGAAGAACTTGATCAGGAGACAATTGAAAAAGAACGTGAAGTTTATCGTCAACAGGCAATCAACGACGGAAAACCTGAGAAAATCCTTGATAAAATTGTTGATGGTAAAATTGATAAATTTTATGGCGAAGCTGTTCTTATGGAACAGCCCTACGTTAAAGACAGTGACAAGACTGTCGAGGAATTTGTAAAAGGGACCATTTCGGCACTTGGTGAAAATATCAAAGTAGCCCGGTTCACTCGTTATCGCTTGGGTGAGTAACTATGGATTCTGAGGACAATAGTCCAAAGTATAAACGAGTCCTTATTAAGATTTCCGGTGAGGCTCTTATGGGTCCCAATGATTTTGGGATCCATACCCCCACCGTAAATACTATCTGTAACGAAATAAAAGCTGTAAGAGATTTAAAAACCGAACTTGCTATTGTAGTTGGCGGCGGTAATATATTCCGAGGGCTGGATGCCTCCGGCCGGGGTATGGATCGCGTCACTGCCGACAACATGGGCATGCTGGCTACGGTAATTAATTCATTAGCAGTTATGGATACTCTGGAACAAATGGGTATTTATACAAGGGTAATGTCAGCAATCAAACTTGAGGATTTCGCCGAACCATATATTAGGCGAAGAGCTGTCAGGCATATGGAAAAAGGACGCCTGGTTGTTTTTGCTGCCGGTACTGGGAATCCATATTTTAGTACTGATACTGCGGCTTCGTTAAGAGCTATGGAAGTTGGCGCTGAAATACTTATTAAGGCTACAAACGTTGATGGCGTTTATTCTGCTGATCCCAAAAAAGATCCTGATGCAGAATTCTATCCAAGATTAACCTATATGGACGTTCTGACCAAAGAGCTAAAAGTAATCGATTCAACCGCTATCTCTCTTCTAAAAGAAAATCATATTCCCCTGAGAATAATAGCCCTGAATAAAGAAGGAAATCTTAAACGGGCAGTAATGGGTAAAGATATCGGCACTCTGGTGACGGCATCTTAGATAAATTTGATCTAAAATAAAGTGAGGTGTGGGCATGCTGGATAATTTATACAAAGAGACCAAAGACCGTATGCAGAAAACACTGGAATCGGTCAAAAGAGAATTTGGTACAATTCGTACCGGAAAAGCTACTCCACAACTTCTTGACACAGTGATGGTGGAAGCTTACGGATCATCGATGCCATTAAATCAGGTGGCTACTATCAATACTCCCGAACCTCGGCTGTTAGTAGTTCAGGCATTTGATAAAACAACGGTGGGAGAAATTGTAAAAGGGATTCAAGCCGCAGATTTGGGTTTAAACCCCCAGCCTGATGGTCAGATTATTCGTGTTCCGATCCCTGCCCTCAATGAAGAAAGACGACTTGCATTGGTCAAACAGTGTAAAAACATAGCCGAAGAGGGTCGTATCGCATTGAGAAACATCAGGCGTGATGGGAATGATGAAGCTAAGAATCTTGAAAAAAGCAAAGATATTTCCGAAGATCAACAGCATGACGCCTTGGATAGCATCCAAACTTTTACCAATGATCATATTAAAGAGATAGATACTCTTCTTGAAGCTAAAGAAAAAGAAGTGATGGAAGTTTAGTAAAATATTATTCAATAAAAAACCCGCATGTACAATGCGGGTTTTTTTGTTTCTATCAATTCATTATCCCGGATAGTTGCCATCAACGTATTGTTTTAGATAACGATTTTCAATTTTGATTTTCTTCATCTGTGTTTTGACAATATCACCGGTAGATATCAAGCCAATCAATTTATTTTTATCAAGAATTGGGATATGACGAATTCTATTCTGCGTCATCACACCTGAAATGTATTCGATATCATCATCAGGAACACCCACAATAAGATCCCGCGTCATTAAGGAATCAACAGTAGTCGTCGCAAAACCCTGTTGATCTTTAAAGACAGCCTTAAAAATATCCTTATCACTAATTATACCAATCAGATCGTTATCTGCATTCATCACAGGTAAACAACTAATTTTATTGGAAATTAAAATCTCCATTACGCTCTGAATTTCTTCATCAGGATTGGTTGTTATTATGTCAAAATTTTTTTCATGGAGGATGTCGCTTACTTTCATATTGCATCTCCTGTTATTATAAATTGTTAGTTATTATTTATTTAAATCTGTCCTATAGAAATTGTTGCATCGCTACAGGTTATTATATATTATTTCTATTATGATTAACAACAAATATACTTATAAGATCCTGATAATTTCATTATTCTTAATGTTATACGTCTCTTCCCCCCTAAGTCAGGAAGAAAAATCGAGCGATCCGGTACTTGATTATTATGTACAAAGAGCAAAAGCGGTCTATAATAGCTGTAATCCTGATGAAACCGGGGCAACTTATTCATTTGTAGCTCGTTCATACCTGAATGAATTCATGCGCAATGGTAAAATTGTTCTAACTGATTCATCGATAGTAAAATATTTTTTCAGTTTTGGCAATCTGGATTCCCACAAAGTTGAAATCTCTACAAGTGGAAAACTTGATTCACTTGATTTTTCATATCCAAACTTGTTTGCAGAAGATTATGATTTTAATTTTTATCCACATGATATTGGCGGCGATAATATTTCCATAGGAATAGATAGTGATACTACCAAAAATCTGGTGCCTGTTGGAATAGCCGTAATGAATCGTAAAAACTATATCATGCGACGCTTATACCTATATTATCCTGATAATGACAGATATGAGAGATTTTCAAAAGTTATAAGCCTTAATAAACATGAGGGAGTTGTTTTTCCGGATTCGATTAATGTAACTTTCACACATGCCGGAATCTTCTCATCAGAGCACTACCGATTGATAACTGTAATAGACAGTTTTTCTGTCATTCATTAGTGATCAAAAAATTCCAATCATAAGAAAAATAATAAGCTTGCCAATTAATGCCTGCCGTTATACTTTCGTCTGATATGACAACCAAAGCAGATAAAAGAAAAGAAGAGATAATATCACAACCGGATAGAATTCCGAAACATGTGGCAATTATCATGGATGGCAATGGCCGTTGGGCAGCCAAACGAAAAAAACCACGGACTTATGGCCATGAGGCTGGTGTAAAATCCGTAAGAGCTGTTGTTAAAGCTGCCGGGGAAATTGGGATCAAGTATCTTACTCTTTATACATTTTCATCAGAAAACTGGAATCGTCCAAAATCTGAAGTCGCGGCATTAATGTCTCTTCTCTCCCGAACCACTCGCAAAGAACTCAATGAGTTAATTAAAAATGACGTGAAGCTGATAACCGTAGGGCGAATTAATGGCCTTTCTACGAGCCGTCAAAAAGTTCTTAATGACGCTGCCAAAAAGACCCGTAATAACAAAGGACTGGTATTAATTTTAGCTTTAAATTATGGTGGTCGGACCGAAATTATCGATGCTGTTAAAGCAATTGCTAATGCTTCCAAGGGTGGGTTCCTTGATATCAGTGAAATTAACGAAGAACTCTTTTCTAATTTTTTATATACGGCTAATATACCTGACCCTGATTTGCTGATACGGACTTCAGGCGAGATGCGAATTTCAAATTTCCTACTGTGGCAGACTAGTTATACAGAGCTGCATGTAATTGATACTCTTTGGCCGGATTTTGGTAGAGAAGATCTATTTGAGGGTGTTCTAAACTATCAAAAAAGAGAACGCCGATTCGGGAAAATAAGTAAAAAAGAGAAATAATGAGCAGGAATCTTATATCCAGACTGATAGTAGCAGCAATTGCAATTCCGATAATTCTATGGATATGCTACCAGGGTGGCGTGTGGTTGTTTGGATTTTTACTTCTTAGTGTTATTGTAGCCTCGATAGAATTTCTTACGAACGAAAAATATGGATGGACCAACCCTGTTCTCTGGATAATTACAATATTGATTGCCTATCTCTTTTTTATGTTATCCAGTTTTGATTTTGATATTGGATATTCACTAAAGGCAATTCACGAATTTTCAAGTATCGACTTTTCCCTGATTACTCTAATTATATTTTTCCTCGTATCAGCAATGCTTTTTGCTATTGGGAAAAAATCGCCTTCGGAACTTTTTAGTGCCCACTCAAGATTGTTCTGGGGGGTTACCTATCTTAGCTTTACTTATCCTACTGTATTTTGGGTTGGACAAGGTGTAGGTAATTTTAACGGGGGTGATTCCCTGCTGTTTCTATTTGGACTTTTGTGGGTTGGCGATTCGGCTGCAATGGGAATCGGCTCATGGCTGGGCAAACACAAATTGGCTCCATCGGTCTCCCCCAATAAAACCGTTGAAGGATTTATTGGCGGCATTGTCGGAGCAATTGCAATTGGGATTTTAATGTATTTCTGGAAATTCAGCAATATGGAATTGGTTCATATTGTTTCATTGTCAATTGGGTGCTCCGTGTTTGGGCAACTTGGCGACCTTGTGGAATCGATGTGGAAGCGTTCCATAGGGATTAAAGATTCTTCAGCAATTATCCCCGGTCATGGGGGCGTATTAGATCGTTTTGATTCGCTCCTGTTTGCTGCTCCTTTTATGTATTTTTATCTGAACCTTCTTTAAATTCTATATTTTTTATTCTTGTCCCAGTGCCCTTGGCACATTTATACTGTCCAGGGAACCTATAAATGTGATGAATGATATGTGGAAAATTGTTATAATATTAATATCAATAATGATACTGATCGTATCAACAAGCTGTACTCCATATCCCCGTTATAGATCAGGCGGTGCTGAAGTCCCATCAAAAGTTGAAGTACAGCATATCCACTGGAAAACGAGTGAATACATCAAAATGGGTTTGATTTTTTCAGAGTATTTAGGAAAACCTTATAAAGGTAAATCTCAATACGATGAAGGGATAGATTGTTCACTTTTTTCTCGGGAAGTATACAAAAAATATAATGGCACTAAACTCCCCCGCATGGTCAAAGATCAGATCAAAGCAGGACGTGAAGTTCATCGTAATTTATTGCGGTACGGTGATCTGGTATTTTTTAAAACAGATAAGTATCGTATCAGCCATGTCGGAATTTATGCAGGATTTAATCAATTTATTCACGCTTCCACTTCCCGTGGTGTCATTATCAGCAGTCTGAATGAAAAATACTGGGGTGAACGATATACCACTGCCCGGCGTATAATTGAATAAGATGATTTGTAATTCCTTAATTTCTGCCTATTTTGTAATATGAAAAATCTGTCACCCGAATTAGAACTAAAGCTTAAGAATCTGCCAACTTCACCTGGTGTTTACTTATTTAAAAACAACAAAGATAAAATCGTTTATATAGGTAAGGCAAAAAATCTTCGCAACCGGGTCAGAACATATTTTCAGTCATCATCAGACCATTCACCCCGCATTTTTCACATGGTTAATAAGGTTGTTGATCTGGAAATGATGCTCACCGATACTGAGATGGAAGCTTTGATTCTTGAGGCTAACTTAATTCACGAATACAAACCGCGCTATAATGTTGCTCTTAAAGATGACAAACATTTCCCTTATGTGAAAGTGACGACCCAGGAACCATTCCCCCGTATTATAATCGTACGCCGAGTTGAAAATGATGGAGCTACTTATTTTGGTCCCTACACTAATTCAAGCGGGATGCGCAAGACAGTTTCATTTTTAACGCATCTATTTAAAATTCGAACCTGCAATTATATAATTCCTCCGGCAAAAGAGAAAAAACTCCAGGTGTGTCTGGACTATCATATCAAACGGTGTGGCGGGCCATGCGAAAATCTTCAGAGTAAGGAAGAATATTCTGAAGGGGTTAAATTGGCTCTAATGGTTCTTTCCGGCAGATCAAAAAAA
>SWCD01023580.1_pt1 | contig 62897 bp, 57 predicted proteins | sample 4693011 | NCBI WGS metagenome assembly SWCD01 (sample SAMN10267278, study PRJNA491770) | bioreactor metagenome | isolation source: DHS bioreactor inoculated with marine | place: Japan: Omine Ridge, Nankai Trough
TTTTTTCTGATCGTATGCACGACGCCGCGGTGTACCGTCTTGCCTTCTGAATTGAGTCTTTCGCCTATATCTGAAAGAAAAAAGACATCTCCTTTGTTTTTTCCGAACTCAGCGACAAACCATCCGCTTATGTCGTTATCCCTTGGATTTTCACGCACTAACTTTTTGGCATCTTCCCATGAGTTATATTTAACCTCGTTGGTAACAGCCAACTCGACATAGCGGGTCTGTGCTCCGGTATTTTTATCTTCATAAGCAACGTCATCACGCGTCTTGACTATGCTTAGAGCGGTCATGGTCTGCAATCCAACATCATATAAACCCCGCTGCTTGGCATATTCCACGGCCTCTATGAGCCTATCCTCAAATTCGCCAAAAACAGCGTTCTGCATGTCAGTTTTCAGCGACAACAACCGATTCAAAAACTGCGGTATTGCCGGGATTTTGCTTTCACTCAACGATAGATTTTCATCTAGCAGATTTAACCCCATCTGCTTGGTGACATCATGAAATGACAAGCCGGTTTGACCGCGATAAAGATCACTAAAGAAATTCTTCAGCGCAGTAGAGGCATATTCGCTTTCAAGATTATCGGATGCCGTAAACATGCCTTGACTGGTCGCTTCACGTTGGCCGCGAGTTAATGCGCCTAACTGATCCAGTCTGCGGGCAATTGATGATACGAAACGCTTTTGCGCCTTTAGGTTGGTCGTGGGCAACACATAATGCGGTTCTTGCGCCTGGTTAGTCCTATGGGTTCGACCGAAGCCCTGTACCGCTGAATCGGCCCGCCAACCTGGCTGCAAAATGTAGTGAACACGTTTACGCTGATTTTCTGCGGTATTGTCGGCATGGAATGAATACCCGGTGCCACCCGCTCCGGAAAACACCAAAATATCTTTTTTGTTGTTCTGGAATGCTTCGGCATCTGCCCTGGACGAGTTCTTACCGCGCTTTTCTTCAACGACCCTTAGATTGCCTTCATCATCACGAACCTGGACAAACCTGCGGCTGCGGCCAGTGACTTCGGCTACCTTGTCAGAACCAAAGGCATTGATGATGGAATCGAGCGGATTTTCAGGCACCCGGATTTGTTGCAGCGTTTCAAGTAAAGCGTCGCGCAAGGCAATCGCTTCGCGATCAAAGACCTGATTACCTTCTGAATCACGGACAGGGATATAAACAGTATTACCGTTACTGTCTTGAGACTCTTCGTAGGCGGCAACCGGAAAACCGTTGCGAACGTAGTCCATCAACATCTGTCTTGGCGTAAAATCCAAGTCTTCAAGGGCTGCGTCATTAGCCGCTGCATCGGCAATGATACGTTCTTGGGCCGCTTCGTTTGTGTTGACCAACTGAATGACGGCAACATTGCCGGCATCAAGCTGTTCGCGAATATCGTCAATCACACGAGGCGTTTGCATCGCCGTGATGATTTGATTGAAAAAACGCTGATGAGCGCCCCAGAATTGCGACATTGCCGCACTCTTCCCTGCGCCACTCTTACCAGCTTGGGTGATTTCCAACGCCTGATCCACATTGTCTAAAACAACTTGCCAAGCGCCGGCTAGTTCGTTGTATATGTCTTCCTGCAAATCTGAAAGCGTATGCTCCAGCCGTTCATAGCTCACGCCGTCATACGACAGCGAACGGGCGAGATACATGCCCATCGCCTTCATATCACGACTAATCAGTTCCATTGATGCAATACCGCCTTTAGACACATTATCGATAAACGCAGTTGTGTCAGCGAATGGCGTGCCTTCGCCCCACAGACCAAGCCGATCCGCGTAGCTCAGGTTGCTAATTTCTGTCGCACCGGTAGCCGACACATAGGTGACACGCGCATTGGGCAGCTCTTTTTGCAGGTTGATACCAGCAATCGCTTGTTGCGAAGGCTTTTTAACGCCGCGTTTGCCCTTGACGGAAATAGCGTTACCCATGCTATGCGCTTCATCAAACGCAATCACGCCATCAAAATCTTTGCCCAGCCAGTCAATGATCTGTTGAGCGCGCGTCTTGCCGCCCTTCTGCCCTAAGTCATTGGCTTGTTTTTTCTCGCCCCCGCGAAGTGTTGAATAAGTGGTAAACAGAATGCCGTCTTTTTGAGTGATTTCATTACTGGCCTTGGTTTTGCCCTGAAAGAAAATCTTGCTGGGATCGCCGCCTACGCCTGCGAAATCCCGTCTCGCATCCTCAATCAATCCCTCGTTGAACGAAACCCAGACGGCCTTGTTTCGCCCCTGCATCATGTTATCGAGAATAATGCCGGATATTTCCCGGCCTTTGCCTACGCCGGTGCCGTCGCCAATGAAAAAACCCTTCCTCGATCCGTTCGGCAACAATTCAGAATGTGCTTGTCCTGCATAAACAATAGACTCAAGTTGCGCAATAGACAGTAGGCCATCTTGTATTAAATTCCCGGGCAGTATCGGCGCATAAGTCGGTGTTGGCGGCTCTACGGCCGACATTGCCGCTGACTGCACCAGTTTTCCAGGGTGTGGTTTAGCACTTGGAATAGTGAGGCGTTGCGGGCTGTAAGATGCGAATACAGAATCGGTGAACTCGCTGACTTCTCCGCTCTTAACCTCTATTGCAACGGCACCGGCATTGTTGCTTTCACTGATGCCACTATTTCCTCCAATACCTGCGCCGCCGCTTCCTCCAGTGTCTCCGACAGCTCCATGTGAAATTCCACTCCCGGCTCCGATTCCTTCATTAACGACATCGCTAATGGCGGATTCGCCTCCAGCTTGGCTATCAGTAGCAGAGGCTCCTGAATCTCCCCCGTGTCCAATAGATTTCGTTCGAGAGCTTCCCGTATCAGAACTAATGCCGCGAGTTCCGTCGCCGGGTTGCAAGGTATCTGGTACTGTTTTAGTATCTTCATTGACTGCTGGTTGATTGAATTCTCGTTGAGTGTGCTGACGTTCATTTCTAATGCCCTCTAATAATGTGGGTAAATCGGCGACCGAATCGACTCTACCCGTTAAGACAGGCTGAGTCGTCGGTCCGGTTTTATCGATAACCAATATTTGGTTATCGAACGTCGTGCCGTACTTCGCATACTCCTTGCCGGCTATGCCGACATTCGCACGCACGTTGTACTTTTTCTCTATATCCTTCCACCACTTGCTGAATGCCGGTCGATCTGCGGCCATTCCATTGCCGACAACAGCAACCAGCCGGCCGCCGTCTTGTAACCGTTTTAATGCCTGTTCGATGTGTCTAGCGCCGTTCGATGTGTCGCGTTGCCCCCGTACTCGGCCAGCGGTCGAAGAAAACGGCGGATTCATGACAATGACTGAAGGTTTTATATCGGGTGGTAGTACGTTGTCCAACTGCTCCGCGTTCTCCTTGAACAGTCTCGCCTGGGGGAACAATGAGGAAAGTAACGCCTGCCTGCGTGGCGATAACTCATTTAGAACAATTTCGGCCCCTGCAATCTTTGACCAGATTGCTAAATCTCCAGTCCCTGCGGATGGTTCGCCCATCACATCATAGGGCTTGACATTTGCCGCCCAATTGGCGACAAATGACAATGCAGGCGGTGTGCTGAATTGCTGAAACTCATCCATTTCCTCATCCCGCCGCGTCTGCGTGGGCAGTTTCTGGATCCGGCTGGTGAGTTCTTTAGTTTTGCTTGTTGCCCATGTGGCATCCTGTTCAGTCCAATCGGCTTTCTCGGTATTGCCTAAATGAATGTTGAATGCCGTTTCCATCGCATCATAGGCATCTTTCGATGAATAAACTCCTTCGGCCATCGTTCCGCCGAAAGCGCGATTGGCCTCATCAGTTAAGAATTTTGTCGTGATTTCACCGTCCTTATCGAGTTTTTCAGCGAGTCGTAATGCGAGAACATAGCGAGACTGATCTATCGATACCGTTGCTGAGTCCGCTTCATCTTCTTTTGAATGAACAACCGGCGATATCGGTGCATCAGCAACAACCAGCCAGTCATTAAATAAATCCCATTGATCCGGGTTAGATTTCTTCGCCATATTAACTACCCGAGATTAAGTCCGCACTGCTATCTAACGCGTCTGATTCACTGATAGCGTCCTCTTCAAATGCGCCGGCTTTCTCGGCCTCATCTGGATCAAACTCCACTTCAAAGCCTGGTGCCGTTTCTGCATCGCTAAGCTTTTCAGTCAATGCGTCAGTTGGCTTGGTCTCTATCTCGATTTCGGTGTTTGAACTGCTATTATTTTCATTATTCATGATGGTATTACCCCTTAATTACTGTCTCACTGTTATAACGGCCCCTGCTATAGTCAGGTCGTCCTTTTAGCTCGGGATAGGTTTGCTTGCAGGTAGGGAAGTTGCTGCATCCCCACCAAAAATGCCCTGGCTTTTTGCTGGGCCGGCGTGAAAGGCCACTACCGCACGCCATGCACTTGTGCAGCGAAGATACTGGAGTACCCTCTTTACCGCCGGCAATGCGCACTGCTCCCTCGTTCGCCTTCGCCACTTGTTCGCGGATAAAATTCTCTTGCCTGGCTATAAATGCGCCCATCTCGGTATTGCCTTGCTCGATACCTTTCAACATTCGTTCATACAAGGCAGTCAATACCGGGCTTTTCACTACTTCTGGCAAAGCATCGATGACGCTGCGACCCAATATCGTGCTAACAATATGCTTGCCCTTGAGTTCCAGGAACTCTCGGCGTTTTAACTCCGAAAGAATGGATGCTCGGGTGGCCGATGTACCGATGCCATCGCCTTCACGCAACACCTTCTTATGATCCGGGTCCGATACAAATTTATGTATGTTTTCCATTGCACGGGTTAGCGTGCCTTCGGTAAACCTAGCCGGCGGCTTCGTCTTGGCATCCCGTCTGGTGGCCTGTACGCAGATCACATCATCGCCTTGCTTTATGGCCGGCAAGCGTTGCCCGTTACCTTCTTCCGAGTCGTTTTTGTCGTCCTCGCCGCCACCCTCTTGAAACACATCTCGCCAGCCGTTGCGAGTGATGACCTTCCCGTTCGCGGTGAAGGTTTCGCTCTCGACTTCTGCACCTACGGTTGTTTGCATGTACTCGTGCAACGGATAGAACTGAGCTAGGTAAGCCCGAACAATCAGCTCATAGATATTGCGCTCTTTATCACTAAGGCCGGACTTTACACCCTTGTGCATCGTCGGGATTATCCCGTGGTGCGCGGTGATCTTTGAGTCGTTCCAGGTTTTGGACTTGATGCGTGGATCGGCACCGTCCACGATCCCGCCCAGCTCGGGACTGACGTATTTGATCGCTTCCAAAATACCGACTGCATCGGCGTGTTGGGATTCCGGCAGATAGGCGCAATCAGTACGCGGATATGAAGTCAGTTTGTGGGTTTCATAAAGCGCCTGGCAGGCATTCAGCACTTCTTCAGCGCTGTATCCGAATTTATTGGATGCTAGTAGAGTAATGTCAGACAACGCGAAGGCCAGCGGCTGGTTTTGTGTCTTGGCCTCCTGCTTATACTCGGCAATGATGCCGGGCTTGCCGGCTATCTTCTCGACAAGCGCGTTGGCAATAGCGGTATCGACAAGGCGGCCTTCGGAATCAAGGCCGGCTTGATCTTCTTTAGCCCTCCAAGCGGCGAAAAAGGAACCACCCGCGCGCTGAATCTCGGCTCGGATAGTGTGGTACGGCACCGGCTTGAATCTCTCGATTTCTCTATCTCGCGCAACAACTAGGGCCAAGGTGGGTGTCTGTACTCGGCCAACGGTCAGAAGAGCGCGAGAACCGCCACGTTGCGCCCGTAACGTGTATGCGCGGCTAAGGTTCATACCAATGAGCCAGTCGGCACGCTGCCGTGCCTTGGCGGCATCAGCCCAACCGGCAAAATTGGTGTTATCCTTCAAGGCGGCCAATCCACGTTTGACTGAAACAGAGTCTTGCGCAGACACCCAGAAACGACGTACAGGCTTGGTATTGTTGAAGTGTTCAAGGACCTCATCTACAAGCAATTGTCCTTCACGGTCGGGATCGCCAGCGTTCACAATTACGTCGGCCTCTTTGAGTAGCTTACCAATCGCGGCCAATTGTTTCTTTGCATCATCCTTGGGCATGAGTATCCAGGTCGTCGGAATGATAGGCAGTTCATCAACTCGCCAAACCTTCTTGCCATTTTGGCCGCGTGGTACATCACTCGGTGTGTAATCATCCGGCTCGGCCTGTTCGAGCATGTGTCCAAAGCACCAGGTTACTTTGTCACTCCCACACTGAATAAAGCCATCGCCTTTGCCAGTAACCCCCAATTCCCCGGCAATGGCTTTTGCCACAGAGGGCTTTTCAGCAATAAATAGGTTCATACCCGCTCCTTACAAAGTAATAACCGGCCGTATCACGGCCTTGATTTGTGAACGATCGACAGGCCCGAAGTAGCGACCGTCAAAGGATGTACTGCTAACATCTGACATAAGCAGCAGTTCGGCGTCGCCTAATATGTAATGGTCTGCATGGAAATGTGGCAACGCCCGCCCGGCAATATCAACCTTGCGGGGTACACTAAGAGGAAGAAGATCGCCATTGACCCGTACTCCCTCTTCATCAATCACTACGATGTCGTTTTTAGCCGCTAAAATGCGTTTCATCATGTAACCATATCCACCAGGGCAAAACCCGGCCCCGATATACCCCCTAGCCTTCGCCATTGTGAACACTTCATTATGTGGCGGACAAAACAGCACATAGGCGCCTTTCGCTGCTTGAGCATTGCTAGTCAAATACAATCCAACCGGAATGCTTTTCGTTGTGTTAATGCGTGCTCCGGCAGCATACGCGCACCCACTGACGACCAGAGCGGCAATACCTGCTCTCGCAACACTATCCGTGAAGCGTTTCATGATATTCATATCGTGATCTCCACTTCATCGTGCACATGAATAAGCTTGTCGCTCAATAGCGGAGCCGGGATCGAAGCCCGAGCTTGAAAAATAGAATCCTTAAAATAGAGCGGTTGTTTTCCATAGATGGCTGGATAACCGGCTACATAAATGACCATATCCCCCGCTTCCTCAATCTCACCCGTCGCATTCTTGCGCGGCCCTGGCATACGTAGGCATTCATCGGCCGTCAACAAGGGCCTCTGCACTTCCTGAATTGTGCGTGATACTTGCCCCAACATAGCGGCCGTTCGGCGTCCGCTGGTTGTGATCTGCTCTTTAATCACAGTAGTCTGCCCGGTTAAGCGCGAAAGATGCTCAGCCGTCTCAATTCGGTTTGGTGGATAAGCGTTCTGAACGTGGCAATTCGATGTAATCTGTTCATCGTGACCATATCCTGTTTCACGGCTCTTGAGCTGGTTAATGTCCTGGCAGATCAGATAACACTTGATACCGTAACCGGCTACGAAAGCCAGAGACTCTTGCAGGATTTCCAGCTTTCCAAGACTTGGAAACTCATCCAGCATCAAGAGCAAACGATGCTTGTAGTGAGCCACCGGGCGACCGTTCTCGAACTCCATCTTGTCGGCCAGCAGGCGAACGATCATGTTTACCATCACGCGCACCAACGGCTTCAGACGGGACTTATCGTTCGGCTGAGTAACGATGTACAGACTCACAGGGTCATCGTGATTCATTAGATCTTTGATGCGAAACTCTGACTTACTGACATTCTTGGCTACGACGGGATCTCGATACAGGGCCAAGTAGGATTTGGCCGTGGAAAGGACCGACCCGGCTTCTTCTTCGGGGCGGTCCATCATGTCGCGGGCGGCCGATCCGATGGCCGGATGGTTCTCACCGTTCTGGTAATGGCCGTATGTCACCATTTCCATCCAGAGCTCGGCAATGTCACGGTTAGGATCGGCCAGCATGGCATCGACAGATGGCAAAGTGGCCTGCGTGCCTTCATGTTTTGCCTTGTAGAGTGCGTGCAGGATTACTCCAACCAGCAGCGCAAAAGCGGTCTTCTGCCAGTGAGATTCGAGACCCTTGCCGTCCGGATCAACAATGAGGGTGGCAAGGTTCTGTACGTCGCCCACCTCGTATTCCGTGTCAGTGCGGATTTCATCCAAGGGATTCCAGCATACACCGCCGCTGACCGATGCCGGCTCAAAGCGCAAAACCTTGTTTTTGGCGTGCTTCTTTCTCCAGCCCGCTGTCAATGCCCACAGCTCGCCTTTCAAGTCGGTGATAACCGCGCTGGCCGGCCATGAAAGCAGGGTCGGCACCACAAGTCCGACACCCTTGCCTGAACGGGTCGGCGCATACGTCAAAACGTGTTCCGGCCCGTTATGGCGCAAGTAGTAAAATTTACCATTATTATCTTCCCATCCACCGACATACACACCGGTAGAGGATAGCGAATCTTTACCTGTCACCGCTTCAAGAAAAGTGCGCGACCGTGGCAATAGACCCGCATTCTGAATATCCTTCTCCCCGGCCCATCGAGCCGAACCGTGAAGATGCTCAGTTGCCTTCGATGAGTTCGAAGCGATAACTTTCGCTACAGCTACGCTCAGCAGACCCGTCGTCGAAACCAACATACCAACACTTCCGGCTTGCATGATTTCATTCGGATACTGGCTGTACCATGTCGATCCCCATTGCAAAATCGACCAGGGCGCATACACATGATTTATGTGAGCACCCAGACTATCTTGATAGTTGAATGAAGCGGCGAAATACTGTGTGGCCGCCTGTAGCCCGCCGCCCAGCGAAAGCACACCTAAAGCCGGCAATAGTTTATTGCCTTTTTTTCTTCGCCGTACCTGGGGACCCACTGCATTATTGTGTTTTGTACTCATGTGTTCATCGACTCCTGCCTGATGTTGTTTTAATCGATCCTATCTGGGTAATCGTGACGAAATCGCCTATCCCGACACGCTTCAATCGCCTAGTCGTAGATTGATCGATAGGCATAACCATAACGTCATCGCCATGTTTCAATAATGCCAAAGCCTGACCATCGACAGTTCTGATCCCTGCATAAGCGAAGGCCCCTTTATGTCCATTATATAAGTGATGATTCGGTATATTGTTAATTTTAAGCCTCTTTTGCTCTCTTTCGCTAATATATTTTTTAGCGGCAGTGATTTGTTCAGGACTCACTCCTGCCCCAGAAACTCCCCGTCGCAATGCGTTATTTGGTTTGGCTCCTTGCTGCTCCATGTGACCAGAAACATCACGCGGCAATAGCACTTCACTTCCGCCGGCGATGCGAACCACACCGAGTTGGGACAGCTCTCGCAAACGGTGCTGGCTTTGGGGCGGCGGGACTCGTCCAATGCCTCCAATGTCGGGCTTCCGGCTGACGCCGGCGCTAACATTAACCCCTGTTCCTCGACCGCCGCCTGCTCGGCCATAGGATTCGGATCGGGTAGCGTGCTGGTCGGTAGCGATTCCTGATCCAGCGCGGCCAGTGCCGCGTCCAGCTCGGCCTCGATGTTGTTCTGTTCGTTTGTCATGACTGTTCTCCTTGATTAAAAACGCTTGCCGACGGCTTTCCAGGATCGGATCGGCAAAGGTGATTGGTAAACGCGAATCGACGGCGGCTCGGATGATCTGCGCTTTGAACTCGGAGGTGCCGTTGACAGTGATACGGTTCCCGTATCGTTCCATTGCCAACTTCAAGGCTTGTTGCAATCCTTCATGGGAAGCTTCGCGGGATACTTGCAGGCGATCGCCATCATCCCGGACGGCTGACATGCCTGCTCGGAAAATGATCGTGCCTTTTTTTGTGATATTGTCCAGGGCAGGCTTTTCGGAACCAGGTTTAGCCTGCCCATCACCTTTAACAGTGTTACCTTTGAGCCCCTGTGCGGCCTCACGGGCACGCAAGGCGGTCAATGCCTCGGCACTGCCCTGCATCGCCTCCTTCTTGAGCCAGTCGGCCCATGTACGTCTCCGGAACTCATCATAGAAACCTTGCCGCTCCCGCTGGTACTGCTTGTTGATCGACTGTATTTCGTTACGTAGCGCTTGACTGGCTTGTGCATACAGCAACTTCTTAACCAACCGCCCTTCGGTCAATGTTTTGATAGCTGCTCGACGCAGCCTACTAGACTGCTTGGCGGCCTCTATCTGCCGATCCTTACGTTTCCGTGCCTTGTCCAACTCGGCTGCACGAGCCGCCGTCGACGTTTGCTGCTCAGCCTTATACTTGGCGTACAACTCAACAGTATCTACCCGTAGACGAATCGGGCTTTTTTGATATTGTCGCTTTTCCTGGGCTTGTCGCTGAGGTGATGCCTCGAATTGTCCCAGACGATCCACGAGTTTCGATTTTGACAGATCGCGCGATAAGGTACTGGCCTTAACCATCGTACCGTCGCCAGCCTCAATGACAAATCCATTGCCACGCTCTCGCAATTCCAGACCGTTTTCGTGCATCACCCGATGAAATTCCGTCCATGTCTTGGCGCTTCGGATCTCGTCCAGGCATTCCCGCTTAATCCAACCCAACAGGCTTTCAACGCCTGCATGGCGTTCCATGTCGGCCGCTCTATTTTCGGAACCGCTCTTGCGCGGAATATGATTGTCAGGCTCAAGTCTGTAATCTCGCTCAAGGATTGTGCATAATTCGGCCAAAGTTTTATGCGGATAATACGGTTCGTGCATTGTGTGACGTTTCGGATGAATCTTATTTATTGCAATATGAATATGCAGATTATCCGTGTCGTGATGCACTGCGCTAATTCGCTGGTGTTCGCCATAACCAAGCCCCATACAAATGCGCTCTTCAATGGCCCTTAAGGCATCGATGCCGGGCTTCTCGCCTGTTCTAAAGCTGACCAGTAAATGGTAGGTTTTATCGCCCTTGGCCCGAGTATTGAGATGCTGGGTTGCCAGTGTCTCAGCAATTGCGGCTTGAACCGTACCGGCCTCGCAATTCGTGACCTGAACCGCCCCCAATCTCTCGGTTTGTTCTTGCTCATCGATGATGTAATCCGCTAAGCCTGCAAAGTCACTTTTACCAAGCGACCGCATGGGGACATGCTTTGCAATCAAGACACTATCCTTAGAATTTTAGCCGCTAAAAATTTCATGACTCAGCTCTTGGTTGAACTATAGCCTTCATGACCTGCCCCATTTCATTTTGCGTCGCCTCAATCCGGTTCAGCAGGGCTCGAATAGTGGCAGCGCTAAACTGAGCAGTACGCACGTCATCGGTCAACCAGAGTTTGAGTAAGCCGCCCAGACGGCCGAGATCGCCGTTGATACGTGCCAATTCGCGCACTTGTTCGTAATCGACAATTCCTGTGATTTTGTAACCCTGTCCGACCGTCATCAAAAAGGAAGACAGACTCATCCCTGCCGCTCTAGCGTTTGCTTCAATCTGCTCCCGCTCTTCCGGAAGGCAATACACCTTGATTGGTGAAGTGCTTTTCCGTGTTTTCTTTTTATGTCCCATTGTTTCCTCTCAATCTAAAACCGGCGGTAGCCGGTCAGCCTCGCAGAGCAGGATGTCCGTTGAGTGCGTAGCGCGAATAAGGCCAGTGAAGTAAGAACATCCCGCTTGCGGGTGGGCCTACTTCACACATCCTGCCCTGTCCTAACGGACGGTTACGCCAAGAAATGATACCACTGCCATTTCGATTTATCATACATAAATACTGGAAAATATCATAATTTAAATGACGATATAGCGAAAATAAGTATAATTGACATATAATCGAACACAACCGGATTGAGATGACACAAAGTTGACAATTAATAGGAAAACTATGGATGAAAAATCGATATGGCTAAAAGCTATCCTGAACAACTTGGCGAATGGGTCAAAAAACGGCAATCAACAAAACGAGACAAGAACTTGGTGGCATTCTTGGCTGTTAAAAACGATGTGCAGGCAGCATTAGATGCGGGTTACGCAGTTAAAACGATATGGGCCAACATGCTTGATACCAAGCGGATTGAATTTGGTTACGACACATTCTTAAACCACGTAAACCGCTTGATACGCCGACCGCAGGCAGCCCGCACAACCAGGACCGAAACTAAATCAACAGCCACTGCCAATAACGATACGAAATCAAAAACAAGCAAGAAACAAAAAACAACGACACCGCCTTCTTCTCAGGCTGGCTTCGTGTTCAATCCAAAACCCAACAAAGAGGATTTATTTTAATGGCTAAAATTCATATGGTTTTGCAAGGAAAAGGGGGTGTCGGTAAGTCGATGATCGCGGCCGCAATTGCTCAATACAAGGCAAGCAAGGGGCAAGCTCCTTTATGCATTGATACCGATCCTGTAAATGCGACGTTTGAGGGATATAAGGCATTAAAAGCACGTCGTCTGAACATCATGGATGGCGATGAAATCAACACCCGCAACTTCGATGCCCTGGTTGAACTGATAGCGCCAACCAAAAGCGATGTAATTATCGACAATGGGGCCAGCTCGTTCGTCCCGCTCTCGCATTACCTCATCAGCAACCAAGTGCCGGCATTGCTCAAGGACATGGGACATGAGATGGTTGTTCATACCGTCATCACCGGTGGCCAGGCCCTCCAGGACACGGTAAGTGGATTTGCTCAATTGGCCGGCCAGTTCCCGGATGAATGTGTGTTTGTCGTCTGGCTGAATCCTTATTGGGGACCTATCGAGCACGAAGGCAAGGGATTTGAACAAATGAAGGCATACAAAGACAACAAAGATCGTGTATCGGCCATTATCCAGATTCCGACGCTCAAGGAAGAAACCTACGGACGGGATTTCTCGGAAATGCTGCAAGCCCGGCTGACCTTCGATGAAGCCCTAGCAATGCAATCGCTAACCATCATGACTAGACAGAGGCTCAAGATCGTGCGCACACAGATTTTTGGGCATCTTGAGAACGCGGCGGTGCTGTAATGGCAACTGACAAGATCGAGGAAACCATCAAGGAAATTGCAGTTAAACATGGTATAGCCGTTGGTCGCGACGATCCAATCCTTATCCTTCAAACCATCAATGAGCGATTGATGCAGGATAGCGCAGCCGCCCAGCAAGAGATCCTGGATCACTTCAAAGAAGAGCTTGAGGCAATTGCGCACCGATGGGGCGATGATGCAAAAAATAAGGCAGAAAGGACGCTCAACGCGGCCCTGACAGCCAGCCGCGAGGCTATGACGAATACGATGCAGGAAGGCGCTAAGTCAGCGGCGGAATTGATTCGCCGCGAGATTAAAGCGGCATCCGCGCAGTTCGCGGCGCCGATCCGCGAAGCAAAGCGCGTGGCCCTCATGAATCTGATCGCCGCCGGCATGACGATCATAGCGGCTGGACTGGCCCTTTGGGCCGCCTCGATGTGAAGACAACATAAATAGCCCGGATGACCGGGCTATCGTTTATATGGGCTTTGACAGTCCCAAGGATTGTGAGCGGCCTTGCCGCTGCTCATGGGTTTGTTTGCGCTCCCTCTCCTGCTTGCGCATGAGCGCTTGATGACGCCGCGCCGCCTCGCGCATAGCATCCCAATCAGACGCAAGTTCGGGATTCTCCGCCCGCATCTTGCGGGTGGCCAGTTCCTCAATTTTTGGGGCATGAATCCCCATCCCTTCCTTGATTTCGCGCACTGTCTCAAGACGATTATGCAGATTTTGCAGACGTGCTTGCTGTTGTGTTTGCTGGGCCTGCCATGCCCGTTTCGTGCCAGGCATGGACAACAAACCGGGCGTATTGGCCTGAGTGTGTTGTAGACGCGCTTGCTGACGATCGATCAAGTTTTCAATCCGATCCTCGATCTGTTCAACCTGGGCGTGTTTAGCTTGAACGTATAGCGCCAATGCTTCTTGATACGTTTGCTCAACGGGAGCGGCCTCTAATAGAGCTTGTTGTTCTTGCTCCAAGCCCTGAGTGCTCTCTAACAGCACATCGCCGACCATACTGTTCCCGGCAAATCTTATCCCTGTTGCCCTTCTCGCAGATCCCGGCGGCGCTTGAGTTCCGCCCTCATCCAATCGCTCGATACTTGCATGTCGTGCCGTAGCAATTCTATCTCGGATTGCGTCAACGCTCTCGGCTGCTTTGACGTGTCCGGCTTCGCCTTGAGTGAGTTTATCGATACCATAACCAAAATTCTCTTTCCAAAAAATATCCATTGCCGCCCCGTGCTTCTGAGCAATCGCGGCCAGCATTTTAGGTTTAACATTAAGATCTACCGCTCCTGAATGAGCAGTCATAACCGAGGCCCCAATAACAGTGCCGCCCCGGTTCTCAATATACCCGCGTAGAGACGCTAGGGTGCCACCCATAGTTAAAGTATCATCCAGGATCAGATATTTCTGTCCTGAGCGCACTTCACCCTCAAAAGATGGATTGAATGCCAGGCGATGATCTGCGCCCGCGCCTGTGCGAGCAACTTTATCCCGTTGAACTATACCCAACTCCACCTCCAGCCCAAGTCGGTCTGAGAGAACCTCAGCCATCGCCAAAGGGATTTTGTTATTACCAGACTCTTCAACCGCCAGTACCGGCAATAAAACCGGCTTGTCTAAACCAATTAACGCCTTGATCTGGCCCACTGTGTCATCGGTTAGTAATCGATCCACCAGGTTAAGAGCGGCGATCATGTCGCCCTGTTTTGCTGACTGATACTCGGGTTCTTCGGCTAGAGTTCCTAAATCACCGTTTCGAATGACCCTGGGGAAATTGCCCCAAGGAGCGCGTTCACCAACTAACTTGTTCAAAGGCGCCTCCAATTTTTAGCGGCTAAAAATTATCGGGAGCGCCCTCGACTCAGTTTGGCAGTCTCAGACGACACGACTGCTTTGCCATGATCGTTGTAACTAATGCTTTTTGCACTCCCGTAAGAAGGTACTATATCGAAATCTTGACGGGAATGCATGACAAATTTCTTATCTATTTGCTGATACACACTATTTTTGTCTGCATAAACGATTACACCATCATACCGCTGTGACTTATCCACCTTCTCCGCTGTGTAAATGTTGTATATGCCAGGCTTCAGATTGCCAGCTTTGTCTACCTTTTGGTTCGTCCATGCACCATCACTCTCGCCTTGCAGTATCCGTTGCCCATTCATTACTAAAAGACGCTGTTTCATGCCTCTCCGGTTTCAGATTAATAAATAATTGATTCATCCGGCACAACAAAAAAGCCAGTATTTAGATACTGGCTTTTTTATTGATGTTCCGAATATGCATGGCAATTGTAGATGAAGAGCAATAACTACACCAATAGCCAGTCTAAACTATTTGGATGACCGTAAGGATTCGTGCGAAAATGGGCAATAGCGGATAAACTCATGCGACACGTGTTTTATAGAGCCATTTCTTCATGATTCGCCAGATCAAGCCGTACATTGCAGTCTGGAATATTGCGTAAGCTAAGCTGCGACTCGAACGCCTGACTTAGGGATGCGGTAACAGTCAACATGATAACCTCCAATTTTACCTATTGGCTCAGTTTGGATGATATACGGAAGGGAAAAATCCTTGCAGTTCATAAATTTATTGTTGCGACCCAGGTTTCGTCGTAGATATACTGCTAACAGCTTAATAACTTGTTAGGCTCTCTCAAGCATTGTTAGGACGTACTGCAATGACACTCGAAATTCCTTTGATAGTCGCCATCATTGCGGGGCTCATTACCTCCATTGGGTGGTTCGTCTCGCATCGCAACAATCAGACCTCGCAGCGTCGCAAGGATCAGCTCGATCTCGTTAATAAGCAACTTTCTGATTTGTACGGCCCCCTGTACATATCTTGTGAGTCAGGGCGTGCGGCATATTTTTCACTCCTCAAGAAGCTTGGACGGGAAGGTGGAATCTTCAATGAGCAACGACCAGCCTCCGATGACGAGGTACGGGAATGGTTTCACTGGATGAAGCATGTGCTCGCGCCAATGAATGAGCATCGTCATCAGTTAATCATGAAGTCCAGTCACTTAATCATCGAAGAGCAAGTTCCAAGGTGCTTCCTAGAGTTTGCCGCCCATGTAGCTGGATATCGTGCAGTCTTGGCCAAATGGGAGACTGGAGATTTTTCCGAGCGCTATCCACACTACGCTTTTCCAGACGAACTTGACAAGTATGCTGAAGCCACTTTCACCGTGCTCAAGAAAAAACAAGCAAAGTTGCTTGGTGAGCTTCGTTAAGATTGATGGAACCTATGCAAAACACCACTCAATCTCTGAAGCACCTGCCACCCCGCGCGAAGCAATTCCGTTTATCGCAACGCAGCGTTCGCGTAGAAGAATCTCTGCAAACATTTTTTGTCGGCATGCCACGGCACAGGGAGTCAGGCATGCCTAAGCCAAACATCAATATCCATCAGCATTTCGGCGTGCCCTCATCTGCCTTAGCATCTGCGCAGCGCCTAACGATTAAGGTTAGATTGTGTGAGCAAAGCGAACCACAATCTGAACTCGGCGTTCAACCGGACAGCAACGTGCTGCGCACGTTGCTGTCCGGTTGACTGGGGCGTTGGGCAGAAGAATTTTCGCGGAAGTTTTGAACAATCCACTAAAGGGAGAGACAGATTATGGGCGTCTTGAATTCGAAATTGTTTACAGATGGCGACCAAGCCACTGTGAAAAAACTTGAGGATTGTGCAACCGGACAACCCAACGAGGCTCAGAGCCACTTCACGATCGGCCAGTCCGGCGAGCACATTAAGAAGGTTCAAGAGGCGCTCAAATCGGTTCAAGAGGGAAATCCAGGCCTTGGCATACCGGAATTTTCAGTGAATGGGGTTTACGATCAGAGATTCGCCAACGCGATTCGCATCTACAAAACGAAGAGAGATATCCGAAACTTTGCGAACAAGATTGACGACATTGTCGGCGTAAAGACGATCCGCAGCCTCGACAAGGAAAACAAAAGCGGTCCGCCTAAAGTCAATCCCAGTCCGTCACCGACGCTAAGGAAGTCGGGCGAATTTCCAAGGCCGCTCCCAAACTGTGTGCCTGATTCAGATTGTCCATCCTCAAGAGAATTTGACGTGACCCTGTTAGCTGGTGTGTCTGGAGGGGAGGTCGTGGAGATTGGCAAATTCTTTTTTACAATTCGAGATACGACGAACGGTTTATCTACGATTTATATCCTCAGGGTTGGTGGTTTCGGTGCCGGTGCAAGCCCAATCAGCGTGGCTGGTGGAGGTGGCAAAAAGCACTTCACAACGAGCCAACCGGTTCGAGTCACCCGGTTCGGACCATTTGGCAGCATTGGATCCGCCACAAACAAACCGGCAATTCCAGTGTCAGGTGCACTTCTAGTTTTGGGGTTTCATCCAGATGGTCTTCGGGTTCCCCGCCTGACTCCACCGATGACGATCGATACGGGACCAATTGAAATACCAGGTGCCAACATCCACGCAGGACAATTGAAAATCCTAAGCCTTTGCAACGGGCAGCCCGGAGCAACGCGACGGGTCCTGGGCATCAACGACGTTCCGTCATGACGGCAGCGTGAGGAGAGGATTGATCTTCTTCATGGACGGTAGAGGTTATCCCGGCAGCAGCTTCCAGATTTGGAGTAAGTGCATGCCCAACAAAGGCGTGCAGCTGACTGCCTACAGCGTCCGCTCCGCTCCCGCTTCCGTCAGCAGCAGACGCCCAGCGTTATGTTTTCTCGAAAGTTCAGTATAAGAAGGATATATGAGTAGTGTAATTTCAGGTGGCTGTCTATGTGGAGCAGTCAAATTCTCAGTCAATAATAATTTTGACGACTTCTATTTTTGCTACTGTGAGCAGTGTCGAAAAGTCACAGGCTCATCACACGCATCAAATTTGCTGACTGCGATAGATAATATTCAGTGGTTAAGTGGTCATGATAAAGTGGTTCGGTTTGACCATCCGACGCGAATATTTACGAAAGTTTTTTGTTCTCAGTGTGGCTCTGGCTTACCGCATGAGTCTAAAAATGGTCAGTGCTTGGTTGTTCCAGCAGGTAGCCTTGATGCAGAGCCCTCTACAGCTCCAAATGCTCAAATCTTTTGCAGTGAAAAGGTCGGGTGGTTTAAGGCCGGTGTTTCAGCACCAGAACACTCAGGTTTTGCAAGCGAAAGTAAAAAAACATAACAAAAAAATCCAGCTGATCGTTGGCAGCACAGTTCGTTTCCAAAGGTCATTTTTTATCAAAGTTCAGTACTTTGTCAAAGGACATCGAACATCTGCCAACATCATCTGATTTTGGCGTTAGCCGCTCAAGGGTATCGTGAAATTAGCATGGATCAAAGCGTAATAAATGGATATGTAACGGATAGTGACTATTTGATTCAGGCCTTTGAGGCTATCGATTCAGCTGTGTTGTTATCTCATATCTCAGCCTTCCTTCCAGAAGTTCCAGCCGATATTGTTGATATAGGGGCTGGAACTGGAAGAGATGCAGAGTGGCTTGCTTCGTTAGGGCATAATGTTCTTGCAGTAGAACCAGTTGATGAATTTAGATTGGCTGGAAAATCCATTCACGTCGTTTCGGGAATTGAATGGATGAAGGATTATCTACCTGCACTAAAAAAATTACTAAATGTTGGGAAAGTCTTCGATTTTGTTTTGATCGCATCAGTCTGGCAGCATATAAAAGACGATGACAGAAAAATCGCACTTGGAAACTTGCGTACAATCGTTAAGCGTAAAGGTAGAGTTGCTATCTCGTTACGAAATGGACCGGGAGCGCCCAATCGAAAATGCTATCCAGTAGATGTAGGGGATATGATTGGTTTAGCTCAAAAATTTGATTTCAATGTTATATCCCGTAGTGAAGCTGAATCAGTACAAAAAAGTAACCAAGCTGCCGGGGTTACCTGGACATGGTTGATTTTAGAGGCAGTGTAATTGTGTACGCCAGCAAATCATCGGCTAACAAAGTGCTGCTAGGGGTCGTTTGCGAACCCTCGACCCGTAACGTAAGCAACCCGGCTCATAGAAATATCGTCACATGAGTTTATCTGCTATTGCCCATTTTCGCACGAATCCTTAACGGTCACCCTATTTAGGAGAATTTGTATTTATATCCTTCGATATGGTAGCCATTACTTCCTCCAACGCCTGAATGCGTCCACGAAGAGAAGCTGCTTCCTCGCGGGCTTTAGCAGTATCCTTAACTGCCTCATCGCGCTCAGCACGAACCTTGGTGTAGCGCTCGGCCTGACGAGAAGCTTCTTGAGCACTTACTTTGCGCTGTTCCTGCTGAACTGTCTGCTCAGCGACCATCTGAGCCTTAAGTACAGCAAGCTGCTCGGCTACTTGGTTCTTCTCGCTCTGAGCGGCTTCCAGGGCGCTATTCAACTTACTCACCTCTGCCGCGCTCTTCTCGGCAGCCATCCTGGCACTCTGCTCGCTTGCCGCCAGTCGCTCGCGCAACTGAGCCAGCTCTACAGCCTGCGCATCGTTCTCACGCTTCAACTGCACACCTGCCGATTGAGCGGATTCCAAGGCGCTATTCAGTTTACTTATCTCTGCCACGCTTTGCTCAGCAGCCGCCCTAGCGCTTTGCTCGGCAGCCGCCAGTCGCTCGCGCACCTTGGCAAGCTCCACGGCCTGCGCCTGATTTTCTCTAGTTATATCCGCAATGCGTTCCTGAGCAGATTCCAGCTCAGCCCGTAACCCATCAAGCTGATCTTCCAGGTCATCAACTGTCTGAGAGGCATCAGCAAGCTCGCGCTCGGCCTGTTCGCGCTGCTCGCCGGCAGTCCGAATGACTTCTGCAACGCGGCGTTCTGCGGCCTTAACGGCCTTATCGTTTAACTCTACTGCCAAGCTTGACAATCGCTCAGTAAGCGCTTTGGTTACGGCCGCCACTTCGTCGGCAACTTCAATAGGCAGTTCTGCCACCGGCTCAGTTTTAACAACGGACTGACTACTAACGTACTCATCCCAGACCTGTTTCAACCTACTTGGATTGCCGCCACCAACCTTGGTGCGAAGGGCAAAGCCGGTGATATTGCGGCCGGATTCTTGCAGTTCTTGGCCGGCCTTGATGATTTCTTCTTGGGCAAATTCTACGGGTCTCATGATGGCATTCTCAAAAGTTATTTGACGCTTTTATTATAGCAATAAATGAACAAACTAACAAATAAATTAACTAACTAACTAACTAACTAACAAATAAACTAATTGCAAAGTAAATAGGCAAAAAAAACCCCGCACACGGCGGGGTTGGTGGGTTCATGAGGGAGCGCGTTAGCTATCCTTCCAGCACTGCGATAAGCTGCACATTATCAAGGCCCGTTTCAAACTCATGCCCGTCATCATCATATTTCACCCAAGCATAACCGTCTTGAGATGGTCGTCGTGATAGAACCAATCGGGCTATGCGACCGTCATGCAGCACCCGTACAATAGCTTTCGTGAGCTTATCCGGATCGTTCTCCTTCTCTTCCCTCTTAGGTTTTGGTTTTTCCGTGCCTTGTTCTTCGCCTCTAGCACCAGTCTCGGTATAGGTCTTGACGGTTTCAGCATCGGTCTTGCCAGTTAGCGCATCCACTGTATCCCGATCGCTCTCTTCACTATCGCCTTGATTCTCTGGCTGTTGACGTTTCTTGTCATCTAGGTACTCACGCAACAACTTAACTGATCCCCGCGTCAAGTCCAGGCTATCGTCGTCCAGCCATGCTTCCACTTCAGAGGGATTCTTTTTGTAGGCAGACACCAACTCATTGATTACTGTTACATCCCTTACTCGACCACTGTTAAATATCAGAGCAATCGGCTCTGGCAAATCCAGCAATGTGACATGCTGCGTCACAAATGCCGCCGATTTACCGATCTCTTTGGCAATTTCGCCCTTCTTCTTGCCCATCGCCAGCTCGCGACCAATAAAATCAGCGATCTCGCGTGGAGTAAGCTCATTTCGTTGCAGGTTCTCAATAACTTGGTCCGCGTGATTGTAATCATTGTCAATGAAAACCGGGATTGTCTCCTTTCCGGCCCACCTGGACCCACGGTAACGACGCGCACCGTGATTGATAATGTAGCGGCCCTCTATCCCGGGGTGCTCTCTTACCGATATTGGGGACTTCACGCCACGGTCTTTGATCGTCTGACCTATCTCTGCAATACTCTCGGATGAGAAACCGGGGTTTTCGGCTGTTCGAGGCTGATCCGGATCTTCATCAATCAGTTCTAGCGCCAGATCCAGCGGGCCGAAACTCTTAGTTGTTTCTGGCTGGTCCAATAGCCCTGAAAGATCGCCTATACTCTCTAGGCCCAAGCTCGATTTCTTCTTGGCGTTCATCGTGTAATCTCCATTTTTTCAAAAATATGTGACGCAAGCGCACGAACTTCCTGTGCGGCCTTACGCGCGGCGGTCTTCTTAATCTTCCAGACGGGCACGCCTGACGCTAAAGCATCGGCGATACTGCTTCGGAGACCAATACCGACAGGTATCATCAGTTGCGGATAAGCGCGGGTCAATTCTTCCAGATGTCGGCCGTGGCGTGGGTTTCGGCCATCGACCTTACTGGGCACCATGCCCAAAAATTGCAAACCGGGATTCGATTTGCGAATGTTTACGATAGTCGTGACCATCTTCTTGATGCCCTGGATGCTATACGCCTCAAGCTCAATGGGCGAAAAAACATAATCGGCCGCAAAAAGAGCGGCGGCCATACTGACGCCAAGGGACGGAGCGGTGTCGATTAAACATACATCGAAACCACATTCATCCAACACTTTGATATTCCGCTTAAAGCTCGTTGCCGCTTCTGTCATTGTGAGCTTTTCCATGTTCGCCATAGCCGCATCGGAAGTTATCAAACACATAGCCGGTTCGGCGGACAAGTTATTGAAACAAGCACGCAGTATGTCCCCGTCAGCCGTGAACATCTGACTGGCAAGATAGCCGCTCTGAAATTCTTGCAGCGTATAAGACGCGTTTGCCTGTGTATCAAGGTCGATCACAGCAACTTTCATACCTCGCTCAAGGAAGTCAAACGCGAGATGTACAAGGGTCGAAGTTTTGCCAACGCCCCCTTTTTGGTTCGCTGTGACCAGTGTTTTCATTTCTTTGTCTCCAGTTTTTTTGTTGCGTCCTCTGCCCATTTCTTGACGATAAACGCTTGATGCTCCGGTAGGACCGCCGACACCCGCTCGAACCCTTCCGGGATCTTCTCTTGTTGAGCCACCGCCCTTACACGACTGACTGCTTGTGACACGGCCCCCTTTGATAACCCTAGCGCCGCCACAAACTCGGACTGCGGCCTTCCTTCTACCAGCACTCCCCGCGCTATGTCGATGGTCTGCTGACCTACATTCAACCCCTTTATGACCTCTTCGAATTGAGCTTCGGTTAATCTCTCTATCATGGAATCCACGCATATATTCTCCACCCTGATGTTGAACAATGGCGGTTACAGCCGCCAATATTTAAAAGTTTAGCTAAACGCTTATTGCTTGTCAACTTCTTTAGCGGCTAAAATTCACCTTTTCTTCATGTCTTTCGGTTTAAAAACCCCGACAAACCAGGTCAGTGCTACCAATACAGAGAAATGCAGCAGAAAAGTCCAACCAGCATAAACGCCGGGCGTGTTCCAATGGTAGATCATGCGCAGCATCTGGAAGAAAATCTCGATTGACAGCACCCATTTAACGAATGGCCAGACAAGCACTGTCGTAACCCAAACAAAACCCAACGTTTTGTCGAGGACGATTTTTACTCTAGTTGGTTTAACCAACTCACGAGTAGGATCATGAGTCGGAACCGGCGCTTGTTTGCCAGCCTGGTCATCCTTTTGGGGAAACTTGATTATGTTCATGCTTGACTCTCCACGCTTTAACGTGTCCAATACCGACTACTTCTCCCACCCTGGGAAAGTAAGGCTTCGGTGTTACAGCGCCAAGCCAAGCGCCCCGGATTACTCCGGGGCGATCTCCACCAGGCACCAACGATTAATATGCATCTGCTTCTGCTTCGCACTCACAGCAACCATTCTCCCAAGGGTCTGCGTCCTCTGCCCCGCATTCGTTGCAAATCCAAGTTGATTCCTCGGTTTCTTTGGTATATCGGCTAAAACGTCCTGTTCGCGAATCCTCTAGCCATTCACGAAATTCTTCACGTTCATGATTATCTTGCATCGGAAATTCTCCGGTAGTGACCAGAGCGGAATGCCCGGCCTTCAAGTGTTATATTAAAGATAATGCTTTACTAAGTCAATAAGTTTAGCTAAACAATTATTCAATATATAGAAATAAAACACTGCCGTCATATTTGCCTACGCAGATTCTGGATTTTAGCCGCTAAAATATCCTCCTGGCGTTCAACTATCCTTCCAGATTATGCCAAGGCCAGCGAGATCACACAGAATCGCCCACGCAGTATAGGGGATTTCGGTTTCTTCGCTGATCCAGCGCCTTACTGTTCGGCTGCCTTTGCTACCAAGTCCAAGTTTTTTTGCCACTTCACTGCCGGAAAGTCCGCCGGCTAAACGCAATACTTCGCGAATTTCTTCGCCGCTTGGTTGTGCCCAGCTTTCGGCCGGACGTAGGCATTCATGCCTAATATTTGTATTTTGATGACACATCTTCTGCTCACTAGCTATTCCAAAATTCTCAATTGATCGAAACTATAACCTGATTGGATACACCTGGGGTCGTACTCGATCACTTGCCGACCATTCCGGTTAATTCGAAATTTCGTCGGCTTGTCGTCGTGTGCCCAAACAGAACGATTGGCGGGGTTTACTTTTGTAACAATAACAACCTTGCCTATTTCTTTAGCAAATACCGGGTGATGCATACTGATAATCTGGCAATGCTGCCCTACTCGGAACCCTTCCGTTTCATCTCTGGTGTCAACTTGATCCATCGGAGCGACCTTGGTCTTTGTTTGAGCCAGCTCAGCCCACTTTCTGACAATAAACGCTTGATGCGAGGTCAAAATAACGTCAACCAAAACAAACCCTTGCGGCACAACAGGAGTTGCCGGCGCACGCCGAGCCGCTAGATCAGCCATCCAATCAGGCAAAACCTGTTTGGCCAATCGATTACGGTTATCGGCCTTAATGTTGTATCGCTTCTCTTTTATGTAATCGGCAAAGATAGAAGTTGCGGCCTCGTCCACCGAGCATCCGCCACGTATATTATCGAAGTGCGATTTATAACCTGTTTCTGAAATAAATAGGCTATCCAGATCAACTACATGGAAAGCGAAATGCGCCCCTATCCTACCAACCTGGCTGTATTCAACCAATGCACGCACTTCACCCGTAATGATAATAAATTCGCCTCGCTGTCCCCACATTGGCACCTTACCAGGCGCAGCACGACAATGCCTTTCGATCATACTACCGGCCGCCTGCTCATCGGCCACACTGCCAAAGAACGTACCGCCATTCAGCTTCCAAATTGTAGCATCATATCTAGCGCTGACCGCAGCAGCCTTATCAACATCACCAGACAATACCGCCTCATGAAACTTAGTAACTGAAATAAATGCCAGTGCCATTAGTCCAGCGCTATCATCTGGCATAACGGTTGCCAGTTCGGCCATTTCTCGATCCCTTGTATTCTCTTTCTTTTTGTTATCGGTTTTTATTTCTTCGTTCATGTGCTTAACAGTCCCCAGCCATAAGGCCAGGGACCCTCCCTTATCAGTCAATAGCCTGGAAGATCAAGCGGGCTTCGGCGTGATCCAATGCGAAGTCGCGCAACCAATAATAATGATCGATTAGAGCATCGCCTTCGTCCGTGCCTTGTACTTCGGCCGCGAGTTGGCCAAGCGCAAAAAGTGTGGCAACGATGCCAGCGGCATCAGCCGATAGATCGCCCTCAAAGCCATTGCCAGCCACGGACAGCAGCAAACGCTTGTCCATTGCCGGCGCAAGGTAAAACCCGCCATTGGTCAGGGTGTAAAAGTGCCAGTAACCGCCGCTGTAGTCTTCAGACAAATGATCAAGCCAGCCGAACACCAACGCTTCGCCGCGCAACATCAGGCATGATCCAAAAAAAGTAGGCAAAAAAGAAAGGCGGTCGCTTTCGGCAACTAGGTTTGCAATAACAGGGGATTGGGATTGTGTCATCAGATTTCTCCGGTAGTGACCTGGGCAGAATACCCGGCCTTCAAGTGTAATAATAAATGAAATGCCCTTTCTAGTCAATAAGTTTAGCTATACTAAATTCATTATATCGTATAAATAAATACTTTGGCATCCTTCTTTCTTGGCGTCAAATCTTTTTTGCTCAAGGACGAGAGACTGTCTATGAGTTAAATATTTTGTCCGATCATTAAAATTTGAATAATGGGAAGTCCAGAGGGCTTAGCCCCTTTGGGCATAGCGCAGCGTAAGCGCACGAAATTAGTAAAGGTGATTGAACACCAGAAAGAAATTTAGCGGTTAAAATCCAAGGGCTGCATAGTCAAATAAGACTGTGCAGACCGGTATAGATAAAAATAGCTATGTTGCGTGCATCGATGGATAAGTAGGGTTTTAAGAGTTTTAAGAGTTTTAATAAGTTTTAGGCAAAAAAAACGCCTTTTTATTTTTTATAATCAATCTCTTACTGAAGCTCTCGGTTCCTAATAGACGGAATTTGGTTCCTAATAGACGGATTTCGGTTCCTAATAGACGGGTTTCGGTTCCTAATAGACGGGTTTCGGTTCCTAATAGACGGGCTATGCACAGGTTAAGCCTTGTTGAGGATAAAACAAGTTCTTATCGGCGATTAGGGCTTAGTTTAGTCTTGTGACAGGACACAAAACCACACATTAACAACTCTCATCAACCGCTGTGCTTTTTATGCCGTCTATTAGGAACCAGACTAAAGTTCGATTAACGAATCTCTATGCGTCATAACCAATATGGGTCCTTCCTGCCCGCTTTCCTCTGCTAGTACGTATTCAGGAAGGTCGTTAGCTTCGATCAGCTTGCGTAGGGTAAATGTGAACTTCTTGAACGTGCCAGTGCTACCGCTGCGTTCGTAGATGAGTTGAAACGACCACTTAGCCACGTTTTTGCCTGCGGCCCGGCGTGCTAAGCGATAGATGAAGCGACCGATGCCTGGATCGATCAAGAAATAATCGGGGTGGACAGTCAATACGTCCGGACGCTTCCCTTCTGTGACCTCGCGATGTATCCATTTCGGGATCTCTATCTCAACAGCTGCAATCTTGCCTGTATCGGTGTAGGATAGTACCGTGTAATCGCCTATCAAGCCTTCTGTCTTGATTTCGCGTAAGCCACGCTTACCTCCTATGGCGGGCCGCTCGCGCACACTCTTGATGGTAGTTCCTCTAAGTCGGTCTAGCGCTCTCTCAACCTCTTCAATTTGTCGGCCACCGTCGCCTTTTCGGCAGAACTTGAGAATTTCGCCAACGTGTGGACGGAACGTATGGCCTGGCTTGTCTTCCTTCCCTTCACAATAGCGGTTCATGGCATCGGTAAGATGGGAGATTAACATCAGCACGATATCGTAATCCCAAATCGACGCCATGCCATCTGGACCTGCCTTGACCTCGACATAACCATCTGGCAGATCGTACCGGATAATCTCGCCAGCACGTTTCTCTCGCTTGGACAGACGAAATACAGCCACGTCCATGATGCTTCGGCTGTCACGAGTGCCAACATCATAAAGTGTCGGCACGAAAATATCAGTCTGTTTTTCGCTAGAAGGCGCTTGACGTATGTGTGATTTATGAGGAAGGGTATTTTCTTCCTTTTGCCGAATCCTAGCGGCCGCTTGCTCATAAGTTTCGCCAGGTCGCGCTGCGGCCTCAATCTTGCGCCGTTGTGCGGCCTGAAGCGCTTTCAGCTTCGCCGCTGCCTCGTCACTCATGGCATTTTCCTTTCTTTTGGTGTTTAATGACTTGCATTTTATTAGTCCTTCATATTTATCGATTATTATATTTACGAACAACGATAAATTGAAACGAATTACGGCTCACTTTAAGATTCTTATCAATTGAGCCGTAAGTTTAGCTAAACTATAAAACATTGTCAATAACATTTTAGCGGCTAAAATTGCCCAAACTTAACAAGGTAAAACTTAGTGTACAACTACATATTCTTTACAAACATTTTGCGTATTCTGGACGAGCGTGGAATGTCCAAAAAAGAATTACATGATCTATCCGGAGTCTCAAACTCATTCTTATCCGATCTAACATCGGGTCAAGGGAATCCATCACTTAAGGTAATGGAAGCTATTGCTAAAGCGTTAGATGTTCCGTTGCCTCTTTTGCTTGAATCGAATGACTTGGACAAAGCTTCGCTTGATGAGCTAGCGGGGGGTACGGCTATGCATAGTCTACCACCTGGATATGAGCGGGTGTCTGTTATTCTCCCTGAAGTCAAAGCCTTTATCGTCAAAAAATGGGGCGAAGAAACAAGAGCAAAAATAAGGCAGTCTTAACGTAACGCCAAGGAGATAAATCTTTATACAACTGATAACAAGGAAATTTTAGCCGCTAAAATTCACATTCCACCGGGATAACACAATCCCGGTTCATCTGTATATCCAGGCATTTCACATATATAACAACTTGAAATAATCGCGCTATAACTGTTGCGTTTTTCTTATTTTCGGTATATCGTATTTGTCAGCATACACATGACACTAGCTTCGTAGGATACGATGACATCATTAAACGATAACCATGACAGCACCCATGAGCGAGCCAAACGTAAGTTGGAACGCGACATGGGGGCGACACTCTTGTCGGCTCTATATGATCCCAAAACCGTTGAAATCATGCTCAACGCTGACGGCAAGCTTTGGCAAGAGCGGCTTGGTGAACCAATGCGATGCATTGGCACCATGCGCGTTGCACAGGCGCAAGCCATCATTGAAACCATTGCCGGTTATCACGGCAAAGAGGTAACTCGACAAAAACCAATACTTGAAGGGGAGTTACCGCTGGATGGTTCTCGCTTTGCCGGCCAGCTTCCCCCAATTGTTCCGGCACCAACCTTTGCCATCCGTAAGAAGGCCGTTGCTATTTTCACGTTAGACCAATATGTCGAGGGTGGAATAATGACACCAGGACAACGCCAAGCAATTATTGATTCAGTTGCAGCACATAGAAACATCCTTGTTATCGGCGGTACCGGCTCAGGCAAAACGACTCTGGTAAATGCGATTATCAATCAGATGGTGGTCAACGATCCGACTGAACGAGTATTCATCATCGAGGACACCGGCGAAATCCAATGTGCTGCGGAGAATTACGTCCAGTACCACACCAGCATCGACGTAACAATGACGGCGCTATTGAAAACCACGCTGCGTATGCGCCCAGACCGGATTTTAGTCGGTGAAGTGCGCGGCCCGGAAGCTCTCGATTTGTTAATGGCCTGGAATACCGGCCATGAAGGCGGTGCTGCAACACTGCATGCAAATAACGCCAGAGCCGGGCTTGATCGCCTAGCCATGCTCATCAGCATGCATCCCGATTCACCCAAACCCATTGAACCGCTCATTGGCGAGGCGGTTCATGTTGTCGTGCATATCGCCAGAACCCCAGATGGCCGTCGTATTCAGGAAATTATAGAGGTTTCCGGATACCAAGGCGGCCAATACAACACAAAATCTATTTAGGAGAAATATCTATGCAATTCGCAATTCCATCAATTTATAACGACCGCAACAACGTTTTGTACCTGAGCCTATTCGTACTGCTAATGGTCGTTATCTTTGCCCCACAACCGGCCTTTGCGTCAGAAGGCACCGGCGGCTCACTGCCGTATGAGAGTTGGCTGACGAATCTGCGCAACTCCGTTACCGGCCCGGTGGCGTTTGCGCTATCGATTATCGGCATCGTGGTTGCCGGTGGCGTGCTCATTTTCGGCGGCGAACTGAACGGTTTTTTCAGAACGTTGATATTTATCGTCCTGGTCATGGCTCTACTGGTCGGCGCCCAAAATATGATGGGCACGTTCTTTGGTCGTGGCGCCGAAATAGCATTACTGTCTGATGGTGCAGTCAATTACGCTCAAAACGTCGTATCTTTCGCCAACGGAAAGGCTGCATAACATGGCCACCCGCATGATTCCCATTCGTAGGGCCGGCAATAGAGACAACTTGTTCATGGGCGGGGATCGTGAATTGGTGATGTTCTCGGGACTCCTCGCCGGAGCGCTGATTTTCAGCGCTCAGGACATGAGGGCTACTGTATTCGGCGTCTGTCTTTGGTTCGGGGCACTATTCGTATTCCGTCTCATGGCAAAGAGCGATCCTAAGCTGCGCTACGTATATCTGCGTAGCCGTCGCTACAAGAAGTATTACCCACCACGTAGTACGCCGTTTCGTGAAAACACAAATACCCAAGGGGAGCAATACAAATGATGATCCAAGTACTTGCGATTATGATTGCTGTACTCGGTGCCGTCCTGCTACTCATGCTGTTCGCCCGCATCCGGTCTGTCGATGCAGAGCTGAAGCTCAAAAAGCATCGATCAAAGGACGCCGGGTTGGCCGATCTACTCAATTATGCCGCAGTCGTCGATGACGGTGTAATTGTAGGTAAAAACGGCTCATTTATGGCTGCATGGATATATAAAGGGGACGATAACGCTAGCAGCACCGATGAGCAGCGCGAAATGGTGTCTTTCCGCATCAATCAGGCCCTCGTCGGCCTCGGCAGTGGGTGGATGGTACACGTCGATGCTGTGCGTCGGCCGGCTCCTAATTACTCTGAATTGGGTTTGTCGCATTTCCCTGATCCTGTATCTGCCGCGATTGATGAAGAGCGCCGCAGGCTATTCCAGCGCCTGGGAACGATGTACGAGGGATATTTCGTATTAACACTAACATGGTTTCCGCCAGTTCTAGCGCAACGTAAATTTGTCGAGCTCATGTTTGATGACAATACGCCAGCGCCGAACCACAAGGCACGCACAAAGGGGCTTATCACTCAATTCAAACGCGAAATAGCGTCTATAGAGGAACGCCTGTCAACAGCTATTAAAATGACACGTCTCAGAGGTCAGAAAGTCGTTACCGAGGATGGAATGTCTGTTACTCATGATGATTTTTTGAGCTGGGTACAATTTTGCATTACGGGCAAGCACCATCCCGTGCAGCTCCCCAGCAATCCAATGTATCTGGATGCTGTTATTGGCGGCCAAGAACTGCGCACAGGGGTCGTGCCAAAAATAGGCCGCTCCCTCATGCAAGTTGTCGCGATCGAGGGCTTCCCGCTGGAGTCAACCCCCGGAATCTTAAGCGTCCTGGGTGAATTATCCTGCGAATACCGCTGGTCATCCCGGTTCATTTTCATGGATCAGCATGATGCGGTTGCCCACCTGGACAAATTCCGTAAAAAGTGGCGGCAAAAAGTTCGCGGATTCTTCGATCAGGTTTTTAACACAAATACCGGGCCTATCGATCAGGATGCTCTGTCAATGGTAGAGGATGCCGAATCAGCTATAGCTGAGGTAAACAGCGGCTTTGTCGCAATGGGATATTACACCAGTGTCGTTATTCTTATGCATGAGGATAGAACACGACTTGAGGCAATCGCACGGCAGGTAGAAAAGGCGATAAACCGCCTCGGTTTTGTCGCTCGTATAGAGACAACCAACACGATGGATGCGTATCTAGGTAGCTTACCGGGTCACGGTGTCGAGAATGTCCGCCGGCCCCTCATCAACACGATGAACCTCGCCGATCTGTTGCCCACGTCTACGATCTGGACGGGTAGCGCAACAGCCCCATGCCCACTGTATCCGCCCATGTCTCAAGCATTGATGCACTGCGTTACTCACGGTGCCACACCTTTCCGACTGAATCTGCATGTCCGCGATGTCGGACATACCTTCATGTTTGGGCCAACAGGTGCGGGTAAATCGACGCATCTAGCAATTATTGCCGCACAATTACGACGTTATGCCGGCATGTCGATCTACGCATTCGATAAGGGTATGTCAATCTATCCGCTTACCAAGGCCGTTGGTGGGCTGCATTTTTCAGTGGCAGGGGACGGCGAATCACTCGCATTTTGTCCATTGCAATTCCTCGAAACGCGCGGCGACCGGGCTTGGGCAATGGAATGGATTGATACCATCCTGGCGTTAAACGGTTTGATAACCACGCCCGAGCAGCGCAATAAAATAGGCCATGCAATCATGAGCATGAGCGGCACCCAGTCCCGCACACTATCTGATTTCAGTACGACTGTACAAGACGTACAGATTCGTGAAGCGCTGAAACAATATACCGTAGGTTCATCCATGGGCTACCTGTTGGACGCCGAAGAGGATGGCCTATCTCTATCCTCATTTACTGTGTTTGAAATCGAGGAACTGATGGGATTAGGCGATAAATTCGCGCTCCCCGTGCTGTTGTATCTATTTCGCAGAATAGAGCGATCACTCCACGGCCAACCGGCCGTCATCATCCTGGATGAAGCGTGGTTGATGCTTGGGCATCCGGTGTTTCGCGACAAAATCCGCGAATGGCTCAAAGTCTTGCGCAAAGCCAACTGTCTCGTTCTTATGGCGACGCAAAGTCTGTCTGATGCGGCCAATTCAGGCATCCTGGACGTAATCGTTGAATCGACAGCAACCAAGATATTCCTGCCCAATGTTTATGCCCGCGACGAGGACACGGCAGCCCTTTACCGCCGTATGGGCCTCAATGCGCGGCAAATCGAAATTCTGGCGACCGCCATTCCGAAGCAGCAGTATTACTACGTTTCTGAATATGGCCGCCGCCTCTATGACCTTGCTCTTGGACCACTTGCCCTGTCCTTTGTCGGTGCATCAGACAAGGATTCCGTTGCGGTTATCAAGAGCCTGGAAACCAAATTCGGCGATCAGTGGGTTCATGAATGGCTCGCTGGACGCGGCCTGAAACTCAATGACTACCTGGAGCCCACAAGATGAATCTGAATCTGTCCCTTTCCAAGAAAAAACCAGCCGACTCTCGGCATATCAATAAACCCAAAAGCGAGGACAATAACCCTTACTTAACTGCCCGGCGCACATGGAATGAGCATGTCGGTTCGGTCGTGTCGTCACGGCAGACCTGGCAAGTTGTAGGTATTCTTTCGCTGTTGATTGCTCTGGCCGGCGTCGGTGGAATAATCCATATAGGCAGTCAAACCAAGTTCATCCCTTATATTATCGAGGTTGACAAGCATGGTCAGACCATTGCCGTCGGGCCGACGACAGCGGGCTCTACCGCCGATCCCCGAGTTATTCATGCCTCTGTAGCCGATTTCATCACCAACGCTCGCATGGTCACGCCTGATGTAGCGTTACAGAGAAAGGCTGTGTTTCGCGTGTACGCAATGCTATCGCCTAATGATCCGGCAACCCAGAAAATGAACGAATGGCTGAACGGAACGCCTGAATCCAGCCCCTTCAAACGTGCCGTGAAGGAAATGGTCAGCACCGAAATCAAGTCCGTGCTGCCGCAATCGCCGGATACCTGGCAGGTCGAATGGGTAGAAACCATTCGCGACCGGCAAGGCGTACTAAAAGGTCAGCCGGTAAATATGCGGGCATTAGTTAATGTATATACATCCATACCTACATCCCAAACAACAGACGAGCAATTACGCAACAATCCACTCGGTATCTATGTGCGTGATTACTCCTGGTCGATCATCACTTCCTCGAAATAATGATAATGAGACTATTCACTATGAAAAAACATATTATCACCATTCTGGCCGCTGCTATGGCTGTGTCTGAGCCAATCTTGGCCGCTCCTGGTGACGAGCTGGCCGACAAGTATTTCTCAAAAAACAACCCGACGCTAACCGCGCAAGAAAAGGCTGCCATTGCCATTGCTAAACGATGGGAAGCCGGCGCATCTACTGGCATGAAACCAGTTTCCGGCTCCAATGGGGCAATCCATTTCCTGTACGGAGCACAGCAACCCAGCATCGTTTGCGCGGTCCTTCAGGTATGTGACGTGGCCCTACAGGCCGGGGAACTGGTCAATTCGATCCATCTGGGCGACACGGCCCGCTGGACTGTGGAGCCGGCCATCACCGGCAGCGGGCCAGCCGAAACGCAGCATCTCATCATCAAACCGATGGACGTGGGATTGGAAACCAGTCTGGTCGTGACTACAAACCGCCGCACTTATCATTTCAAGCTACGCTCGCACCGCACTCAGTACATGCCGCAGGTCGCGTTCACATACCCAGAAGATGCTCTCGCAAAATGGGATGCTATCCGAACTCGTGAAACACAAGAACGCGAACAAAAAACCATCCCGCAAACAGGCGAGTACCTGGGAGATCTGAATTTCGACTATGAACTAGACGGTGATGCCGCATGGCGTCCCATTCGCGTTTTTAACGATGGCAGTAAAACCATCTTACAAATGCCGAAGGCTATGGCGCAGACCGAAGCACCAACTCTGTTGGTCTTACGCAAAGAGGGCGGGCTGTTCTCGGATGATGAGACCGTCATGGTTAATTACCGTGTTCAAGGCGACCGCTACATCGTGGACACTGTTTTTGACCAGGCAATCTTGATTTCCGGCGTAGGCGGCAGCCAAGACCGAGTAACCATCATACGGGAGAAATAATCGTATGCGCAGAATATCTCTAGCAGCTTTGGCCGCTCTATCTCTCGCAGGATGCGCTACATCGCCATACGGCAACCATCTACACAGTGTCTCAGTAGATCAACAAAAGCTCGCTGACGATGCAGTCAAGCAACTCACTACGCTCTGGCCGCCGGCAAAAACACGATTTGAGCTAAAACAAACGACGCCGGATGTTTTCGGGAATGCGCTGGTACAGAACTTGCGCGAACGCGGCTATGCCGTCATGGAATTCAGCCCAAACACTACAGAGGCAAATACCCTACTACCATTGCGCTATGTGCTCAGCCAAGTCAAGAGCGAAAGCGGCAACTTATATCATCTGACCTTATTGGTCGGTACTGAATCAATTACTCGCCCGTACCTAGAACAAAATGGCGTTGTGGTTCCGGGCTATTGGTCGCATAAGGAGTAAGCCATGACAGAAGACATTGACAACATGGACCCGGACGCATCACCAAGCGCGGACGCTGGCGTCCGCCGCGTCAACAATATACCAATGTACATACTCGGCGGTGTATTGATAGCGTTTTTGGTTATGATGGGAATTGTGGCTGCGGATCGCGCAGCCAAGCAGAATAATGATGCGAATGAGCAGCATCTAAAAACCGGCAACACTTCCATGTTCGCTAAGGAAATTGCCGGCGATCAGATGGACGGATTAATCAAGCCTTTGACGCCACCCGCCGAAGCCATGCCGAAACCTGAGCCGGTGCTGATAGCGCGTCCGGAAAACCCGAATGAGCCGCCAATGCCACCGTCAGCGCCATCAACTCCGCATGACGACGAGGCCGATCGGTTTCGCCAAGCAAAACTACAAATGTTTCAAGAGGCTGTGAAAGCCAAAACCGGTGTACAGGTCGTGGCTTCACAAAGCGCGGGTTCTTCTCCTACAAGTACACCTAAAACACGCGAAGAAATGCTGGCTCGAATGGCGGCCGTGCGGCAGCAAATCAGCGCGGTGCAACATGACGATCCGACCGCCGCATATCAAAAACGCCTGGCCCATATTCGAAGCATGGGCATCGGAGGAGAAACGCCGTCGAACTCATCCGCTCCATCACTGTTGCAAGTTGCTAACTCTGATAATGCACAAACGACTGGTAATAGTGGTAATAGCTACTCGCAATTCGCGGGTGGCGATGGCGACCGCTGGAAGCTTGAATCCGAAACAGCACCGCCGCGATCGCCGTATGAATTGCGGGCCGGCTTCGTTGTGCCCGCAACGCTCATATCCGGGATTAACTCTGACCTGCCTGGGCAAATCATGGCGCAGGTAGCGCAAAATGTGTATGACACACCGATTGGGAAATACCTCTTGATTCCCCAAGGATCTCGTCTGGTTGGCACGTATTCGAGCGATGTGGCCTATGGTCAAGCCCGCGTCCTTGTGGCTTGGCAACGCATTGTATTCCCCGATGGGAAAGCGCTTGATATTGGTGCGATGCCGGGTGCGGATAGCGCTGGGTACGCCGGATTTAATGACCTGGAAAATCATCATTACGTCCGCCTATTCAGTTCGGCCCTCCTGATGTCGGCAGTTACAGCCGCCACAACCTATAGCCAGCGGCAAAATCAGGCGGGATCAGTCTTTGGTAGGCCTGACGCCGGCAGCGCACTAAGCGAGGCGCTGGGACAGCAGCTTGGTCAAGTTACCGCGCAACTGATTGCGAAAAACATGAACATTGCTCCAACGCTCGAAATTCGTCCAGGTTATCGTTTCAATGTCATTGTCACGAAAGACATGACATTCACAAAACCATACCAATCTTTTGATTATTAACGCCAAGAGAAATAAAGATGAAAACAAAACCAAAAATTTTAGCCGCTAAAATCGCTCTGACTCTAGCAACAGTGTCAATGTCGGTAAACGCCGGCATTCCCGTGATTGATGCGACTAATCTCGGGCAAAACACAAATACCGCAATACAATCAACATTGTCTGCTATTGAAAACGTAGCACAGACTCTCAAACAAATTGAAGAGTATGCTACGCAGTTGCAACAATTCCAAAATCAGATCCAAAACACGCTAGCGCCGGCGGCTTATATCTGGGATCAGGCGCAATCCACGATTAACGGCCTAATGAGCGCTGTTGATACACTGAACTATTATAAGAATCAAGTCGGCAGTCTTGATGGCTACCTGAGCAAATTCCAAGACGTTTCTTATTACCGTAACTCGCCGTGCTTCTCAAATGACGGATGCAGTGATGCCGAGTATGCGGCAATGAGCGAAAACCGTCGCCTGGCATCAGAATCTCAGAAGAAGGCCAACGATGCGCTATTTCGTGGATTAGACAAGCAGCAGGACGCTCTCCAAGCCGATGCCCGAACGCTCGAACGACTGCAATCGTCCGCACAAAGCGCGACCGGCAGAATGCAAGCCATTCAGTATGCAAACCAGCTCGCCAGCCAGCAGGCCAATCAGCTCCTGCAAATTCGCGGACTTTTGATAGCTCAGCAAAATGCAATTGCAACCAGGATGCAAGCCGAGGCCGACAAGGAAGCTATGACCGCAGCGGCCGATGAACAATTCCGTAGCGGCACGTTCCATGCTAGCACTGGCCGCACTTGGTAAGAGGAAATACTATGAAAAATATTCACCTTTTGAGCGTCGTCGCATTGGCGGCGTCCGTTATGGCCGGTTGCGATAACAAACCGGCCACGCCACCGATACCGGAAGTAAACGATAAAAACTGTACGCTGGATAATATTACCAAACTCGACGCTAGCATTCGTACAGAGTTTGCGGATGCGTGCCTACGGCGCGGCACCTTCAAGCCTAGCTCCGGAAAAACGTGGTGAGGTGCTGACAATGCGAACGCCAACTTACTTTAAATCCATCGTGCTGCTCTTGTGGTTGGCTATTTTCGCGCTTGACGCACACGCCGCTATTGATAGTTCGGATGTAATGGATAGCGTTCTTACGCGCTACCAAGCTGCGGTTACTGGCTGGGCCGGTGTTATCACAAATAGTGCAACATGGCTCTTCTGGACTCTCGTTGTTATATCGATGGTCTGGACGTTCGGCATGTTGGCTCTGCGTAAGGCCGATATCGGCGATTTCTTCGCGGAATTCGTCCGTTTCACGATATTCACCGGTTTTTTCTGGTGGTTATTGACCAACGGCCCGGCTTTTGCCAGCTCCATCATGACATCCTTGCGACAACTCGGTGGCAACGCGACCGGTCTCGGATCGACTTTATCACCATCGGGCGTAGTAGACGTGGGCTTTGCTATCTTCGACAAAGTGATCGATCGGTCTTCGCTCTGGTCGCCGGTCAACAGCGCGATAGGTATCATCATCGCTGCCGTGATTCTGGTTATCCTGGCTCTAGTCAGCGTGAATATGCTCGTGCTTTTGGTGTCTGGCTGGATTCTGGCTTACGCAGGTGTATTCTTCTTGGGTTTCGGCGGCTCACGATGGACTTCCGATATGGCAATCAATTACTACAAGACCGTCCTCTCGGTAGCCGCGCAGCTTTTCGTGATGGTGCTTATTGTCGGGATCGGCAAGACCTTCCTGGATGACTATTACAATCGCATGAACGAGATCATCACTCTCAAAGAAATGGGAGTGATGCTCATCGTTTCCGTAATCCTGCTGATGCTGGTAAACAAGCTGCCAAACTTAATCGCTGGGATCATTACTGGGGCAAGCGTAGGCGGCGCTGGCATTGGTCAGTTCGGTACCGGCGCAGCGGTCGGTGCAGCCGGCATGGCCGCTGCGGCGGCGGCAACAGGCGGCGCAATGATCGCGGCCGGGGCGGCAAATGCCGCTGGTGGGGCTCAAGCAGTCATGGCTGCATTCTCCAAGGCTAATGAAAACGTCTCGTCGGGTTCTGACGTGCTGACCAGCATGTGGGGCGGTGGTGGCAGCTCGCCCGCTGGTGACAGCGGTGGAAACAACTCATCTAGCACCGGCAACACACCATTTGCTCAAGCGGCAGGCTTCGCCGACAGCTCGTCTTCGGCAGATTTAGCCAATAGCTCGCCTTCGAGCGCTGACAAAAGCAACACTGGAGAGGACGCCAAGGGGAAAAACGAAGGCGGCGGATCCGATCAATCCAAGGCCAGCGGTGACCGACAAACAGGGCAGGGCAGCAGTGAGGCAAATCAACAAAACGTACCAGGCAGCACTGCTGGCAATGGCTTCTTAGCCTCGGCCGCAAAGGCGGCCAGCACAGCAGGAAAGATCGCGGCCGATGCCGGTGCAAACCTCGCGAAAGGCACTATTGATGTCGCTAAGGACAAGGCGTCTAGCATCAAGGAATCCGCAATGGAACGGATAGCCGACACAACCGGCGGCAAGATCGCGACCGCTATTAATGAACAAGATCGAGGAAAAGATAACGGCATAACATTCGATGGCAACAGTTTGGCGTCGGCGGTATCCGTAGATGCAGAATCAGAAATTGCGGCTTTTCGCGACCGTAACAGCAGTCTTTCATAGGATAAAAATCATGAAAAAAATAGCTATTACATTTTTTGTAGCGGCGTCATTATTGGCGCAACCGAGTCATGCAAAGGATTCATGTAAATCAATGCTTTGCATGGCCGGAATGATCCAGGGATCGGGCGTCGTTGATAACTGCGATAGTGCAGTTAGAGACTATTTCAGTATCGTCAAATTCGACTTTGATGGAGACTTTGATCCTGATGATACAGCAAATGAACGAGGCGCATTCCTTGGTAGTTGCAAATTTGATCCCCAAAAATGGGCGTCGAAAATCAATAATAAATTCGGCAAAATACGGGGCTTCGGATTCTGATGCCATTCATTGATCTACCTCCACAAGTGCAGGAGCGTGTTGTGTGCTCGATCTCGGCCGCCGTCAAATATGAAGTCCCGGCTAACATCGTGTTGGCCGTGGCAGAAAAGGAAGCTGGCAAGCCGGGGCAGTGGGTGCGCAACACGAATGGCACCCATGACGTAGGCTCGATGCAGTTCAATACCACGTACCTGCGCGACCTGGCACGGTACGGGATCACAGCGAACGATGTAGCGACCGCTGGTTGCTACTCGTTCGATCTGGCTGCTTGGCGACTGCGGATGCACATTCGCAACGACAAGGGCGATCTGTGGACCAAGGCCGCTAACTACCACTCGCGCACGCCGCGATACAACGCCGTGTACCGTAGCGATCTCATTCGCAAGGCCTCGAAGTGGGCTGACTGGTTGGAAGCCCGCTTTGTGACGCTAGATGTGACCAAAGCGGGTGCAGCGCCTTCGATGCCGACCCAGCCTCTGGAAGTCCAGCGCATGACCCAGCAAGCCCCGGCTTCATCCCCTGTATCTGCGCCGGCGGCGAAGCAGGCTCCGGCCCACTCCCTGAGGCCGGCAAGTTATGTGCCGCGCTCAATCTCCTTCAAAACCGACGATTAGGAAAACCTGCATCGTGACCAATTCACGGAAGAAGAGGCAAACCTTGCCCGCTCTACGCGCTAACGCCATGCCGGCGGCGCTGCCACGCCTGTCCTTAGCCAATGGAACGGTCGAAGCTTTGAAATGGCTTGGTCTGGCTCTGATGACCGGCGATCATGTCAACAAGTACCTGTTCAATGCCACACTGCCCGGTCTGTTCGAGGGTGGCCGGCTGTGTCTGCCGATCTTCGTGTTTGTCCTGGCGTACAACCTGGCCCGGCCTGGTGCATTTGACCGCGGGGCTTACGTTCGCACTATGAAGCGCCTGGCGGCGTTCGGTGTGGCAGCCTCCGTGCCGTATATCGCCCTGGGTGGCCTTACCTCTGGATGGTATCCGCTCAATGTCCTATTCACGCTCCTGATTATTACAGCCACGACGTACCTGATAGAGAAGGGCGGAGCCAAAAATCTAACCGCTGCCAGCATCATGTTCCTGATCGGTGGCAGCTCAGTTGAATACTGGTGGCCTGCTATCGCCTTTGGCTTGGCCGTCTGGTCGTACTGCAAATGGCCCTCGATGATCGCTGCGGTCACTGCGCTGCTGTCGTGTGCGGCACTGTGGTTCATCAATGGCAACTGGTGGGCCTTGGTGGCTGTGCCCGTGGTTCTGATCGTCTCACGTGTCGATGTAACCATGCCTCGCCTTCGATGGGCCTTTTATATCTATTACCCTTTACATTTGGTCGCGCTCTGGTTGATCCGCATACCGATGAGCAAGGCTGGATACCTGTTCTTTTGATTGGAGCTATTCATGAATAAATCGCTTTCCTTGTTTTTCCTCTTGGCGTCTATTTCGCAAAGCGCGTTGGCAAACGAACCGGTTCTTGATCCAGCCTTTGGTACGCCCACTTCTACGATAGTCGCTGTTTCATTTCCGGACAGCGGCACGGTCTTCCGGCCAACCGCTGAACAAGTGGAATTGCTGGCAGACGTGCAAAATGCCTCTATGATTACGATCAACGGACGCACGAGCACCAATACGCCAAGTATGAAGGATGAAGCTTTGGCCCTGGCTCGGGCGGTATCGGCTCGATCCTGGCTGGTGAGGCACGGGGTGTCGCCACTTAAGATTATGATTAACTACGTGTCGGCCGCCGACTTCATAGCCGACAATTCGACGCCAGAGGGACGGTATGAAAACCAGCGTGTAGAGATTGAAGCGATCTACGTTCCAACATACTAAGAAAAGGATCACCATGATTAACCTATTTGTACTTGAATGGATAGGTTCCCTGGCCGGCATTCTAGGCGCCTTCCTCTTAGCGACGAATACAAAGGCGTCCAAGTATGGCTGGATCGCATTCCTCGCTGCAAACCTTGCGCTGATAGGTGTAAGGGCTTGCATTTGAAAATGGCCGGGCTCGCAATTATTCCGAGTTTCGGCTCGAATTATTTGCCACTGAAAATCCGGCCTAGCTCACATTATCTGCAAGTGAGCTCGCATTTCATTGTCGTGGGCTCAATTTAATTGCAAATAGAAAAATGCTCACGAATCTCTGAGATATAACAATTCAATAGTCAAATACGACCCTAAGCGGACCTTCAATTCTACGTGATTATAATGATGAAATTTATTTCACGTTAAAGCTGATAATTGAAGACTTGAATTCGCTTTTTCTATATTCTGCTTTAAACTGATACTCATACTGATCCGTTAGTAAATTAACAACCTAACTTTCTTGCATCAGATTATAGAAAACGTCTGGATGATCTTAATAAAACAAGGAACGTTGAATGAAACTTCAAACTATCCGTATATCGAACTTCCAATGTTTTGGTCCTGAGCCAACTGAAATAGACTTGGAAGATCTGACCTTTCTGATAGGGCCAAACGGCGCTGGTAAGACTGCTGTTTTGCAAGCGCTGTGCCGCTTATTTGCTTTTGATTCAACATTGAAACGCGTCCAAAAGACTGACTTCCATGTGCCTCCAACTGAGGAGGAAGCACCAGATGAGCGTAGTTTTTGGATCGAAGCTAATTTTCTGTTGCCGGAATTATTGGACGATGCTGGAGAGCATCCTACGATACCTACTCATTTTGCCCATATGCGATTGGACGACGCAAATGGTATTCCTCGAGTCCGTTTTCGGCTTAATGCGAGCATGGGTCTAGATGGTGATATAGAAGACACCTTGCTATACGTGCTCGACTTGAACACTGATGGGTCGCCCTTCAACACAGTCCAAGTACCGCGCTCCGAACGCAACAACATCCAAGTTCACTATCTGCCAGCAAGACGCGATCCGGCGGATCATATCGCTTTCAGTGCCAACGCTTTACTTGGCCGCCTGCTACGTGCAGTTAATTGGGATGGCGAGCGAACAACAATTAAAAGTCTGACTGACCAGATTAGCAGTAATTTAGCTAATAACTCATCGGTTTTTTCTCTGAGTACTAAGCTGACTGAAACTTGGAAAGGTCTACACAAAGGCTGTTATTTTGCTGATCCGTCGATTACCTTTGTGACGAGTGAAATTGAAGCCCTGTTACGACATTTGTCAGTATCATTTTCTCCAGGCCATGGCGAGCAATTGGTGGATTTCTCTCGATTGAGCGATGGTCAAAAATCCATGCTCTATTTATCGTTGGTTATTTCGTCTCAAGCCATAGGCCGTACAGTACTCAGTGGAGAAGACGGAACATTCAATGCTGACAAACTTAAACCCGCTGTGTTTACAGTCGTTGCCGTGGAGGAACCGGAAAACAGCCTATCTTCTCACTATCTTGGCCGTATTGTTTCAGCCCTAACAGATTTGGTTAACAATACAGACGCGCAGGCAATCATTGCCACTCATGCACCATCCATGCTGCGCAGAGTGGATCCAAAATGTATTCGCTACTTACGATTAACTGAATCCCGTCAAGCTCAGGTAACTCGGATTGAAATGCCGCCTGTCTCGGACGAGGCCCATAAGTTTGTTCGCGAAGCAGTTCAGGCGTTTCCAGAACTGTATTTTTCCAGACTGGTGGTTCTTGGTGAAGGAGATAGTGAAGAAATTGTTCTCCCTCGCCTGTTCAAAGCAAAAGGGGTTTCAGTCGATGAGTGCGCCATTTCAGTAGTTCCGCTCGGCGGCCGCCATGTTAATCATTTTTGGCGACTGCTTACTGCGCTTGAGATACCGTTTATTACCCTTTTGGATTTGGATCTAGCGAGATATCAGGGGGGGTGGGGACGTGTTCACTATGTTGTTCAGCAGATGGAACATTTTCAGCCATCTCTACTACAAAACCGCCCTAAATTAAATCCTAAAGATATTCCGAAGTGGAATAACGATCAATACAAACTGCTTAAGTCTGAATACCCTGCCCTCTACTGCAATCATTTAAACGAACTTGAAGAACTTGAGGTCTTTTTCTCTTCTCCAATGGATATTGATTTTTCAATGCTGAAAAGTTTTCCAGATGCCTACGAGCTTGATGTAAACGATCAAATTCAGCCGGAAGCTAGTAAAATAAAAGCCGTCCTTGGCGACAGCCATCACGAAGTCGAACAGTACACCGTCGAAGAGAGAAAACTCTTCATTACCTATCACAAGCTATTCAAGCTCAAAAGTAAACCGGCCGCCCATATTAATGCGCTTTCAAAGCTTTCCGATGCAGAGCTATTGGAAAATATGCCGCTTTCTTTGAATCGCCTCGCTGATGCTGTTATTGCTAAGCTAGCGGTGTTGCCTGAATGATCAGGCCAGAGGCGTGGCGAACTGCCGATGGCTTGATATTGGAACCCAGTGCATTGAGAGCAGCCACCGAACATGAGCGTTGTCTTGCTTTGACTGCTGGTCCAGGCGCAGGGAAGACCGAGATGCTTGCCCAGCGCGCGGACTTCCTGTTGCGCACAGGTACCTGTCGTTATCCGATGCGAATCCTTGCCATCTCATTCAAGGTCGATGCAAGTCGGAACTTGAAAGATCGAGTAAGGCAACGCTGTGGTGCAGATCTTTCGGCCCGGTTTGATAGCTACACTTTCCACGCTTTTGCCAAGCGAATTATTGATCGCTTTCGTCCTGTACTGATAGGGAATGACGCGCTTGATCCAGATTACAAAATCGCTTCTCCCAGGGTTACGCGCAGGCAAATTGAATTCAACGATCTTGTCCCGCTGGCAATTCAGATTCTAAAAACGTCTCAGGTCGCACGCAACGCAATCAGAAAGACCTATAGCGATGTATTCTTGGACGAATTTCAAGATTGTACCAATCAGCAATACGAACTGGTTAAGCTGGTGTTTCAAGGTTCCACAATACGCCTAATTGCCGTAGGCGATACCAAGCAAAAGATTATGGCGTGGGCCGGTGCATTGGATGGGATCTTCTCGACCTTCGCAGATGACTTTAATGCGGTGCCGTTGAATATGTATCGAAATTTTCGTTCTAAGGACAAGCTTTTACGTATGCAGAATGAAATCATTCGAGTGCTGGATCCAGAATCAATGATGCCGGATGAGCATATCGGCGGCAACGAAGGGGAAATCTTGGCCTGGGGTTTTGCTACCAGCAAACAGGAAGCTGAATACTTAGCCGATCTAATGGCGGGCTGGATACAGGATGAGGAAATTCCTCATTCAGAAATCGCCATCTTGGTACGCCAGCAACCCGATCTCTATGCCGATCTGCTGATGTTGGAGCTTGAAAAACGAGGTATTCCTTATCGTAATGAGCAGCAGCTACAAGACCTTTCTGTTGAACCGGTAGCAAGGTTAATTGTGGATTATTTGCTATCACTTTATGGTGCACGAGAACCTAAGGCGTGGTTGCGTTTGATGGATCAATTGATACCGTTTGCCGACGAAGCAGATCAAGCCGACATGCGGCAAGACTGGCAACGATTTATCAAATCGGAACGCAAACAAGCCGAATTAATTGACCTATCGGGTGGAAACAGATGGTTAAGCGGTTGGTCATTTGTTGAGAGCTTTCTGAATAGGCTCGGCAGCAGCTGTTTAGCAGCTTTGTCACCAGATTACGAATCGGTAACCCGACTAGGTGAGTTAGTTCAGGAAACAAAAGCACGAATTGAAGAACAACTCAAAATCGAACCAGACTTAATAAAGGCTTTGGCTAAATTTTCAGATGACCAAGCAGTACGTATTTTGACCATACATAAAAGCAAGGGTTTAGAGTTCGACTCGGTGATTATTTTAGGCGTAGAGAACCAGACATTTTGGAGTAAGGAAGCTGATGAGAGGTGTGCGTTCTTTGTGGGTATGTCACGTGCGAAACGGCGCTTGGTTCTAACCACTTGTCAAACACGCTGCACACCTTCTAGTAATCCGTCCCGATGGAGCGAACAACGAACCCAGCATAGAGAGTTTATTGGCTATGCCTTGCCATTTTTGAATAGAGAATCATGAGTAATGTTGTAGAAGTTAAACCGAGCTAGAACATATCGCGAGTAGGTATTATAGGCCAATGGTAAGGATTCGTGCGTAAATGGATAGTAGAGCTCTGAAACCTGCTTTGTCCGAAAACGACCGGTTTCGGACATGGTTTAAATAATATGTACTAAAGTAAGCTTATTTAGTTTCGGACATGTGTTATAATTCGTACATCCTTTTCGGACGGAATTAGAGCATGTCACGCGTCTTTGCTTATTGTCGAGTGTCGACCACAGACCAGACTACCCAAAATCAAAGCCTGGAAATTCAATCCGCCGGTTTCGCCATTCAGCCGCATCGTTTGATTGAAGAAAGTATTAGCGGTTCAGTCGCGGCTAAAGAACGACCAGGTTTTAATAAACTGATCGACCGGATGGAATCGGGCGATGTATTGGTGGTGACCAAGCTGGATCGACTCGGTCGCAACGCTATGGATGTCAGGGCCACTGTCGAGCATCTTTCTGATTCTGGGGTGCGCGTTCATTGTCTGGCGTTAGGCGGTGTTGATCTGACCAGTTCTGCCGGCAAGATGACCATGCAGGTTATCGCAGCGGTCGCTGAATTTGAGCGTGACCTATTGATTGAGCGAACCCAAGCCGGGATCAGTCGCGCGAAGGCAGCGGGTAAACAGTTCGGCCGGCCACCGGCACTCAATGCGGAAGCTCGTGCTGACGTTGTAAAACGATTGGCCGCTGGCATTAACATTTCGGAGTTGGCTCGGGAATTTAAAACCACCCGGCAAACCATTATGCGCATTAGGGAAGCGGCGTTGAAATCACAAGAAAGCGACAATACGATCCACTCTTCTGGGGAGTAACTGATGAATCATCTATATCTGGAAAGGCACGATACCGAAAACAACATGCATCGTTTTTATCAGATGTTTGTGACGCCGGGTCTATTTGACGATTGGTCACTGATAAAGGAATGGGGCAGGGTAGGTTCTCCGGGCACGGTGAGGAAGGAATGGTTCGACACCGAGGAAAAAGCCATCGTCGCCGGGAATAAGTTGTGCACGGCCAAATGTAAAAAGGGTTATCAAGCTATTCGAACAGAAAAATGATGCGGAGCATTGGATATGCCCTAGTTTGTTTTCTCTGCACTGCGAAAGGGATGGTGGGATCGCGGCCAATAACCTGGTCTTTTTCTTGCAAACTATAGTACTGAGCGCTATATTTAAAAGATGAGAATGGTGGAACAAACCAACAGGGTAGCTACGGATATTCAAAAACAAGGCATTCACACGATTTGCCAAAAAATCAGGAATAGACGATGTCAGCCTCTGCAAGTCGGTTAGTGATGCCGAAAGGGGATTACTGGATGCTGATTTGGGCGGTGGCGTCATTAAACAACGTGTCGCCCGCAGCGGTGGCGGCAAATCTGGCGGATTCCGCACCCTGATCTTATTCCGCATCGGCTCACTGGCGTTCTTTGTGCATGGTTTTGCCAAAAATGAACAGGCCAACATGATGATGAATTGGTCGCTTTGCGGAAATTGGCGGCTGTCATGCTGGAGTATGACGAAGCAGCACTAAGTAGCGCATTGGCAAACAAGACATTGATAGAGGTAATCTGCAATGAAAAAACAATACCGTAGCCGTTTGATGGCCTCCGTTCATGAAACCGCCGAAAGCTTGCATGAGGCGGGCGTCATGGATAAGCGCACTATGCGCAAATTTGACGAACTCTGCCTAACGCCAGTTAAACCCTTGCAACCGGAAGAAATCCGCGCGCTTCGGCTACGTGAACGCGCAAGCCAAGCCGTCTTTGCGCGGCATTTGAACGTCACGACCGGCCTGGTCAGTCAATGGGAACGCGGCGAGAAACACCCGCAAGGGGCATCCTTAAAGCTTCTGTCCCTGGTCGCCAAGAACGGACTGGAAGCGATTGCCTAAAGCAAAATCGGCCAATCCCGAAGAGGAGGATAGGGCTTTTTCGGGGATTGGATCGTCGTCATGAGCTATGGCCGGATAGACGCGAAAGGTTGATCCAAAAAAGGAGGTGTTCCCCAACATTATTATTTCGAATAAAGGGACTTCGGTCTTTTTAGGTATTCAAGTCTTACAATAAGAGACAATATGCAGAAAGGAAAACCCTTGGTACCAGGAATTTACTTAGTCTTCAGCAGCCCGCGAATAATCTCTTGCTTCGGCCTGAACACATCTTCTAAAAGTTGCAAATGACCATAAAAGAGAACCAGATCGAGCAAAGGTTAATCGGCAAGTTGACCGATCTTAAATACAACCCGCGCCCCGACATCCGAGACCGCGAATCGCTAGAACAAAACTTCCGCCAAAAATTCGAGGCGCTGAATCGTGTTCATTTGACCGATGCAGAATTCGCCCGCCTGCGCGACGAAATCGTCACTGCTGACGTGTTTACCGCCGCCAAAACTCTCCGCGAGCGTAATTACTTTCAACGTGAAGACGGCACCCCGCTGCATTACACCCTGGTCAACATCAAAGACTGGTGCAAAAACGACTTTGAAGTTATTAACCAGCTACGCATCAATACCGATAACAGCCACCACCGTTTTGACGTGATTTTACTCATCAACGGCGTTCCCGTGGCACAGATCGAGCTGAAAACCCTCCAGGTCAGCCCTCGCCGGGCGATGGAGCAAATCGTCGAGTACAAAAACGACCCCGGCAACGGCTATAGCAACACGCTGCTGTGCTTCATGCAGTTGTTTATCGTCAGCAACGAAAGCAATACCTATTACTTTGCCAACAACCACAACCAGCACTTCAGCTTTAACGCCGACGAGCGCTTTTTGCCGATTTACCAACTGGCCGACGAAGCCAATCAAAAAATCGCCCACCTGCACGACTTTGCCGACAGCTTTCTGGCCAAATGCACACTGGGCCAAATGATCAGCCGCTACATGGTACTGGTCGCCAGCGAGCAAAAGCTGATGATCATGCGCCCGTACCAAATCTATGCGGTCAAGGCGATAGTCGATTGCATCCACCAAAACCGGGGCAATGGCTACATCTGGCACACCACCGGCAGCGGCAAAACTCTTACCTCGTTCAAGGCCTCCACGCTGCTCAAAGACAATTCGGATATTGAAAAATGCCTGTTCGTGGTGGACCGTAAAGACCTGGACCGGCAAACCCGTGAAGAATTTAACCGCTTCCAGGAAGGTTGCGTCGAAGAAAACACCAACACCGAAACCCTGGTGCGGCGCATGCTCTCCGAAGACTACGCCGACAAGGTCATCGTCACCACCATTCAAAAGCTTGGCCTGGCTCTGGACGAAAACAGCAAACGCAACCAAACCAATAGCCAAAAAGGCAAGCTCACTTACAAGCAACGCCTGGAACCGCTACGCGACAAGCGCGTCGTGTTTATATTCGACGAGTGCCACCGCTCGCAATTCGGTGAAAACCATAAAGCCATCAAAGAGTTTTTCCCCAACGCGCAACTGTTCGGCTTTACCGGCACACCCATTTTCGACGACAACGCCAACTACGTGCAAATCGATGGTACGGTAGGCTCGTTTAAAACGACTAAAGACATTTTTGAAAAAGAGCTACACGCCTACACCATCACCCACGCCATCGATGACAAAAACGTACTGAGTTTTCACATCGATTACTTTCAGCCCGAAGACCAGAACGGTAAAAAGGCTAAGCTCAAGCCCGGAGAAACCGTCTCCCAGCAAGCCGTCGTCGAGGCGATCTTGAACAAACATAATGCCGCTACCAACTCGCGACGTTTTAACGCCGTTTTGGCCACGGCGTCGATCAACGACGCGATAGCCTATTACAACTTGTTCAAAACCGTTCAGGCTAAAAAACAGACCGAAGACGACAGCTTCGAACCGCTGCACATCGCTTGCGTGTTCTCGCCGCCCACCCAAGCGCTGGCAAAAGACAACGACAATCTAAACGGCAAAAATGTTGCTGACATCAAGCAACTGCAAGACGACCTGCCGCAAGAAAAAGCCGATAACCAGGAGCAGCCGGAACAGAAAAAAGCCGCGCTCATGGGGATTATCGCCGACTACAACGCCCAGTACGGCAGCAACCACACCATTAACGATTTCGACCTGTACTATCAGGACATACAACAACGCATTAAAGACCACAAATATTCCAATCAGGATTACTCGCGCAAACACAAAATCGACATCGTCATCGTGGTGGACATGCTGCTCACCGGCTTCGATTCCAAGTATCTGAATACCTTGTATGTCGATAAAAACCTCAAATACCACGGCTTGATCCAAGCCTTCTCGCGCACCAACCGGGTGCTCAACGACAGCAAACCCTGGGGTAACGTCTTGGATTTTCGCGGTCAGGAAAAAGAAGTCGATGCCGCCATTGCCTTGTTCTCCGGCCAATCCATCGACAAAGCCAAAGAAATCTGGCTGGTAGACCCCGCGCCGACGGTCATAAACAAACTGCAAACGGCAGTCGGCAAACTGGAAACGTTTATGAAAGCGCAAGGCCTGGATTGCGCGCCGGAACAAGTCGCCAACCTGAAGGGCGACACTGCTCGCGCCGAATTCATCAACCACTTTAAAGAAGTGCAGCGCCTGAAAACCCAACTGGATCAATACACCGACCTCGGCGAAGAACAGCACGCCCAAGTCGAAAAACTGCTGCCGGAAGACACCTTGCGCGGCTTTAAAGGCGTGTATCTGGACACCGCCCAACGTCTGAAAGCCCAACAAGGTAAAGGCAACGACGGTAATAGCACTGTGCAACAACTGGAATTTGAATTCGTGCTGTTCGCCTCGGCGGTGATCGATTACGACTACATCATGGGGCTGATCGCCAAATTCACCCAAAAAACCAGCAAACAAAAAATGACCCGCGAAGAGCTGATCGAGTTGATCAGTTCCAGCGCCAATTTGATGGACGAGCGCGACGACATCATTGCTTACATCAACAGTCTGCCCGCCGGGCAAAGCCTCAATGAAAAGGCTATTCGCGATGGCTACCAAGCTTTCAAAGCCGCCAAGGCCGCCAGCGACTTGGCGGCTATTGCGGACAAACACGGCCTGCAAGCGTCGGCCTTGCAAGCCTTTGTCGATACCATCATGAGCCGGATGATTTTCGATGGCGAACACTTAAGTGATTTACTCAGCCCCCTGGAACTGGGTTGGAAAGCCCGCACCCAAGCCGAACTGGCCTTGATGGAAGACTTGCTGCCCTTATTACACAAACTGGCCCAAGGCCGCGAAATTTCAGGATTGGCGGCGTATGAATAAACCAATCATACCGAACCCCGTGTTCAGCGAAGTGCTGCAACACATCCAGCAAGCGCGGCACAAAATCTTTAGCCAAGCCAACACAGCCCTGATCGACCTGTATTGGCAAATCGGCCTTACCATAAGCCACAAAGTGCAAAGCGAAGCCTGGGGCAAAGGCGTGGTGACCGAATTAGCCCGCTACATCGCCCAAAACGCCCCGGACATCAAAGGCTTCAGCGACAAAAACCTATGGCGCATGAAGCAGTTTTACGAAACCTATCAGGCTGATGAAAAACTCTCAGCGCTGGTGAGAGAATTGCCCTGGACACACAACACCATTATCTTTTCCCGCTGCAAAAGCGCCGAAGAACGCACGTACTACCTGACGATTACGCGTAGCGACAGACTCAGCAAACGCGATTTGGAGCGACAAATAGATGCCGCACAATTCGAGCGCAGCCTGATGAGTGCAAAACTCTCACCACTGGCGAGAGAATTTCATCCCCAAATTAGCGCAGCCTTCAAAGACAACTACGTGCTGGAGTTTCTCGGCTTGCCGGAAACCCACAGCGAAAACGACCTGCAAGCAGCCCTGATCCGGCACATGAAGGCCTTTATTCTGGAACTGGGCAGCGATTTTATCTTTATGGGCGAACAATTCCGCCTGCAAGTCGGCAATCAGGATTTTTATATCGACCTGCTGTTTTACCACCGCGGCCTGTCGGCGCTGGTAGCCTTTGAACTTAAAATCGGCAAATTTTCGCCGGAACACATGGGGCAACTGAATTTTTACCTGGAAGCGCTGGACCGCGATGTCAAAAAGCCCCACGAAAACCCCAGCATTGGCGTCTTGCTGTGCCGCGACAAAGACGATGAAGTCGTGGAATACGCGCTATCGCGCAACCTCTCGCCGACACTGATCGCCCAATACCAATTGCAACTACCGGATAAAAAATTGATACAGGCCAAGCTGCATGAACTACTAGCGCAAGAACGGGAGGGCGAGCAATGAGCGAACCAACGAAAAAAGCCTTAGTGCCGGCGTTGCGCTTTCCTGAGTTTCGGGATGCGGGGGAATGGAAAGAATTAAAACTAATTGAAGCAGTTGATAAAAAAATAAAGTGGAGTTTCATTGGTGGTCCATTTGGTTCAAACCTTAAATCTTCTGACTACACTACCAATGGGGTGAGAATAATTCAGCTTCAAAATATTGGAGACGCTGAATTTAATGACGATTATAAAATCTTTACCTCAGATGAAAAGGCAGATGAACTTTTAAGCTGCAACATATATCCTGGCGATATTATTTTATCCAAGATGGGCGATCCAGTAGGTCGAGCATGTCTAATTCCAAATAACCATAATAGATATGTAATGTGCTCTGATGGGATTCGTCTCGTTGTAGACGAAAAATCACATAGTAAGTATTTTATTTATTCTCTAATTAACTCTATCCAGTTTCGAAAATTAGTTGAAAAAACAGCAACAGGCTCTACTAGAAAGCGTATTGGATTAGATGATCTAAAGAATTTATCAATGGTAGTGCCAAAGGTAAGGGAACAACAAAAAGTCGCCGATTGCCTGTCTTCCATTGACGACCTGATTACCGCCCAAACCCAAAAAATCGACGCCCTCAAAGCCCATAAAAATGGCCTGATGCAGCAGCTTTTCCCCGCCGATGGCGAAACTGTCCCCAAACGGCGCTTTCCTGAGTTTCGGGATGAAGGCGAGTGGAAAGAAACGACAATCGGAGATATTGGAAGTTTTTATTATGGAAAAAGCGCCCCCAAATGGTCTTTAGAAGAAGATGCTCCAACTCGATGCGTAAGATATGGGGAACTATATACCAAGTTTGGGGTTATCATCTCTGAAACATATTCGCGTACCAATATAGACCCAAACAATTTACGGTTTAGCAAAGGTGGGGAGATACTAGTCCCTCGCGTTGGTGAAAAGCCCGAGGATTTTGGGAAATGTTGTTGCTACCTGCCGTTGGGTAATATCGCAATTGGCGAAATGATAAGCGTTTTTGAAACCACGCAAAACCCATTGTTTTATACATATTACTTTAGAAATTTATACAGGCAATTTGCGAGGGTTGTTGAGGGGCAAAACGTCAAAAACCTATACTATGTCGAACTAGAGCCGCTTCCAATTTGTTGTCCACCACTACCCGAACAACAAAAAATCGCCGATTGCCTGTCTTCCATTGACGACCTAATTGCCGCCCAAACTCAAAAACTCGAAGCACTTAAAGCCCATAAAAAGGGCATGATGCAGAAGCTTTTTCCATCCATGGATGAGACAACGGAATGAGCGGTAAGCCGAAAATTCACCGACATAAAAATATCAAAAAATTGGTAGAGCGATTACGCGACGACCTGCGCTATAACACCAACGGCGGTGCCGACTTTGTGTTGCTCTACGCTTATAACGGCACTGGCAAAACCCGCCTGTCGATGGAGTTTAAAGAGGCCGGGAAACGCAAAAGGGGCGTTGCTAGAGATACCCTGTATTTCAATGCCTATACCGAAGACCTGTTTCATTGGGATAACGACTTAAGCAACGATACCGAACGCGTGCTGCAAATCAACTCGGATTCCAATTTCTTTAACGGTTTTAAAGAGTCGGCTCTTGAAGACAAAATTCGTCCTTATTTGAATCGTTATGCCGAGTTTGATTTCAAAGTCGATTATGAAAAATGGACCATTACCTTTTCCAAAGGCGATGCCAACCATATCAAGGTATCGCGCGGCGAAGAGAATATTTTTATCTGGTGTATTTTTCTGGCGATTTGTGAATTAACCCTCGATGGTGAACCAGCCTATGGCTGGGTGAACTATTTTTATATCGACGACCCGATTTCGTCATTGGATGACAACAACGCCATTGCTGTCGCCAGTGATTTGGCTCGATTGCTCAAGCGCGAAACCAAGCGGGTAAAGACGGTGATTTCATCGCATCACAGCCTGTTTTTTAATGTGATGTGTAACGAGCTGAAGAAAACGTCGCACAAAACCTATTTTCTGCATCGTGGTAATGGTTCAGACACCTACACCCTGCGGGCCACCGATGACACACCGTTTTTCCACCATGTCGCCATGCTGGCCGAACTGCAGAAAGCCTCAGAATCCGGCAAACTATATACCCATCACTTCAATATGCTACGGGGCATTTTGGAAAAAACCGCCACTTTTTTTGGTTTCAATGATTTTTCTGCCTGCATTCACGGCATTGACGACGAAGTGTTATTCGCCCGTGCTTTAAATTTGCTCAGCCACGGTAAATATTCGGCCTACGAACCGAAAGAAATGGGCGAAGACACCAAGCAACTCTTTCAAAACATTTTAAGTGCATTTCTGAACCGCTATCAATTTGACTTGCCGGAAATGATCACCGTTACAACGACACAAGCGAATTAACCATGACCGAACAAGAACTAAGCAAACTAGGCAGCACGCTTTGGGGAATAGCCGACGATTTACGCGGTGCGATGAATGCCGATGACTTCCGCGACTATATGTTGTCGTTTCTGTTTTTGCGTTATCTGTCGGACAACTACGAGGCTGCCGCCCAAAAAGAACTGGGGGCGGATTACCCGAAACCGGTGGATGATGATAAGCGTGCGCCGCTATCTATATGGTATGCAGCGAATGCCGGTGATGTGGCGGAATTTGAAAAACAAATGCGCCGCAAAGTGCATTATGTGATTGAACCGCAGCATCTTTGGAGCAGCATTGCTGAACTGGCTAGAACCCAAAACGGCGAATTGCTGCACACCCTGGAAAAAGGCTTTAAATACATTGAAAATCACAGCTTTGACAGCACTTTTCAAGGCTTGTTCTCGGAGATTAACCTCAATTCCGAAAAGCTCGGCAAAAATTACACTGACCGGAATGCCAAACTGTGCAAAATTATCAGCAAAATTGCCGAAGGGATTGCCCGATTCTCGACTGATAGCGATATTCTGGGCGATGCCTACGAATACCTGATCGGCCAGTTTGCTGCCGGTTCGGGCAAAAAAGCCGGTGAGTTTTATACGCCGCAACAGATTTCCGACATTCTGTCCGCTATCGTTGCCCTGGATAGTCAGGAACCGGCTACGGGCAAAAAGAAGAGGCTGGATAAGGTGCTGGATTTTGCCTGTGGCTCCGGCTCGTTGTTACTCAATGTCCGCAAGCAACTTGGCCAGCATGGTATCGGCAAGATTTACGGCCAAGAATCCAATATCACGACCTACAACCTGGCACGCATGAACATGCTACTACACGGAGTGAAGGATTCGGAATTTGAAATTCATCATGGCGATACCTTGTTGAACGATTGGGCTATTTTGAAGGAAATGAACCCAGCCAAAAAACTATTGTTTGATGCTGTCGTGGCGAATGCGCCGTTCAGCCTTCGTTGGGAACCCAACGACACCCTAGCCGAAGACTTTCGTTTCAAAGGCTATGGCCTCGCGCCCAAATCCGCTGCCGACTTTGCCTTTTTATTGCACGGTTTTCATTTTCTAAGCGACCAAGGCACGATGGCAATTATTTTGCCGCATGGGGTGCTGTTCCGTGGTGGTGCAGAAGAACGCATTCGTACCAAGCTGTTAAAAGACGGCCACATCGATACCGTGATTGGACTGCCCGCCAATCTGTTTTTCTCAACTGGCATCCCGGTATGCATATTGGTTTTGAAGAAGTGCAAGAAGCCGGACGACGTGCTGTTCATCAACGCCAGCGAACACTTTGAAAAAGGCAAACGCCAGAACCGCTTGCTGCCTGAGCATATCGACAAGATTGTCGATACTTACCAATACCGCAAAGAAGAGGAGCGCTATTCGCGCCGGGTTGCGATGGCCGAGATCGAGCAAAATGATTTCAACCTGAATATTTCCCGTTATATCAGTACCGCCAAAGCAGAAGAGCAGATTGATTTGCAGGCGGTTAATGCAGAGTTGGTGGCATTGGAGCAAAAAATTGTCGCTAGTACTGACAGGCATAATGGCTTTCTCAACGAATTGGGCTTGCCGTCCTTGCCGTGCGTTCTAAGAGAGTAACGATCTCAAAACCGCTGCGGAAATACAGAAAACACCAAACGTCAACGTCTTGGGGCCTGAAGCCCAGCGGTACGTTTCTGTAACGCTGGACTTCAACACCTTATATTAAGACAGTGAATATAAATCATACCCCCCCAGAAATTGACTTTGATCAAATTGAACGTATCACGGATCGCCTTCGAGATATAGTAAGAAATTACCCAAAGGGTTTAGGTCTTTTTAAAGAGTTTCTGCAAAATGCAGACGACGCCGGCGCATCGAAGTTGCGGATCATCTATGATCACCGCCTGCATAAAGGTGCTTTGGAAAATACAGCAATGGCGGTGGCTTTAACGCCTTCTCTCCTATTTTTCAACGATCAAATATTCACCGATGCCGATTTTCAGCGAATACAAAACATAGGCAATGGCGGAAAAGTCAGCGATTCGAATCGTACTGGCCGGTTCGGTCTGGGATTCAATACTTGTTATAGTGTTTCTGATCATCCTAGCCTGTTAACTGCCGATAAAATTGCCTGGTTCGATCCCCATCAACGTGTATTCCAAAAGGGAAAAAATGCTCACGCTTGGTCAGTCCCTGTCGCACAAGAACATTTCCCAAATTGGCTAGAAACCTTTGCACCGGCGGGATTAAAACCTGGAGCGGGGTATTTGTCTGGAACGGCTTTTCGGCTTCCTTTACGTACAAGCGGGGATGCTGTTATTAGCGAGATTTGTGATGAATCTTTTACCTACGAAGATTTTATTTCAATCTTGGAAGAGCTCAACCAAGTCGGCCCGCCATTAATTATTTTCTTACGGTCGGTCAATACGCTTGAAGTCTTGGAGATAGGTGAGGACGGCGCAGAGCAGCTTAAATACCAACTGTCTACCGTAAACGAGTCAGAGGTTGAACAAAATCGTTCCATTCTCAGAAATATAGTGGATGGGAGGCCAGAGGATTTGCTCGAAAAATGGTTAGCATCAGATGAACAGTTACCAGTTGTTCAATACAATCATTCGTTTGTTTTGTTAGGTATTGACGGCATAGCACATCATGAAACTTGGGCAGTTACCTCCGGATTATTTCGCGGCCCAAACGATCAATTGTTGGAGGATGCTCTTAAAGTTTGCAGGCATCGAGAAAAAGCAATTCCATGGGCAGGGGCGGCAACGATGCTGAGTGGAACCAGAGCAAATGCAGTTTCCGGTGGTTTAGCGTGTTTTCTCCCATTGCCTGAAAAGGTCGATTGGCCGATTTGGTTGCATGGCTGGTTTGATCTGAGCTCCAATCGGCGGGGTATAACTCGATCTGCGGAGGTAGGTGGGGCAAACCATGACCGTTATGAATGGAACAAATCATTAACGGAACATGCAGTTGCTAAAGCATGGGCGATATTGATGGTTCAGGTTGCTGGGGATGCAGAGCATAATGTTGAGCCATATAAGCTTTGGCCAACAGAAGAATTTCCAGACGATATAAATCAAGCGCTCATTCTGGGATTTTACCGGGTTGCTGCTTCATTGCCTCTAATTAGAGGGCTTAATTCTGATGGCTATCATTGGTACGGACTTAACGACGGCGTGCTCGATTTGTCGCAAACGTGGCATAGTCATCTAATAGAGCCATTTATAGCGGAGGGTTGGTCAATCTGTATTCCCCCTTTGAATGACTTTGTAAAACAAGGTTTTGATGAAGCAGGCGAAACAATATCAAGTTTAACGCCTGCATTGTTACGTGACTATTTATTAGAAGTTGACATTACGTTGGACATTGCCTGTGAGCTGGACGAAGCTCCAAAGCAAATGCTCAGAAATAAAAAGTGGATTTATTCGTTAGCGAAATTTTGTTCAGGTGGAAATTTTAATTCTTTAGCCAACTTACCCCTTGCAATACTCAGTGATGGCTTGCTGCATACATACACTGCATGTGGAACTATTTTTATAGATGACGAAAATGAACATATTCGATCATTGTTACAGGCAGTTCCAGAACGATTGTTTGATGCTGAATATCAAGCCGCAATTGGAATTTCAAAAACTTTCGAAAAAATTAATGTTGTCAAATTTGACCTCGACAAATTCCTTCCTTACGTTCCAGAAATTTTGTCAAAAGGGAAACCGGATAACCCATGGCTGAGTGCATTTTTCGATTATCTTGAACGACAGGATTCAGGTGAAATTAAGCGCCATGCTGAAGAAATAAAAGAATTTGAAGTTGTTCCTGATCAATATGGAAATTTCTGGGAAATGGGGTTAATTGAAACTCCACTAATTCATCACAGTGCGGATGCCCTTCTTCTTAATGCATTGGGTTCGCTCAAAATTCCATTGTTTGAAGGGTCACCAGAATTAAAACAAATTATCGATCGATTTGCCTCAAAGCATACCGGATTTATCTGGTGGTTAACTCCAAATGACGTCGCTTACAATCTTAAAAACCATGCTGAGATGGAGAGTTTAGAAGACTGTGAACTAGATGACAAAGATAACGTATTAGTTCCCTTACTCAATTTTCTTGCCTCAGAAAAAGATTGGTTAAAGCACAATGACTCTCGTCTTCCTTTTCTGCGTCAATTACGAATCTTGCCGACAACTAGCGGTCAACGGATAAATGCTGAGGAGCCTAATGCTTACATACCTGGATCATTTCATCCGCCAACAGGTTTTGAAGGAGAATATCAATTAATTGATACAGGGGAAAATGATCAATGGCGAGCATTATTTTCAAGCCTGGGCATAAAAGTCCTTAACGGCAGAACCTTTGTTGTTGACGCCTTGTTGCCGGCTTTTTCATTAAGTATCACGAAAAAAAAATGTTATAGCCTGCTTGTCTGGCTTCGAGACGAATACCAACTAATAGCGCGTGATCTGAATGAAAACGAGCGAGCACAACTTCATCAACTGATTCGCAATACTCCCATATTGCCAATTAGTGGCGGAGGTATGGGGGCGCCATCTGAAGTTTATCGACCCAATGCTAGCGAACCAAAAAAAATTTTTGGTAGTCGAGTTCGTATTCCTGATAAACAATTCTTTTCACCCAATATAGATCTTTGGAATAAGTTCTTTGATGAATTTAGACTTCCATGGAAGCCCTTAGCACCTGATTTGCTAAATGAAATTCGAACTTTAGCAGACATTTCCCATGAACATAGTGTTTCTGCAGTACGTATGCCGCTTAAGAAGCTGATAGCGCATATTAGCGATAATTGGCTCGATCTTGCAGATATAAAATGTGCAGACAACAAAACTTTTTCGGCAACGCTCGCAGAAATTGATTGGTTACCCGCCGTACCTACCGAAGCCGCTAGATATGCGGCTAATTATTCGGGCTGGCAGGATTCTCTTTGGAGACCTGATCAAATAATTCCGTCTCGGCTGGCAAATTTAGCTTCATCTAAATACCCCGTATTAGACAGCCCGGAATTCAGTGAAGAGATGGCGAAAGTTTTGCGGTTAGTTACTAAGGTAACGTTTTCCGAAGTCATTGAGCACTTTGCAAAAGTACGGGAGTTACCTAATCCGACAACCGAAGTCGAACTCGACATGATACGTCGTTCTGCTTATGAAGTTTATAGATTTATAGGTCAACTTTCCGCAATTGATGTTGCCCTAAAGAAAGTCGATTTAGCAACTATATCAGAAGAATGTTCTATCCTCGTTTCAAATAAATGGCAAATTCCGTCCCGATGTTTTTTTACTTTACCATTTTCTACATCCTGGGCCGTATCTATAGTTGATGCATTTCCCAGTAGCGACCAATTTCTTCGAGTTGGTTTGGAACGTCTTGGTGTACGTCAAACCCCCGAGCCTGATGATTGGCTCCAAATGCTCAATGATTTAGCGGAAGCCGCTGAGTATGATGTTTTGAACCCAGATGCCCTCAACCAAGCAAGGCATGCCATTAGGCAACTGCGAGCCGCACCCTTGGACTGGCTAAAAGAAAATGATGTCTTAGTACCTCTAGCCTCAGGAAAATTGCACAAAGCCTCTTTGTCGTTAATTCCTGACGATTCGAGACTGAAGAAGATCGATTGCAAAAACCCCCTACCATTGATTGAAGATAATGTAGATGCAATTGATGTTGGTCGGTATTCAGGAGCACGTTCACTCCGTGCCGGACTTCTAGATAGATTGGCAGTACCGCCAAAACTTATCGAAAATCAGGCTTTTGCTCAGAAGATTCAATTCCGAATTAGATCCCGTGAGTTTCAGGAATGTCTTAAACGAATCGCATATGAAGAAGCTCTAACGCAAAACGACTCCGATGCGATGGAGGTTGTAAATAATCCGATCTTTGATCGACCAAAAAAGCTTGAAGTCTGCATTACATCAGCTATTCAAGTTGAAAGTATTGTAAATATAGCTGGAGAGGAAGTCGTTGCTTTCGAAATATCTGATGCATCAAGTTTTTTACAGGACGATACTGCCTATACACGGTTTTGGTTAAAAGATCGCACCGCTCGCCGCAGAATGCTGGATGAATTAGTTAGAACCTTATGTGAACTTTGCGAACTTACTGATCAACTACGATTAAGTCGGATACTAGATAAAGAGCCGGAGGATATGTCCAGAGTTTTGGACGAAGACGAAGTAGCAATAATTCCAACCGGCCAATCACTGGATTTAGGCGACAATGAAGATGATTCCCATGAATTTAACGAAGCATTATACGAAAAAGATACAACCTCGGTAGATCAAGATATTCAGCATGATAATAGTGAAGTCCAGAATATTTTTGTCGGTGAAAATTATGGTTCTGGGATGGAAGATGTGGTCGAAAATGAATCCGAGCTAGTTCCGGTTCTGCATCGCCATTCCCTGTCACAATTTAGTCGTGGCGCTTATAGAAAATTCAGAGCCAGGTCTCAATCTACAAGCTCAAGTACCCGAGGGGGGACTTTGGACTTTTCCGAATATCAACCCTCTGACCAGAACTCCCCGCCAATTGAAGCAGGGCATGGCAGCAGCACCTCTTGGGTGGAAGGGTTAAATAAGGAATCGAGTAAGTCCAATCAAGCTCGCCTTCGCAGTTATGTGCATGAAAAAGAGCAAAGCGATTATGATACTGAACCAACTGAATCTGCGGCCAAGGATATTGGTGACGCAGGTGAATCTTTCGTAATGAATTGGGAAATGAAAGCCGGTCGTACTCCCAAGAAAATGCCTATCAATAACGAGGGCTACGATATCGTATCTGAAAGCCCAGAAGGACTTCGTTATATAGAAGTTAAGAGCATTGATGGTTCTTGGGGGGCAAGAGGTGTGGGTGTTACCCGTGCTCAATACGATACAGCAATTAAATTTGGTCCAAATTGGTGGCTTTATATAGTCGAATACGCTAAAAATGAAGCACGATCAGTTGTAACGCCCATCCAAAATCCCTTTCATCTTGCTACTGAATTTCGATTTGACGCTGGTTGGAGGGATTTTCATTCTGATCCTATTCCTCAAACACAACCAAACAGCAAACCAGAAGTTGGCGCACAGTATGATCGGGATAATTCAATTGTTACGATTTTAGAAGCTTTCCAGCGCGGCTTATTATGGAAAGTCAAAATTAAATTAGCAGACGACTCGACTGCTACAGTTCCCTGGAATCCAAGCTGGCGGAGATTATAATCAATGGCTCGAATGATTCCCGAACTTAATGACACCGCCTTAAATCTGGTGCCTTCTGCGGCAGAACGTTCAGTTTATTGCTCACTTAGAGATGGCCTTAAGAACGATGTGCTTGTCGTGCACTCTCTTGAATTAGTTGTCAACTCCGCAAATGATGGCCCCAAAGACGCGGAAGCTGATTTCGTTATTTTTGACCCAAACCGAGGAATTTTGGTCATTGAGGTTAAAGGCGGCGGGATCAAATTTGATGCTGTTGAGCGCCTATGGTGGTCAATAGATCGCCATAAAAAGCTGCATCCCATTAAAGATCCATTTCGCCAGGCAAAAAACGCTAAACATGAAATTCTTAGAAATCTCAAGGCTGAAAAAGGCTGGGGAGCAACTGAAATGCCTCGCATTACCCTGGGCCATGCCGCAGCATTTCCCGATCTACTTGATATTAATCCACTGGTTTCTCCTGAAAGACCGAGTGAAATCATTGGTAACCGGGCCATCATTAATGATGCATCTGGCTGGGTAAGCCAAGTATTTAATTTCTGGAGCAAAGGTAGCTATCAAACCCAACCTTTGGGACAGAGGGGAATGCGGATTATCGAGTCTCTCTACTGTCACAGTATCAGAGTTGACGTGCCGTTAGCACTAACTATTGATCAAGAGTTCCGACGCCAAATTGAACTCACTGAGCGTCAGGGAAGAGTTTTGCGTAGTTTTCGTTATAGAAAGCGTGCTGCTGTTTCCGGCGGCGCAGGAACCGGGAAGACCCTCCTTGCCTTACAGCATGCAAAATTACTGGCTTCACAAGGTATAAAAACACTTCTGGTCTGCTATAACAGAGCACTTGCTGATTTTCTGAAATGGGAAACACAAGGTCTGGAAAATTTGCATACCTTATCCTTTCATCAGCTGTGTGATTGGCGAATCAAAGTTACAGGCCAATATTTACTTGAAGAAGCCAAACAAGCTTATCCGAGAAGTTCATTATTTGATCTACAAATGCCCTATGCGCTTTCCAGATCGACCGAGCTGGACAAATTTCGATACCAGGCAATCGTAGTAGATGAAGGACAAGACTTTGGCGACGAATATTGGCTGCCGATTGAATTGTTACTGGACGATGAGGAAGATGCTTACCTTTATATATTTTTTGACCCTAATCAAGCCGTCTACCGGAATGCATCAACATTTCCTATTCAGGACCCACCATTATTGCTAATTGAAAACTGTCGCAATACCAAAAATATACACGAGTTAGCTTATCAGTATTATATTGGCGATGAAGTTGATCCACCGGATATCGAAGGGGCTCCCCATGAGATATTAGAAGCCAGGGGATTGAATAAACAAGCAAAGCTAATCAAAGATAAAGTCTCTGAATTAATCACAAAAGGGCAAGTGGCTCTTCATGACGTGGTTGTTTTGGTTCTGGCCAACCAAAAGGATCATTATTATCAAGCATTGCAAAATGCCGGTTGTCCAAGCGGCACCAATTGGAGCTTTGAGTCCCTATGGCAACCCAAAACTATCTTAGTTGATACGGTGAAAAGATTTAAAGGACTTGAGAGCGCTATCGTTTTGTTTTGGATTGGAGATCAGATCGATATAGAAACCAACAAGGAGCTTATATACGTAGCTCTGTCGCGAGCACGATCAAGACTTTTTCTAGTGGGAGATATAGGGAAAATTTCACAGTTAGCCAGAAAACGCGGATGTTCCCGGTGACGAACTGCCCATTATTGTGTATGTGATAAACCGCATTATCACCGACAGGTGGTCGAGTAGCCCAAAGGAATCACACCTTCAGGCTTATTTGCAATCAATGTGGGCCCTGAGCGATGTTTGCAGGCTGTTGGCAAATAATGCAAGTCTATTCTCATTTAATTCGGGTCGAAGGCGTCGGCTATTGGCAGTTTAATTCGGGCCGGAAATCGCGATGTTTGCAGGTCCTGCGATTTATGTTTGCAGGCCGTAACTGTAAGGGCTCGCGTTTAAAAAAGACCGGGCTCGCAATTATCCCGTTTTTCGGCTCGAATTAGCTGCGACTGAAAATCCGGCCCGGCTCACATTAAATGCCACTGAGCTTGCATTTACCCGCACGGGCTTGCAATCGATTTTCTCGGGCTCAAATTATCTGCAACTATCGCAGGCGTCAAATGGGCAGCCCGGCCCGCAGCATTTTCTCTCGCAACTCTGTTGCCCGCACCGGATCCAGCGTGTTGTTGAACAATGCTTTGATGTCGGCGGACTTCGTATCCAATTGCTCCATCAGGTCCTTGATACGGTAGCCGTGCCGGGTCAGCGTGGGTTCCAGATCATCAATATGGCGGGACAGAATGGATTCGACGACTTCAACCGGAACAGGTTTCTCGCCCGCCTGATAGCCGGCTTCGAGCGCCAAGGTCAGGTGCAGTTGGATTTGCAGCGGCGTGCGCAGTTTGGCGGCTAACAGCTCCAAAGCATCGTCAGTCAGCATGGGATCGGCTTCGGACTGGCCGTCGGTGCAGGTTGTGAGCAGCCACTGGATATATTCGCGCTGATGGCCAGCGATGCCGTCCAGAGAAAACACATCAGTGCGGTAGCCAATCTCCTCCATGGTGGGTTTGCGCAGATCATTGCGCAATTTGGGGTGTCCTGCCAGCACGATCGACAGCCGGCCATCGCCATCCTCGACCAATTCCATCAGACGCTTCAAGCCGGTCAGGGTATGGCCATTGAGATCATGGGCTTCGTCCACGAACAGCGCCACCGGCCGTTTGTTCTTGCGCACCAGCTCTCGCAGGTCACGCTCGCGTTTTTCGCCCTGGCTGGGGATGCGCACGTTTTTTTCGGTAGACAGGTCGTAAAACAGGGCCGCAATGAAAGTGGC